>ERZ825159.286-NODE-286-length-69369-cov-9.020342_pt1 | contig 69369 bp, 45 predicted proteins | sample MGYA00519932_ERZ825159 | MGnify/ENA primary metagenome ERZ825159 (study PRJEB31778, sample SAMEA3449191) | human gut metagenome | biome: human gut; feature: human-associated habitat; material: faeces | place: United Kingdom | collected 2010/2012 ... | reverse complement strand
CTTTTACATAGCTGTATTTTATGTCGCGTGATTTAGGTTAAGCATTGTCCGGATAAAGGTACTGAAGTGGGATGATTATAACTTGCGCTTATTTGAGGAAAAAATTGCTGTAGTTTTACCAAATTCTTCTTGATGTTTTTTTTAAAATCGTACAATTTCCGAAATGTTTTGTACAAAAAATAAGAGGTTTTTGCTGATTTGTTAATTGATTGATTTACTTTGCTTTATATAATTATAGAAGCTTCTTGTAATAAACGCATGTATTCATGAGGAATTTATGGATTTTTTTTGTCAAATTGTAATGCGCGTGATTAAATTCATTTTACAATAGACTCTGTAAAGTATATCTGTTTATCTGAATGATCGGTTTTATGTTTTTTCTGTATCAAAGGAATTTATTGGGATTTTGTTTATATTTGCAAATCTTGAATTTAAACATTACTTATGAAAACTAAACATTTATGCTGTGCTATGGCTTTAATCGGAAGTCTGGCGATGACAGAAATTTATGCACAACAAACAATTGTGGCTTGCAATGGGAAGACTTATAAACAGGGAGATACGCTTGTTGTCGGCAAGCCTGCTTCTTCGGGTTATTTATATATGCGGTCAGTTGACGGACAAGGAAGTTTGAGCCCTGTATACGAACGAGATATTGTCGGTTCAAAAATGATTATTACTTCTGTCCCTGAATATGATAAAAAGCTGTATGAATCTATGGGTATTTACGAACAGCCAGAAACGCCTCAGATTGTTATGGCTGAGGGAGAAGGAAAACAATTTTGTGTTAGTCTGAATGGAGCCTTGACAAGTGGAAACATAATGTCCGATTATATGCCTTCGGCTGTTGAAAGAGCTGTAGATTTGACTCCGTCGATTTTATATGTGTATGCTTTGAAACTTTATCAGACAGCCGTAGACGAAAAGGTTATAGATAGATATGCGTCATTGTGTGTTCCTGAGGAATTTGAACAAGCATCTGCAGATCCGTTCGCTTTAGAAGAAATACGTAAGACCTATCAGGCAAAGCTTCTTCAGGAATTAGAAAAAGCTGATTTTTCGAAGGTATTCCGTTTGAAATGTTTGTCAGAACTTCAGCAATATGATATGAATAAAGGGTGTTTTCCTTTGTCTGGATTTTCTTGTGCTGACGTAAAAACTAAGCAACAGAAGGATTTAAGTAAACTTGGCTATTGTTTATGGGAAGAATGTGCTTTCCATTTTACTAATACTTCTTATTTTACTTCCCTTCCTGTAGATAAAGCACGTGCCAAAGGTTTTTACGATATGAGAAAATATGCTCGTGTTCCTGCTTACGACAAGCTTGTAGCTACCTTATATGTGTATGTTAAGTTTAAGAAGGAGCCTGTAAAACTTCCAGAACAGAAAATAATGGTTTATTCAAAGGGACAGAATTTTGATTTTAGCTGGTCAACTTTAAATAAAGCTTATGGCAAGAAGGCATTGAATATGGATATTGTTCGAATAGATGGATATAATGATTTACTTCCTTATGTGAATGGAGAAGTGACATATAATTACTTAGGCAGTGTCGCTTTATAAAAGAATGGAGCTGTATCGTGAGTCACATACGATACAGCTCCATTTTCATTTACACAAAATTTTGGACAGTGTCTTTTTTAGGTTAATTCTTATTTATTCTCTTGTTCATTAAATTGACTCGGTGATACACCAAAATATTTCTTGAATGCAGTACTGAAATATTTAGCATTTGGAAATCCTATGAGATAGGCAATTTCACTAATAGAGTATTTTTTCTCCCTAAGTAGATTTGCTGCTTTTTTCATTTTTATATCCTTAATAAAATCTTGTGGATTCTGCCCAACAAGTGATTTGATCTTTTTATAGAATACTGAACGGCTCATTGCCATTTCAATAGCCAGATTGTCTATGCTGAAATCTTCATTTGCCATTCTTTCTTCGATATACGTCATGACCTTTTTCATGAACTTTTTATCAAGTTCATTCATTCCAGGTTCATCTGATGAAAATGCGGTCTTGTCAATATATTTTTTTCTGAACAGTTTCCTGTTCTTTATTATTGTATTAATCTTGCTTTCAAGGATATTTAAGTCGAAAGGTTTTGTCAGATAGTCATCGGCTCCGGCATTTATACCTTTTATTATATCTTCTCTTTCGGATAATGCGGTAAGTAGAATTAAAGGTATATGACAAGTGTCAATATCTGATTTTATCTTTTTGCATAGTTCGATACCGGATATGCCTGGCATCATAACATCCGACAATATAAAATCAGGTATTTCCTTTTTTATCTTTTCCAATCCTTCTTCTCCGTTCGGGGCATCTATTACATAATAATTCTTGTTCAATAATTTTGACAGGTACTCCCTAAGTTCATCATTGTCTTCTATGAGTAGTATTTTTAGTTTGTTTGAATAGTCTTCTTCTGCTGAATCTTGAGTTAGTGTTTTTGTTCTTTCTTCTTTATATAGAATCTCGTTATTATTATATGAACCTCTGTTTACAGGTATTTCGACACTGAATGTAGTACCTATATTCTCTTTACTTGTCAGTGTGATTTTTCCTTTATGTAATGTAACCATTTTTTTTGTAAGCATGAGTCCTATTCCACTTCCTGTTTCTTTTAAATTTGCAGTATTATCCGCTCTATAGAAACGGTTGAACAGTTTCTTCTGTGCTTCTTGTGAAATACCTATACCATCGTCAATCACATTTATAGTCATCATATTGGCTTTAACTTTTGTTTCAATACAGATGTTTCCATATTCATTTGTGTATTTTATGGAGTTAGATACCAGATTGTCTATTATCAAAGAGATTTTTTTTCTGTCAATCCATCCGGTATGTTTTTCATCAGGCATTTTTATATCCATATAGATATGTTTTTCTTTAGCCAACAATTGAAAACTGGACAAACAATTTATAATATAATCATTTATGTTCGTTTCCTTAACGTATAGTTTCATTGCTTCTCTTTCTATTTTTTGAAAGTCAAGGAGTTGGCCAACCATGCTAAGTAATTTTTCTGTATTCTTTTGAGCTAAGACTAATGCTGATTTACCGTTTTCACTCAGATTCTCTTCTTCAATTTCATTTAGAGGAGCTTTTATAAGAGTAAGCGGAGTCCTGATGTCATGGGCAATATTTATAAAGAATCGTATCTTCTGATCAGAGTCTTTTGCCTCAAGCTTGTTTTTATAGGCTTTTGCTATCAGATATATTATATATAAAGAAACTAAAGTATATATGAGCATAGCCCAAATAGTAGCCCAAAAAGGTTTTGATATATGTATATTAATATCTCTAGTTATTACATCATCTGCGTGCCCTGATGGTTGTGCTTTTACTCTAAATGTATAGTTTCCAGGAGGGACATTGGTATATGTTGCCTTATGTTCGTATGATGGTACAGACCACTGTTTATCAAATCCGTCAAGGTACCATGTATATAATGTTTTTACATTCTTACTCTCTGTAAGATTGATAAAATCGAATGAAAAAGAATGCTGGTTATATTTTAGGTTTATGTCGTTAGTGTTGTCAATACTATTTTTTAGTGGAGACTTTTCACTTTCTGAAGTCACTTTATTGTAAAATAGTGAGAAACTTTCAAATCTCAGATTATTTATTCCTTTGTTGTTTTTACTTATTTGATAAGGGCTTATTTCTACAGCTCCTTCTGGACCACCCCAAATCATGTTTCCATTTTTCATTTTGCAATAAGCTCTAAAATTAAATGCATTATGAGGGATTCCATTCCAAGTGTTGAAGATATCTATATTTCCGGTATGTTGATTAATTCTGTTAAGTCCGTATTCGGTACTAACCCATATATATCCATTGTCATCAGGCATTATTCCATAGGCAATGTCGGACGAAAGTCCTTCTTTTGTTGAGATATTCTTCAGCTCATTTGTGTATATGTTGAATATATATATACCTTCTCCTTCAGTAGCAAGCCATAAGTTTCCAGACATGGAGGGAATTTCTGAGACACTGTTCAGAAAAGGATAAGCATGTAATGCTTTATATCCTTTACATTCAAAGAGGTTAACAGCTTTTATGTTTTCACTTTTCTTATCCAATACAACTAATCCATTTCCTGTGGCAATGACTAATGAATCTTTTCTGATGTTATTTATGTGATTGATATTTCTTATGGGAAATCTTTTATATATTTTCTTATCAGGATTATATTTAACAAGATCATTTATTATACCTCCAAACCACATGTCACCGTTTTCATCTTCTTCTATAGAATAAACAAAATTTTTGTTTGGAGTCTGACTTTTGGTAATGGTTATTGGTGTGATAGAATTACTTTTTGTATCTATACAAATAAGTTCGGAAGCATATCCACCTGCCCATATTCTTTTATTCTTATCCTCGTGTATTGACAAAATGACTTTGTTGGCAGAAGTTTTTGAGATATAGTTTCTCCATTCTTTCTTTTTAGTGTCAAATAAATTGAGTCCTTGGTTTGTACCGAACCACAGATTACCGTTTGAATCTTCTAATATAGCGTTTACGTGATTATCATTTAATGTATTTAGGGTGTTAATGTTTTTTTTGTAAATATTGGTTGTAATATTGTTCTTATTGAATGCCATTATTCCTGCATTATATGTTGTGACCCATACAAGATTTTCTGTTGACAGAATATCATAAATGTTGTTTGAGTAGATATTGTCATCATCTGTAGCTTGTGTAGAGTATCTTTTTATCATCTCTACAGTATAGCGATTGAATATAGCGATACCTCCACCGTCTATACCTACCCATACATTTGTATTGTCAGTTTGTTCAATGACTCTTATAGGTAAGTTCAGTTTGCTGTGTGGCAATTCTATTTCTTTATTGTTTTTGGTGTCGTATATTTTCAGACCGTTATTGAATGTCCCTATCCATAGGTATTCAGTGTTTTTATCAAAATAAACAGATTGTATTCTTTCATTGAAACTTTCTGTAACTGTATTTAATATTATATCAGGGCATGACAGTTTAATCAGTCCGTGTGTTGAGCCAATCCATAATGTTTCTTCATTCTGTGCAGTTATACAAATAATGTTCTTGGAATTCTTCAGCTCAATTTTCTTGATATCTCCTGTTTGCCTTTTCAGATATAATCCATGGGTTGTTCCTATAAACAAACCTTCGCAATGATTATATATACAATTAATTGATTCTTTATTTGAAATAGGAATCTCTTCTAAAATTTTGAAACAGTCTGCTGCTTCATCATAATAATATACATAATGGCTGCTGAATGTGTAAATGGTTCCGTTTTCTGTGGTTATGATTCCTTTGGGTTTTTCTGTGTGGAATGAATTATTTGATGGTAATGAATATAGATAGAATGTTTCTCCATTAAATTTGTCTATGCCGCTTTCTGTTGCAAACCATAAATAACCTTTATGACATTTTGTAGTAGAGAATACTTTTCTATTACTTAATCCATTTTCTACAGACAAGTTTATGTACGATGTAGCATTGACTGATATGGATGTAAATAGGTTTACTAAAAACAGAATAGATATTAATAGAGTTTTCATTGTGGTAAAATTTGTTTCTACAAATAAAACCAATAACTTCAATTTAAACAAGTCTTTTTTGACAGTAAACTAGAAATAAAACCTATTATATCAGAAATGAAACCATATATTACGTCTTCTTCCATATTTTTGTATTCAAAATAAATAAACTTAAAAACTAATATGAAACTATTATTCTCAGGTGCTTTCATAGCGTTGTCTTCTGTGGTATCGGTTATGGCTACAGAATCAAACCCAGAAAAGAAAAATGTATTGTTTATCGCTGTTGATGATATGAAACCCTTGTTGGGCTGTTATGGTGATAAAATAGCTAAAACACCTGTAATGGATGAGCTGGCATCACAGGGAGCTTTGTTTACTAACACATATTGTCAGCAGGCTGTTTCAGGGCCTTCACGTGCAAGTCTTCTTACCGGCATGTGTCCGGACAATACCAAGGTTTGGGATTTGAAGACATTGATACGTTCAAAGAATCCTGATGTGGTGACATTACCTCAATATTTTAAGGATAACGGATATTATGTGGCAGGTATAGGTAAGATATTCGACCCTCGAAGTGTTGACAGTGGGAAAGACGTTATTTCTTGGTCTGATAAGTTTATGGATGAAGAACCGTTTCTTGACAAAAAGTATGGTAAGCCAATTATGGCGCATTATCAAGGAGACGAGATACGTGAACTTTATAAGAAATACTTTGAAGAGGCAAAGACCAAAGGTCTGAAAAATAAGAAGGCAGAGCAGTATGCATTCAAATATATCAAGATGACAACAGAATGTGCCGATGTGCCAGATAATGCATATCTTGACGGTGCAACAGCCGAAGGAGCGATGCAGTTTATTGCTAATTATAAATCAGATAAACCTTTTTTTATGGCTGTAGGTTTCAAGAAACCGCATCTTCCGTTCTGTGCTCCAAAGAAGTATTGGGATATGTATGAACGTGGTAACATGCCTTTGGCAGAATACAGAAAGAAGGCTGAGGGAAGTCCTGATTTTGCTTATCATAAATGTGGTGAGTTGCAGAGTTATTCAGATATACCGGAACTTATATCTTTCTCTGATATTGACAATGTCGTTTTGCCCGAGAATAAACAGAGGGAACTTATTCATGGATATTATGCATGCATATCATATACAGATGCACAGATTGGAAAAGTGATAGATGCCTTGAAAAAGAAAGATATGTTGGAGAATACGATAATCGTTTTATGGGGGGATCATGGATGGCATCTTGGCGACCACGGATTGTGGAATAAACATACGAACTTTGAACATGCCACACACGTGCCTATGATAATCATTGATCCTTCTTCAAACCATCGTGAGATTAATCATCCGGTAGAATTCCTTGATATATATCCTACGTTGTGTGAATTGAATGGACTTCCGGTCCCTTCTCATACCGACGGACAGAGTCTTGCAGCTGTAATAAAAGGTAAAAATAATGAAGTCACGCTCAAACCTTATGCAGCAAGTCAGTATCCAAGAGTGAATAAGATGGGATATTCTATACGTGATGAAAGATACAGATATACTGTATGGGTTGATTGGAAAGGTAAAAAGACTAAGGCTGATAAGATTTATGCTGAAGAATTGTATGATTATGAGAAAGATCCTAACGAGACAGTAAATCTTGTTTCAGATAAGAAATACTCGAAAGTATTACAACAGATGCGCGGATATTGGGAAGATTATAAGAAGAACAGAATAAAATAACAATTAGGAAAAGCCGTATTATGAATAGATTTTTGGGATTATTTGCAGCTGGTATTACAGCCAATGTGGCAACCATTTTGGCACAGACAGAACGCCCCAATGTCTTGATGGTTATAGTTGATGACTGGGGATATCATGATTTGTCACTTACCGGTTCCAAACTTTATGAGACTCATAACATTGACCGTCTGGCTGATGAATCTACCACATTCTCGCAGGCATATGTGGCTTATCCTCGAAGCGTACCTTCAAGGTATTCTATTATGACTGGCCGTCATTGTGCACGTATGCAGTCGGGAGCAAAGAGTGATGACCGTAAGGTTGATGCTGATAGTTACTGTATAGCCGAACCTTTTAAGGCAGGAGGATATGAAACATTCTTTATCGGTAAATGGCACTTGAGCGATGGTAAGACATTTCCTCAGCATAAAGGTTTTGATATTAACATAGGAGGTGGAAAGGCCGGTGGAACAGGAACGCATTTTGCTCCTTTCAATAAACCTGGTGATACAAATCCGGATAAACTTATTTATGGAATGGATGATGCCAAGCCGGGAGAATACCTTACAGACTATATGTCACGAAAGACCGTTGATTATATCCGTCAGGAACACGACAAACCTTTTTTTGCTGTTTGCAGTTTCTATGCGGTACATACTCCTATAGAAGGTAAAAAGGAACTTATCGGTAAATATAGGAAGAAAGTAAAATCGTTAGGGCTCTCTGAGGATGCCTTGAAGAAAGAAGAGGCCGGAGTTGCTAAAACACAGCAGGATCATCCTGTATATGCTGCAATGATTGAATCTGTTGATGATGCTGTAGGCGATATGATAGCTGTATTGAGAGAAACAGGACAATATGATAATACAGTGTTTGTTTTGATATCTGACCATGGTGGTTTGTCTAACCGTGGAATGAAACCTCGCGAGCTGGCTACTACAAACTCTCCACTAAAAGCAGGCAAAGGACATCTTTATGAAGGAGGAATACGTGTTCCATTGCTTATACATACTCCGGGACAGGAAAGCAAACAGATTAAGGACCAGAAGGTAGTTAGTTACGACCTACTTCCTACTTTAGCGGATATTTGTGGGCTGGAAGTCTCGAAAGATGTAGAATTGGATGGTGTAAGCATTAAGCCGTTGCTTGATGGCAAAAAACAGGAACAGTTGGATAGTCGTGACCTTTTCTGGCACAAGGCTTCAGAACGTCCAAATTCTACAGGGGATTATGTTTCCACTGCAGTACGTGCCGGCAATTACAAGTTGATTGATTTCTATCTACAGAACCGTGTAGAATTGTATGATCTTACAAATGATCCGGGCGAGAATAATAATATTGCAGCTAAAAATCCTGATAAAGTGAAGGAACTTATGGCAAAGATTGAAACTTGGCGCAAAAATACTGGTGTGAAGATGGGAAAGAAAGGAAATGCCGAGCATAAAGGCAAGAAAGCAGGGAAAAAGAATAAGAAATAACTGGGTGAGTTTCTTTTAGTATTTGTTGAATGGCAAATGAGCATGATGTTGTTAAAATGTTCATTTGCCATTCATTTTTACTGTGAGAATGAATCTTGTTGTATAGTAGAGACTTAAAGTTTTTGTCAGTCTTGGCTGATGGCTGTATAAAGCATTTTGTGTCTGGGTATTCCGCTGCTCATGCCCATATTCAGTATGGGTAGGTTTCAATTCAACCGAGCATTGTTGGTAGTAGTATGGCTTATTTTATCTTTAAAATTGCTATGTTGAGTATAAAATTAAGAGGAAGATTTTGATTTATAAAATCTTCCTCTTTTTGAATCTTACCTTAAAAACAATCTATTTTCTGAAGTTATTGAATTGGTACCTATTGTGTCTATAATTTAGGTTCTTTCCTACTATGCAAAAATAGATTATATCTTAAAATGTGAGGTTATTTTGTTGTTTGTAAAGGTTTGATTTCTGTTTTAAATACTAATTCCTTGTTGATGTGTATTTATTGATTGAGAATCAAACCTTGAAAAACTGTTTTGAAACCATTGGTCATTATATAGTATATATTTTTGTAGCAAGTAATTAATCTCAATGTAAAATTAAACCAGATACTGATGAAATCTTTTTTTAAACGGTCTGTTCTTTTGTGTGTTTCAGTAATGATATCTTTCCAGGTGGTAAACGCATCAAATCCGGTAACGGATAGTGATAAATATAGTAATCTTCCAATCAGGCAGATAGTGGATAAGCTTTATCCGGATGGAAATGTTTATATAGGTATAGCAAATCATGCGAAAGAAATAGGAGAGATCTCAACTGAGATTGCTGATAGAGAATTCTCGTATGTTACTCCATCAAATGATTTCAAACAAAGCTATATTCATCGTGACCTTAAGAAAAATAACTGGCGATGGACTAATCCTGATGCATATATCAAACATTCTAAAAAAGTAGGACAGGTTTTAAGAATTCATGGACCTATCAGTCCTCAATGTTCACCATGGGTGAAAGATGATACTCGTACTCCTGAAGAATTAGAACAGATGCTGGAAGAGTATATGACTGCATTGTGTTTCCGCTATGGAAAAGAGAAGAATGTGAAATGGATGGATGTAGTGAATGAAACTATATGTCATGAAAATTTTGCAGGTGGTAGAGGATATAATGATATGAAACCAGGTGACTGGTTTGGTCCGAGAGAAGGAAATAGTAAATGGGAAAATCCGTGGACTCAGTTAGGTTATGACGAAACATCAGAGATAAAAGTTCCTGTATATATAGATAAGGCTTTTGAGATAGCTAACAGATGTGCCCCGAATGTGAAGCTGATAATAAACCAGCAAGGTAAGTTTGAAGAAGTTGTGTGGGAGAAAATAAAGAAACTTGTAGTTTATCTTCGTAACGTTCGAGGAAGACGCGTGGATGGTCTGGGATGGCAGTGTCATGTTGATATGGGATGGGAAAAAATTCCGGGAAACCTTGAACGTCTGGATAAAATGGTAAAATGGTGTCATGCAAATAATCTGGAATTTCACATCACAGAGATGAATGTATGGATGAAAAAGAAGATTGATGAAGAAGCTCAAGCTGAGACTTTTGGTAAAATATTGAATGTCTTGCTCAATAATAGAAAAACTGGAGTGGTTGGACTTGGTTTTTGGAATGTGCGTGATGAAGATACTGCTAATCCTAATTGGAGCGGCACTTTATGGAAGAATGACGGTACTCCAAGAAAGGCGTATCAAAGAGTTAAAAAAGAACTTATTAACAATGCCTTGTTGTAAGAGACTATTTAAAAACCATTTCTCAAACCCTAAAAACATGGAATGAAACCTGTATAGTGCAGTTATACCATAATTTTGCGTTGTGCAATTTGCAAGCTGCTGTTTTTAGAACATTGTTTAGAAATATTTTAAATCATAATAATTATGAAAAGTCAAGTTTTATCGTGCGTGGCATTGTGTGGCGCAATGTATAGTTTACCGCATTCTTTAAATGCTTCAAGTCTGATAACAGAGTCTGCTGTTTCGTCAGAAAAAAATTTAAAACCTAATATTATTTTGATTACTACAGACCAGCAATCATATAATACAATCAGCGCTTTAGCTAAATTCAATCGTGAAAGTGGCTTCTTTTCTACTCCTAATATTGACAGAATTGTTAAAAGTGGTACTGCTTTTAATCTTACCTATTGTAGTAATCCGGTGAGTGTACCATCAAGATTTTCTCTTTACACAGGATTGTATGGGGGACAATTCAGTATTCGCGAGAATTTGTGTCGTGGTGCAAAAGCCGAAGAAGTTCGTCCGGTATTGGCGGAAAACGGGATGGGGCATGTATTTGCTGCGGCTGGTTATGAAACAGTGTATGCTGGAAAAGTTCACTTGCCATATGCTGGTATAAATAGTGATAGCAAATTTGCTGCACCGGAGTCATACGGATTTCAGCAGTATTTGACAAAGGATGAACGGGCTGGTTTAGGACAAGAATCTGCAAAGTTTATCAGAAATAGAAAACCGGGTGGAAAACCTTTCTTATATGTAGCCAATTTCCTTAATCCACACGATATATGTCTAGAAGGTAGTACAAATATATCGGAGGTAGTAAAGGGAGGTAACAAGAAGCCTGATATAGTAGCTACGGTAAAGATGATGCGCGAGCGCGCTGCGGCAATTCCGGAAAACGAGTTCTACGAAAAAATAGCTCCACAGTTACCATATAATTTTGATGTAACAGATGGTTATCCTGATACTAAATGTAGTAAGAAGCGTTTTCTTGATCTACCTGAAAATTATTGGCGCAAATACAGATGGACATACGCTGAACTTGTGAAACTGGTGGATAAACATATTGGTGATGTATTAGATGCTCTTGATGCAAATCCGGAAATAAAGAAAAATACCATAGTCATTTTTACTTCGGATCATGGGGAAATGCAAGGAGCGCACAGAAGTATGACGAAGAGTCTTCCTTTTGAGGAATGTCAGCGCGTGCCTTTAATATTTTCTGGTTGGGGTATTCCTGAGGGAAAGGTTATTAATAATGTGGCTGTGAACAATGGAGTAGACTTGCTTCCTACCATTTGTGAACTTGCTGGAATAGATTGTCCTGATGTGGATGGAGTCTCATTGGCTAAATGCTTGAAGACAGGTGATAAACTTGAACGTGATTATATTTATATTGAATCGGAAACATTTGTAACTGTCATTAAAGACGGATTCAAGTATACTTATTTTGACGGTGACGGAGGTAGAGAAATGCTTATTGATTTGACTGCTGATTATGGTGAAATGAAAAATATAGCATCTGAGTATCCGACTAAAATGGCAGAATTAAAGAAAATAGCTATGGGATACGAAAGAAAAATTCCGGCTACTAAGATTGAAAAGTCCAAAAATAAACAAAGCATAAAGAATAGGCAAAATAAAAAAAATAAACATTAATAACCTTAAACTTAAAAATTTAAGCGATGAAAACAAAAATTTTGATGATGTTGTTTTTGTTGGTCAGTACATATACATATGCCATGAAAGTAGATGGTACTGTTCTTGATGAAAACAAAATGGCAATTATTGGAGCTACGATTCAGATTAAAGGCCAAGAAGGTGTGGGAACTGTAACTGATTTTGATGGTAAATTTGTATTGGATGTTCCTAATGTTAAAAAGGCTACACTTATTATTTCTTATGTGGGATATAAGGCTAAGCATGTTCCTTTGAATGGACGTACTATAATCACTGTTCAGCTAGACCCTGATGTAACGGAATTGGATGAAGTGGTAGTAGTAGGTTATGGTGCCGTAAAGAAAAGTGACCTTACAGGTTCTGTGGCATCAGTAAAAACTACAGAAGAAGAAGCAGCACGTTCTACTTCTTTTGATAAACTTCTTCAAGGTAAAGCTGCAGGTGTAACAGTTTCTACCGGTAGTGCTGCTCCTGGTGGATCGGTAAGTGTACGTATTCGTGGTACAAGTTCTTTACGTGGTGATAATTCTCCGTTATATGTCATTGATGGTAATATCATTTCCGGTTTAGGAAATACGATGGATCCTATGGCTGCAGGTACAGGTGGAGGTAACTCACGTGCAGATGCACAGAATCCTTTGGCTTCTATTAGCCCACAAGATATTGAAAGTATAGAAATCTTGAAGGATGCTTCGGCTACAGCTATTTATGGTTCTCAAGGTGCAAACGGTGTAATTCTTATTACAACCAAAAGAGGTAAGGAAGGTAAACCTGCTGTAACTGTTAGTGCCAATGCTACAATTTCTACATTGGCAAAGAAGATTGATATGCTTAATGCATATGAATATGTTGATTTCCATAATTCACCAGAATTTAATGAAGGTAAACCAGGAAATTTCTCTTTAGAAGGAGCTACTCCTATGGATTGGCAGGATTATTGTACACGTGTAGCGGTTTCGCAAAATTATAGAGCTAGTATAAGCGGAAAAAGTAATAAGACTTCATATTATCTGGCAACAGGATACTCGCAACAGCAAGGTATTATCAATAAGACAGGGGTGGATAAATTTGATATTCGTCTTAACTTGGATCAGGAAATAAATGATATGATAAGCCTTAAGAGTAATACATCTTTCAGTACAATAGGTACAAATATGACTTCCGGTACTGATAAGCTGGCTAATACTCGTACAAGTATTGTTCGTCATATGATTTCTTTCAATCCTATAAAGGGACTTGAGGATGACTATTCTGAGTATGATGAGAATGTAACTTCTCCAGACGCATGGTTTACTGATTATGATGATGATAGTGAGGAAAATATTTTTAATACTAACCTTGCTTTGAATATAAAAGCTCTTAAATGGCTTACTTTCAGACTGAAAGGAGGTATGGTCTATAGAAATAAAGAACGTGCGATGTGGTATGGAACACTGACATCAATCGGAGCTCAGACTAACGGTAAGGCAGGTATAGCCAATCTTTCTACTCGTTCGTATAATACAGAAGCTCTTGCTATGTTCAATCATAAATTTAATAAGAAACATAGCGTAAATGGAACGGTAGGTGTGATTTATGATATTAAAGATGTGAAGCAATCCAGCATAACAGGTGAGGATTTCTTTTCAGGTGATTTGAGAGCTGACGGTATATCTATGGCCAAGAAACAGTATCCTTATTCATTTAAGAAAACTGGCTATCAGTTATTTTCAGTTTTAGCACGTGGTATATATAACTATGCTGACAGATATGTATTGACTGCTACTTTCCGTGCCGATGGATCAAGCAAGTTTAGTAAAGAGAATCGTTTCAGCTATTTCCCTTCTTTTGCTTTTGCATGGCGTATGAATCAGGAAAATTGGTTGAAGAATGTAGAAGAAATATCAAATCTTAAACTGAGACTTGGTTGGGGACAGGTGGGTAATCAGGCCATTTCTCCTTATAGTACCCTCCAAAGCTATGATATTGCTACAGCTTCAGGTGCGGACGGTTCTTTGGCAACAGGTATGATACCAGGACTTATTGCCAATCCTGATTTGAAGTGGGAAACTTCAGAGCAATACAATTTCGGTGTTGATCTCGGTTTGTTTAACCAAAGACTGACGATGTCTATTGATGCATATATTAAGAATACTAAGGATTTGTTACAACAAATAGCATTGCCTAATGCCACAGGATATAACTCTATGTGGATTAACAATGGTAAAATTCAGAATAAGGGTCTTGAATTTTCTGTAAATGCAGTTGCACTTGAGAAGAAACATTGGAATTGGACTGTTGGTGGTAACATTGCATTTGCCAAGAATACTATTAAGGAACTTGGTATGGCTCCTGCTGATTTCGGTATGCTTTCCGGTGAGGTAGGATATTGGGGAGCTAACGTAGGTAACAATACACTTACCAAATTTCCGGCAAATGTATTCCTTGTAAATCGCTCTATAGGTCTTTTCATGGGATATGAAACAGAAGGTATTATGCAGGAAGCACAATATAACAGTCCGGAAAACCTGAAGAAACCTTTGATGATGAACGGAGAGGAAATTAAACCTGGTGATATCCTTTATAAAGATCAGAATGGTGACCGTGTTGTGGATAATAATGACCGTGTGATACTTGGTAATCCAAATCCTGATTTTACTTTTGCATTAAATTCAACTCTTTCATATAAGAATTGGATATTGGATATGCAGTTCAACGGAGTGGTTGGTAATGAAATTATCAATGCTAACCTTATAGATGAAACTAACGTACAGAACTATAACAATAATGTTCGTCGTGATGCGTATTATCAGGCTTGGACTGCTGAAAATGCTAGTAATTCTTATCCGCGTTTGAACTATGTACCAAAAGGAGTTTTGAGTGACAGATATATTGAAAATGGCTCATATATGAAATTGTCTTATGTGTCATTGTCATATTTATTTAAGTTTAAGAAATCAAAAGTAATCAAGTCATTGTCTGTGAATGCAACTGCCGGTAATGTATTTACTATAACTTCTTACTCAGGATATGATCCAGATGTAAATACTTTTGCAAATGATGTTGATCGCATGGGTGTTGATCTTGTATCATATCCTTCAGCAAGAAATTATACTTTTGGTGTTATTGCAAATTTCTAAATCTTATAATCGAAAAATATGAAACCTTTAAAATATATATTGATGTCCTGCTGTGTATTGGCAGCAGGATGCGATGACTTTCTGGTCGAGAATCCGGAAACATCTGTCAGCAATACAGGTGTTTATAACTCCTTAAGTTCTGCTAATGCTGTACTGATTGGTTGCTATGGCCAAATGCAGTCACAGAATTGCTATTCATTTAATTACTTGCATGTATTGAGCGCATCTTCAGGAATGGGGGTAAGTATAAAACAGACTGATGTAAATCTTACATCAATGAATGTCCTTCCATCTGATGTAAATGTTTCTAATGTGTATAATGGTACATATAAAACTATAATGGTTGCAAATGACATAATTAAAGGTATGAATACCAGTTTATTACCAGAAAGCGTAGAAAAGAACCGCATTCATGGTGAGGCTTATTTTATACGTGCTCTGTCATATTTTAATCTGGTACGTTTGTTTGGTAAAGTATCTTTAATTACTGAACCTGTCACAAGCTATGAGAACGCACATGTCCCTAGAACTGATGTTGATAGAGTTTATAAACAGATATTGTTCGACCTCCAGAAAGCATGGGAACTTTTACCGGAAAAGGCTGATAGGGCAGAAGGATATCCTTACAAGTATGCAGCTAAAGCACTCAGAGCAAAAGTATATCTAACATTAGCAGGTAATGATGAAAATTCAGAATACTGGCAACTTTGCTATGATGATGCTCTTGATGTAATGAAAAATGGAGGCTATAAGTTAGTGACACCTTATACAAATTTGTTTGGTAGTCCGAATAAGAATAATGAAGAGTCAATTTTTGAAATTCAGTTCTCTGCTACAGCCAGTGAAGGAAGAATGACTGAAACAACTTTCCCTGTTGGACATGAACTGATGGATAAGATACCTACACAAGGAAAAAGCTGGGGTAAAACACGTCCTAATCAGATTGCTTTCGACCAGTTTGATGAGAAAGATCCTCGTCGTGAAGCATCATTTGTATATGAGAAATATGTGAATATCTATGCGAAAGGAAAGAACAGAAATGTTTGGTTGTATCCTTCTCCTGCTTCTAATGCTGATAAAAACTCGGTATTCAAGAAAGGTGATTCAGAGTATGCTGCATGGAAGAAATATTATGATCCAATGATGACTGCACGTTCTACTAATGCAAATTTTGTATATATGCGTTATGCCGATGTGCTGCTTATGTTGGCAGAGGCTGCAAATGAGCTTCCTGAACATCAGTCTGAGGCGCATATTTATCTGAATATGGTTTTGGACCGTGCTGCAGATGCAAATGGAAATGGTATGAGGGATGAATCGGAATCAGTTCCGGCGGCAATAGAAGAATCTGTTTCAAAAGAAGAATTACGTGAGATCATTTTCCGTGAAAGACTTAAAGAGTTTACAGGAGAATGCGATGAGTGGTATACTGTACGTCGTCGTGGTGAATCGTATCTGAAGAAGATTATGCAGGAACATAATGATAAGATTGATCAGATATTCCCTGATGGCAAACTTCGTACGTTTGTTTATAAGTACAATATTACTGATGACAATGTCAAGAAAAATATGCTGCTTCCTTTCCCACAGGACGAAATAACAAGAAATGAGAATATCTCTCAGGAAGAACAGAATTTCGGATATTAAAATACTTATGTTGGACTATGAATAAAATTCTTTCTAGATTGAAGATGGCATTCCCAGCATTGGGAATGCTTCCTTCACTTGGTATATATGCAGAGAATAATGCTGCGGATGAAAAGAAGAATGTACTTTTCATTATCGTGGACGACCTTCGTCCAGAACTAAACTGTTACGGGGCAAAATACATGAAGACTCCTAATATAGACCGTTTGGCTTCGCAAGGAGTAATGTTTGAGAATGCTTATTGTAACGTTCCTGTGTCTGGAGCATCGAGAGCTTCATTGTTTTCAGGTTTACGTCCTGCAAATAACAGATATTGGGATGTACAGGCAGAGATTGATCGTGAAGCTCCCGGAACAGTTACACTTCCGCAGGTATTCAAGGAAAATGGTTATATAACAATCTCAAACAGTAAAGTCATTCACGGAAAGAATGATGCAAAAGAAAGATCATGGTCAGAACTTTGGATGCCGAGAGGTAAATCAAAAACATGGCGTGATTATTTAGGAGATGAAAACCTTGCCGTGGAGAAACAGAAAGGCGGACCTAAAGCATACGAATGTCTGGATGTGAAAGATAATGAATATTTCGACGGAAAGACAGTAAACAAATCGATCAGAGATTTGAAGAAACTTAAGGAAACAGGCCAGCCATTCTTTTTGGCTGTAGGAATACTGAAACCTCATCTGCCTTTTAATGCTCCAAAGAAATATTGGGATATGTACGATTTCAGTGATATAGATGTCCCTGAAACTTTCGAGTTTAATCGTGAAGGTTTCCCGCAACAGGCTTTCCATACATATAATGAAATAAGATATTATAACGGAATACCTGCTAAGGCTGATATTCCACGTGAAGAAGCCAGAAAACTTATACATGGATATCGTGCTTGCGTAAGTTATGCTGATGCTTGTGTCGGAAAACTGATGAGAGCGTTGAAGGAACTTGAACTTGAGGATAACACTATAGTTGTGTTGCTCGGTGACCACGGATGGAGTTTGGGAGATCACAATCAGTGGTGCAAGCACTCTAATTTTAATATTGTGAACAATGCTCCTTTGATTGTAAAAATACCTGGTAACAAGAAGAAAGGTCCGGAACCAAAGGTCGTTGAATTTGTTGATGTTTATCCTACATTATGTGAGGCTGCCGGATTGCAGATTCCTGAACATGCAGAAGGTGAAAGCATGATGAAGCTTATAAAAGGTGAGGACAAGGAATGGAAAGACTGTGCAATAGTGAAGTGGCATAGCGGAGTGACTTATTTCGACCGCAACATAGGTTACACACAGTGGAATGATAAGCAAGGAAAGCAACAGACAGAGATGTTGTTCCTTTACAGAAACGATGCTTTGGAAACCAAGAACGTAGCTGACGATCCTGCTAATGCGGAAATAATCAAAGATGCCAAGGCTAAGATCTTGAAGTATAGAGGTAAGGATTTTATGAAATACTAATTGCAATTATTGCAGTCTGAATAAATTTTTCGTATGACATGAATCAGGGCTGACTTCGTAATTGATGTCAGCCCTATTTTTATGCTCTCGCAATATTTTCTATCGGGCAGGAATAATCGTTTCTTTATTCACTAAGGGTATGATTATTTGTATATAATATGATGAAAACAGTTTTCAAACCTTTTGGAATAGTATTGAAACCCCTTTTTATTGCCTTCTGGGTACATTTGCTGTACGAAATCTATGAAAAACATAAAATCTAAAAGTTAATAAATTCACAACTTAAAAACTCATTATTATATGAAATTATTAAATGTATTACCAGTTTTGGGATGTGGTCTTGCTGTGTTGCCCGCATGCACTCAGGAAAATAAGGCTCAGGAACGTCCTAATATCCTGTTCATCTTGTCTGATGACCATTCACGTGCTGCTATCAGTGCATATGGTGGTATTAATGCTAAGTTGGCCCCGACTCCTAATATTGACGCCATAGGAGCTGACGGTGCAATTATGAACAATATGCTGTGTACAAACTCTATTTCTGGACCTAGCCGTGCATGTTTGCTTACTGGCAAATATAGTACTACAAACGGTTTCTATCAGAATGAAGGTGGTATAGTGTTTGATAATACACAACAACAGTATCAGAAAATACTTCAGGCAAACGGATATACAACAGCTCTATTTGGCAAATGGCATCTTTATACAGAACCAAAGGGCTTTGACCATTACATGATTCATGGAGACAAGAGTCAGCAGGGTACATACTGGGATCCGATTTTTAATGCTGATGGCAAGAAATTCAAGGCAAAAGGGTATGCGACTACACTTGTTGCCGATTCGGCACTTCAATGGCTTGACAAGACAAAAAATAATGGTAAACCATTTTGTATGATGCTTCATTTTAAAGCTCCTCATCGCCCTTGGCAGCCTGATTCATGTTATTTAAACTTGTTTGATGATGTTGAGTTCCCATACCCTGAAACTTTCAATGATGATTATGCAGGACGTGAAAAAACCCTTGGGGAGTCAATGGCGACTATAGAAAATCATCTTTCAAGAGGAGATCTTAAACAAACTCCTCCTGCTGACCTTAAAGGTAAGGAACGCAACAAATGGTTGTGGTGGGGTGGTTCAGGAAAAAATCAGTTCTGGACTCCAGATCCAAAACTTAAAGGTCAAGAGCTTAAAAACTGGAAGTTCCAGACTTATATCAAGAACTACTTGCGTGTAGTACGTTCGGTTGACGATCAGGTTGGACGCGTTATCAAGTATCTGAAAGACAATAATCTTTATGACAATACGATAATTGTATATATGGGTGACCAGGGATTCTTCCTTGGCGAACACGGATTGTATGACAAACGCTGGATGTATGAAGAGGCAATACAGATGCCATGCCTTATCAGCTATCCTAACGGTATAAAGAAAGGTCTTCGTCCTGATGAACTTACATTGAATGTTGATATTGCACCTACATTGCTTGACTTTGCAGGTATAGAAGTTCCCCAGGATATGCAAGGGGTTAGTATGAAAGGAATTCTTACCGGTGATGAGGTTGCAAAGAAAGGCTGGAGAAAATCTGCTTACTATCAGTATTTCGAATATCCGAAATGGCATAACGTGCAGCCACATTACGGAGTACGTACAGCCCGTTATAAACTGATTCATTTCTATTATAACATTGATGAATGGGAACTTTATGATTTGGAAAAAGATCCTAAAGAAGTGAATAATGTTTATAATGACCCAACATATGCTGACGTGGTTAAGGATTTGAAGGCTGAAATAACTAAACTGCAGAAACAGTATGGTGATGATCAGACCTTAGAACAAAGACGTGAGCTAACAGACAGATATATGTTGAAATATGATGAATAATTAATTATCCGGAAATTTACTTACTCATGCTAAATAAATATTTAATGCTTGCACTGGCTTTTCCATTTATTATGGAAGCTGGTGCTAAAGAAAAAGAGGCTTTGTATAAAGATGCGAAACAACCTGTGGAAACACGAGTAGCCGACCTAATGAAGCGTATGACGCTTGAAGAGAAAGTCGCTCAGATGTGTCAATATGTTGGTCCGCAGCATATACGTGAGACTCAGGCTAAATTTAAAGGACAGAAAGTTGGCAAGAATGATGATGCTCATGGATTTTATCCTACACTGAGCGTGAACGACCTTCTGAGAATGACAGAAGAAGGTAAGATAGGTTCTTTCCTTCATGTTGTTACAGGGGAAGAAGCTAATGAATTGCAGAAACATGCGATGAAAAGTCGTTTGCAGATTCCATTGCTTATTGGTATTGATGCTATTCATGGAAATGCTTTATGTAGTGGGGTAACTGTATATCCGACTCCTATAGGACAAGCTTCAAGCTTTGATCCGGAATTAGTGGAGAAGATAAGTCGTCAAGCAGCCCTTGAAGTGCGTGCAACAGGTGCACATTGGACATTTACTCCTAATGTGGATGTAGCTCGTGATGCTCGTTGGGGACGTACTGGCGAAACTTTCGGTGAAGATCCTTATCTTGTATCTGTTATGGGAGTAGCCACAATAAAAGGATATCAGGGTGATGATATGACAGGAACTGATAAGGTGGCAGCATGCGCAAAACATCTCATTGCTGGAAGTGAACCGTCAAACGGTACAAATGCAGCTCCAATGGATGTTTCGGAAAGGACATTGCGTGAAGTTTATCTTCCACCATATAAGGCGGCTGTTGAGGCTGGTGTTTTCACTTTGATGGCAGCACACAATGAATTGAACGGAGTTCCGTGTCATGCTGATAAATGGATGATGACAGATATTATGCGTGGCGAATATGGCTTCGATGGGTTTATTGTAAGCGACTGGATGGATGTTGAACGTATTCATGATTTGCATCATGTAGCACCAACGATGAAAGAAGCATATCGTGAAACAGTTGATGCAGGTCTTGATATGCACATGCACGGCCCTGGTTTTATGGAAGGTGTAATAGAATTGGTAAAGGAAGGTAAACTTCAGGAAAGTCAGGTCGATAGAGCATGCAAAGCTATACTGGAAGCTAAGTTCCGTTTAGGATTGTTTGAGAATCCTTTTGTTGATTTGAAAGAATCAAAGAAGGTTATATACAACGGACTGCATACAGCATCTGCTCTTGAGGCTGCTGAAAAATCAATTGTTCTTTTGAAGAATGAAAATCTTCTACCTTTGGACTTTTCGAAATATAATAATATTCTTGTGACTGGTCCTAATGCCAATAACCACACTATTCTTGGAGACTGGACATTGCAACAGCCGGAAGAAAAGGTTGTGACGATTCTTGAAGGAATACAGGAAGCAGCAGGTAAGAACAAAGTTACATATTATAACTATGGTGACGATGTTCGTCAGAACTCTCCGGAAAAGGTAAAGGCTGCTGCCGAAATGGCTAAGAAATCTGATCTTGCCATAGTAGTTGTGGGTGAGAATCCTTTGAGATATCAAAAAACAAAAACTTGCGGTGAGAATATAGACCGTATGAGTCTTGATTTATTGGGCACTCAAGAAGAACTGGTTAAGGCAATACATGCTACAGGGGTTCCTACTATAGTAGTTCTTGTTGGTGGACGCCCCTTGAGTGTAAATTGGATTGCAGAGAATGTTCCAGCTTTGATTCAGGCATGGGAGCCAGGTTCTGTAGGTGGTACAGCTTTAGCTAACATTATCTCTGGAAAGGTTAATCCATCTGCAAAATTGCCTATCAGCATACCACGTCATGCGGGGCAGATTCAGATGATTTATAACCACAAGCCTTCTCAGTATTTCCATAAGTATAAGGATGGGCCAAGTTCTCCATTATATGCCTTCGGCTATGGCTTGAGTTATACCAAGTTTGAAATATCTGCACCAGTATTGTCAAGAAACAAGATTGCTAATAATCAGAGTGTAAATGTAAGTGTGCAGGTTAAGAATATTGGTAAATTGGAAGGTACAGAGGTTGTACAGTTATACATCCGTGACATTTATAGTTCTGCTACTCGTCCTATTAAAGAATTGAAAGATTTTGCACGTGTTTCACTTAAGCCAGGAGAGTCAAAGACAGTGAATTTTACTATAACTCCGGACAAACTTGCATTCTTTAATCGCGAAATGCACTATGTGGTTGAAAGCGGAGTATTTAAAATTATGGTAGGCTCGTCTTCTATGGATAAAGACTTAAAGATGGTAAAACTTGAAGTTATGTAATTAGAGGTTGCTAGAATACTGGGGGAAAGCATACATGATTTTTCTCTAGTATTCTAGTTAACAAAAACTGAAACTTAAAATAATCTTATGAAAAAACATTTTAACCTTTTAGGGGCAACACTGCTATTGCCTTCGTTGCTCTTAGCTAACACTGAAAACACACATTCTTTGGCTGTTTCTATTTTGAAGTCAGAAAATCAGTCTGTTTCTCAAATTGTAGAAAAAAAAATAACTGGAGTGGTTTACGATGAAGCTGGTCTTCCTGTTATTGGAGCTAATATTTTAGAAAAGGGAACTACCAACGGTACAATTACAGATATGGATGGTAATTTTACGTTGACAGTATCAGATAACGCGACTCTTCTTGTTTCATATATAGGTTATAATCAACAGGAAATCTCTGTTCATGGAAAAGAATCTTTTGTTATTAATCTAAAGGAAGATTCTCAAAGTCTAGAAGAAGTAGTTGTTGTGGGCTATGGTGTTCAAAAGAAGAAGCTTGTAACTGGTGCTACAGTTCAGGTTAAAGGCGATGACTTACAGAAGCTTAATACTGTAAATCCTATGGGGGCTTTACAAAGTCAGTCACCTGGAGTAAATATAACAAAAACTTCTGGTCAGCCAGGTTCTGAATTTAAGGTTTCTGTACGTGGTATAGGTACAGTTGGTGATTCTTCTCCTCTATATATAGTGGATGGAGTGACGGTTAGTAATATAGACTATTTGAGTCCATCTGATATCGAATCGATTGATGTTCTTAAAGATGCTGCTTCTGCTGCCATTTATGGTGCTCGTGCAGCAAATGGTGTTATTCTTGTAACAACAAAGCAGGGTAAATCTGGTAAAGCTGTTATTGAATATGATGGCTATGTTGGTTGGCAAAACATTGTTCAGAATGTAACTCCACTTAATGCGCAAGAATATGCAATGATAATGAGTGAAGGCGCACAAAATTCAGACATGAATCCGTTTGATTTTCAAAAATTGGTACCTAATTGGAATAAAATAGAATCTGGTGAATGGAAAGGTACTAATTGGTTTGATGAAATGTGTAATAAGAATGCTTTTATGCAGAATCATGCGCTTAATGTTAGAGGAGGTACAGAACAATCTGTTTATTCATTGGGATTATCATATACAACTCAAGAAGGCAGTTTCGGAAATCCTGCACCTCCACAGTATACCCGTTATTCTTTCCGTTTAAACTCAGAACATAAACTTATTAAAGGACAAGGATATGATGTATTGAAAATAGGTGAGAATTTAAACTATATTTATTCTGAAAAAAGTACGATAGGTACAGGAAATCTTTATGTAAGTGATTTAAGGCAGGCTTTCATTACTAATCCTTTCCTTCCTGTTTATGATGAGAATGGAGATTTTCATTATGCAATTGACTGGAATGAGAAACAGATAAATCCAATGGGATTTCTTTATTATGAACATTCTCAGAATTTGAGAAAAGATAATAGATTATCAGGTAATTTATATATAGAACTTCAACCGATAAAAGGTCTAAAATTCCGTTCTTCATTTGGTATTCATCTTGATATGTCTTCTTATAGGAAGTTTGTGCCAGTTTATGATTTAGGACCAGAAAAATTCTGTAACGAAAATGTAACAACTCAGCAGTTTAGTTTAGGTAATAAATGGTTGTTTGAGAATACTTTAAGCTATGATTGCACTCTAAGAGAATCACATGATTTTAATTTCTTGCTCGGTATGTCTGCTGAGAAAAGCGGGTTGGGTGAGACAATCAAAGGTGAGAATGTAAATTCTATATTTGATGATTTTAACCATGCCTATCTTGATAACAATAAACAAATATATGAAGGAAAAACTAAACTTAGCGGTGCGCCTTTGACACCGGGACGTTTATTGTCTTTCTTTGGTCGTGTAAATTATAATTTTCGTGAAACTTATTTGGCAACATTGGTAATGCGTGCTGATGGCTCTTCTAATTTTGCTCCAGGTAATCGTTGGGGGTATTTCCCTTCTGTTTCTGCCGGATGGGTTATGACAAATGAAAAGTTTATGGAAAAAGCTTTATCATGGCTTGATTTTTTGAAAATACGTGCAAGTTGGGGGCAAAATGGAAATCAGAATATTTCGGGTTTCCAGTATCTTGCAAATATTGCATTTGATTCAAAATATTTTTTTGGGGATAATAAAAATAATGTATATGCTGGTGCGTATCCTTCAATATTGGCAAATACAGATATTAAATGGGAAACATCAGAACAAATAGATTTAGGATTTGATGCTCGTTTTTTGTCTGGACGCTTGAGCTTGGCATTTGACTGGTATAATAAGAAAACAAAAGATTGGCTTCTAGTTGCTCCTGTATTAGGTTCATACGGAACTGGTGCACCTTATATTAATGGTGGTGATGTGTTAAATCGTGGAGTAGAACTGGGATTGTCATGGAAGGATCAATCTGCAGGTGGATTTCAGTATTCTGTTAGTGGTAATATTGCATACAACAAAAATGAAGTTACTCGTATAGCTAACTCTGAAGGTATAATTCATGGTCCAGCAAATGTTCTGAGTCATAATACTGCAGAATTATATAGAGCTCAGGTTGGTTTTCCAATAGGATATTTTTGGGGATATGAAACAGATGGAATTTTTCAGAATGAAGATGAGGTCAATGCATATAAAAATGCGGAAGGAAAAATTATTATGCCTGATGCTGTGCCAGGAGATTTACGATTTGTAGATGCCAATGGAGATGGAACCATTGATGATAATGATAAGGGGATGATAGGTGATCCTAATCCTGATATAACCTTCGGACTATCAGCAAGTATGTCTTACAAAGGATTTGATTTAAATATAGTAACTAATGGTGTAGCAGGAAATCAGATTGCACGTTCTTATCGTTCAGGGAATGAGGCTTTCCATAATTATACGACAGAGATTCTTGATCGTTGGCATGGTGAAGGAACTTCAAATACTATACCTCGTGTTACGGCTTCTGCAAGTATTAATGACCTGTATATTTCTGACAGGTATATTGAAAATGGATCTTATTGGAGAATATCTAATGTTACAATTGGTTATGATTTTAAGAAACTTTTCAAGAATCTTCCTTTACAGCAAGCACGGCTTTATGTAACAGGTCAGAATTTGGCCACTATAACAGGATATAAAGGTTTAGATCCAGAAGTTGGCTATGGCTATGATTCTAGTTGGGCTAGTGGTATAGATTTAGGTTTCTATCCTTCTCCTCGTGTTTTTATGGTAGGTATTTCATTAAAATATTAAAATTGATTGTTATGAAAAAAACTTTATATTTACTTTTTGCTGTAACAGTTCTTTCTAGCTGTAGCAATTTTCTTGACACAGAAAATTTGACAGAAAAAAATTCATCAAACTTTCCTGCAACTGTTGAAGACATTGAAACAGCACTCGTTTCCGTATATGCAGCTAATACAGAAGTGCTTGTTAATACTGAAAAATATCAGATTATTCAATTGGTTTCAGAATTAATGTCCGACTATACTCTTTCTGGAGGAGGAATGGGAGATTTACAAGCAAGAGCTATGGCTGAATTCAAACAAAATGGGGTTAATATGTATTCAGGTGCATGGCAACGCTATTATAGAGGAATTCATCGAGCAAATTTTATTCTTGAGAATATAGATAGAGTTAGATTTGACAGTGATATTGAAAAAAATAATATACTTGGACAAACCTATTTTCTTCGGGCACAATTCTATTTTGATTTGGCAAGAATGTTTGAAAAGGTACCTTTAGTACTGACTACTTCGCCTGAAAATAAACCTCAAGCAGAGCCCGATGAACTTTATGCCCAGATTTTTTCTGATTTGAAATTGGCTATAAATTTACTTCCAAATGTTACTTTTCAAGAAATGTCAAAAGATGATTTGGGGCGTGTCACTAAGTGGGCTGCTGAAGCTATGATGGGTCGGGCATATTTGTTTTATTCTTGTTTTTATAAAAAAGAGAATATAAGATTGAATGATGGTAGTGATTTGAATAAACAAAATGTCATAGAATATATTGATGATTGTATTGCTAATAGTGGTCATGATCTTATTGAGGATTTTCGCGAATTGTGGCCGTATTCATATTCAAATAAAGAATACGAATATGCCAAGGGATTAGAATGGATAGGTGAGGACGGTAAAAACTGTGAAACGGTATATGCTTTCAAATTTTCAACAATGGGAAGTGCTGGAAACCTTTCTTATTGTAATAATATTAATCTTTATTATGGAATACGTGGTCAGGAAACCATGCCTTTTGCTAAAGGATGGGGGTGGGGATCTGTAGTTCCTAAATTTTATAAAGAATGGCCTGATGATGATTTGCGTAAGAAAGCAACTATATTGAATGTAAATGATCCAAATGAAGGTATTAGTTCTATATATAAGTGGAATGCAAATAGAAATTATAATGAAACAGGCTTTTACAATAAAAAATATATACCGATCAATGTTAGAGATGCTCAAGGAAAATTAGTGAATTATAGTTGTGAATTGTATGGAGTAACTCCAAATTTTCAATATAATAACACACAAGATATGGTAATCATACGTTTTTCTGATGTTCTTCTTATGGGGGCTGAACTTGGAAGTTCTAAGGCACAAGATTATATGGATAGGGTTCGTGGTAGAGTTAATTTGCCTTCTGTACCGCCTACATTGGAAAATATTAAGAAAGAGCGTCTTTATGAACTGGCATTTGAAGGAATTCGTTTTTATGATTTGATGCGTTGGGGTGAAATCGAAACAGCTGTTAATTATATGCAGAAAGATGTTCCTGTAAAAACTATGGGAGTTGATGATTATGTTACCAATACGTTTCGTAAAGAATCTAGAGGCTTCCTGCCTATTCCTGAGGATCAGATACAGTTGTCAAATGGAGTGTTGAAGCAGAATCCTGGATGGGGAATAGCCGATGCCATTTATAAGGATTGATTTAGTTTAAGCAATTTGTCCATTTTAGTAAATACAAAATGGGCAAATTGCTTTTAAAAATCTACTGATACTCATAAATATATGAAAAAAGGTAAAGTGGTAGTAAGATGTAGTATAAGAATGGGTAACTATAGATATACCGAATGGGCTGATGGAGATAAGGGAAGAGAACTTTAAAATTATACCGATGATCCGGAAGGACACATAAATCATTATAATGATAAGGCATATAGTAATATTCAGAAAAAACTAAGAAAAGAACTGTATAAAAGATTTAAATGATAGATGAAATATGGAAATGCAGAAACTTTTGTTACTGGCATTGTTTGGGGCAACAAACTCTTTAACTTTTGCTGCTAAGAAGCCTAATATTCTTTGCATTACGTGCGAGGATATAAGTCCGAGGTTAGGGTGTTATGGCGATAAGGTGGCAGTAACCCCCAATCTTGATAAATTTGCTGAAACTGCTATAAAATATACAGGAATGTACACTACTGTTGGCGTAAGTTCTCCAAGCCGTGCAGCTTTGATAACAGGAATGTATCCAACAACAATAGGAGCAAATTATATGCGTAATTTTACCAAACCTGAGGCGATGCCTGAAGGGATACCGCCTTATCAGGTAGTTCTGCCTGACGGAATCAAATGCTATACGGAATATTTGCGTGCAGCGGGCTATTATTGTACGAACAGTGTAAAGACTGATTATCAGTTTAATGCTCCGGTTACGGCATGGGATGAATGCAACAATAAAGCACATTGGAAGAACCGTCCTAAAGGTATGCCATTTTTCTCTATATTCAATTTGACAGTTACGCATGAAAGTCAGGTATGGAAACGCATTGGTAAACCTTTGGTTGTCAATCCGGATAATATTGTTATTCCACCTTATTTCCCTGATGATGCAGTAATAAGGCACGATATGGCTGTGATGTACAGTATGATAGCAGAGATGGACAAGCAGTTCAAGAAACTGGTTGATGAACTGAAGGCGGCAGGTGAGTATGATAACACAATCATAATATGGTACTCCGACAATGGAGGACCGCTTCCACGTGAAAAACGTGCTATCTACGAAACAGGAACAAATGTACCGTTTATGGTAAGTTTTCCAGATGGATATAGGGCAGGAGAAACAGATGAAAATCTATATATGTTTCCAGACATTCCGGCCACTATCCTTTCTTTAGCAGGAATAAATCCTCCAGAATATATGCAGGGAAAGGCTTTTCTTGGTGAATATGCAGTTAAAGAAAAGAGAATATATGTATATGGTGCGCGCGATAGGATGGACGAGCAGGTTAATAAGCAAGGTGCAGTAAGGGATGCCAATTTCAGATATGTAAAGAATTATACAAAAGGTATATCCAATTACCGCCCTAACGCTTTCAGACTCCAAATGCCTATGATGCGTAGAATGGTGGAACTTCTTCAACGTGATAGTCTTGGGCTAGAACAGATGCGTTGGTTTGCCGGGCCATGTCCTGACGAAGAATTTTATGATTTAAGGAATGATCCATACGAGATGCATAATCTTATAGCTGATCCAAAATATAAGGAAGATATTGAACGTCTTAGGGCTGAGCATCAGCGTTGGGTTGAAGAAGAGTGCCCTCGTTGGAACGAAACAGAACTACAAAACATGGAGAGAATGTGGCCTGGTGCAAAACAGCCTGAACTTGTTACGCCTTATTATGAAGAAACAAGAAAAGGAATAACTCTACACTCTAAAGATAACGGAGTATCATTTGCATACCAGATAAATGGGATGGGATTGAAAAAAGGACATTGGATGTTATATACTCATCCTATAAAGTTGAGAAAAGGGGATAAGCTTGTGTTCTTTTCGGTTAAAGCTGGAATGAAAGATAGTCCAAAGGTAGAGATTGTCAAGAATTAGTTTTTAGTAACTGTTAAAGATTTGTTGTTCAATTTCTGTTCAATGGACAATGATTAAACGGTCACTAAATAATAATTAAATATTTTGATTTGTGCTTCTCTTATAAATAATTTGCACATACCCTCATATTTCAGTTTCTTTGCATTATTAGTAAGATAAAATAATATAATACGCTATGAAACAAACGTTTGCACCTTTTTCCAAACCGCTATACGTGATGACTAAACCTGTCGGAGCGTTATGTAATTTGGCTTGCGATTATTGTTATTACCTGGAAAAATTAAACTTGTACAAGGACACTTCTAAATATGTGATGAGCGATGAACTCCTTGAGCGCTTCATAAAGGAATATATCGGTTCGCAGACTATGCCTCAGGTGCTTTTTACATGGCATGGTGGAGAAACCTTGATGCGTCCGCTCAGTTTTTACAAGAAGGCTATGGAACTTCAGGAACAGTATGCCGGTGGAAGAACTATTGACAATTGTATTCAAACCAATGGTACATTGCTTACCGATGAGTGGTGTCAATTCTTTAAAGAAAATAATTGGCTTGTAGGAGTTTCTATAGACGGTCCGCAAGAGTTCCACGATGAGTATCGTCGTAATAAGCAGGGGCTCCCTTCTTTTGTGAGAGTTATGCGTGGCATTGAGTTACTTAATAAATATGGTGTGGAATGGAATGCCATGGCTGTTGTGAACGATTATAATGCTGATTATCCTGTGGAATTCTATAACTTCTTCAAATCTATAGGCTGTCATTATATCCAATTTGCTCCAATCGTAGAGAGAATATTCAAGCATAATGACGGCCGCCATCTGGCATCGCCTATGCAGGAAGGAGATAAGTTGGCAGACTTCTCTGTAACACCAGAACAGTGGGGAAATTTCCTTTGTAAGCTTTTCGACGAGTGGGTAAAGAATGATGTAGGAGAATATTTCATACAGATATTTGATTCTACACTTGCCAATTGGATAGGTGAGCAACCAGGGGTATGCTCTATGGCAAAGACTTGCGGTCATGCCGGAGTGATGGAGTTTAACGGTGATGTTTACTCATGTGACCATTATGTTTTCCCTGAATATAAGCTTGGAAACATTTATCAGAAGACACTTGTGGAGATGATGTATAGCGAAAGACAGCAGGAGTTCGGACTTATGAAACAGAAATCGTTGCCTACACAGTGTAAGGAGTGTGAGTTCCTGTTCGCTTGCAATGGTGATTGTCCTAAGAACCGCTTTGCGAAGACAGCAACTGGAGAGCCGGGACTGAATTATTTGTGTAAGGGATATTACCAGTTCTTCAAGCATGTGGCTCCTTATATGGACTATATGAAGAAAGAACTGCTTGCCCAGCGTGCCCCTGCAAATATAATGGAAGCAATTAAGAAAAAGGAAATAAACGTTGATTAGGGAATGAATACTTATGTTTTTATTATTACAGAAAAAGATTTGACGACTTTAGGAAACAGTTATTATATAATCAGAATTAGATTATAATAGATATTGTTCATTACGTATAAGGACTGATAGTATTCTGGATGATATAAAAATTAATTTAGTAAACTTTGTGAGTTCAGAGCAATTATTGGCTGCGTGGTTTGCTGAATGCTTACAGAAATATCGCCTTACGGAAAAAGGTTTGGCATTGAAGGAAACATTAAAATGTAACGAGTAAATGCTTTTAATAGCAGCAAAGGTTACTGCCTTATAAAAAGAATGGAGCTGTATCGCGAGTCACATACGATACAGCTCCATTTTTCATAGAACAATAATTATTATTTATTAGGCGAATCCCATTTGTATGTCTGATTGCAAGTAATGTTCAGTGTCTGATTGCCGCTTTGTATACGGAAATCACCCTGTTCAAGGATCCATTTACCGTCAGCTCCAACAAAAGCAAGATCACTGGCTTTGATAGTTAAAGTAACGGTTTGTGTTTCGCCTGGTTGTAATTCCACTTTTTTGAAAGCACGCAGTCTGCGGTTTTCGGGAACGAGAGAAGCAACCAGATCGCTGCTGAACAGCATTACAGCTTCCTTTCCTACGAGCTTTCCGGTATTGGTTACATCTACAGAGAACTGAAGTTCGTCGGTTGCTGTAAATGAAGGATGATTCACGCGCAAGTTGCTATATTCAAATGTGGTGTAGCTCAATCCGTAACCGAATGGCCATTGTACAGAGATAACTGCATCATAGTCGTAAGCTCCTTCCATCTTATCCATTTCTTCGCTTACCCGATAGTCGTATGTAGTAAGTGCTGCCTGATGGCGTGGATAAGTGTACGGCATCTTGGCACTCGGATTAGCGTCACCTGCCAGAATATTTGCCAGTGCATCTGCTCCGTAGTTACCCGGCAACAGAATATTGATAATTCCGCTGGCAAGAGGTTCCAGATCGTTTATCAGACGAGGTCTGCCTTCGTTCAGTATCAGAATAATAGGCTTTCCAGTGGTAGCAAGTGCCTTTACAAGTTCACGCTGGCTGGGTGAGATAGCCAGGTCGGAAAGATTACCCGGAGTTTCGCAGTAAGAGTTCTCACCGATGCAGGCGATGATGATATCCACATTCTTTGCGGCAGCTACAGCTTTTTCTATTTCCGGTTCATTCTCTTCTGTATAAGCACCTTCCGGTTTGTAAGTTACACCTTGTTCCAGTGTTACATATTCGCTTCCGAACTTGTTGCATAGGGCTTCGTAGATGGTATTATACTTATCGGCAAATCTGTCGGCAAGGTGTCCTTGCCATGAGTAACTCCAGCCACCATTCAGACAGCGCATAGAGTTGGCATTCGGACCGGTAACCAGCAGTTTCTTGCCTTTAGCCAACGGGAGAATATTATTTTGGTTTTTCAACAGAATTTCTGATTCTTCGGCTGCACGAAGGGCCAGTTCTGCATGTTCTTTACTGCCAAACAATGGATATTCTTGGATTGGAGTGTTAGGGTGCTCGAAGAGTCCAAGACGATACTTCAGACGGAGGACACGACGTACGGCATCGTCTATGCGACTCATCGGCACTTTATTTTCTTCAACCAGTTCTTTCAGCAATGTACAGAAGTTCAGATCGTATGGTTCCATGGCCATATCTATACCGGCATTGATAGCTATCTGGATGGCTTCTTTTTTATTGGCAGCAATGCGTTCGCGAGTGTACAGGTTGTTGATGTCGGCCCAGTCAGTAATCAGCATTCCGTCCCATCCGAGATCCTCTTTCAGCCATTTGGTAAGCAGTTCATAATTAGAGTGTACGGGAACTCCATTGATGGAACCGCTGTTTACCATGATAGTCAGAGCGCCTGCTTCTACACATTCTTTGAAGGGAGCGAAGCATTTTTCACGTAATTCCGATACGGGTATGTATGCAGGGGTACGGTCTTTTCCTGTACGCGGCAAGCTGTATCCCATGTAGTGTTTGACCGATGTGGCAATGCGGTCGGCAGGTATATGATTGGGATCATCACCCTGAAATCCGCGGACTGCTGTGCTTCCCATGATGGAATTTACCAGACAGTCTTCACCATAATTTTCCCATACGCGCGACCAGCGTGGATCGCGTGCCATGTCTACAGTAGGAGAGTAAGTCCACGGGCAGTTGCTGGCACGTGTTTCGTATGCTGTTACACGTGCGGCTTCGTATGCCAGGTCGGGATTGAACGAAGCACCCAGATTGATGTTCTGAGGGAAAAGGGTGCCATCCAATGTATAGGTCGTTCCATGGTTTTGGTCCAACCCATAGATACATGGGATTCCTATTTCTTTCATCGACATAGACTGGATTGTTCCGATAATTTCCTGCCATTTGTCTTTATCTTGTGCCACCGGCCCCGGAGCGTTCAGGAATGAACCTACTTTATATTCTGCAATGGCCTTGCGCAGTTTAGCTTCGTCAAGCTGGAATTCTCCATCGACAAAACCTCCCAATACATCAATGGCAAGTTCGGTCATTTGTCCGATTTTCTCTTCCAGAGTCATTTTCGAAAGAGTGGCTTCCACCTGTTGCTCTAATTTTGCGTCTTTGGCAATTGCTGTTGCTGGAGCTGCCTGTATGGAACAGGCAGCTATTGTGAAAGCAAATAAACTTGATGTTATTTTCTTGTGTATCATATAATGTGTGTTTTTTGAGAATGATTTATTGTACGCTTATTCTGTCTACATAATATCCGTGGCCAATGCAGAGGAAACCGTCTTCTGTCTGAATCTTGTCCAGTACTTCCTGAGTTAATTGAATTTGTTTTACTCCGTCTTCCTGGAATTCGATGACGGCAGTACCGGGCAGATCGTTCCACCAGCCTGTTGTGGTGCGCAACTGGTGATATTCGTCGGCAGAGTTTACTGAATAGTATATGCTTAATACGGCTCCTGCTTTTATGCTGGCGAATACATCCTTTCCGATCAGGTTGAAAGTCTTGTTCGGATTGTCATCGGGTAAATCCCATGATACATAGTGATGACCTTCCCATAAAACTCTTTCTGAAGATACAGCTACTGTCTGTTCTGTGATGTTCCCCGCAGTGGTATAGAACATGACTTCTTTTCCTGATGTGGTTCTTCCGGTAAGTGTGTATTCACCATCTTCCAGTGAAGGACAGGTAAAGGCTATCTCGGTTTCCGACTGACGGATAAAGCTGGAAACAGTCTGTCCGCCGAAAGTGAACGATTCTATCTGATTGAGATTGATACCTGTCATTACCCATTCGCTGTTTGCTGTAGTACGTTCTGAGCCAGCTGTGATGAGTGCGTCACTGGTAACGGTTACTTTGTTTCCTCCGTATTCATTGCCACCGTTATCTACAAGAATAATCCGATAGGTTCCGTCTGCCAGTCCTTCCGGAACGGTATATTCGATGTAGCTGTTTTCTCCGTTTTCTGTGTAAGCGATATCGGTTGCTGTTTTTCCGCCGATAACGATGCTATTTACTTTATCAAGGTTGTTGCCGTAAAGTTGTGCTTTTGCTCCAGTAGTAATGATGCGTTCGAAGCCGATTTCGGTAGCCCAGGGATCATCTGCCAAAGGATTGACCTGAATGAGTCCTTCACGGTAAGTCGATTTGCCGATGCTGGTTGTAGCGGTCACTTTCAAATGATAAGTTCCTGCTTTCAGAGCGAGGTCAATTTCTTTTCCTGTCTGTATTTCTTCTCCGTCAATAAACCATGTAACGGTTGTATAATCGGCAGGAGTCACAGTCAGTGTCATCGAGAAGTTGGCATCACGGCTGATATTTGAAACTACCGGCAGTTCACCGTTTACTTGGTCGGGAAATAAAGGGTCAAGGATTCGGGGATCGTCATTTTCTGTTGCTGTAGAAAATGGAGTTTCTTCCGTGCAGGCGATGAGTCCGAAGCTCATAGCAAGCATGATTAATAGTATGTGGTATATCTTTTTCATATCTGAATCTAATTAAAAAATGATTGTTATTTTGTTGCATCTTTGTCCCACCATACCGGAGTGTACCAGTTGTCTGTTCCTCCCATGCGGTTTAGAGCTTCTTCGTAACTTACTTTATTGTAAGATGATTCCAGAACCGGGTAGCAAAGGCGCACCGGAATTTCAGTACCGCCGGTCAGATATTGTCCGAAACCGTATTCAGCAGGTGATTTCAATTTCGGATAACCAGAACGGCGTATGTTTGCCCAACATTCAGCCGGATTAGTGAAGTGGAGAATCCAGGCCTGTGTATTGATGGCTTCTTTTTTCTGTTCGTCAGTATGTCCGATTCCGTTTTGATTTATATATTCTTCGAATGTTTCATCCGAAACCTGGTCGCATCCATAGCTTTCTGTCAGGAAATCGATAGCTGCACGTACTCCTGTTCTGTACAGTTCGTCTATAGACTTACTTCCTGTATTCCATCCTTTGAGAGAAGCTTCGGCCAATAGAAATTCAACTTCTGCGTATGTCATGACTACGCCGGGGTTTGTACTTTTCAGAAAGTTGTTAGCCAGTTTAGGTTCTGTTTCACGAGCTACTGTTGTGCTTATGGAAGGATTGGTTTCTGCAAGCTCCTTCAAAATATCGCTGTCATATCCACTAGGCCACGGATCATAGCTGAATGCTCCCGGTTCGCATGGCTGGAAAGCGATACCTTTTTCCAGCATTTCGTTTGTCAGATCGATGCGGTTATCGGGGCTGGTAGAACTCATCAGGCCATCGTAATAGCAGCGTCCGATCATAAACGTACGAGGATCACCTGTGTTATACAACTGATTGAAGAGAGTAGAACATAGATAGCTTGGGTTATTGGCCGGATCGTTACCGAACAACAGTTGTGACAAGGCATTTCCACGGTAGTCTGTATAGGCTTCTTGTCCGAAACTGAATGATTTTTCCATGTATTGGATAAGTGCATTGTCATCATTGCTTTGGAAGATGTCGCCTTCGTCTTGCAGGGCTGCCTCAAACTCTTCCTGAGCTTTTTGAGGAGCGACATTGGAGATACGCATGGCAAATCTCATTCTCAATGAATTGGCAAGTTTTTTCCATTTGCTTACGTCGCCGTTGAAAATAACATCACCTGTAATTTTGTCTTTGCTGGCATCCATGTTGTTGCCGGCAGTTTTGAGTTCTGTGAAGAAATCGTTGTAGATTTCTTCCTGTGTATCGTAACGTGGGTTGAATTTCTCTTCCAGAAAGCCTTTGCCTGCTTCACTGCAAGGTACATCTCCATGAATATCTGTAATGACTGACATAAGGTATACTCTGTAGATACGTACTGCCGAATTGATATTTACTTTTTCAGCATTATCGGCTGTACGATATTGAGCATCTGTCAGGTTTTTGATAGCAGTTGTATAAAACGTAGTCCAGATACGTCCCATTTCATTATTGTCGACAGTATGTCTGCCTCCATAGTTTGTTGTATTCCAGCATCCCATAAGTTGTTGGTTGAATGCATACAGGTAGTTTCTGTAAATTTCTACCATTCCTAGATTACCGTAAGTCTGTAGCTGGGCTGTGGTAAGCTGTGCATTCGGATCGATAGTTGAGGCTTTCGACGGATCTGTATTCATATTCTCCATATACTCATCGCTACATGCTGTAAAGAATATGGTGAATGCCGCCAATATCAGGGTAAAATATGATTTATAGTTTTTCATTGTATTTCTTCTTTAATATATTACGTAATGAACTATCTTTAGAATTTGAGATTGACATTGAATCCGTAACTTCTGCGTGATGGGAGTGAACCATATTCCAATCCCATACCGGTTGTATTGTTATAGTTTGAATCCGGATCAATGTTTGGAATATTCTTCCATACGATAAACGGATTACGTGCAACGAATGAAACTGTGAGTCCTTTTACTACGTTTTTCAGCCATGACTGAGGTACTCTGTAGCTTAAGGTGATTTCACGGCATTTGATGTATGAATTGTCGTAGATAAACATTGACGGAGCATTTCGGCAGACACTCATCCAGTAATCTTCCGGGTTAATGTAAATATCATTCGGACGATAAGTTCCGTCACCGTTATCAATTACACCCGGAGCAATGAAACCACCGGTAGGAGTCCAGTCGGGAGAACCTTTGGCAATACCTGCGGCTTGGCGTTGTTCTTCCGAGCGATACCATTCTTCACGGCCTGCGAGTGTTTCTTTACTTTTACCAGATTCATAAGAAGCACGGGCAGACATAGAATAGAGGTCAGCTCCGACTTTGATATCGAAAAGAGCAGAGAGAGATAAGTTTTTATAAGTAAGCGTTGTTCCAAGACCTCCGGTCCAGTCCCAGGAAGCATTACCCAGTACATGATTGCTCTTGTCGTACTGTGGAAGTCCGGTCTGCGGGTCTATAAGAATATCTCCGTTTTCATTGCGTTTGAAGTCCGGTCCTACGATGGCTCCGAAGTTCTCGCCGACTTTTGCTGCAACTTGTACATCCAGCCATGCTGCTTTTTCAAGTTCGAACATGTCCATGCCATCTACCAGTTTCTTTACTTTATTGCTGTTCTTTGAAAAGTTCAGGTTCAAATCCCAGGAGAAATCCTTAAGTTCTATCGGACGTGTGTTAAGTGCGATTTCGATACCTTTATTTTCAATTTCACCAGCGTTGATCAGGCGGTAGTTATAACCGGAAGTCCATGAGCTGGCCATACCCATAATCTGATTCTTACTGTTTTGAGTGTAGTAAGTAAAATCGAGTCCGATACGGTTCTTCAGGAACTTCATCTCCAGACCAAGTTCGAAAGAGTTGGTCTTAGTCGGTTTCAAGTTTTTATTAGGCATTGTCGAATTGTTGATGTATCCGATGGTATAGCCCGGGTAGGTGAATTTCGATTTGCTGTAAACTAGTCCCAACTGATAAGGGTCGGTGTCGCTACCTACTTGTGCCCATGATAAACGGAACTTTCCGTAAGGCATCAGGTCACTTTGTTTTAGTAATTCCGAGAATACAAAACTTCCGGAGAATGACGGATAAACATATACATTGTTTCCGATAGGCAGGGTAGACGACTGGTCGCCGCGTAAAGTTGCATCGAGATAAACCAAATGTTTCCATCCTACGTTTACTGCACCATAAACCGAATTGATTTGTTTACGGTAACTGTTCTGTTCCAAGCTGGTTTCATTGAAGCTCATCAGGGCTACTACATCACGAATCTGCATATCCTGGGCAGTAGTGACGGTAGTCTGATTATTGATCTTGTAAACGTTGCCTCCCAATGTTGCATTGAAATCGAAATCTCCCCACGTATTGTTATAGAGGGCAAGTAGTTCGAAGTTGTACATGCGGTTACGGAAATTACTGTTCTGCAAATAACCGGCTTCGTATCCCGGGGTAGTAGGAGCTTTGAAATCTTCGAATATGAAGTAGTTCAGTTCTGCACCGATTGTACCTTGCAGTTTCAGGTGTTTGTTAATGTTCCAGATTGCTTTTCCATTGAAACGGAACTGGTCTTTCTTCGAATTGTTGGAGTTCTTGTAAACGTCCCAGTAAGGATTTACGTTGTATGGGTCCATACCATTCCAGTTGGAATATTCACCGTTTTCATCCTGATAGTTTTTCAGCCATTCCTGATCGTAGGTTGTTGCCAGAGTCATCAGGTTCTTTCCGATGTTCGATTTGCTGTCACCCAGTGCCGGGCGATTTTTTACAGCTTCGCGAGTATAGTTGGCACTGAAGTCAACATCTACCTTTCCCAGACTGGTGTTGGTACGCAGGTTGAAAATGTCACGGCTCATGTTCGACTGAGGAACAATATCTTTGTTTCTCATATCGGTATAGGTGAAACGTACACCTGTATGTCCGCTGTTGGCACTGATGATAGCTGTATTGGTAGCTGTCAGACCTGTTTGGAAGAATCCGGAAGTATTGTCTGGAATGATGAGATAAGGACGTGCTACACCATCAAAATATGTCAGCATATTACTGCCGTCAGCTTTTGGTCCCCAGCTTTTGTTCGTATTTGAAATGGCATCGATGCTGTATGTTCCGTTGCTTCCCATACCATATACCTGCTGTATATCGTTCCATTTAGCCAACTGAGTATCGAAGGTGAGTGTACCATTATATTCTACACTGAATTTCTCTTTTCCATTGGCTTTTTTGGTTGTAATGAGGATAACTCCATGACTGGCACGGCTACCGTAAAGAGCAGATGCAGCAGGACCTTTCAATACAGACATGTTTTCGATATCATCGGGATTGATACTGGAAATTCCGTCACCTAAATCGAAACCTCCTGAAGTACCTGCACTACCATAGTTGGTATTATCAAGAGGCACACCGTCGATGACATACAACGGCTGGTTGTTTCCTGTCATTTCTGTACTACCACGCAAAATAACTCGTGTTGATCCGGAAGGACCTCCGGCTGTCTGGCTGACTACAAGTCCCGGAACGCGACCTGCCATCGAGTTGATTACATTTGTTTCCTTGGCTTTTGTAAGCGATTCGCCTTTTACCTCATCAACTCCGTAGCCCAATGCCTTACGTTCTCTTTTGATACCTAATGCAGTTACTACTACTTCATTCAATACCTTACTGTCTTCAGCCATGACAATATTCAATGGCTTTTTACTTGCTTCTATTTCTATCGTTTTGTAGCCAATGTAACTGATAACCAGTGTTGCACCTGGAGCTACGTTTAATGTAAACTTTCCATCTAAGTCGGTGATGGTTCCGTTGGTAGTATTTCCTTTTTCTATAACTGATGCTCCGATAACGGGACCGGTAGCATCGGTTACAGTTCCGGTTACAGTGTGGGTCTGTTGCTCAACAGCAGAATGAACTGGTTGGGTAATTGCTTTCATCGGTGAAATTCCACCTATAAAACAAAGTGAGAGTGTGCCACATAATAGTGTGTACCTGCAATTTTTTGTTTTCATAGATTTGTTTGTATTAAGATTAATAAACTTTTATCCAGTCGATATACATGTTTACCTTCTCTCCGTCTTTCAATGCAGTGATGGCATTGACATCTGTGATGCCGGTAAAACTTCCACCTACAGCCAGATTGAACAGGATGTAGAAGTTATGGTGAAAATATTCATAACGTCCGCTGACTTTGCTGATGTCGAAAGTGTAAAACTTGGTTCCGTCTATGCTTACAGTCAGACTGTTTTCATTCCATTCCAGCAAGTAGGTATGATATTTCCCATCTTGCAGACTCTGTGAAACATTATCGGCATGATATTCCTGACGATGTCCGCTTTCGTAGTCGGTTCCATAGTGGATGGCTGTGTTGAGATAGGTTTCAGACGTACCGTTGATTATACCGTTTTCCTGTCCCATTTCCATAATATCGATTTCTCCGCACTGAGGCCAAGGCATATTATTGTCGCCCATCATCCAAAATGCAGGCCATAGACCATTTGCTGTTTGGGGAAGCTTGATGCTTGCTTCTATCTTGCCATATTGAAAACTTTTTTTACCTTGACTGTTTACTCTTCCGGAATAGATTTTGTCTCCTTTCCGTTCTGCCGTTAAGATAAGAACTGATCGTCCTTCATCTGTCCCGGTCGATACATGTGCTGCATCATATATTTGCAGTTCTTGATTTACCCATCCGGCTTCGTGTTCTTCTTTGGTCCATACATTGCTGTCGAATGTTTCGAAGTCATCTTTAAATACAACTTTTTCCTGAGATTCTTCCTGCGGATTCATGTTTACTTCATCGGATGAGCAGGACTGATACATTGAGCACATTGCCAGTGCCAGTAGAATTTTTACTTTTTTCATATTACAGATATTTATGGGTTAAGATCATTATCGGTTCGTAGGGAGCCCGGTTGTAGCTGCGGTGACTAATACGCCGTGTGGCTGTTGAGCTCTGTGCAAAAGTGGGGATTGTATGCAAATAAGATGGTCAGATAGCTGACATATAAGGTTTGATTGCTGACATTTCTACTGGAAGTGATAGTTTTATGACTATCTGAAACAGCTTTATGCCGGTGAAAAGAGTCGTTTTTGAGAGAAGAAGGCATAAAAAAAGCCGGTAAACTGTTTTTACCGACTTTCTTATGTAAGACTAAATGAATTTCTTATTGCTTGTCTGATGATGAGGCTGAACTGTCCTGCTCATATTTGCTGGGCTGAATGCCAAATTGTTTTTTGAATAGCATGCTGAAATATTTTACATTTATAAATCCTGTATCAGTAGCTACTTCTGTCACGTTTTTGCCTTGCTTCAGCAGTTCGGCTGCTTGTTGTAATCGGATGATACGGATAAACTCTTGCGGAGCTTTTCCTGTCAGCGATTTGAGCCGGCTGTAAAAGAGAGTACGGCTCATAGCCATTTCCTGACACAGACTGTTGATATTGAATTCTGCATTGCTGATATTCTCAATGACCAGTTGAGTAGCACGTATCACAAATGCATGGTCACTTTCGGAAAGTGCCGGCTGGTTGTCAATGGTGTCATCACTTTGTTGAGCTGGCTGGTCAGGAGTTGATGTAGTATTGTTTCTGCCATTTTCTACCTCTTTGAGAGCTTGTCGCATGAAGAAATCTCGCTGACGATTTCTGTTTTCTATGAATCCGCGTACCTTTAACTTTAGTATTTCTGTACTAAAAGGTTTGGGGATATAATCGTCTGCGCCTTTTTTCAATCCTTCTACTACGGCATCATAATTGGTTTTGGCAGTGAGCAAGATAAAAGGTATACCGGCTGTATCCGGATTTTCTTTTACCATTTGACATAATTCGTCCCCCTGAATGCCCGGCATCATTACATCTGATAAGATCAGATCGGGATATTCATTCGACAGATAATCGAGAGCTTCTTTCCCATTTGCGACATCAATGACACGATAATAGTGTTCAAAGGTCTTGCGTAGATAGTAGCGCAATTCTTCGTGATCTTCTACTATCAGCAACGTATCTTTACCTTCCAGTTTCTCTTCAACCTCTTTCTTCTCTGGTGAAGAATATGTAGTATTTTCGTTTTGTTGTGAAGGTGATGATAGGTGTGAAGTAGCCTGAAGTGTTTGTGATACGGCAGCTGTATTATGAGCTTTCTGTAATGTAACAGAGAATGTTGTACCTTTGTTTACTTCTGATTCATAAGATACTTTTCCATGTAGCATCTTTACAATACGCTGTACCTGCAATAAACCGAATCCTGTGCCAGACTCGTGTGATTCTCTGGCATTTTCAGCCCGGTATACACTGTTAAATAAGTGTTCTCTGGCTTTGGAGGGTATACCGATGCCATTGTCTTTTACTTCGATGATAACTTTTTGCTTATTATATCGCAGACTTATTTCTATATTTCCGTGTGATGGAGTGTACTTGCATGCATTGGAGAGTAAATTGTCGAGTAACATTTCCATTAGATGTCTGTCTGCCATGGCATATACATCCTGATCTGGTAATGAAATATGCAAATGCAACTGTTTTTTGTCGCATAGTGCCTGGAATCTTGCACATTCTTCAACAAGCAGTTCACTCAGATTTACTGGTTTCAGTGTGATAGACTTCTTGTGTGTATCTACTTTCTCAAACTCCAGCAGTTGTGTGATGAGAGTGTGAAGCTTGCGCGTGTTGTTACGTGCCATATCCAGCAGCTGACGTGCATCGACAGATAGTTCCTGTTGTTTTCCTAAATCTTCCAGTGGGGCCATAATCAGTGTAACCGGAGTTCTGATGTCGTGAGCCGTATCTATGAAGAATTTGATTTTGTCTTCATCATATTGCTTCTGAAGCTGGTTGCTCTTGAAGCGGAGGATAAAGTAAAAAATACCTCCTACCAGACAGATATATACTATCCATGCATACCATGAGTTCCACCAGGGCTGTGCGATTTGTATGGGTAGTGTCTGCTCGGATATAATTTCTCCATTACTTTTTCTCAAACTGCGTACTTTGAGTGTATATGTTCCGGGAGATACATTGGTATATCGTACAGATCCGTTTGAAGATAGATTACTCCATGACTTTTCGTATCCGTCTAAAATATACTGATAAGCAATGTCGTGCTGGAACCTATAGTTTATAGATTCGAAAGTAACGACAAACGAATTGTGACTGTATCCCAGATGGACGTCCTTATCAACTAGCATCTGATAGATGCAGGGATGTAGCTGTCTGTCTTCATGCGGATTGAGATATTCAACTCGTAAATCGGTAAATCGCAGTGGAGCTTGATAATCTACCATCATTACTGCGTCGGGAGAAATAAATACAGCTCCGTTAGTGCTTCCGTATGCAAATCTTCCATCAGATAACTGGGTATACGATGATTTATTATATACTTTGTCTATGTCATAGATATAATTCAAATTTGATACCTGGAAGTCTTTAACAATAGCCAGTCCTTTTCCTGTACTTGCCCATATACCTCCCTGGGAATCCCGTTGCAGACTGTATACGTCGTCAGACAACATACCTTCGTGGGTAGTAAATGTTTTCAGCTCGTGAGTATTCATGTTATATAAACTCAGTCCTCCTCCTTCTGTACCTAACCATACCGTTCCGTCATCATTAAAAAGCATGGAAATGATGTAAGCACTGGCATTTTGCTCATTGAGATCTTGAGTGGTTGCATAAGGTTTGACTGTTCCGCTCTGTTTGTCTATTATGCAGAAGCCGTTTACTGTGGCTACTGCTATCTGATGATGGTTTATAGCCATAATGGAGTGTATCCAGTTCACATCGAACACCTGTTTACGTTGTCTTGATTTGTCCCATTTAACCAGTCCGCCATCAAGTCCCCCAATCCACAAGTCGCCGTCATAATCTTCGGTGATCGAGAATATGTAGTTGGTAGTCAGTTCTCCTTTTCCTTCTGTGAGGTGTGTGGTTGTTTTTCCGGACTTATCTATTTGATACACACCGTCTCCGTAGGTTCCGGCCCATATATTGCTGTCTTTACCTTTGCACAACGTTACGGTAACGGTTGATTTCAGTATATGTTTCCAGATGCCGGAGGGAGTTAAAATACTGATTCCGTCGTCAGTGGCAAACCATATATCACCGTTGGTATTTTCTTCGATATCATTGACATTATCGTTTGCCAGCGATTGTGGATTACCTCTTTCATGGTTGAGGATAGTTATAGGATATTTCAGGTAGATAGCAACAGATACTCCTCCCGTATAACTTCCTATCCAGATATTTCCCTGATGATCGCGGGTTACGGCATAAACTCCATTTCCTTGCAGGTAGATATCGCTGTTATCTTCTGTATTGATAAAAAGATTACTTCTTTTAGTTTCCAGATTGACTGTATGTACACCTCCTCCATCTATTCCGATCAGTAGGGTATGGTCGTCGTAGGCTGTGATGGCCCGGATGGGACTGGAAAAGCAGGAGTTCTGTTTTTCGATGTGTTCTACTATGCCAGTTGTCGGATCCAGTGTCCATAGTCCATTATTGAATGTTCCGATCCAAAGCTGTTTATGCGCGCTATCATAAAAAAGAGTTTGTACGTTTTTGTTCTCTGTGAGAACTTTGGTGTGCCGAGGATTTGAACATGATATATATAACACTCCGTTGGATGTTCCTGTAAATAGAGAATCTCCTACACAGATAATGTCATTGATGTACTTATTCGGAATAATCTGTGAAACAGCTTCATCGGGAGCTTTTTTGTATAATCCTTTACTTAACCCCAGCCATAATGTTCCGTTTGGGTCCATACAGAGCTTATTCAGGATAATTTCTCCCTTGATAGATTCGCCTAAATATAATTCTTGTTCGAAACTATCTGTATCAGGTCGGTATCGATAGATTCTGCCAGTGTGATCGTATGCCCATAATCCGTACTTTTCGTGATACAGTAAGCGGATTCTGCGTCCAGCCATATCACCATAATAGAAGTTTCCCTCTAAGGTATAGTTTTTTACCATCTGGCCATTGTATCGGTCTATACCTGCTTTTGTTGCAATCCACATTGCATGATGGTTGTCTTCTACGATTGAAAACACTCGTTGGCTGCTAAGTCCTTCTACGTGACCGATATGTCTGATGTTGAACATCTTGTTTGTCAATTCAGCCTGAGCAGTAGTACTTATAGCCCATACAAGGAGAATAATGATATATTTCAGTAAGATTTTCATGCGGTAAAGTTTATCAAGGACATGAGGTCGTTTTTCATAAGTATGATATACTGATTTTGTTGGTGATTCAAGGATTATTGTAAAAATAGCTGTATGCAAAATCATTTGTCATATATTGCAAAAATAATTAAACTAAATCAAATATGAAAAACGCATGTGAATATAACTTTTCTATTTTGCTGTATAGTTACTTTTGTCGGTCTTTCATGATTTCTTCTGCATGATCAAGTGCCCAATCGGTTAACATTTTCAATATTGGCATTAAACTTTCACCTCGTTGAGTCAACTTATATTCCACACGAGGGGGAACTTCCGGATAAACGGTGCGTTTTATCAGTCCGTCTGTTTCTAAAGAGCGTAATGTAACAGTTAGCATTCGTTGTGAGATCTCTCCGATACTTTTCTGTATGTCATTGAACCGCATAGCTCCGTTGGTATGAAGGGTTGTTAAAACCAGCATTGCCCATTTGGTACTGATGCGTGCGATGATATCTCGAATAGGACATATACCTGAATGATGAAAGTTTTGCATATATTAACAGTTAGTAAATGTTTGTTTTATAATAATACTTACACTGGTGTAAGTGACTGACATTGATGTGCCTTCTTGTATTATCCGGTTGAGGCCCATACATTTGCAACACAAAAGTAATAAAGTTACTAATAATAACTAATGTATAATTTAAAAAACTAGAATTATGGCAAAGCGTATTGCAGTATTAGCCGTCAATCCGGTAAATGGATTGGGGCTGTTTCAGTACTTGGAAAGTTTTTACGAAAATCAGATTATCTACCGTGTGTATGCAGTTGCGGAAACTACTGATATGCGTACTAATTCAGGTATTCGATTTTATGCGGATGATGTAATAGAGAATCTGAAAGGGCATGCTCATGAGTATGATGCATTGGTATTCTCATGTGGAGATGCCGTCCCTGTTTTTAAAGAACATGCCTCAGAGGTACATAATGTTGCATTGATGCAAGTGATCAAAGAATTTGCAGAAGAAGGTAAATTAATAATAGGGCATTGTGCTGCTGCTTTGATTTTTGAAATTGCAGGTATAACGGAAGGAGTACGACTGGCAGTTCATCCGCTGGCAAAACCTGCTATATGCAAAGGAGTTGCTACGGATTCAGCTTATGAAATTGACAGGAATTTCTTTACTGCACAAAATGAACATACACTTCCATCATTAATGCCTGAACTGATGAAGGCCTTGAAATAGTATTATGGCTGTATTTCATTCCACCCGGCAGCATTGTACCATGCAACGGATGACTGGCAATATTTATCCCATGAAGATTTAATTTGTCTGCCGGGGAAATACATGCCCATACCACAATAACGTGTAGCATCTATTTTCAGTGTTACAAACGGATATTCTTCTCCATTCAGGCAATTTTTAGCTACAACAGCTTGAGACAAACTGTTTTCTACTGTAGCTGGAATAATACCTCCATTAAGTTGTTTGATAAAATCGAGTAAGTCGAATGAGAAGTTTTTATATTTTTCGTAACCGTATTGTTGTATCTGAGTATAGTCGAGTGTACTTAATTCGGACTGGTGCTCCTTTAGCTCTGCCTTTATAGCCTGAGCTACATTTTCCATTGCAGTGCAGTCTACTGCTGCGTATGTTCCCCACCATCTGTTTTCCTTATTGTATTGTACGGTTTCATTACAAACCTTTGCATAATCTATATCACTTTCGTATAAACCGGTGAAAAAGCGGTTATAAGGAAATCCTGCAGCAGGAGTTTCCATTACTGAGGCAATACAATAGTGGGTAGCATTGCGTAATTCATAAAAGACTTCAGCTGTCCCCATCATACAGGCATCGAACAGCGTAAAGTCGAGATTATTTTCAGGAAAACTTTGTTCCAGAGTAGTTGCAAGTTCGGGTATGTCAATGGCATTACTTTCCACTTCGTCCCATCCAAAAGAAAATGTACTTATTGCGTTAGGAGATGGAAGCCATCCACTGGCATGAGATCCCAAGATCAATCCGTATGATTCTGCTTGTGCTATGTCTTGCATCATACGAAGATTTTCTGCCATGATAAAAGGATCGGTTGCAATTCCTATTGATGCCTGATGATGAACGGCCTGCAATATAACGTTTTCTGAAGTAAGCGAAGAACCACTTAATATTGTTTGTCCGTTTATTCTTCCATATCCGTCGGTTGTGAACTCAAGTATCTCTGCCGTTTTCATGTACTGGTTGCTTTCTGATGGTTTGTAGTAAACTACCAGTGTACAATTATCCTTGGCTGTAGAAAGACTTTCGTACATCCATTGTATATTTTGCATAATAAGCCCATCGAGATTATTGTTGGCTACCATATAGGCAAGTACAGCACGTTTTGCACGGACAGGCTGATGATGTTCGGGAATTTCATCAGAACAAGCAACCAGAATTAAGATCGAAACAATATATAGCAGGATTTTTTTCATGCTTAATAATATAATTCGGCTTTCTTGAAGATAAATTCAGGATCAACCTCTAATACCACGATACTTTTATTCTTCTGATATTTTTCCTTCAGCTTGTTTATTTCTTTTTGCAGATTTTTCTTTTTCCGGTTGAAATAAACGAAGCAAGTGCGGTTTTTTAACTGTTTGTTTGACTCCAGATAATCTTTAAGCTGCATGCTGTATTCTGCACGTCCGACAAGCAGATCCTTATCATCAACAGCAGCACTGTCTACGTACTGTATATTAGTAAAGTAAACCAAAGAATCTGAAAATGATGCAGAAACTCCTGTAATGTAAACACCGTATTTATGTTTGTCTTTTGGTGATTTTGCCAGCGCAGGGAAAATTGCAGACGCAACCAATAAAAGGCAGAGTAATTTAAGATATTTCATGATTTAGTTTATTTTAGGTCACAAAAATAGATATTTGCGATAATATATGAAAAAGGAATAGAGAAAATTAACAAAGAAAAACGCATGGATATAAAAAAAGATGCAATAGTGTGGCGCTCTGCCCACTGTTGCATCCTGTTTTGTTTTCGGAAACGATCTTTATCTTATTACCCTAAATAAGATTTGAGCAACTTGCTACGAGAATTTTGTCTTAATCTTCTGATAGCTTTTTCTTTAATCTGGCGTACGCGCTCACGTGTGAGGCCGAATTTATCGCCGATTTCTTCCAACGTCATTTCTTGCGTGTTAATACCGAAAAACATTTGGATAATATCCTTTTCTCTTTCGGTTAGCGTAGAAAGTGCTCTGTCGATTTCCCTCGAAAGTGATTCATTAACCAGCGAACGGTCCGCCATTGGAGAGTCGTCGTTTACAAGGACATCCAGCAAGCTGTTGTCTTCTCCTTCTACGAAAGGAGCATCTACAGAAATGTGGCGTCCTGAAACTTTCAGCGTATCTGAAATTTTATCTACCGGAATCTCAAGTTCGTCTGCTAGTTCTTCCGGTGAAGGACGACGTTCGTTTTCTTGTTCGAACTTGGAGAATGCCTTACTGATTTTGTTCAGTGAACCAACTTGATTCAACGGTAAGCGTACGATTCGCGATTGTTCTGCCAAAGCTTGAAGAATAGACTGGCGGATCCACCATACAGCATAACTGATAAATTTAAATCCACGAGTTTCGTCAAACTTTTCAGCAGCCTTTATCAAACCTAGATTTCCCTCGTTTATCAAGTCAGGAAGGCTCAAGCCTTGATTTTGGTACTGTTTGGCTACTGATACTACGAATCGCAAGTTGGCACGTGTAAGTTTCTCCAAAGCAATGCGGTCCCCCTTACGAATACGCTGAGCGAGTTCTACTTCTTCTTCAACCGTAATCAGGTCCTCGCGACCGATTTCCTGCAAATACTTATCAAGAGAAGCACTCTCTCGGTTAGTGATACTTTTGGTAATCTTTAGTTGTCTCATTATTATACACCGAATTTGGCTACAAAAATACTAAAAAACTTTCATATAGCGATTCTTTCATTAAGAAAGATTAAACATAAAGCTAAAAATATTCGGATAATTTTCAGGGATTTTGTCGTGTTTTTATTGAAAAAACGTCAGATTTTTTGAGAATGAAGACACTTTTCTCTTTTATTCTTTAAAATTCAGAGTTAATTGGATCCATTTTTCTTTATTGCTTTCTGTAAATTGGGATTCTTCTTCTTTGGGGTTAGAAACGGAGAGGCCGAGAAGCCGTATAGGATGTTGCTCGTAGTCTACTTCCGCAAGTAATTGTTTGGACAGCGGAAGGATATCTTGCAAAGTATGCAACTGTTTGTTAACACTAATACTGCGTGTAATCTGAGTAAAATCGTGAAATTTTACTTTCAGTGTAAGTGTACTGCCTTGAAAATCTTTGGCTTTAAGCCGTTCTGCCAATTCGCATGCGACATGGTACAGTTCTATGATAACAGATGATTTGAGTGAAATGTCTTTTTCGAGTGTGTGCTCACATCCTATTGATTTCCGGATACGTATAGCTTCAACCGGACGATTATCTATGCCTCGGGCAAAGTCGTAATATACTTGCCCCATTTTCCCAAATTGCCTTGTCAACATTTCTAGTGAACAGTTACGAAGCCTACTTCCATTGTAGATTCCCAATGTGTGCATCTTTTTGGCTGTGACAGGTCCTACTCCCCAAAAAGCTTCAATCGGTAATCCGGCAATGAATTCTTCAGCTTGGTCGGGGTGTATAGTACAAAGACCGTCTGGCTTGCGCAAATCGGAAGCAACTTTGGCCAGGAATTTATTATATGATATTCCGGCAGAGGCTACAAGGTTTAACTCTTTTCGTATCCGGATTTTTATTTCCCGGGCTATATCTACAGCCAGTTTGATGTCTTTTTTATTTTCTGTCACATCCAGAAATGCTTCGTCAAGTGATATCGGTTCAATAATGTCTGTATATTCGTGAAAAATTTCGTGAATCTGTGCCGATACACTTTTGTATACATCCATACGCCCTTCTACGAATATCAGTTCTGGGCAGATTTTTAATGCTTTTACCGATGACATAGCCGAACGCACTCCATACTTGCGTGCTTCGTAACTTGCAGCAGCCACAACTCCTCGTTTCTCTGAATGTCCGACTGCTACAGGCTTACCTTTTAAATCTGGATTGTCACGCTGTTCTACAGAAGCGTAAAATGCATCCATATCTATGTGTATGATTTTCCGGCTCGTGTTCATGTTTTGACGTAAAAGCTCTTTCATGCAAATTTAATGAAAGTTTTTTGGGCTATCATAAAAATCATTTGTACTTTTGTGAGGCTTTGAATAAACTAGCGAGAACAGTCATTATGATGAAAGATGAAATTAAAAAGGCATGTGAGATCATGCAAAAAGGCGGTGTGATACTTTATCCGACTGACACCGTTTGGGGAATAGGCTGCGATGCAACCAATGAGGAAGCTGTAAAGCGAGTATATGAAATTAAGCATAGAGCTGACAGTAAAGCAATGCTGGTACTTGTAGATAGTCCGGTGAAGGTCGATTTTTATGTTAGTGATGTACCTCCTGTTGCTTGGGATTTAATCGAAATGACTACCAAACCTCTTACTATAATTTATGATGGAGCACGTAATTTAGCTCCTAATTTGCTTGCAGAGGATGGCAGTGTGGGTATTCGTGTAACAAATGAAACCTTTTCGAAAGAATTATGTTTCCGCTTTCGTAAAGCGATAGTTTCAACTTCTGCCAATATCAGCGGCCAGCCTGCACCTGCTATTTTTTCTGAGATAAGTGAGGAAATAAAGAATGCGGTAGATTATGTAGTTGATTTTCGTCGTGAAGAAAATGGTCATCCTAAGCCTTCCAGTATTATTAAATTAGGTAAGGGCGGTGTTGTGAAAGTTATAAGAGAATAAAAAATTACGCGTTCGATGAAAACTTCACAAGACAAGTTCGATTTGCTTCAACGTTTTATCCGATGGAGGGAAAAACATATTACAAATAAGCAGTTTATTTTAATATTGAGTTTTCTTGTTGGTATATTTACCGCATTGGCTGCTTATGTGTTGAAGTTTCTTGTAGAATATATAAAGGAGTTCCTGACAGAGAATTTTGACCCTATGGGGGCAAACTGGCTTTATCTGGTATATCCGGTAGCGGGTATTTTTATAACCAGTTTGTTTATCCGTAAGGTGGTACGTGATGATATCAGTCATGGTGTAACTAAGATTCTTTATGCCATATCGCGTAAACAAAGTCGCATTAAACGGCATAATATTTGGTCGTCGGTTTGTGCTTCTGCCATAACTATCGGATGTGGTGGATCTGTAGGAGCTGAGGCGCCGATTGTATTGACAGGATCTGCTATAGGCTCTAATTTGGGAAGTGTTTTCCGTATGGATCACAAGACCTTGATGTTGCTGGTTGGTTGTGGAGCGGCTGGTGCTGTATCTGGTATTTTTAAAGCTCCTATAGCTGGATTAGTATTTACGCTGGAGGTGTTGATGATAGATCTGACGATGGCTTCACTTCTTCCGTTGCTGATAACGAGTGTTACCGCAGCTTCTGTTTCGTATCTGCTTTTGGGTACAGAAGCAATGTTTCAGTTTCATCTGGATTATCCTTTTTCGCTCGAACGCATTCCATATGCCATCGCTTTAGGTATATTTTGTGGCTTGGTTGCTTGGTATTTTACTCGTTCTATGAACTGGATAGAAAATATATTCCGCCGGTATTCCAATCCTTATGTTAAGTTTGTTATTGGTGGAGCTATGCTGAGTATTCTGATATTTCTTTTTCCACCATTCTATGGTGAAGGATATGATACCATTAGTTTGTTGTTAAACGGTGAAACCTCGGAAGAGTGGAATACTGTAATGAACAATTCATTGTTTTATGGTAGCACGCATCTGTTGGTCGTATACCTTATTTTGATAATCTTGTTTAAGGTTTTTGCTTCTAGTGCAACAAATGGAGGTGGTGGTTGCGGTGGTATTTTTGCTCCTAGTCTGTTTTTGGGATGTATATCGGGGTTTGTCTTTTCGTATGTATGTAATGAGTTCCATATCGGAAATACATATATTCCGGAAAAGAATTTTGCTCTGATGGGAATGGCTGGTCTGATGTCGGGAGTTATGCATGCTCCACTGACGGGTATTTTCTTGATTGCAGAACTGACAGGTGGATATGATTTGTTTCTTCCGCTAATGATTGTTTCTGTATGTGCCTATCTGACTATCATCGTATTTGAGCCTCATAGTATTTATTCTATGCGTCTGGCAAAAACAGGCGAGCTGATAACCCATCATAAAGATAAGGCGGTATTGACACTGATGAATATGGAGAGTATTGTGGAAACAGATTTTCTGAAAGTACGTCCTGATATGGATTTAGGTGAGATGGTGAAGCGTATTTCTCAATCTAGCCGTAACCTTTTTCCTGTGGTTGATGTAAATGATGAACTAATTGGTATAGTAGTTCTTGATGATATTCGTAATATTATTTTCCGTCAGGAATTATATCACCGTTTCCGGGTAGAAAGTTTTATGAAGCCTCCTAAAGCACCTATTATTAGTACAGACTCTATGGAAGTTGTGATGAAGAAGTTTGACCAGACAGGGGCCTGGAACTTACCTGTAGTTGATGAGGATAATAAGTATATTGGGTTTGTTTCGAAATCAAAAATGTTGAATACCTATCGTCAGGTATTGGTGGATATTTCAGCTGAATAAAAAGTACAAGACTTATGGATAAGAAGGATTTGAGAATTGTATATATGGGAACTCCCGAGTTTGCAGTGGAAAGTTTAAAAAGACTGGTAGAGGGAGGATATAATATAGTAGGTGTCATCACGATGCCTGATAAACCGATGGGGCGTCACGGAAGTGTATTGCAACCGAGTCCGGTAAAACAATATGCGGTTTCCCAAGGTTTAAAAGTGCTACAGCCTGAAAAATTAAAAAATGAAGAGTTTGTAGCAGAACTTCGTGACCTGAATGCTGACTTACAGATTGTGGTCGCTTTTCGTATGTTGCCTGAAGTCGTATGGAGTATGCCGCGTTTGGGTACGTTTAATCTTCATGCTTCATTGCTTCCTCAATACCGTGGGGCGGCTCCGATAAATTGGGCTGTGATAAATGGAGATACCGAAACTGGTATTACGACCTTTTTCCTGAAGCATGAAATTGATACAGGAGAGATTATAGATCAGGTCCGTGTACCTATAGCTGATACTGATAATGTGGAGGTTGTTTATGAACGTTTGATGCGTTTGGGAGGTGATCTGGTTTTGAAGACTGTCGATGCTATTCTGGAAGGTTCTGTAAAAACAATTCCACAAGAAGAACTGGCTCAGGTTGGTGAACTTCGTCCTGCTCCAAAGATATTTAAAGAAACCTGTCGTATAGATTGGACAATAGGTGTGAAACGGATCTACGATTTTGTACGTGGTTTATCACCTTATCCAGCTGCATGGACTGAACTTTATCAGGAAGGGTCTGATCCTATTATGCTGAAGATATTTGAAACTGAAAAATTATTCTGTGAACATTCATTGGCTCCGGGTACTATTGTAACCGACTGTAAAACATATTTTAAAATAGCTTCGTCTGACGGATATGTGAATGTTCTTTCGTTACAGCTGGCTGGTAAAAAACGTATGGAGATAAATGATTTCTTGCGTGGGTATCGCCATACAGAAAAAGCATATGTGAAGTAATAAAATAAAAAACCATTCAGAACAGCCCGAAAAGAGGGAAGGGGCTGTTACTGAATGGTGCAGAGATATAAACTTAGAAACAACAAGACTCAATATAACGTGACGGATTTTGTTCTGTTTGTGTACCTTGAGAGTTTATTTTAACTATCCATTCTGCACGACTGTTTGCCCCGCTGTCATAGATAATCTTAAATCCTTTACACTTAGACTCATCATAATCAGGGATGCTTTCCAGTGTATATGAAACAATTCCCCACAATCTTTCAGAATAAGTATCTCCTTGATTGTTGTGACGGAATTCTACCTGTAGTAACCCATTTTCATCCAGTTGAGTTTCAGAATTTAACACTAGGCTGATTCGGTGGCTGATGTTTGTACTTCCATAATATTCATATTGAATGTTCAGATGTTTCTGACTGATAGAAGCAGCTGTAATTTGAATAGGACTATTGCCAAATACATCTTCTATACCATTTCGTAAGTCATCAGCTTTTTTGGTTAATACTTTGTTTACTCTTACTAGTTCTACCTGCATACCTGTTTTCCCTTCTTTAGTTGTGTTTTCTGTATATTGAAAAACAGCAAGTATTCTTTGCCCCGTAGAATCTGTTTGGGTGGAAGTAATGAATCCGGGGTTAATCGGAATTAATAATCCATATGAGTCAGATTCTATTGTTATGTCGTTTTCATTTGCATTGACAGTTCCCAGTGTCGGAAAAAAGGTTTCGGGTTCATTATCATCCAGACACGAGGAGAATAATGTGCAGCAGAGTAATATTCCAATAATTTGTTGTAAACAATTTCGTCGTTTCATGGCTGTTGCTTTTATAATCCGTTTGTATAACGGATAAATTTACTTTTTACTGCATCTTAAATTGTTAAAAATAATTTAGAATAAAATTTATTTCTCTTTATGTGCAGTATTTTTGCCTCAAGGACATTTCATATTAAAATGCAGATGAAAGCCGATATGTCAGAGGAAGAATTGTCGTTGCAATGCCAACGGGGAGATATGCGGGCACGCCACACGCTGTATGAACGCTATGGTGGGGCGCTCATGGCTATATGCCTTCGCTATATCGGTGACCGTGAAACTGCAGAAGATATTTTGCATGATGGTTTCTTGCGTATATTTCAATCTATCAAGCAGTTTTCTTATCAAGGTGAAGGCTCTCTCAAAGCTTGGCTTTCGCGGGTGATGGTAAATGAAGCATTAGGGTACTTGAGAAAGAAGAATACGCAAGTGCAGCAAGAAGTATTGATGACTGAAATACCTGATGTTCCTGATACTGATGACAGTGAGTTGGATGATATACCTCGTTCTGTGTTGATGAAGTTTATATCAGAACTTCCTGATGGTTATCGTACAGTATTCAATTTATATGTATTTGAAGATAAAAGTCATAAAGAAATAGCTTCTTTATTAGGGATAACAGAACATACTTCTTCATCGCAGTTCTATCGTGCAAAAAGCTTATTGATAAAGAAAATTAATGAATATAGAAAAAGGAAGCTAGAATGAAAGAGGATGATAAATGGGTAGAAAACCTTCGCAATAAACTGGAGGATTATTCTGAACCTCTTCCCGATGCTTTGTGGGAAAGGTTAGAGGAGGAGTTGTCTGCGCCACGCGTCATTCCAATGTGGAGGACACGTCGCTTTGTTGCAGCTGCTGCTGTTTTGGTCGTAGCCGTTTCGTCGTTGACGTTTTGGTTTATAAATTCTCCTACTGCCGATTATATGCGTAGTAATGAGGCGTTGGTTGAAGAATTAGACTTTTCATCAACTCCTGATGATGAGGTTTTATCTTCTTCTGAAAAGATATTTTCATCAGATAATTCAAAAATGGATTCTTCGGATCCGGTCGTAGCGTCTTCTCCGGCTAAAGTCTGTTTGGCGAAAATCGAGACACCTGAAAATCACAATCAGGAGGTTATTGCTGAAAGTGAAATAATGTCTATAAAGGAAGAAGATAAGGTAGAGGATAAGGAACAAGAAACCGGCAGTACGAATTATGAAACTGATAAAAAACGGGCGTATCGTACTTTGGAAGTAGACCGTTGTCAAGTTAAGCGAAACCAGGAAATGCTGGCTATGGGGAAAGGTGAAAAGGATCGTAAGTGGTCGGTTGGTTTGTCTGCAGGAAATACTCCTTATTCTTCATCTCGCTCATTTGGAGGTATGAGCCGTCTGAATAGTCGGTCGCTTTATGCTACTCCTATAAATATGGGAGCCGTTTCTGAAAGTGATGAACAGACTGCTTATAGTCAGGTATTGCTTAATAACCGTGATCGCGGTTCTACTACAGATGTGAAACATAAAATGCCGGTAACAGTAGGTCTCTCGATAAAGTGGAATATTACTCGCGAATGGGCATTGGAAACAGGAATGAATTATACAATGCTTTCTTCGGAATTGCATTCCGGTTCAGGTTCATATATCGAAGAACAACAGAAATTGCATTATATAGGAATTCCTTTAAAAGTACATCGCTCAATATGGAATAATCGTTGGTTTTCATTTTATGCATCAGCCGGTGGAATGGTTGAAAAATGTGTATCAGGAAGTATGGATGCTGTATATGTAAACGGAAACTCAAATCGTGAAGTTGAACACACTTCGTTAAAAGTTAATCCTTTGCAATGGTCTGTTTCGGCAGCAGCAGGAGCACAGGTGAATTTTACTAAACACTTAGGATTATATGCTGAACCTGGTATTGCATATTATTTTGATGATGGCAGTCAGATTGAAACGATTCGCAAAGAACATCCATTCAATTTCAATCTTCAGTTTGGTTTGCGTTTCAGCTTTGAATAGAGCTGTTTTTGTTGAGCCTTACCTTTTATCTCGATAAAAATACTTATCTTTGTTCTTAGGAATAAGTTTTTAAAGTATGAAGAATAAATTGAAAATATCGCCCTCTCTCTTATCTGCAAATTTTGCTAATCTGAAAGAAGATATCGAGAAGATAAACCGTAGTGATGCAGACTGGTTGCATATAGATATAATGGATGGGGTTTTTGTTCCAAATATATCTTTTGGATTCCCTGTCTTGAAATATGTGGCAGAGCTGAGTGAAAAACCATTGGATGTACATTTGATGATAGTGCAACCGGAGAAATTTATTCGAGAGGTAAAAGAACTGGGCACCATGATGATGAATGTGCATTATGAGGCGTGTACTCATTTGCATCGTGTGGTGCAGCAGATAAAGGATGCAGGTATGCGTGCAGGAGTAACGTTGAATCCATCCACTCCGGTGTCAATGCTTACTGATATTATCAGTGATGTGGATATGGTGCTGCTGATGAGTGTTAATCCTGGTTTTGGAGGACAGAAATTTATTCCTCATACACTGACAAAAGTACGTGAGCTTCGTGAACTGATAGATCGTAGTGGTTCTCAGGCACTGATAGAGGTCGATGGTGGTGTAAATCTGGAAACTGGTTCACAGCTGGTTGAGGCAGGAGCGGATGTGTTAGTTGCTGGTAATGCAGTTTTTAAAGCTCCCGATATGGTTGAGATGATTCGTCGTTTGAAGGAGCTAAAATAATAAAATGGTGAGTTCTCGTTTCACATTTTATCCTTTGTTCCGGTTGTCGGTAGCACTGGCAACCGGAATTTTTTTATCTGATGTGTTTGCTTTAGATGGAACTTACTTGTATGCACTTTGTTTTGTTTTTGTTCTGTCTGTTCTTTTGTCTTCTATATTTTACTTTTCGAAGACTTATCGGATTCGTTTCTTGTTTGGGATATCTGTTAGTCTAAGTTTTTTGCTTCTAGGAGGAATACTATTTGTTATATCATTGGAAAATATACATCACGAGTGGGATTCTGATAAAGCGGTGTATGTTGCTTCTGTATGTGATATTCCTCGTGTGAAAGGCAAGACTATTCAGGCAACTGTCAATGTGAAAAAAGTAAAAGATGTTGCTACTGGAAGTTGGAAACTGGTAAATAAGCAGATACTTCTTTATTGGATGCCTGATTCTATGCAACCTCCATTACAATGTGGAGATCGAATGTGCTTTTGGGCACATGTCGGGATGCCTATGTCTGATGCAGATTTTACGGGATTTGATTATGGACAATATCTTCAGCGACAGGGGATAAGTGGAACGGCAATAGTCTACTCCGGATATTGGCGTAAACTGCTTCAGCCAAGTACTCCAACATTTAAGATGCAGGCTTTGATGCTTCGAGAACAAATCGTTAAAAAGTTTCGTATATGGAGTTTGGAAGATGATGTGTTGGCTATAATATCGGCACTTACTGTAGGTGATAAATCAAAACTTACTCGTGAGATAAAAGCTACATACAATGCAGCTGGGGCTAGTCATATTCTTGCGCTTTCCGGTTTGCATATTGGTATACTATCGATGATTCTTTCGTGGCTGTTCTATCCTTTACGACGGGTTTGTGGCGGAAAATGGATTGCAAGTTTTCTCATTGTCGGACTTTTGTGGGGATTTGCTTTCTTGTCGGGGCTGAGTCCTTCGGTAATAAGGGCGGTCACAATGTTTTCTGCGTATGTGGTAGCTTCTATCTTTTCAGAGGATCGCTTCTCGGGTTTTTCAGCTTTAACTTTGACAGCTTTTATAATGTTGATATACCAGCCCATGTATTTGTTTGATGTCGGTTTTCAGTTATCATTTATGGCTGTATTGGGCATTTTCTTATTTTATCCATTAATTGATAGTTTGTTTGTAGTGCGAAATAAAATAGTTGCTTACTTGTGGAACATTATTTCTCTTTCTCTTGCTGCCCAATTAGCAACACTGCCACTTATATTATACTATTTTGGAACGTTTCCGGTTTATTTTTTGCTATCTAATCTTGTTGTTGCTCCAATAGCTGTTTTTATCCTATCGGCTACGCTGCTGGCATTGGCACTTGGGGTGTTTCCTGTAGCCGCAAACTTTGTGGTACAGGGATTGGATTTTGCAGTACGGACTTTGAATGAGGTAATGGAGCAAATACAACATTGGTCGGGAGCACAAATTACATCTGCCTATCTTTCGGTATGGCAGGCATGGTTACTTGCTGTTGCAATAGTGACTTTATGGAGGTATGTTGTCTGTCGTAATGCACGTAGGCTGATTGTATTTCTACTGACTGTAAATGTTTTGATAGTGTCCTTTTTGTGGAAACAAAGGGAGCTGCCTGATACTTATATCTATTTGTCTCGTGCTGGAGTTTATACCAAATACGACAGAGATATTAATGAGTTGTCTTCTGCATCATGTATCTATAAGGTTAGAGATATTTGTATTGTTTTGGTCGATAATAATAAATGGAGAAAACAAAAGGCACTTTCTCCTTTGCATGTAGATTATGCTTATATATGCCGTGGATTTTATGGTTCTGTAGCTGATCTCAAACGGTTGTTTCAGATAAAACAAGTTGTTTTAGATACTTCGTTAGAAGACTCATATCGGGAAAAATTGAAACGAGAATGTGAAATCTATGGGTTGAATTATATAGATATGTCAGAAAAAGGTTCTTACGCTATTCTTCTGTAGATTAAGAATTAATTTGTATTTTTGCCATTCAATTTAATTCGTTTTTTTATGTTGACAAAAGTTATACTTCAAGCCAATATTGATAAGGTTGCTAAATATTTTGAACGTGCTGACAAGATAGTTATTGTAACTCATGTATCTCCTGATGGTGATGCTTTGGGCTCTTCGTTAGGATTACTTCATTTTCTGGAAACACAAGAGAAAAATGTACATATAATTGTCCCTAATGCTTTTCCTGATTTCTTACGTTGGATGCCTGGAGCAAAAGATATTATCCGCTATGACAAATATTCGGAATTTGCCGATAAACTGATAGCTGAGGCCGACGTAATTTGCTGTTTGGATTTTAATGCTTTATCACGTATTGACGCAATGGCCAAACCTGTTGCTGCTTCTGCTGGGCGTAAGGTGTTGATCGATCATCATTTGAATCCAGAAGACTTCTGTCGTGTAACTATATCTCATCCAGAGATTTCTTCAACCTCTGAATTAATTTTTCGTTTGATTTGTCGGATGGGTAATTTTGAAGATATAACTCGTGAAGGAGCTGAATGTATTTATACTGGTATGATGACTGATACGGGAGGATTTACTTATAATTCGAATAGCCGTGAGATTTATTTTATCATTAGCGAATTATTATCGAAAGGTATCGATAAGGATGAAATTTACCGTAAGGTCTTCAATACATATTCGGAAGATCGTTTACGCCTTATGGGGTATATTTTATATGATAAAATGCAGGTCTTCCCTCGCTTTCATGCTGCATTGATATGGCTTACCAAAGATGAGCAGAGTAAGTTTCATTATGTGAAAGGAGATACTGAAGGATTTGTCAATATTCCACTGCAGATGAAGGGAGTTTGTTTTTCAGTTTTTCTCCGTGAAGATACTGAAAAAAATATGATAAAGGTATCATTACGATCTGTAGGAACCTTCCCTTGTAATAAAGTCGCATCCGAATTTTTTAACGGAGGTGGACATCTGAATGCTTCTGGTGGAGAATTCTATGGAACGATGGATGAGGCTATTGAACTGTTTAAGCAGGCATTGGTGAAATATGAGGACTTGCTTAATAAGTAAAATCAGGAATTGATTTGGACTATATATTTCTTTTTTAAGCAGATCATAGAATATACTGTCATAATTCAGTCTTAAAATGAAACTTAACTTTAAATGAAAATATGAAAAAACTAAAAGTACTGGTTTGGAGTATGTGTCTTGTGTTAGGGGCATGTGCAGTGAAGCCGACTACTGAAGTGTATACGTCGGAAAGAGGAACACAGTGGGAATGGAATAAAGGTACAATTGTCGTGCATACACCAGAAAGACCTGCTGGTCAGAAAAGTGTATTGGGACTGACTGTGCCTAAAATGGACGTCGTTCGTGTTGGTTTTGTTGGGCTAGGTATGAGAGGACCTGGTGCTGTTGAACGTTTTACACATATTCCCGGTACTCAGATTGTTGCCTTATGTGATTATGAACAGAAACGTGCAGAAGATTGCCAGAAATGCTTGAAGGCAGCATCTTTGCCTAAAGCTGCTATTTATTCAGGTGAGAAAGGCTATGAAGAGTTGTGTAAACGCGATGACATCGATCTGGTTTATATAGCTGCCGACTGGCTACATCATTTTCCTGTTGCAAAATGTGCCTTGGAGCATGGTAAGAATGTTGCTGTAGAAGTTCCTTCAGCTATGAATCTGAAAGAATGCTGGGCTTTGATCAATTTGAGTGAAACAAGTCGTAAACATTGCTTTATTTTGGAGAACTGCTGTTATGACTGGTTTGAGATGAATACCCTGAATATGGCTCAGCAGGGAGTGTTGGGTGAGGTAATTCGTGCGCAGGGAGCTTATATCCATAATTTGGAAGCTTTTTGGGATTATTACTGGAAAAACGGTAAAGGGGATAAGTTAGGATGGCGTCTGGATTATAATATGAGACATCGTGGTGACGTGTATGCTACTCACGGACTTGGTCCTGTAGCACAGGCTCTTGACATTCATCGTGGCGATCGTATGGCGACATTGGTGGCTATGGATACAAAGTCGGTAGTAGGTAAGTCTTTGGTGGAAGAGCGTACAGATTCTGTATGCAATAACTTTCGTAATGGTGACCATACGACAACACTGATTCGTACTGCTAAAGGAAAAGTTATCGAGATACAGCATAATGTAATGACTCCACAACCTTATAACCGTTTATATCAACTGACTGGTACAAAAGGATTTGCTAACAAATATCCGGTTGAAGGATATGCACTTGACGCTAAACAATTGGCTGCTTCGGGAGTACAACCTAAATTGGACGATCTTAGCTCACATGGCTTTTTGCCGCAAAAGGAAATGGAAGCTTTGGTAGAAAAATATCAGCATCCTATTCTGAAAAAATATGGAGAGATGGCAAAAGAAGTTGGTGGACATGGAGGTATGGATTTTATTATGGACAGTCGTCTTGTGTACTGCCTTCAGAATGGATTGCCATTGGATATGGATGTATACGATTTGGCTGAGTGGTGCTGCTTGGCTGAGTTGGGAGAACTATCTATGGATAACGGTTGTGCTGCCGTAGAATTTCCTGATTTTACACGTGGAGAGTGGAATGTGGTAAAAGGTTATAAGCATGCGTTTGCTAGTCTTGAGGACGAAGCTGCAACTGCTAAAAAAGCCGCTGAAATTACTGCAAAACTGAAACAACAGGGAGCAAAAGAATGGGCAAATAACGAATAATCAAGATAGCGTGAACTGATGGAGATTTTAACTAGCATAATTTCTCATTTCCCCGAGGCTGGTGAAGTGAAAAAAATAAGTCCGTTGACTTCCGGTTTAATAAATAAGACTTATCTCGTGCAGACACTTGATGATTCTGCCTCTGATTATATATTACAGTGCATCAATCATCAAGTCTTTACTGATGTTGATATGCTTCAGCATAATATAGAAGTTGTAACAGCTCATATCCGTAAAAAGTTAGAAGAAAAACAGACAAAAGATATAGATAGGAAAGTGCTTCGCTTTTTGAAGTCGGATACCGGGAAGACATATTATTTTGATGGCGAAAAATATTGGCGGATGTGTGTCTTTATTCCGGATTCCCGTACACTGGATGCTGTTACCCCAGAATCTTCTTATCTGGTAGGCTTGAAGTTTGGTGAGTTTGAGGCAATGCTTACAGATTTGCCAGAACCATTGGGGGAAACGATTCCTGATTTTCATAATATGAAATTTAGGATGCAACAATTGCGTGAAGCTGTGCAGAAAGATGCTGTAGGACGTATGGAAAAAGTACGTTGTCTCGTGGATGAGATAGAGCGTGATGCTGATGAAATGTGTTGTGCAGAACGTCTGTTTCAAGAAGGAAAATTACCAAAACGTATTTGCCATTGTGATACGAAAGTAAGCAATATGTTGTTTGATGATAAAGGGGAGGTATTATGCGTAATCGATTTGGATACAGTTATGCCAAGTTTCGTATTTTCCGATTTTGGTGATTTTTTGCGTTCAGCAGCTAATACAGCTCCTGAGGATGAGCCGGATTTGAATAAAATACATTTTAAATTCGATATATTCAAGCATTTTGCTAAAGGGTATATTGAGTCTGCTAAACATTTTCTGACTCCTTTGGAAATCGAACTATTGCCTTATGCTGTGACTTTGTTCCCATATATGCAGGCTGTACGTTTTTTGGCTGATTATATTAATGGTGATACTTATTATCAGATTAACTACGCCGAGCACAATTATGTACGTGCATTGGCACAATATAAATTGTATAAAGAAACGAAAAAAAATGTGCCTGAGATGAAGGCTTATATAGAGACATTGGTAAAGTCATGATTTATTGATTGCTTATAGGTATATCAATGTGTGTTAAGGGCTGTTAATGCACTGTTGCCTTTTGAAATATATGAAGCAATTTGCTATTTTTGCGCCATAAATGATATGAAAATGAAAAAGATAAAACTGTTTTTTGCGGTATTCTGCACACTGGTCTTCTGTTTGCAAAGTTGTGATAACGGTAAGACTTATGCTGAGATGAAGGAGGAAGAAGCTGATGCTATCAACGCTTGGATTCTGAATCATAATTATCAGGTAATTAGCGAGAAAGATTTCTATAATCAGGATACAATTACGAATGAGAATCAGTTCGTATTGTTCGAAGAAAGTGGTGTCTATATGAATATCCTGCAGCAAGGGGAAGGAGATTCTAAATTGGCTGATGGATATTATGAAATAGCATCCCGTTACATAGAAGTTGCTATTCAAACTCGTGATGAGATGTTTAGCGCCGGTGATACACTTTCTGGAAATATGAATTTGTATAATTATCCTCTTTATACAGCTAACTCAAGCTGGAGTTTGCCGCAGTATATGCTTTATCCAGAGGTCTATAAATTGACGATAAGTGGTACATCATATTCGGCTGCATTTACTGAAAGCTATCAGATGTATTCTATTTATGGTACGACCTCAGTTCCTTCAGGATGGTTGATTCCATTAAAATATATCAAACCATCTCGTACCGTATCTTCTGATAAAGTAGCACGTGTACGTTTGATTGTACCTCATGGACAGGGAACAAGTCAGGCTTCACAATATGTTTATCCTTGTTATTACGAAATTACATACAATTTAGGTAAATAATGACACTTATTAAATCTATATCAGGTATCCGAGGAACGATCGGAGGAAAAGCGGGGGAAGGATTAAACCCACTGGATATCGTAAAATTTACTTCTGCTTATGCGACTTTGATTCGTCGTACTTCAACAGTGAAAAGTAACAAGATTGTTGTAGGACGTGATGCTCGTATTTCTGGCGAGATGGTAAAGAATGTAGTTTGTGGTACATTGATGGGAATGGGCTTCGATGTAGTGAACATCGGTTTAGCTTCAACTCCTACTACAGAACTGGCTGTTATAATGGCTGGTGCATGTGGAGGTATTATTCTTACTGCAAGTCATAATCCCAAACAGTGGAATGCATTGAAACTGTTAAATGAGCATGGAGAATTCTTAAATGCGGCAGAAGGTGAAGAGGTGCTTCGTATTGCAGAAGCGGAGGCTTTTGAATATGCTGATATTGATCATATTGGCTCTTATGTAGAAGATAATACATATAATGAGAAGCATATTGAAAGTGTATTAGCTTTGAAATTAGTTGATGTAGAAGCTATACGACGTGCGAATTTCCGCGTAGCAATAGATTGTGTTAATTCTGTAGGTGGTATTATTCTTCCAGAATTGCTTCATCGCTTAGGAGTACAGCATGTAGAAAAGTTGTATTGTGAACCTACGGGAAATTTCCAGCATAACCCAGAGCCGCTTGAGAAGAATTTGGGAGATATAATGAATCTGATGAAAGGCGGAAAGGCAGATGTGGCATTTGTTGTCGATCCAGATGTAGACCGTCTTGCTATGATTTGTGAAGATGGAACGATGTATGGTGAAGAATATACATTGGTAACTGTTGCCGATTATGTTTTGAAGCATACACCAGGAAATACGGTTTCTAATTTGAGTTCTACACGTGCTTTGCGTGATGTAACCCGTAAATATGGTATGCAATATAATGCAGCTGCAGTGGGTGAAGTGAATGTTGTTACGAAGATGAAAGAAACAAATGCTGTAATCGGTGGTGAAGGAAATGGTGGGGTGATCTATCCGGAATCACATTATGGACGTGATGCACTGGTTGGAATTGCTCTTTTCTTAAGTCATTTGGCGCATGAAGGTAAAAAGGTTTCTGAGTTGCGTGCTTCTTATCCCAATTATTATATTGCTAAGAACCGTATTGATCTTACACCGCAAACTGATGTTGATGCAATATTGGCAAAAGTGAAAGATCTCTATAAAGCAGAGGAGATAAATGATATAGACGGTGTAAAGATTGATTTCCCGGATAAATGGGTTCATTTACGTAAGAGTAATACAGAACCGATTATTCGTGTCTATTCAGAGGCTGCGACAATGGAAGCTGCTGATGAATTAGGAAAACAGATTATGGATATCGTATATAGTTTAGCGAAATAAAAGCGAAGGAAAAAGTGTGATGCGAATTTTCGTGTCACACTTTTATTGGATCAACGTAAAAACTTGAGGGGTTAATTCAATAAATATTATCTTTGCCTACAAGAATAAAAATAAAATATAATGGAAACAAACGGTTATCGTCTCCTTCTCCCGGAAGGAACTCTTGATTATTTCAACATATCAGATGTAAAGGAAAGCAGTACTGAAATAACAATCTATCTTGAAGAGAAGAATGAAGTTCCGAAAGAGTACTCTGAGAGCAAAGTTGAGAGCAAGGGCTTTTATGATCCGATAACCGTACAAGACTTTCCAATCCGCGGAAAGAAGGTATATCTAAACATCCGTCGCCGCCGATGGGTTTTAAAGGATGAGGACTGCTATGTAAGCCGTAACTGGAAACTGGTTGCCCAAGGCAGCCGTATGACGCAAGAATTTGCGTCTTTTTTAAAAGAGTTATATTGATACGCTTCCTGTCAGCTGTAAGCTTTTGGGAACTCTGTTCGGTATTGACGGTGATCTTCTTGAAAGGCAGTATCGCAATCATCTGAGCGGATATTTGAAATGGCCCCAACTCCCACACGCAGAAGAATGGATTCTGTTTGAGAAAAACATCGGAGCATACGTAGGTATAGACGAAGTGTGTCTTTCGCGCGGTGAATTATATACCATATTGATAAACAAGGAGAAAAGAGGAGCTGCTGGAAGTATTATCGCCATCATAAAAGGCACTGACGTAAAGACTGTTATATCCATCCTTCTGAAGCTTTCCAGACGCAAGCGCTTTCAGGTAAGAGAAATAACACTTGATATGGCTCCGAATATGGAGCAAATAGCCCGTATCTGTTTTCCTGCCGCCCGTCGTGTTACAGACCGTTTCCATGTACAGAAGCTCGCTTATGAAGCCGTTCAGGACATGAGGGTTAAAGCCCGCTGGGAAGCACTTGATGAAGAGTCCATACAGATAGCACATGCCAAGGCATGTGGAAAGATATATCATGCTCCGGTATTTGAAAATGGAGATTCCAGGAAGCAGTTATTGGCCAGAAGCATATATCTTCTGTATAAGAAAGAATCATTATGGACCGAATCACAGCGTGTCCGTGCCGGTATCCTGTTCAGGGAGTACCCTGATATAGAGAAAGCATACTATCTTTCCATGAGATTAGGATTGATTTATCACCAGTGCAGACATAAGGATGTAGCCTTGACAAGGCTTGCCAGATGGTATGACGAGGTGGATAAATCAGGTTTTCTTGCCTTTGGAAGAGTAGCAAGGTCAATACAGACGCATTATCTTGAAATAATAAACTACTTTGAAAGACGTTCTACAAACGCTGCATCAGAGTCTTTTAATGCCAAAATAAAGAACTTTCGCTCACTATTCAGGGGAGTGAAGGATAGAGCTTTCTTTCTGTTTAGACTGTCTAAAATTTATGCGTAATATAAGAATCCCTCAGGTTTTTACGTTGATCCCTGAATTAATTAAACCTTAACTAGTTTATATTTCGGAACCAATATTTTCATGATTATCCATCCAATCAGATAAGCTACTGCGCATATACTGAAGATGATGAAGTAGCCGGCTGCTTTACCTTCAAAGCCCATAAACACCATATTGGTTTCGGCTGCATAGTCGAACAGTCGTCCTGAGCCCATGTTGATAAAGAATGAACCGATACCTCCTGCCATACCACCGATTCCGATGATGGTAGCAATAGTGCTCTTTGGGAACATATCACCTACTACAGAATAGATATTAGCCGACCATGACTGATGGGCTGCACCTGCAATACCTATAATAATAATCGGATACCAATATGAATAATTTCCTAATGGTTGAGCAAATAGAGCTAACAACGGGAATAAAGCAAAGATAAACATCGCTTGCATACGTGCTACATATGGGTTCTTGCCTGTTTTATTGATGATAATGGTTGGCAATTTTCCTCCGTATATAGAAAGCATTGTGATGGCATATAGTACAAAGATAAGCATCTGAGCGGTAGCAGTATCAGAAGAGAAACCGTACACGTCTGAGATATAAGCAGGTGTCCAGAATAAGTAGAACCACCATACACCATCTGTCATGAACTTACCGAAGAATACAGCCCATGTCTGAGGAAATTTAAAACACTGGAGGAAAGAAATTTTCTGATTGTCAAAATCACTGTTTGTAGTCTGTGAGTCTGAGCTTTTTGCTTCTTGCTCATTGTTGTCTTGCTCAATATATGCTAATTCAGCTGCGTTTACATGTGGATTAGCATTTGGTTTCTTATATAGGAACATCCATAATCCCATCCAAACAAAACCTAAAGCACCGATTACAACAAATGCCATTTCCCAACCGTTTCCTACACCTATACTTTGGAAATAACGTGCCAAAGGAGGAATACTTACGGGAGCTATCAATGCTCCAATGGTAGAACCGGCATTGAATATCGAAGTAGAGAAAGCACGGTCTTTTTTAGGGAAATATTCTGCTGTTACTTTTATGGCTGCGGGGAAGTTACCTGCTTCACCTGCTCCTAAAACAATACGTGCTGCAATAAAATAGTATACACTGGTGATTGCGATAGTTGATGCTACGGCTCCTGTGGCAGAAAGCATTTCTGTTGCATTGTGAATACCTAAGGTTACCTCAGTTGCCCAGCCGCATAATGCGTGGAGGCAGGCTCCTGCTGACCAAATGAAAATTGACCAGAGATATCCTTTTTTGGTACCCATCCAGTCAATAAAACGTCCGGCAAAAAGATTTGCTATGGCATATACAATTGAAAATATAGCTGTGATATCTCCATAGTTGGAGTCTGTCCAGTGAAATTCTGGTGCGATAAAATCTTTCCAGGTTAGAGAAAGAACCTGTCGGTCAAGGTAGTTGACTGTAGTTGCAAAAAATAACATTCCACAAATAACCCATCTGAAGTTTGTCATTTTTTCATCTACTTTTCGAAATGTATTCATGATATAAAATTTAATAATGTTTTTCTATGGGTTTTGGCTCTACTGAAAGTGTTTCTTTGTGTTCCTAAAATATTTGCCTGCCCAATTTAAATTTGTTTGTCAAAAAACTATCATTCTAAATGTGTGGTATGTAATTTGAGTTATGTAAATGGTTAAGAACCACAACATTTAGAATGATAAATAGATGATTATATGAAAACTGGATTATTTCATTTCTGTGTATGAGATTTTATCCATATCTCCATAGTCGAGATTTTCTCCGGCCATTCCCCAGATAAACATATAGTTGCTTGTTCCGGCAGCTGCATGAATAGACCATTCCGGCGACATAATAGCCTGTTCGTTGGCCAGCCATACCAGTCTTTCTTCCTGAGGTTCTCCCATCAGGTGGCAGATCATGTTGCCCGGAGTCAGGTTAAAATAAAAATATGCTTCTATACGGCGTGAGTGGGTATGTGCAGGCATTGTATTCCATACGCTTCCCGGCTTCAGCTCTGTCAATCCCATCTGTAACTGGCAAGGACCTTCTTCCAGAACGTTGCTTACGATCAGCTGGTTGATTACACGGTCATTACTTTCTTCCATTTTACCAGCTGCAAATGAATTAGCCTTCAGGGAACCTTTGCGTCCGTCAAGTGTGACAAGCTGTGTCTTGTAAGCCTTGTGAGCAATGGCTGAATTCAAATAGAATTTTGCCGGTTTTGATGCATCTTTGCTTTTAAAGGTAACTTTCTGATTGCCTCTTCCTACATAAAGAGCTTCCTTGAAATTGAGCGCATATTCTTTGCCGTCCACTGTTACGATACCTTCTCCTCCGATATTGATAATTCCCAGCTCACGGTTGAACAGGAAATAAGGAGCTTTCAGCTGATCGATTGTATCCAGTGTCAGTTCTTTGTTTACAGGAACTGCACCTCCAAAGATGAACCGGTCGTACATAGAATAGGTAAGATTGATTTCATCAGCGACCATGACCTTTTCCATCATGAAGCTGCTGCGCAATCTTTGTGTGTCGTATGTTTTCACGTCCTGCGGGTTACATGCAACCTGCATCTGTACGCTGGAAATCTGGGCGTTTGCGCTAACGGCTGCTGCGCCAAACATCATTGCAAGAGCTAACTTTTTCATAATTTTCTTGATTTTATATTGTTTTATATTGATTCTTTTGACTTATCCCTGTCGGCTTTCCTTAATAATCCGTCTTCTGTTGAAAATGGCAAGTGCC
>ERZ825159.277-NODE-277-length-71448-cov-7.975418_pt1 | contig 71448 bp, 77 predicted proteins | sample MGYA00519932_ERZ825159 | MGnify/ENA primary metagenome ERZ825159 (study PRJEB31778, sample SAMEA3449191) | human gut metagenome | biome: human gut; feature: human-associated habitat; material: faeces | place: United Kingdom | collected 2010/2012 ... | reverse complement strand
CAATATGATTTCATTTGCCACGTATTCGACATCTGACACAATGTGGGTAGACAGCAGGACAAGGCGGTCTTCCGACAATTCACTGACCAGATTTCGGAACCGGATTCTCTCATTCGGATCAAGACCGGCGGTTGGCTCATCCAATACTAATATCCGCGGATCATTCAACATCGCCTGAGCAATTCCGACTCTCCGGATCATTCCCCCTGATAAAGTGCGCATCTTTTTTTTTCGCTTTTCAGCCATCCCGACCTGCTCTAGCAGTTTTAAAGCCCTTTTCTTTGCCACGATGGGACGGAGTCCTTTGATGGATGCAATATACATCATGTAGTCATACACTGAAAGATCCGGATAAAACCCGTAATTCTGCGGCAGATAACCGAGTATCCCTCTATAAGATGCTCCCAAACTGAAGATATCCTTTCCATTCCACAAGATTTCTCCGCTTGTCGGATTTATCGCTGTACACAGCATCCGCATCAAAGTGGTTTTCCCCGCTCCGTTTACTCCCAATAACCCATATACACCTTTCTCCATAGAATGTGTTACGTGATCTACTGCATGTACATCTCCATAAGCTTTTGTTACATTTTTAAATTGCAGTTCCACTCGACTTCACCTCCCAGTTTATTTCGCAGTTACATTGCGATTTGTGAACACAAAAGATCAGATAACCAAACGATATGATCAGCAAGCCAACCCAGATCGGTACCGAAATTTTCTGATAAATAGAATCTGTGGACACAATCAGCGTCCAAATCAGTATGCAGGATATACTTAGAAAAACAGCAATATGCTCCATATCATTCCATTTGCTATACAATAGTCGGAAACAGATACAACAGGAAACATTAAGCGGCACTAGAAAATCTATGATGATCCGGTATGCCGAAATCTGTAGTGTATAAACTGAAATACTGAAAAAAGCTGTAATCATAACCAGATCCACTGCTGCAAATAGCAATGTCCTTGCAGCACAGATCTGGCGCAGTGAATAGAATGCCGTTTTTTCGATCTCGACTGCAGAAAATCTCCGGTTCTTCCAGATTTCAGGTACGATCATCACAGAAAACATCACCGACATAGCCCCCAGTGTCCGCTCTGTATTTGCTCCTCCATCTGAGTCCGCCAGCAGAATCCAAAGCAGAAACAGGATTCCTCCCTGCAGGGCCCACCATCTTTTCTTGATAAATTTGAACTGCTCAAATAAAAATTCGAAATATGACGCCCGTCTGTTATCCTGACGGCTCACAATGTCTGAACACCGTTCCATTACTGTGCAAACTGCCGTTTCCTGTATATATTCCTTCTGTATCAAGGATTTATACTCCTTGATTTTTCTCTGATACTGCTTCAATCTCTTCCCTCCTCCAACTGTTTTGACAGTAATTCTTTTGCTTTCGAAACACGATATTTTACAAGTGATAATTTTATATGTAATAAATCAGAAATTTCTTTTTGTTTTAACCCCTGAAAGAAAAACAAGATTGCCGTCTCTTTTATTTCTTCCGGAAGCAGATCCAACGCCCGTTCTACATCAAGCCGGATTTCTATTTCTGTCAGATTATCCTTTTCTATATCCGGCAACTGATCCAATAATATTTCCTTCTTTTTTTTATAGTAGTTTTTAATGATATTTCCCGCTATGCTGTATAGATAGCTCTTCGCCTTTCCTATTTCAGCTCCGCTCATCAGCGCTCCGAAAAACCTCACAAAAGTTTCTTGTACCATATCTTCTGCACATTCTTGATTGTGGATGTGCAGAAAGCAATATTGATAGATAAAAGAATAATATTTTCAACAAACTGATTACCTGCATGGTTGTTGCCGTTTCTGATTTTCTGTAGTAATAAGAAGTCAGAAGTCATCTCATTCCTCCTTCCTCATTTGCCCCCTATATTTTACCCTCCTATATACTAAGACACCTAACAAGCATAAAAAGTTAGTTAAAGATAAATTATTTTTTAATTTTTATTTTAGAGTCTCGATATACTCCTCCAGACACAATCCTTTTTTCTGCATTTCCAGGGCAGCATCCACCCCTACATACCTATAATGCCAGGGTTCATTGTTCACTCCTGTAATTTCTATCTTATTATCAGGATACCTTTTAATAAAACCATATTTATATGCATTATTGGCAAGCCATGTATAAACAGCATCCGAAGAACACTTGGACGTATCCGCATTGATATCAACGGCTATCCCAAGTTCATGCTCACTTGTTCCAGGTTCGGCAACATATTCTTTCGCAAGTTTTTTTGCCTCCCCACGTGAATAGCCTTCATCCTGATACTGCTGAATTCTCTCATTCATAATATCTTTCTGATCCTGAGTTGTCCTGTACCCTTCCCTTACAAATAATTCAAGTCCCTCAGCTCTGGCATCATCAAACATCTGCTGAAGCTGAGGATAGATTCTCGAATCCACTTTTTCTCCGTTTGATAATTCTGTGAGTTCTACCTCATAATTACGGGGAACACAATAATCGTCATTTACAAGAATCAAGTTCCATCCAAAAGAAGTATCAGCTTCCCTTCTAAATAGATTGAAACTGTTAATCATCGGAATTTCACCCTGAATCGCCATATACGAAACAGCCCGCAAAAGCACAAATCCCAATATAAACACTAAAGCAACCACAGCGATTTGCTTCAAAAGTCTCTTTCGCCTGGTATACCGTTTATAACTTCTCATGTTTATCACCTTCAATCTGCTTTCAAATTTAATAATCTATATTTTATGACAATTCAGCATATAGAAAAGTTAGTTATTCGTGAAAATTATTTTTAAATTTAGAACTTGCATAACCACTACGATGTAAAAACAGTTTAGAGGCATTTATGACAGAGATTGATTTTATCTGGTTTTCGACTTTCTCCACGAAAGTGGCAAAAAATACCTGGCTACGAATTCCTTCGCTTAGGGCAAATCTGAAATCCTGAACGCTTTTATTCCTGTAGCCGACAAATTTGTCATCAACATAAGGCAAAAGCTTCATTGAGGAATCTATTTCATTTGACATATACTACATCTAGTGTTATACTGTTCTTATATCAATTATTTGTGTCAATCCGGAAAGGATTTATCACACGCAGTTTAGGTTTGAAACGTAGTCAGGAGTTTTCCTATGCCCAACAAGCAGCAGGGACTTCTGGCTTTTTTTATTTTGCAGGAAACTGCATCTATTTTGAGAATGAACATAAGCGTCATTCTCTTTTTTTATGCCTGAACGCAGGGAAAGGAGGATTACGGAAACAAATGATTCCGGAACTGGCACGCCACAAAAGAAAGGAGACTCTATGTCAGTCAAAAGAATTAAGAATCTTGTAAAACAACTCAATGAATACCGTCATGCCTACTACAATCAGGATGCCCCTCTGGTATCTGATGCCGAGTATGACCGACTCTTTGACGAACTGAAGGAACTGGAGGAACAGACTGGTTTCATCCTGTCAAATTCTCCGACACAGACGGTTGGATATTATCCGGTCAGTGAACTTGCCAAAGTCACCCATCCGATTCCACTGCTCTCGCTTGAGAAAACAAAACTGATTTCAGAGCTTTTAGATTTCATGAAAGGACAGGAAGTTCTCTTTATGCTGAAACTGGACGGTTTGACTACCAAACTCATTTACGAAGATGGCAGACTGATTCAGGCTTCTACCCGTGGAGATGGTGAAGTGGGGGAAGATATTACACACAATATCCCGGCATTTTTAAATGTACCGCTTACCATTCCACACAAAGAACGTCTGGTCATTACCGGTGAGTCTTTTATACCAACCAATGATTTTGAACGTCTGAAAGATACTCTGCGTGATGGAAATGGAAAACCTTATAAAAACGGACGTAATTTTGCTTCCGGATCAGTACGAAGTCTTGATCCGAAGAACTGTATCGGACGTTGTGTTCGCTTTCTTCCGTTCAATGTATTAGAAGGAATGGAGGATGTTCCCTTCCCGGACAGCAGAGCCTGCAAATTAGAAGGTTTAACACACCTGGGCTTTGGTTACTGCCCGTTTTTCTCAATTTCAGGAACCGGACTTTCAAAAGAATATGCGGAGAAATTCATTCAGGAATTGGTATCCACAGCAGCAAATTTACATCTTCCTATCGATGGCATTGTCATGATTTTTGACAGTCTCAGCTACTCCAAAAGCTGCGGAAAAACCGGACACCACTATAAGGACGGCCTCGCCTATAAGTTTGAGGATGATACCTACGAAACTTTCTTGCGTGAAATTGAATGGACACCGACCAGATTCGGAGAGATTGCTCCGGTCGGCATCTTCGATACCGTGGAGATTGACGGCTGTGATGTTTCCAGAGCTTCCCTTCATAATCTGACCTTTATCAAAAATCTGGAGCTTGTACCCGGATGCCGGATTCTTGTTTCCAAACGAAACATGATCATCCCACATATAGAGGATAATCTGGATCGCGGAAGGTATACCGACATCACGCCTCCGGTCTGCCCCTGCTGTGGTTCCAAAACCAGAACCTACAGCCGTAAGACCAGCGACGGTCGCACCGTAGAAACTCTGCATTGTGATAATCCGCAGTGCGACAGCCAGATCACAAGAAGGTTTGTCCATTTTGCCAGCAAGAAGGCAATGAACATCGAAGGACTGTCAGAAGCCACTTTGGAAAAATTCCTGAATCTGGGCTATCTGCACTCTTTTCAGGACATCTATCATCTGGAGGAACACCGGGAAGAAATTGTGGCACTGGACGGATATGGTGAGAAATCTTTCGACCGCTTGTGGGAATCCATCAACGCCAGCCGGAGGACCAGCTTTGTCCGCTATCTGGTTTCCATGGATATTCCTATGATCGGCAGAACCAAAAGCCGGATTCTGGACACCGTATTTTCCGGAAATTTAACTGCATTTGAACAGGCGGCTGTCGGAGATTACGACTTCACTCAGTTAGAGGATTTTGGCGAAATCTTAAATCACAACATCCATTCCTGGTTTGCAGATGAAGCAAATCTTGATTTATGGAAAAACTTACAGAACGAATTCACATTTGAACAAAGAAAGGAAGAGACCATTATGACAAAAGAAAACAAATTTACAGGATGTACCATCGTAGCAACAGGGAAACTGGAGCATTTTACCAGAGACGGTATCAACGATAAGATTCTGGAGCTTGGTGCCAAACCTGGCAGCTCTGTAACAAAGAAAACCGATTACCTGATCTGCGGGGAAAAAGCCGGCAGCAAACTGGCAAAAGCCCAGAGCCTTGGTATTCCAATTCTTACAGAAGCTGAATTTTTGGAGATGATTGCATAACCATCTCTGCAATAGATGAGAATTATTTTGAGGTGTGGCTGAAAGGCCGCACCTCTTTTACAAAGGAGGAATTTATAATGAATCAAACAAATACAAGCAAGCGCATCCCTACACAGATCAATGAATTTCGGGGAGATTATGCTTTTCTAAGCAATTTCTATCCGGCACCGGTCTCTTACATGGGACAAACCTATGCAAATAATGAAGCTGCTTTTCAAGCGCAGAAAACACTCTCTGCGAGAGAGCAACGCAAATTCTGTATTTTTCGGATGCATAATCCTTCTGATGCAAAGAAACTCGGCAGAGATCTTACATTACGCCCGGACTGGGAAAAAGTGAAAGTCCGGCTCATGTATGAAATCTGCATGTGCAAATTCATGCAGAACCCGGAACTCCGGGATAAACTTCTTGCAACCGGAGAGTCCACACTTATTGAAGGAAACAACTGGGGTGACTATTTCTGGGGCAAAGTCAATAACTGCGGAGAAAACCAGTTAGGAATCATCCTGATGGATGTACGTGCGAAGCTGCAGTGGAATGCAGAAACAGCGCCCAATAATATACCTCAATGTCTGCAATAAAGGAAAGGATGGTCTAATAGAATGAATGAAAATGCAAAAACAAAATTAGTGCTTGAGTATACTGGCATGGATGATTTTTCCTGTCCGGTATATAAGGACCAATTCGGAAAGTTGTGGAAGGATATTGACCTTGGCAAAGAGCCTGAACCGAATCTTTATTCTTTATCTTTTAACCATATTGATGGAGAACCTTCCCATCCCATACAGCAGGAGTACACATTTCATCCGGCTCCGTATCAAAGAAGTTCCTATGAATTCGAGTACCGGATGTTAAGTAAATTACAGTCTGACTGTGAATACTATCTGGGCTACGGAAATCGCAGTCCGTCTATCCTATGCAATCATAGCGTTCAAAACCATATTGCTCGTATGAAAGAATTATGGAATGGTTTTCCCACAAATCAGAAACCGGAATGGCTGACCTGGGAACAGCTTCTTCAGTACGAAAAAGCAATGACAGATATCGGAATACCCGTGAAGAACTGCTTAGACTAGGCAATTCATCATTTATCAGAAATTACCCTCTATATTATCCATTCATATTTTGATATAATAGGAACAGTTGAAAGAAAGGAGCATTTCCCATGTATCTGAAAAGAAAAGTTTACGATCAGCTTCTGGATTGGAAAAACGATACCGTCCACAGCACCTTGGAAGTGAATGGTGCCAGACAGGTCGGAAAAACATATATTATCAATAAATTTGCGGATGAGAACTTCAGGCACAAGATCTACATTAACCTGTTTGATTTGTCCGGCAAACAATTTATGGAATGTTACAAAAAAGCCACAGACTGGACTCCCGGTACAAAACGACCGGAGCAGCCGCTTCACGATGCTTTTAAACTCTTCGATCCGGATTTTGAAGATACCAACGATACAGTCATCATTATTGATGAAATTCAGGAATCCTCAGAGATATTCAACCGTATCCGAGAATTTACCCGCTATTTTCAAGCGCATTTCATTGTAACTGGAAGTTATCTGGGACGTGTACTGGAACCTGAATTCAAATTCTCCAGTGGAGATATTACCAGTATCCGTATTTATACCCTTTCCTTTAAAGAGTTTTTGGAAGCATTGGATGACCAGCTTTTTCAGAAGTATCTATCACTTCCACTGGATCATGCAGATGACACCGTACCGGAACTATATGACGAATTAAAGAATGTTTACGACATCTATAGACAGATTGGCGGCTATCCAAAGGTTGTGGAAACATACCTTAACACAAAAGACGTGGAAGCAGCTCAAAAAGAGCTTGTTAGAATCATCCGCATTTTCTTAAACGAATCTATGCGGTACTTTGATGACATCACAGATATTAGTGTTTTTACCAACATCTTTTTAAGCATCTGCCGTATTCTGCTTCGTGAAAAGAAAGGATTAGATGAGGACAGTATAAGTGAAGAACTGCAAAAGCTCGTTACAAAGAATTACTCCAGTAATCTTTCTAAAGCAACCTGCTATCGTGCTATCAACTGGCTTTATCATTCTGGAATCATCGGTTTCTGTGGCAAAATCACAGAACTGGACATCCTGAATTTCAAACCGGGAAGCCGCTGCTTCTTCATGGATCTTGGAGTTGCATATTATTATCTCTCCAGAACTGGTGCTACTGTATCAACTATGGATGGCTCATTGAACGAAAACTATGTTTACATTAACTTGTCCAAACGCCAGGAATTCCCGGAAGAAATTATCTTTGAGACACCGGCTTTTGCTACTTATAAAGGTGGTGAAATTGATTTTGTAGCTCAGACATTGAAAACTCACATCCGCTATCTGATTGAAGTTAAAGCCGGTAAGGGAACTGCATCTACTGCCTTGAAGGCATTGGAACAGGGGAAGGCCCACAAACTATTGTATTTAAAAGGCGATACCAAAGGCGGAACCGCTGGGAATGTACAAACACTTCCTATCTATCTGCTAGAACAATATCATTTTTAATCAAAGAAAGAATACTTCGAGCCGCCCATCCGGACGGCTCTTTTCATCTATATTCTTGTATATTTATTTTACTAACAGCGCATCATTCTTTGAAAGAAGATATATACAGTATTGATTCATACTGATGCCTTCTTTTTTTGAGTGTTCCGCCAGATCCCGGTGTAAGCTGCGTGGCATCCTTATTTTAAACTGTCCCGAATACTCTTCCAGGCTTCCCGGTTCGTGAATCTCAATCCCTTCTTCCAGTGCAGCTTCTAACCATGCTTTTTTTGCATCCGCTGCATTTTCAACTGCCCTTTCTATCGTCTCTCCACAGGTGATGCATCCCGGCAGTTCCGGATAAGAAACCACAAATCCACCTTCATCCTTATCTTCCACAATTTCCATGCGATAGGACATTGCCAAATAATCATTCAGTGTCTTCATCGTTTTTCGCCTCACTTTCTACAATCTGCTTTACCATTTCAACATAAATTTTCTTGATTGGTTCGTGTTTCGGTATTGTTATCGGCTGGCATCCCGCTTTACGGAATGTATAATGGCTGCTCCCACTTCTCGGAGCATTTATCTCATATCCATAACTTTCTAATACTTTTCTTAATTCATCAAAACGAAGGTCTTTCGATAATGAGCAAATTCTTGTCAATAGTTTATCCCATTTCGACATCTTTAATGCCTCCTATCTATAGTATATGTGGTGTCATATGTGGTGTCAATCTGTTTTTCATCTTTCTTGGTCAAATAAGGCTGCAGCTCTTTCTTAGCAGCCGTCACAAATTCTTCTTTTCTCGAACTTACCATATAAATCTTCCAGAGCATCAGATTCAGCTTTTCCGCATCCACTGCTTTGCATTTCTTTTTAATCATGCGGATAAACGGATAGATTACCGTATCCGATAACTTGTTCCCAGCAATCAACATCGTTCCATCCGTTCCATATACCTCATACAGACATTCCAAAATACTCCCCAAATCTGTCACCAATCGGAATGCCGGCTTTTCATATTTCTTTTTAGCTTCCATCATATGCTCCTCCTACATTCGAACCGTCAGTCCACTGAGACTCGTCTTAGGAAGCCCTACCAGATACCAGTCTTCATCCATTTCAATCCGAACCGGAATCCATGCATCCTTTACCTTCACATCAAAACATTCTCCGCAATGAAGACCTCCATAATAAGATTCAATCCCAAACCGGATATCAAATCTTCCCATTGATGGATCATAAATTAAAGTACCTATTCTCTTTTCACTCATATTTCTTTCCTCCTGAAATTCTTTGGTCTATATAAGTAATAGGACTTTAATTTGCAGAATTTGAAAGTTCCGGGTATTTTTCATAAAAAGTTTTTCGATAGCGATAAAAAGTTGAGTGCGTCATTCCCAAATTTTTACGAAGCTGTGTAGGTGTCGTTTCTCCAGAAACTACGCTTTGAAAGTTCTCATCAAAAGTTTCCTGCTTCATCACACTTGGTCTTCCATAATCATCCCATTCGCCCCGCAATTTCTTCGCTTCTATCCCTTCCCGCTGTCGCTTCTCCTTTTTCTCCAGCTCTGCCTGCGCCATAGAAGCATAAAGCTCCAGCATCATGTTATTGATTGTTTCCAGCATCATCCTTGCCATCGCATTATCCATCACAGATAAATCCATAAGCGTAGTCGGCAGTTCCAGAACCATAAGCCGCACTCCCATGTTCTTAATCCGCTGGATCTGTTGCATGGTGTCATACTTGTTTCTTCCCAGTCTGTCCAATTCTGTAACAATCAAAATATCTCCCGGCCGCAGGACATCCTCCACTAAAACGGTATATCTCGGACGATTAAAATTCTTCCCTGTCTCCTGATCCGTAAAAATATTCGTAAGTGCCATCTCATGCTCGTTACAGTACCGCTCAATTTCCTGTATGCCACGGTCAAGATGCTGCTCCTTTGTACTGGTACGGTGATATCCATATATCTGCATCCACATTTCTCCTTTCCATGTCCCAAAATATCCACACTTTTATTGGTATATTTCAAAACTGTGTGTGTAACCTTTTTAAGATATAATCCCCCTTTCCGGAACGTACTTCTAAAATGTATACATTTTGGGATATGTTTCTTTTCTATTTCTGTACGTACCAGAGCCGAAAAGTGCAACAAATATGACAAAAAACTCCCAGAGGATGTTACTCCCCTGAGAGTGGTTGAAACTTATAGCCCACACCTCGGACGGTGCGGATGTAATTCCAGTTCCGTGAATCTACTTTTAACTTTTTACGAAGCTGGCTAATGCAGCACATAACCGCATTAGCACAGTCAATCGGTTCTTCCTTCCAGACATTACGATAAATCTCCTCGTGAGAGAATACCCAGCCAGGATGTTCTGTTAGATATTTTAGTACCGTAAATTCTTTCAGACTCAATTCAATCTTTTGATCATTCATAAAAACAGTATGACAGCGAATATCTATCTGTAGGTTTTTGTCTTTGTAATGCAATTTACTTTCCTCCTAATCTGTTTCACCTTATCACAGCTAATCTAAAATGCTATTATTAGACTGCCAAAACTCAAATTCAAAACCAGAGCAATGCTTTACCTGCAAATAGTCTGGTAATAGACCAGTAGAATCGCAATAGCTGCAAGAGCCAGAAACGGCAAACACATAATTACCGGGGCAGAGTGAAGTGATAAATAAGAACCACTGATTTTTTAGCATTTCAGCCGGATATACAAGCCATCCCCATAGATTGGTGACCGTTACTGTTAAAATTACAGCACTGCCTATATATGTGGCAGCTCCTTTCCGGGTAAAGTTAAAGTCGCAGACCTTTACGACCTACGGCTTAATAGTACGAAAAGACATTAACTTTTCTGTAAAAGAATTTGATGTACTTTATATGCTATATTCTAATCCAGGGATGGCTTTTACTAAACAACAGATTTATGAAGCAGTTTGGCATGAAAAAGCAAATGGTTATTTCCACGCCGTGGAAAACACTATTTTTCAAATACGCAAGAAGATAAAAAAGTATTCCAGCGACAAGAATTACATAAAAACAGTAGTTGGATATGGGTATAAATTTGAAGTTTAATCTGCAGGATATAAGGAGCACCGGGTTTGAGGGAGATTCCCCACTAAGAAAATTTCTATGTTCTGGCTACAAAGCCGGAACATAGGTCGGCATCCATCCCTGTTTCTTCCCAATCCTGCAGACCTAATAAGAAATCAGCTAGTGACTTCTTCATCAAAAGTCTTTTTTTAGAGAAATAATCCATTTTTCAATAGCATCCGCCAAAACTATCTGCTGTTGCAATACTGCCATACCAGTCTTAGGGATTTCCGGATCATTCTCTTTCTCTCGAAGATTTTCCTCCAGATAAGTTTTTAATATTTCAATATTTTCCTCAATACTGGCAATACATGATTGTTGACTTTCAGGCGGTAACTTATCCAAATTTACAATTACTGCATTAAAATCTAAAAAAAAGTGAATGGGTTTAGAGGCTGTTTCCATCATAAGCTTTACAAATTCTTTTTCGCCTTCATCTGTTAATGAATAAACTGCTTTTTCAGGCATCTTACCTTCTTTCACAATTTCTCCTTTAATGAAGCCTTTTTCCTCCAACTGAATTGCTTTTTTGTAAATGGATGGTGTACTGATTTTTACCCATTTTGATATATTACGATATTCCACTAATTTTTGAATATCATAGGCTCCCATCGGTTCCTTTTTCAATATTCCTAACACAATTAAATCTATTGTAGCCATAGTTCACCCACTTTCTATATCCACGAAAGCTATAAAATACTTACGGTTATATATACTGTAATTTATAGTATTTGATTTTATACCTCTTGTCAAGGAAATTGCAGGATACACGCTTGACAACTACTATAAATTATAGTAGTATTCTCTCACGTAGTATACTATAATTTATACTACTATAATTTATATTCTTAATTGAAAGGAGTATTTGAAATGAACAAGAATAACAACAAAATGGATTTATTAGGAAATGCACCTGTTCCCCAAGCACTAATGGCTCTTGGTATACCGATAATGATTGGTATGCTTATTAACGCTCTCTACAATTTGGTGGATGCTTATTTCATAGGAGGACTTGGCGAGAGTCAAATGGGTGCAATTTCCATTGCGTTTCCTTTAGGACAAGTAGTTGTTGGTTTAGGTCTGATGTTTGGCAATGGTGCCGCCTCCTACTTATCAAGACTTTTAGGGCGAGGAGATAGGGAAGCTGCAAGTAAAGTCGCCAGTACTGCATTATACAGCAGTGTTTGTATTGGCGCAGTTATTATTATCGGAACTGCAATTTTTTTGAAACCTATTTTAACCATGTTAGGTGCAACAGACACGATTATGCCATACGCCCTTTCTTATGGAAGAATCTATGTTATTTCATGTATTTTCAATGTATTTAATGTAACGATGAACAATATCGTTGCAAGTGAAGGCGCCGCAAAAACAACTATGTGTGCATTATTATTAGGAGCTGTATTGAATATTGGTTTAGATCCTATTTTCATCTATACTCTCGACATGGGGGTTGCTGGTGCGGCAATCGCTACAGCAATTTCTCAAATGGCTTCTACTCTTGTATATTTAATTTATGCATTACAGAAAAAAAGCGCTTTTACATTTTCCATTAAGGAATTTTGTCCTTCTAAGCAGATCATAACTGAAATTCTGAAAATCGGTATACCCACATTGACTTTCCAGCTTCTTACAAGCCTTTCTATCGCATTCATAAACCGGGAAGCTAATATCTATGGAGATGCTGTTATCGCCGGAATGGGCGCTGTTACAAGAATCACTTCAATGGGAACTCTGGTTGTGTTCGGCTTCTTAAAAGGTTTCCAACCAATTGCCGGCTTTAGCTATGGTGCCAAAAAGTTTGATCGGCTCAGGGAAGCAATTAAAACTTCTATCTTATGGTCAACAATATTTTGTGTAGTTGTGGGATTGACAATAGCCCTATTTTCCACACAGATTATTTCGCAATTTACAGAAGGCAATACAGAGATGATTTCTGTAGGTCAAAAATCGCTAATGGCAAATGGATTTTCCTTCTTCGTATTTGGATTTTACACAGTGTATTCTTCTCTGTTTCTTGCACTTGGAAAAGGCACCGCCGGATTCGTTCTTGGGGCTTGCCGACAAGGTATTTGCTTTGTTCCGATCATTCTGTTGCTCCCATCATTCTGGGGCATAAATGGAATACTATATGCACAACCGATTGCCGATGTAATTTCTGCTATTGTTACTGTGTTTATGGCTCTACATCTTCATAAAGAACTGGCAACAACAAAAGAGCATTAAAGCATCAGGCAACATAATAGATCAACACCGTCTGCCGCTTCGAACTGAGGCAATATCACCCTTCAAAAAACAATCACTCCCAGAGGATGTTACTCCCCTGAGAGTGATTGCAGCCTTTGTTTAAGATAACTTACTCAATTATCTGGAATCTCTGGATACACTGAAGCAATGTACTTACCAGTTCCTGATACAGATCTTCATCAAATCTGCCATTCACAATCGCATTCTTAATTAAAAGCGGCTTATATATCTCTAAAATCTTCAGTACCGCATCTGCATTTCCTTCTTTTGCCTTTAAAAGTAATCGTTCAAAATTCATTAGTTTTCACCTCCCATCACCTTGCGGATCTTCCGGATTGCATAATAATAAATACCCTTGCATCGCTCCTCTGATAACCCGTTTAGCCTGCTCATTTCCTCAAAAGTACGTTCTTCAAACACATGCTGGTAAATCAGCTTCCGTTCTTCATCCCGCAGCGTATGAAGCGCTTTCATCAGTCTTTCATCTGACATCTTATTCCATTCTGGATATTTCCCCTGTGCCTCCTGCAATAAAAGCTGCTCCCTCGTTTGGTTCTCCAGCAATTCTTCGATTACAATTCTTGCCTCCATCTGTCCAATATCCTCCAACAGTTCTTCTGCATCAGCCATCTGGATTTTCTTCTCCAGATAATCATGTCGTTTTCCACGGACAAACTGTATCAGATATGCTGTAAAGTGATTTTGTATCTTTGATCCTGTATATGTTTTTTTGTTCATTTGTTTTATCCTCCGAAATTTTTTATCACGTTCCAAAAAATTCCGAGGATGGCGGTGAGCGGCAACAAAACGTGACACTGCCTTCATTTTTTCGAAAAAAAGAAAGGCTGGACCACTCTATTCGTAGTCCAGCCGATACTTCTCTTTCTATGTGATTGTGTAGGATATGCGATGATAGTATCTCATATGCTGCATATTTTAACTTCTCTCCGAAACATTCTATGGATAAGATTTTTTTAACAGATTCAGTTCCTCTTTGGCTTTTATCTTATGCTGTCCATTCATGTCTGTCGTACTTACTTCCATGTTTCTCTATTTGTGCATGTGTTATCCTGCTTATCATAACGCACTTTAACGCATTTCGTATAGTGTTAATCTACGATAAAATATATGCATTAAGTGAGGTGATATAGATGGTGAAAAAATTATTGGGAGATGCAGTCAGGGAAGAACGTCTCCGCCGCAATCTTTCGCAAAACAGCCTTGCGGAACAGGCAAAGATTTCTTTACGGACTGTCTCTGATATTGAAAACTATATTGGCAATCCACAGTTGGAAACACTTTATGCCCTGGCAACTTACTTACATATTTCCATAGATGCTATATTTTCTAACCAGAAAACGAACCCGGATTCTACCATGCAGCAAATCATGGCAGAACTAAATTCCTGCCCGGAGGAGCAGAAACAGCTTGCCCTTTCTACACTGCGTGGACTTCTGGATGGATTCAAGAACCTAAGTTAAGGCTCTCCCGTATCCTTCATCATCTACACATTATACAAAGACAATCTGTGAGTAATCTGTGAATAGTCTGTGAGTTTTCTGTCTATTCCCATTCTGATACAAAGAACAGGAGAGTACACTGCCATAAGCATGTGTATCTCTCCTGCTTTTTTATGCCCTGCGAAATGCACTGATAGCATCCACTACATTCTGTCTCATAGTCTGATCCATCCGCAGCGGTTCTTCTTCCATCAAATCAACTTCTGTGGGCATTTCTCTATTTATCTTAGAAACGTCCTGCCCTTCCAATACCTTTCTTACTTCTTCCCGGATGATTTGCTGCATCATTGGCCGGAGCATATCCGGTTCCATGCTTATACTGCCATTACCTGTCTCATCCGTTCTTCCCGTATATGCCAGAATTGCCGCAACGATCAGTTTTGCTTTTTTCTCTGTCGTATTCAGAAGTTCTGTCACATACACATGATCTGGGTCCGACTTATCAAAACCAATAGTGAATACAAACGGATTTTTCTTTCCCATAAAATCACACTCCAGCCTGTGTCATGCGATACAAAAGATCATATCCATCGGCATTTGCTTTCATATCCCGGATAAAGGTATGTTTTCCCAACCGGTCTGCCTGCTCCAGAAATCGTTCCAGAAGCACTGCTCCGCCGCCGATAAACACCGTATAAGTAGATTTTGTATCAATGCCCCGCTCTCGGATGCTGTTCAGAAGATCGGTAACAAAATTCTGAACCATGGTTTCTACTGCCTGTACAACAGCTTCCTCATAATACTGCGTTTTTCCCTTGATGATACTGTCGATATCTGCCTCCTCCAGAAGCATGTCATATTCACTGTTAATACTGGAAATGATATCGTTATACATGGTAATCACACCTTTTTCCAGAGAATCACAATAATCCATATCCGGTCTGCCACTTCTCATCAGAAGATAATCAGAAGTAAATCCGCCAATATCAATCCCTACGACTTTCGGAATCTCACGGATTTCCGTCATCCTCGTCATCATGGCTGCATAATCCTGCGGAAACGCCATTACATTCTGAATACAGAGGTGATAGCCTTTATCGTTGAAGCATAGTTCTTGCACCTTCCCGTCCCCTTTGAAATAGCGTTCATATCTCTCACAAAGCTCTGCAAAATGCTTCGGCGGAAGCCCAATCGGAAGTTCCACCTGAATGACATCCTCCGGCTGGATCTGCGCTTTCTGTTCCAACTCCATCGCAATGGCAAATAACGTCAGAATCCAGAACCGGTTCCGGCTGTCCTGCGTCTTATCCCTCTGGTAAGGAATCCGTTTCTCACTGAGGGTATAATACTTGCCCTGATATTTCAGATACTTCTCACCCCTGGCAGGCTTTTTGTCCTGTTCTGTCAGTCCAGTGGTAAATACAAAATTACAGGTTTTCATGTTCCGGTTTCCGTGATCCACGGCTACTCTTATTTTTTTTATCATGCTACATTCACTCCTTTGTACTTGATACTTATTCTGTACGTAGGAGATACTTAAAGTGCAACTTTTTAAGGACTATTTCCATAATTTTTCTTCCTGTATACTTCCATATCGTTGATATCATTGGTAAAACACAGTATAATGAACATATTATCAAATAAGAATTTGAATTACAGGAAATTGCCCCTATAGCTATAACACAAACTAATAGCACTAAATATCCAATCCTTTTTTTCAAAACATTCTTATAATATTTACTATTCATCTATAATTCCGCCATCCGTCCAATAATCTCCTGATAAAATGCTTCCTGGCTTTCTCCACGCTTCAAAGTATCCAGAATCAGCCCGTCTTTTAGCAAGATGATTCTGCTGCAGTAGCTTGCCATCTGCGGATCGTGGGTAACCATAACAATGGTTTTCTTAAATTCACGGTTAATCTGTGTCAGCGCATCAATCACGATCTTACCCGACTTGGAATCCAGATTACCCGTCGGCTCATCCGCAAGCACCAGATCCGGATCGTTAATGAGCGCCCTGCAGATTGCCACACGCTGTTTCTCACCGCCGGATAATTCATAAGGATTCTTTTTCACCAAATGGGAAATCAGAAATTTTTCTGCGTACTCCTGTGCCGCCTTTGTCATGACACTTTCCTTCTCCCTGCCAAGGATCATCGGAAGCATAATATTTTCCTCAACGGACAAACTGTCCATCAGATAAAAATCCTGAAATATAAAGCCGATCTGCTTTCTTCGTACATCCGCCAGCCGGTCTCCGTAGATTTCGCTGACATCTTCTTCCATAAACCGTACCGTCCCGCCGGTCTGCTTGTCGATCATTCCGAGGACCTTTAGCAGTGTTGTCTTTCCGCAGCCAGATTTTCCCATGATTCCGACAAATTCGCCCTCTTCTACTGCAAAGTTTAATCCTTTTAACACTTTCACGTCTTCTTCACTCTTCTTGAGCGATGACCTCCGGTAATTCCGGATCAGATTTTCCACTTCCAATACTTTCATTCTAATCATTCCCCTTCTCTACTCTCTTTATAACATATTGTGCAAACAGCCATTGTACTAGCCGGTCTGCCAACAGATATATTCCAACAATCAGAATCCAGTACATCCAAAATGTTACGTCCAGACTTCCGGCATCTTTTGATGCACACCGCCATTCATAAGAGAGCACATATACAATACCCATCATTACCGTGGCAAACAAAGCAATATCCGACAACATCTGGGTTTCAAAGCGAATGGTTTTCCTGCGCTGCTTCTGCTTCATGCCCATACATCGCAGGAACTCATAGCGTCTCTCATATCCCGAAAGTTCCGACAATATCTTAATCCCATTCACAAAGAATGCACTGATAAATAGCGCCATCATCAGGAATAATTTACTGGATAAGCTGAACAACACACGCATTTTCTGCCCGATCAGATACTCCTCCGTCCCGTAGAGATAACTCTCCATCCTCGTATCGCTGTCATTCTTTACGCCACATTCTTTCTGATACTCCGACAGTTCCTTCCATGCATTTTCCTTACGTTTTCCCGAAAATGTAAATAATCTTAATACCGTTGCCTCCTGATCATCTCCACGCATCGCTTCCCACTGCTTCTGAAAATATGTATCCGAAAACACGATAATGTTCTCATGCCACTGATCTGTAGAATACTGTCCGATCACATTCTGGGTAAATATGTCCTTGATATCGTACAGGTACTGCGGATCTGTGTGTGAAATCTCCGCCATATCTTCTTGATACTTTCCTGTGAATAAGAAACTATACGTATTCAAATAATCCTCATCTGTAATCTTTTTTTCTTTCTGATACTCAGAATCCTCAATGCCCACCAGAATTTCACGCTCCGACAGATTCACATCTTTCCCGGTCAGCTTCTCATATTCTGAAGCTGAAACTCCTATATGCTGTGCTCCATAATATGTCGTCACCCGGATCATCGGAAGCTCTGTCATATTTCCATCATACTTTCTGACCAGTTTTTCCGCAAATGCTTCATCTTCCTCCTTTGCCATCCACACCATGTCATAGGGATAGTTTTCCCGATACTTATCCAATGGAAGAACCTCTGCAATTTCAACCGTCAGATATGTAAGCGCAAAGAAATGAATGACCAGCAGAATCAGCAGAATCAACAGATTATTCATGTATTTACTGTACAATTGATTCATCTGTAAAATATGCCGATGATAAAACTGTTTTCGATGCTTCAGCCCTTCCAGAATCAATGCCACGCCAAATGCAGCCACCAGAAAAAGCCCTACAATAAAGATAACGTGGGAATACATATATGACAGGTCACTTCCCTGATACTGGTTTTCTCCTAACACCAGAACGCCAATCCCGATCAATACCATTAGTATCCATTTCTTTCCGACCGGACGCTTCTCGTTATACTCACTCTTTGAAATGAGTGTACTTAGATTCCTTCCATCCATCCAGACCAATAAGATCAGGAATACACCTGTCATGTTTGCAACACTCATCCCGCAGGTATTCCGGTAAATCTTCCATCCCGGTGCTGTCACCTTAAGAAATTCCGGATACAGTTTATGAAGTGCGGTCTGTGCTCCATATAAGATTCCGTTTCCCATTAAAATTCCGAACACAAGAGAAAATACACATCCCACCGTATACTCTACTAACAGGAGCAGATACGATGTTTTCTTTTTCATCCCAAGAACAATAAACGTTGTGTAATCTTTAATACGAAGCTTCATATAGTATTTCATAGAAAAAATCATCAAGAAGACCGTAATAAATGTAATAAGCCCTGCCGCAAGCACGAAATCTGACTTAAGCGTTGCTGCAGTCACTCCATCTTTTACAGCCTTCTTGACCACATCATTCAATCCCCAGAATGCAAAAAGCTCTGCAATCGCAAGAATATTGCTCACGAAAAAAAGTATGTAATTCTTTAGATTGCTTTTAAAATTCTTCATGATTATGTGATAAAACATATTAAATCCCTTCCTAATAATATATATTACACAATAAGATTGCCGCGTAAAACTCGGCAATCTTATAAATTGCGTTCATATCCAGCATACTTAATATTGTTGTAATAATTGTTTTACTCCGCATTTTCTAATTATTATATTATTTCAGCTTTATTTTTCAATACATTGGCCATAACAGTGCGATTTTAGGCCATCACTTTCTTATAACATCAGATATCACACGTCAAATTTGTTTTTTCATCTCTGATATTGTTATACTTCAGCTTAAATTCGTCATCTTGATCCAGCAATTTTTCTAAAATCCGCACATATCTTCTACATACTGCAGATACCGAATGCCCAGCCTTTTTCAAATAGTATTAGTATACATATACTACATTCACTTCTTTCTCAACAGTATTTTTTTGACTTTTTTATTCGTATGTTTCACACTTTCTATTAGCAACTAGAATAATCGTTTTATTTTAAGATTTCCTTCCCTTTTTCAATGATTCGACCATCCTCCACACGGACCACTCTCGTACCATATTTCGCCAATGAAGTATCATGTGTTACCATAACAATTGTCATTCCTTGCTTATTTAAGCGTTCAAAAAGATTCATTATGGTTTGAGAATTTTCTTTATCAAGATTTCCTGTTGGCTCATCTGCAAGCAATATCTGTGGTTTATTGATTATTGCTCTCATAATTGCTATACGCTGCTGTTCTCCTCCCGACATTTGAGAGACATGTTTTTTTTCCAAATCATCTATACCAAATTCCGTAAGCAACTCATAAGCTATTTTTTCTCTTTCTTTTTTCCGCATTCCGGCATAGCCTAACGGAACAACCAGATTTTCTAACGCATTTAATTCCGGTATAAGATGGTATGCCTGAAATACAAATCCAATTTTTTGATTTCTGATAAATGCACTTTCCTTTTTTGATAACTTTCGAATATCTACTCCGTCTAACTTATAAGTTCCTATCGTTGCATCGTCCAATAACCCTAAAATATTCAACAATGTAGATTTCCCACTTCCGGATTCCCCAAAGATACAAACAAATTCTCCTTTAGAAATTGACAAATCAACCCCCTTTAATACTTTAGTCTTAATTTCTTTTCCACAATAGGTTTTTTCTATTCCCTTTAACATAATCATGTAATTCACCACCTAATAGACATTCAGCAATTCAATAATTTTTTTCTTTTTTAGTTTTCTAAAAGTAATTACCGAAACAAAGCTACTTAGTACTACACACAGCCCATATGCACTCAGAAATGTGTACCAGCTCCCTTGCACATTCACTACACTGATCATAATTCCAAAATCCACATAATAAGTAACCAAATAACCAATGACTATTCCTATGATCGTTCCTATGCTGTTTAATAATAAAATCTCACAAAATATTTCCCAGTAGAGTTCCTTGTATTGTGCACCATATGCCAGACTAATTCCATATGATTCTTCTCTATGCTCGAATCGAAGTTGATAAATAGCAATCATACCAGTCAAAAAAACCGCCATAAAAAGTAATGCTACCTTATTTATTGCCTGTAAGGATGTCATCACTTTTATTGTATTATTCCTTAATTCTATTTCTGGAGAGTAGATACGATAACGAAAACTTTGGTCATGTGAATTATATAAATATGTCTCTATTTTCTGTATTGTTTTTTCCTCATTTTTTAAATACTTCTTTTTCCATTCCACATGGATAGCTGCCGATGATATTTCCTCTTTATACTGCTCCATATATGTAATTGGTGCTACCACACACTTTTTTAACTTAATTTCATCTGTTTCCGTCTTCCAGTTTAATTCTGCTATTTTGGTGGGCATCTGCTTTTTTTCAAGCTGCGGGATGGGATTCATTTCACAATTCATAATATCCTGAAGACCATTTCCCCAATATGTATAGCCATTTTTCAAATCAAGCTTTTTATAATCCACTAAAATCATAACGAATTCATAGTTTTCATTTTTATAAGAATAGAACTGTGGCAATACAACATATAAAAAAGTCTGACCATCTGTTATCTCGTCCACTTTTTCATAGTCCTTCAGTGTAAAGGCTTGCTTTTCTATATCATTCATACCTTCACCACCTGAAATTTCCAAAACTAAATCCCTCTCTTGATTTTTTTGATTTTCTTTTTCACGCGACAATGAGAAAAACATATTTAAAGAATATGTAAACACACTCATCCCAAGTGCAATTTCAATAATCATAAGAATTGAAACCCATCTATTATGTCGCAATATTTGAAACATTTTTGCAATAGTATATTTCATTATATATCCCTCGTTGTCCTCACCATATCTGCAATGTTTTCTTTTTTAATTCTGCTAACTATTATCCATGTTAATATTTCACAAGCCCAAACTGCTAATATAACTGTTTCCACTATAACCATACTGTCCAAAATAATAATATGCTCCAAAGATGCTAATTTAGCTAATGGTCTTAGTGTAATCATAACCAAAAATACTGCCAATAAAGTCACCAACAATGTTTCAAAAAACAAACAATATTTAATATCTCTTTCTGTAGCACCAAGTGCCAGATTGATTCCCATGATTTTCCGTTCTTTTTTTGCCTTTGCCATTAGCACAATGGTTTCGTTAATCATGAAAAATAATATTGCTACCAGAGCACACATTCCCCTAACAATTCGCCACTGAATCTTTGTGTACAGTGCATTTTTATATAATTCTTCTCCTTCTGTAACTCCTAATATATCTGCATGATTATCTTTTTCTTTTATTTGTTCAATAACCTCGTCAATTCTTTTTTGTTTTTGCAATTCATTTTCGCAAAAAAATGTCCCTGAAAACTGTATATCCTTTTCCTCCTTATATACATTAAGCATTGTCTGATAAGGTATAATCATCCCCGAATAAACCGAATTATCTATTAATCCGATAACTTTTAATCTTTTATCTCTGATTTGAATCATATCTCCAATTTCACACGCATGCATACGTGCATATTGTTTATTCATCAGACATACATCTTTCCCTTCTTGTAGTTCATTTTTACTAAATGTTCTTCCTTCAATTTTTGGAAGTGGATAAAAATAAGATTCATCAATTCCCTTTATTGAAACATATTGGTTCTCCCATTCTGGGAAAGATTCTTCATAAAATGCACTTATAGAATAAGAAATCTCTTTATCTAATTTAATAGTATTAAAGGTTCTGCTAAGCCAGTCTACTTGAAAAGAATCTTCCATACCTTTAAAAGTAGTATAATAAATAACTTGTTCAACCGACCTTGTATTTGCAATGCAGCATGTAGGCAATAATAGCCCTACATAAAAAGACAAAACATATAAAAAATATCTTCTCTTTTCATATTTAATTTTAAGAAATAGTTGATAAAACAAATAATTGACTCTATCCATTATCAATTCTCACCCTTAAAGCATTTGAAAATCTTCCTTGCATTTGGCATTACAATAAAATATTCTTCCTTTTCATTTATAGATATTTGGGGTATTTCTTCATCCTCTAATCCATCAATATATGTTATTGTTTCCTCATATTTACCATTCTCACTCAAACGATAAACAGCTGCTCCAGCACATGAAACGCAAATAATACCTCTATCTGTTAAGAGAAAACTAGATATATTAAGTCCATTTGGTAATTCACATAATTTTTTTAATTTATTATCTTTAATAGTCATAAGCCATTCCGGGCAAGATGTTAAAGCTCCAAAACTATCATTCGCTTCATCATAATATCTAACCATAGAATTGATTAAATAAATCTGATTATTACATGAATAAATAGAACCTATAAAATTGCTTCCTATCTCTTTCAACTTTCCATCTGTATACTTGTCAACTACTGGATTTTCTAAAGAAACACCGGTAACATATATACTCTCTTGATTTACAGAAAGCACTTCTGGTATATAATTAGGATCTGTTGATTGTGTATTTTTTAATTTTATTTCTTCAATATAATCAAGTTCTTTATCCAATACTTGTATTCGATTATTTCCTTGATCCAGCACATAAATTTTTTCGTTGCACATAGTGATTGCACTTGGAGATATAAATTCACCTTCACCACTTCCAGTTCCACCAACTTCTTTAAGTATATTACCCGCATAGTCTACTTCAAAAATGCAATCTGTTTTTTTATCCGAAATAAGCACTGCTTCATCATTACAGAAAATACCTCCCGGCTCTCCAATTTTCTCTATTTTCCATTCTTCTAATATATAATCAGATTTATAAACATCTTGCAAAGTTTCCAGTGCACACTTTTCGCCTTGCACTTCAGCATCTTTTTTTTCATAAATTGGTAACACCTGCTGTTTGGATTCTTTCATCAACTCATAATTATCGCTTTTTTGACAGCCTATCAAGCACGCAACTATCCCTAGCACAACACATCCACAAATAATTCTTTTTCCCATATTACAACTCTCCTTTTTGGGAAACACTTCACTATATTTCTCAATTAATAATTACTAATTTTTTCATTCACAACACTTATCTTAAATCTTACAAACAGCTACAGCTGACGTATCCATTCTGTTTGCTTTATAAAGGCTATTTCCCCTCCTCGCAATGTCTTTTCTAACATTTTTTGTATTTTTTCATCATATCGTTTTATTTTGTACTTTTCAATTGTTAGGCCATAACAGTGTGTTTTTTGACCATAACTTTTTCAGATTTAGTAAACAGCAGTCCTAATTCACTGTTTTATAAATAAATTTTCAGATCTTTACCAAATAGACATTTTTTAACAAAATAGTGCAGCATTAAAACAAGATTATATATTCCGATTAGCATACATAATATTTACTCTCCTTTGGAAATGTTGATATAAAAAAACAGATGTGCTAATCTAAACTATCACATCTGTTTTTTTACATGTTAACAACAATAAAGTGTCAGAAAATGTGTACATCCAATCGTATGTGTACCACCCATCATCTCTTGGCTACTGCTTTCTCGCAGCAATTTGTCCATCTCCAACATCCAACATTTCTTTGCACAAATCTCCGCCACAATTCATTTCTTCTCTGTGTTCCATGGTATTCCCCCCTTTCTTTTTTATGAAACATCCTCATTACTAAAAAAAGAAACACACGTCAAAAAGCTGTTTTCTTTAATCTGATAAGAATATGTACCATCATATCTGTCTACAATCTGCCGCACGTTTTTTAACCCATATCCATGTACCTCCTTTTCTGACTTACATGAGATAAGCCGATGATTTTTTTCTTTTGGGTGCTCTTCAATACTATTTTCTATCTCTATATATAATAAACAATACCTTCTATTAATTCTTATAGTCACCCATTTTTCTGTAGATTTTATTCTCTCACAGGCTTCTATTGCATTATCCAGCAGATTACCCAACAGTGAAATCGTCTCCCCATCCTTAAACGGAACATCCCCAATCATGTTGCTACCAATACTGAAAGCAATTCCTTCGGAATCTGCTTGCTTTTTCTTAGAATTTAAAATCAAATCCACTATATTATTTCCTGTCCAAATCTTTGTTGAATCATCAAGGATATCTTTGCTTATTTCTTCCAGATAATCGTGTAATTTATCCCACTGATTTGCTCTCTCCATATTTCGAAGCACTAGTAAATGATTTTTCATGTCATGAATCATTTGTCGGCTTTTCAGCATCTCTGCATATCTTTCTTCCAATAACTGATCTCTCAATATAAGTGTCGTTTTTTCTTGTTTCACCACCTGATATTTGATTATAAACATACCGCTTAGAACAATAAGTAAACTTATAGCTGATAGATTCATACTTGCATTGATTCCCCGAATAGGTTTACTCCCATTTGCCATTTCATCTAACCATAACTGATATTTGAAAAGTACCGCACATAGTAACGCCCCTGTTATAACTATAATTCCACAGCATTGTTCTATCATACTGCGTATGCTCTCTTCTCTTTTTTTTATATTCACAATACCTAATAGAATAATTCCTCTTGTAAAAAAATATATAAGCACTTTCTGCCACGTCAAAGCATATATATATATCACATGCTCAAATTGCTCTTTTATAAACTCCATACTTATAAATGCTAAAATAAAATCCAGAATTGCAATAAATTCAAAATAAACGAATACTATTCCTGCACTTAACACTACTTTTTTTCTCTTTATCCCATACATACACATGATAGTTAAAATAACTACAAGCCCCAGCATTGTTCTGGAAAAAAAAGCAATTAATCTATTAATTCCCAACAAGCTTCCTACAACAAATATGTTCGCCCATCGGATAATGGTCTCCTTTTTGTCAGCGTATTTTTTATCTAATACCGTCATGTATAAAATTTCATAACACATCCACATTTCCCATATAGATATTGTAATCTGTATTCCTGAAAGAATGATCTGATTCATCTTAATGCTCTCCAATACGCTGTTATTTTTTCTTTCACCTGTGAACTCTGTACCCGGCTAACTGTAATTTCTTCACCGTTATCCATCTGAATCACATTCCCCCGTACTCTGACAATATGATTTACGTTCACTGCATGTCCTCGATCCACTAATATAAAAGCATTACTGTGTATTTGTTCAAGAATCTGATTCATAGACAATCGTTCCATATACTTCCCATTTTCCGTAATATACTCTGCATACTTTGAGCCTTTAATCTTTTGAATACATACAATATCTTTATGGTATATTTTAATTTTTCTCTGGTTAGTGCCAACCCACCGATATTCTTCATAGTCTTTTTTTATTTCATGAACTACTCTTTCAATCAATGGTGAAAGTCTCTCTTCTATATCCTTTTTCAAAATATACTGATATGCTTCTATGATATAACTCTCTGACGCAAACTCAGAGTGTGATGTTAGAAAAACGAGGTACACATCCGGATTGTTCTCTTTTATTCTTTTCCCTAATTCCAGACCACTGATCCCCGGAAGTTCTATATCGGAAATAACCAAGTCATATCTTCCTCCAACAAGCAAATAGCGCTCTGCTGATTCGTATACATCAACTTCAACTCCTTCGATACTACCGATCCCTTTTTTTATATACCGAACTATTTCTTGTCTTATATTTTCTTCATCCTCAATTGTTGCTATTTTAATCATCTGCACACCTCATCAAATATATAATATTTGCTCTTATTCACATCTTGAAAGACAGCCTCATCCTCTGTAACACGTAAGACAAACGTTTTCTCCCATAATGCTTTATTATCCTTCTGCTCCAGCATTTTTCCACAATGGTATATAAAACTCCCTATTTTTTTGTTTTCCACCTTATCTATAATATCAAGAATTGCTGCTTCAATCTTCATAGATTGAAAATGTGGATGCCATCTTCCCAATATTTGATTTATATTTGATTTCTTCAATGCCACTTTTTTATATGCCCATCCTTTTTTAGGAAATACAGTATTTATATCTAACTGCAAACAATTTAAAATTCTGTTAAATTCAAGTTCACCGCTTATGTATGGATATCCCAATTCCAAATAAGCGTAGATATGCCAAACAGCTTTTATTAAAAAAGATTCATCCTGCGTAATCTCATACTGGCATCTAAGCCACTCGATACTATTTAGCAGCACTTTCTTACTATTTAACCCAACATTCTCAATATTATGTACTGCAATTAAAATCGCTTTTACTTCAACTTCATTATACATTCAACTGTACCCCTTTTTCTTCTATAGTATAGTTGTTTTTACTATATGTAAATATGTTGCATATATGTAAATTCATTTTTTCTATCACTATTGGTACAATATATTTATCGAAAGGAGAACGATTCATCATGAAAACAGGAGAACGAATCAAAACAATACGAAAATCTCAAGGCATTACACAAGCCAAACTTGCTGAAACACTTCATATTTCTTCTAGTTTCATGAGCCGTATCGAAAATGGATCATCTAGTCTCACTTTGGACTTCGTTTGTGAGATTGCAGATGCACTTCAGGTTACACGCCAAGAAGTTCTCCGCGATGTATTTACCTATACTAAAGATGACAGCATTCTAATTTCCAAGAAAATAGAAATCAACATCCAAAAGTTCTCTCCTGAAAAGCAAGCAGAGATTCTGGATGTATTAGAATTTCTTGCCTCGCGTCTTTCTTAATTATAACATGCATATTATTTTTTACATCTTTTTGGACATAACTGATATGTTTTTAGGACATGAATTTTTTATTTATACATGCACTCTTCTTTCCATTCATAGAGTGCATGTATTTTTAAGTGGCTAATACTATAACCCTTTTATATATATACACATTAATCAACAAAAAGTGACGTGAAAAGCTAATCTTTTTATTTTAATATTCCATACCCCATCTCTATCATCGTTGGTATTTCTATCATTGCAGTGATGTCAGAGACCAAAGGAGCAGCTCTTCCTCTTCCACAGCATACGGAGAGGTATAGACAAACTTGTTCCCATCAAAATGCGGTTTTGATAATTTCAGTATTTCCGTTATTTCTCCTTTTGTTTCCGCCTGCATAATCATTTCAACTTTCTTCTGATGGAACTCGCAGACGATGCTCTCCAGAAATCCCTGCTTCAGATAAAATTCCGCCCTTCTATAAAGTTTTACAAGAGCCTCCACTCTTTCATCAAATAACTTGTCCTTTTCACTGACTATCATCTGTGCCAGGCGTTTGCATGTTCCATAACCAATTCTGTTCCCATTACATTTCCTCCCATAATAAAAGCTGGCATAAGAAATTTCTTCTCACACCAGCATGATTCTTTTATTCCTCAGTGATGATCTCACTGCTTAATTTTCCATGTACCAGATAGCGGTAATTCCGTCTGGAATTGACACAGGTAGACAGCGTAACTATCCGATCCGTTACCGACAGCTCGGTGCCGGTATCATAATCCCCATAAGAAGACACCGTATCCAGAAATATCTGAAAATCTTCCGCTTCCGGGAAATGATACCTATATCCCTCACTTCCGGTTCTTCCCGCATAGCAGGAAAAGATACGATACTTGAGAATCTTTCCCGGCAGGTAAATATAAAACTCCGGATGCTGTTCAAATAACATTTGGTCTTGGTACTTATCCAGAGTTCCGAACATGCTCCCGTTTTTCATATTATGCCCGTACACGATCGTATTCTGATCCGTAAAGTCCGGCTGATTATGGCAGTCCACAAAGATGCTCCCGTTGATATTGGATTCTCCCGAAAAAAGGTGATGAAGATAATATGCATTATCTTTCCCCTGTACCACCGGATAACTAATGTCCAGTGCCAGAATCTGAATCCACGCTATAACATCCGGATTAACCGCTTTTAAACCTGCAAAATCAATTTCTAGATACCTATTCTTAGGTTCCTCCTTTTCTTTCTCAGACTCCGGTGATTCTTCTTCCTCTGGTTCCTGAACATATTCCTGCAGTTTCTCGTAACTTACGTCCCCTTTCTGATACTTCAGATAAGCACCAAAGAGTTTTCCTGCCGCTGCGAGAAAAACAAACAACAGGCAGATAATGAGTCCTGCAAGCACCGTATTTCCTTTTTTTCTCATGATTGTTCTCCTTTCGGAAGAGCCGAAGTCTGTGCTCCGGCTCCTTCCTTCTGTTTGATGGCAGCTAAATAGTCATCAATCCCCTTGAGTTTCCCGTTCCACTCCCCGTTCTCGTCCATATCCCAGACCATCCGGTTCATCGGCAGGGAAAGCTCCCGGCAGATTTCATAGACCTTATTGCAGCCGTTCTGGATAATCCTCCGCTTCTCCGCCTTATGCCGGCAGATAACAGGAGAACGCTCAAAACAGACCGCACACTTACTGTCATGCTTATTGCAGGCTACTTTCATCTTCTTATCCATGTCATACGCCTCCAAAAGCTGTTTCATCCCATATCCTTTCATCCGCTCCAGCACCGGTTTCATATTCCGGTACTGGTTCACTCCGGCAACGCACACAAAGGTAGCGCCGGACAGATAATGGGCTATGGTCCCTTTTAAGGCTCCTTCGGTCAGATAGACACGTTCTGCGGCAAGATCACCGATCACATGTACCGGACTTCCGGAGGAAACTCCCTGGTCATAATTGACACTGGACAGCCAGATATATTTTTTCGTGTCAGTCACATGATCTACCCGGATCTGAAAACCCTGGATGAACCCGTCCAAAGAAACTATGGGAATCAGGATTCCTGAGTTTTCTGCTTTGAAGTTAATCGTCCAGTTTCCGTCTGTATCCCGGTAGAATCCCGGCACGCCTTTCACCATATATCCTTCTTCTGCCAGCCTTTTGACCAGCTTCTTCATTCCAAACAGCGGGACACTCCGGTAACGCTGTGCTTCGATCTGTTCCGGTTTTAATCCCCGTCTTTGCAGATCCTCCTGATGCTTCCTGTTAAGCGTGAGCATGGACAGCATTCTCTGATACGTCCGGTGGATTTCCTCTATGGGTGCAAGCTCTGCCGTTGCCTTTTCTTCCTGTACCGGCGTTGCTTTGATATAATCCGTCCGGTATTCTCCTTTTCCTAATGCTTCCCGGATCTGCTGATTTGCTTCGGAGAGTGTAACATTGTGCAAATCCGCATAAAGCTTCAGCATCCCCCCGGACGCATCACAGCGGTTGCACCGGAATACATTCTTTTCCACATTGATATTCAGTTTTCCATGCGTCTCTCCACAAAACGGGCAGTCATAATAGTTTCCCCGCCGCTTTCTGAGATGCAGCACCTGCACCACATCCAGTATTCCATAATCAAACCCAGACATATCATAATACATCCCGGTATATTCCTCCTTTCCCCCGCAGAAAAAAGCTCTCTGCGGGGTTCTTCCTTAACCAGCCATCGGCATTGCTTTTTGTAAAATTACCTTTGCTGCCGCCGGAACCAGATTGTTCGGTCCGGAATATTGCTCGGCAAACCACTGGATCGTTGACGGGCTTTCAACTGCCACCTGTCCCATGGTCTTTCCGCCGTATTTTCCCTTTCCCGGAATCACAGTCCCGACTGCCATTTCATAGTTCATGTGTTTCATCAGTTCTTCTACCGGAAGGGACGTATCCAGATTCTGTAATGCTCCCTGCAGCATCTGTCCGGTCTTTGGCGGCGTAGAGGCAGCCGGAGCGGAACCGTAGCCAGGCATTTGTCCACTGCCATGGTAAATGGTGCTTCCCGCCGCCTGTGCCTGCTGATAGAACTGATTCATCATCTGCTGGCCTGCATATTCCGGCTGACCTGACATCTCTCCATAAGTTGGCATAGGGGCATTTGGCATGACACCCGAATCCGGCATGGCTGCATTTTCCATGGCACCTGAATCCGGCATCTGTGGATTCTGATATGGAATTCCGGCATCTACCTGTGCAGGATCATTTTCCTCTCCCACATCCGCAAACTGCACACCATATCCGGCATCCGATAATGCCCTTCCTACGGCTGCTGTTTCCGCCATTTCCAAAAATTTGTCTCCAAACTTCGGATCATCGCTCCGGAATTTCTGTGAAAAGGAATTGGCTACATAATTGTCTTCCTGATCACATTTATCCAGATAGATACGTGCTTCCACAACTGCCATATTCTCTGTGAAAGTGATAATCCGGCTAATGATCTTTCCTGCCGGATTGACCAGACGAAACCAGAGCTTCCGGTATTTCACATCCAGATAAAGCTGCTCCTCCTGCCCTTCTTCTCCAATCTTTCTTGCCAGTTCCATCGGATGGAAGCCATCCACACGGTTTAAAGCGGCAACTGCCTCTGATTTCTTATACAATAATTCTTTCATTCTCTGCTCCTTTCATTTAGAAAAGCAGACGTTCCCCTATATAAGAGTAATAGTCCGCTTATTTCAAAAATTGAAAAATATTTTTAAACAACAAGTTTTAACTGCTCCATTTCCGGTTTCTGTTCACTCTGATACTGATCGTAATACTGTACGATCCGCTCACTCAGAATGGTGTTCCTTGTCCCGCTGTCATCCGTATGGATTGCCTGACAGACTGCAGCCCATTCCCCTACCAGATAAACCTTGCTTTTCGCTCTGGTCACTCCGGTATAGAGAATATTGCGCTTCAGCATCATGTAAAAGGCTTTCACCCAAGGGATGATGACAACCGGACATTCGGAACCCTGTGCCTTATGGATGGTTGTTGCGTTTGCATGTTCGATCATTTCCATCTGGTCAGCTTCATATTGCACCTGCCGCCCGTCCGGGAATCCGATCACTGCCCTGGCATTTCCATCCTCATCCGTGATACAGTCCAGTATCCTGCCCAGATCGCCGTTACTCGCCATCTCGGTATTTTTATTCTGTAAAATCTTATCGCCAACCCGGAACACCTGACTGCCGATATGCAGTTCCTTCTTCCCTGCGATCGGCGGATTTACAAAATCTTCCAGAGATTTGTTCAATTCATCCACTCCGGCAGCACTGCGTTTCCGATACGGAGTCAGGATCTGTACCTGATCCATGCCGTTTTTTGCAATCTCGTCCAGATAAATCCTCCGGACAATCTCTGCCGCTTCATCTGCTCCTTTACAGGCAATGAACTGAAAATCCTCCCCAAAGCTCAGATTAGTCTTATTCTCCTGCATCAGTTTTGCATTATAAGGTATGCTGCTCAAAGCGCCCTGCCGGTAAACCAGATCCAGTACCGTGACCGGAATCAGCCCGCAGGCAATCAGTTGCCGGAACACATCCCCGGCTCCTACGGATGGGAGCTGGTTCTTATCCCCGACTAAAAGGACTCTGGCATGTCTGCTAACCCGCCGGAAAAATTCATAGGCAAGATGCATGTCCACCATGGACACCTCATCTACATTTAGAAATCCGGCAGACAGGTACTCAAAATCCGGTTCAAAATCCGTATCATCTCCCAAAAGCCCCAGGGCCAGATGCATCGTGGATGCATTTTCACAGCCGGTACTCTCCACCATACGTCTTGCCGCACGTCCGGTCGGAGCCATAAGCTGTACCTCTGACCTGCATAACGCCTGATGGATATAGAGAATCACCTTGAGAACCGTTGTCTTTCCGGTTCCGGGACCTCCGGTAATAATACTGATGGGATGTGCAAACACCATTCGCACTGCCTGTTTCTGTGTTTCTGACAGCGTGATCCCCAGTGTCTTCTGTGCCTTTTCCAGCTCCGGTTCAATGGACAGCAAAACCGGCTTCTCCAAAAGCCGTCTGGCTATCATGGAAGCGGTCTGTGTTTCTTCTTCATACTGCCGGATAGAATAGATCCGTTCTTCCTCCACAACAATGCTTTTTTGCAGCACCAGCCGGTAAAGCACCTGACTGACATCCTGCTCCGATACTGCCATGACCTGCAGATCCCGGTTCAGCATTTCCAGTGCTTCCTTCATAACCTCCTGACGCTGCTTAAACAGATGTCCTTCTTTCATTGCCTGATTCATGATATGTCCGATGCACCCGGATATCCGCATGGGATCATTGAGTGCACAGCAGCACTGTCTTCCGATCGCATCCACAGTCAGAAACCCGAAGCCTTTGACTGCACTCAGCATGTAAGGGCGGTGCCGGATAATATCCACCGATTCATTTCCGAATTTCTTCAGAATCATATTCACTTTTTTGGGTGTTACCTTAAAAGGCGCCAGAAACGTCATCAGTTCCCGGAACACCTGGTTTTTTCCATAGGACTCCACAATAGCAGCCAGCTTCTTCTCGGAAATTCCACGGATCTTCAAGAGTTCCTGCGGGTTGTTTTCCATGATTTCCAGTGTCTGAAGCCCAAACTTCCGGAAAATAGTATCTGCCATCTTGGGACCGATACCTTTGACTGCACCGGAAGAAAGGTATCCTAAGATACCCTCCTTTGTCCGTGGTACAACCTCCATGAAATTTTCCACCTGATACTGAGTTCCATGCTCTCCGCTCTCCCATCTGCCTTCCATCTCAAGCTCAATCTCGTCTGTAAGCGGAAGACCGAATCCAATCGCTGAGAAGCCGATGATATTCCGGGATGCCAGATATTTGTCTCTGGCTGACAGGGGGACAGACGTATCCTGTGTGGTGAATATGGCAATCGTATACCCATTCTCCTCATTCTGGAAAATCTTATGTTTAAATCTGCACCTCATTGTTTATATCCCTCCAGCTTTTTATCCGCATCCGTTCATTTGGTTTTCTCATTACGCCGCCTCCTTCTTAATTCGGAAAGTACGGCTCTCCGTTGTTTTTGTATATTCCTCATAGATATCCGGATGCTGGTTTTTCAGCTTCTCCATCTGGTCTTTCCCAACCGAAGTACGTCTGGTCGGATTATAGGTAATACGGTAACGGTTCGTACCGTCCTCCAGCACTGCCTTGCAGCCCTGCCCCAGCTGTTCCACAAAAGGAACACTGATTGCCCGCTGTTCTGCTTCGATTTCCTTTTTCCGTTTTTCCAACTGTGACTTTTCCTCCGAAAGGGTAAGATACTTCTCAAGATTTTTTGATTCCAGACCGGAAAGCACAATTTCCGGAATAGATTTGTCTGCAAAACCACCATAATTACGGATATTTGCCAGAACCAGATCGGAATTCCCGTTATGCGGCGGTACTACATTTTTCAATACATGTTCCTGCCAGAAATACGTTTCCTGATCAATGATGTCTTCTTCCTCAATCAGATCACGCTTAATGGTGCGATACACAAACTCATTCTCGTTATTTCCATACAGGCATGCGATAAAGGCTTTCTGCATATTCATCACAGACAGATAATGCCTTACCTGCAGCACATAATGAGCTGGAATACCCTCATCAGCCCACTTATCTTTCGCATTATAATTGCAGGTTTTACATTCCAGAATCGCAAATTTCCCATCCGGCATACGAACAAAAAAATCCACATCTGCAAGCATGAACGGATATAATGGATGCCGGAACATGACACGTACCGGAAATACTTCCAGTCCGGTCTTTTTGGAAAAGATTTCTGCCACCAGATCTTCCAGCCGGTGTCCGACTTCCTTGGCAACCCAGTTGCTTTCCTCTTCCTCCTGAATGACCGGCTGCACACCTGTTTTGTTGTAAAACAGATCCCGGATAGTGGCAAATGGAGAGATCCCCATGATTGCCGCTACATCACTGCCGCCGATTCCTTTTTTGCGGTATTCCAACCAGTCTTCTCTTGACAGGTTACTGATATCCACAACCTTTTCCGGTGTATACTCTGCTTTGTTATTCATTCCAATTCCTCCTAACATTTGACTGCTCCATAAACGTCATATTTTTTCCAGTCTTTTATAAGCGCCTTCGTAATATCCTCCTCCAGCTTCAGGATGCCCTGTCCGGACATTCCTTCACAGGCTGCAAAAAAGGAGGCTTCATTCATGGCATAATAAAGATCATGTGCCGTACAGGCACCTTCCCCGTTCTGGGATACAAATAGCTCCACCACCTCATTCCGGATCTTCTGTTTAATGCCAAGTTCCTTCATCAGCAGCTTCAGGCAGTTCACCGGATTACGGATCTCAATGTCCATAAGCTGAGTAAGATTCTTCATCGCATCCACATAGCGGGCGCATACCTGCTCCAGATTTTTCCGGAAGTCCAGAATCGTTGCCCCTTTATCGTGAGCCAGCTTGATTGGACTTCCCAGACTGATAACGCCGTTTGGTCCGTCTGTCAAAAGCATCGGATACAGATTTGCACCGCTCGCTGCCACGTCAGATGTGGTAAAACGAAGTGCCGGTGACAGGATCTTCTCATCCATTCCGTGTGCATCCAGTGCTTTTCGGTAAGTATCCAGAAGTTCCTGACTTCCTCCGAGCTTCCACATGGCAGATACAATGGAATGGTCATAGATACCAGAGCCCTCCATGTAAACACTGCCTTTGAAATTCAGATTCAGATATTCGCAGGTTGTCTCAAACATGGCTTTCATATCAAGGATGCAATAATCATGTTTATCCCCGCCATGTACTGCGGAAACCTTTCCGTCCGCAATCTTAATCAGGGCATCCCCTTTTGCAACCCGCAGGCAGTAATTGACTACCTTCGCATATGTTGCCTTATCCAGCTTGCGAAGCCCGTCTCCATTGACACCTGCGCGGCTTAAAATGGTGCGGATGGCACAGTCACGTACCGGATAGGATTCTCCTCTCATTTTCAGTACAAGCTGCGTATTCTTCTCTGTATCCTCCAAAATTTCTTCCATGGATGCATCTGCCGCATCCAGATTTTGAGCCTCCTTTTCCAGTGGTGCCAGCCGTAACGTATTCGTTGGCTTTCTGATCCATTTGGCATTTCTTCCTCTCTCTGCCAGAAACTCCAGCAGATCTTTTACTTCTGCAAAGGATCTCTCAAATCCATCTGCATACACTCTTGCTTCATTCATGTTCTTATTCCACCTTTCTTAAAATAATATTTATCCATCAACAGCCGAAGCTGGTTGTGGCATGCAACTATGCCGAAACCTAAATGTAAGCACAAAAAAAGAATGAAAAGAGAGTCTTTTCTCTGTTCATTCTTAAAAGTCTGGTTTCTTCCTGAAAAAACAAAAGTGCCACGCAGCCAAAAAAGGCATACCGTGACACTCACTACAAACATAAACAACTTATGCCAGGAATCAGCTCCTGCTGTTTCCTGTAAGTTTGGAGATTCTTATGAATCCCGAAACTCCCCAAAAAGGGTGTGCATAAAATAAACTATATCAGTATACTAGCACAAGATATTCCTCATGTCAATTCAGGCTTATACTATATATGGTGTTTATATTTGTTCAAAATACTACATCTATTTTTCTACTACGAATTCAATCTTCTCTTTCAGATACTCCCGGCAGCCAAACCGAACCGTTCCACACTGCTTTGACTCCTCTTTCGCCTTTTCATTACAGCAGTCCAAGTAGGGACAATCGTTACATTGATTCCGCAGTGCTTCCTTCGCCCATTCAATTTCCTGCTCATTTCCTATAATCCGCACAGACATCCACTTCCTTTGCTATCATCATACCCCAAAATCCATTTTCTATCATCCATAATTTCTTTTTTTGTATCATTTTAGTAAATTACGGTTATATTACGGAATAATCACTATATTTCAAATATATCTCTATTTTATTCCGTAATTTGCTGTAAGTAAATAGTTTAAAATGTGGAAGAGAGGTGTAAATGTATGGATAAAAACTTTATTGGAGAACGCATCAGCGAACTGCGTTTAAAGAAAAATGTATCTGAATATCAGATGAGTCTGGATCTTGGCAAAAATAAAAGCTACATCCAGTCCCTCACTTCCGGACGTTCTCTGCCTACCATGCAGAGCTTTCTGGATATCTGTGACTATCTGGAAGTCACTCCTCAACAGTTCTTCGATTCAGAGCTGCACAATCTTCCTCTGATTGACAAAGCAACTGATCTGATGAAACAACTCGATGACGAGGATATGCTTGCGCTCATTTCCATGCTGAATCGTCTGGCTCTAAAACGCAAATAGATTTCCGTGGCTGCCAAATCAAGGCAGCTTTTATTTTTATCATTTTTTCTTAAAATTTTTCAATCTTAAAGGAAAAGCCCCTATTACTCAATTGAATGGGTAATATATCCATTCGCCGTACCTTGAAAACAAAAGAAATCTTTCGGGAGATTGATATAGGTGACTGCAGATAGTTTGCATCTTCGCACGCCTGCAGCTTAATAGTTACAAAGTAACACCGTTTTACGTGGCCGGAACGGGCATAGGAACTGGCTTCTGAAAGAATAACATAGACTTTTGGGATTTTAGCTTATAGCGCTTTTATTAGAGAGCTTTTACTCAAAATTTGATATAATAATAGACAGGTATCAAGTTGATTCCCTGTCTGTGGAAAGGAGATTCATGATAACTGTAACAAAAAGGGATTTGATTGAATTAGGCTATGGTCCTTCCTTTGCTGCTGATATTATTAAAAAAGCAAAGGAACTTATGGTAGAAAAGGGGCATACCTATTATCAATCCAGAAAATTAGACAGGGTTCCAAAAGAAGCCGTTGAAGAATTATTAGGGATTACTTTGCCCGATAAGCAAGAATGATCGTGCTTTTTGCATTTTAGTAAGGAGTGAAATCATGGCAAAAGATCCAATTAAAAAAGCAGAAAACGGCACTTATTATTTTCGAGCCAACCTCGGATATCATCCTGTAACCGGAAAACAGATTCAAAAATACCGCAGCGGATTCTCAACAAAAAAAGAAGCCCGTGCCGAGTATTCCAAATTGATTCTTGCATCAACGGAAGAATTAGCTGATAAGAAGGAAGACATTACCTTCAAAAAGTTTATTGAAGAAATCTATCTTCCGTGGTACAAAACTCAGGTGAAAGAAAGTACCTACAAGAATCGTTACTCGACCATTCAAAAACACTTTGCCTATTTCTACAAGAAGAAAGTGTCCGAAATAGAAGCGATAAATGTACAGACCTGGCAGCTCAAGTTGGCAAAACAATTCAGTCCAAACTATGTACGCATTGTTCAGGGAATGTTATGTTTAGCTTTTGACCGGGCGATTATCCTCGGACTTGCAAAGAAGAATCCTGCCCGCATGATCGGCAATATCAAATCTAAAAAAGTAAAGATCGACTTCTGGACTTTGGAGGAGTTTCAGAAGGTAATATCCCTGCTGTACAAAGGTGACTACTACGAGCACTATCTCTTCATCTCGTTCTGGCTTTTATTTATGACTGGAATGCGTATTGGAGAGGCTGCCGCCTTACAGTGGGATGATATTGATTTTGAAACAGGTATGCTGATTATTAGTAAAACACTGTACTATAAAACAATGAATGACTACAAATTCGTTGAACCTAAGACGCAGGCAAGCAACCGTACCATTTATATTGATGCTGATACCATCAAGGAATTACAAGAATGGAAGGCGGTCCAGGCAAAGGTTTTACCAAATTGTGGATTCGTCCTGAGTTATAACAGTACACCCACCAGCAAAACAACGCTTCCAAGAGCATTAGAGAAATTGGCAAATTTAGCTGGTGTCCACAGAATCAAAATTCATGCCCTGAGACATTCGCATGCTTCCCTGCTTATCAGCATGGGCGAAAATCCACTGCTGATTAAAGAGCGTCTTGGACATGAAAAAATACAGACGACACTAGGAACTTATGGTCATCTGTATCCAAACACCAATATTGAGATTGCAAAGAAGCTGACCGGGGTTCTCAGCTACCAGTCAGCTTCTCAAAGTATTGCTAATTATACCAGTAATCAGCATACTGCAATGTATCACAAAGAAATATAAAAATGCAATGATAATGCAATTTCAAACACCCAAAGCCGCAAAGCCCCGTGGTTACGGGCTTTGTAGCCCAGCGTCAACTATTCAAACTCAATCGTTCCAGGCGGTTTACTAGTCAGATCATAGAATACTCTGTTAACTCCCTTAACCTCATTAATAATTCTGCTCATCACCTTATTCAGTACATCATAAGGAATTTCAGCAGCCTCAGCTGTCATGAAATCTACAGTTGTTACTGCTCTTAAAGCAACAGCATAATCGTATGTTCTCTCATCCCCCATAACGCCGACACTTCTCATATTTGTCAATGCTGCGAAGTACTGGTTGATGTTCTTATCAAGACCTGCGTTAGCAATCTCTTCTCTGTAGATGGCATCTGCATCCTGAACGATCTTAACTTTTTCTTCTGTTACTTCACCGATGATACGGATTCCAAGTCCAGGTCCAGGGAATGGCTGACGGAATACCAGTCTCTCCGGAATTCCAAGCTCCAATCCTGCCTTACGTACTTCGTCTTTGAACAGATCACGAAGAGGCTCAATGATATCTTTAAAATCTACATGCTCCGGAAGTCCACCTACATTGTGGTGAGATTTAATCACTCCGGATTCTCCACCGAGTCCGCTTTCTACAACGTCCGGATAAATGGTTCCCTGTGCGAGGAAGTCTACAGCACCGATCTTCTTGGCTTCTTCTTCGAAGATACGGATGAATTCTTCACCGATGATCTTACGTTTTGCTTCCGGTTCTGTTACTCCGGCTAATTTATCGTAATATCTCTGCTGCGCATTTACACGGATAAAGTTCAGGTCGAACTGTCCATTTGGTCCAAATACACCTTCTACTTCATCACCTTCATCTTTACGGAGAAGACCATGATCGACAAATACACATGTCAACTGCTTTCCGATAGCTCTGGATAACAATCCTGCTGCCACTGAAGAATCTACTCCGCCTGACAGTGCAAGAAGTACTCTTCCGTCGCCGACTTTTTCGCGGATCTCCCGGATTGTATTCTCTACGAATGCATCCATCTTCCAGTCGCCTGCACATCCGCAGACACCTAATACGAAGTTCGATAACATCTTAGTTCCTTCTGCTGTGTGAAGTACTTCCGGATGATACTGGATCGCATATAATCCAGCTTCTGTATTCTCAGCTGCTGCGACCGGGCAGTCTGCTGTGTGTGCTGTGATCTCGAATCCAGGTGCAACCTGTGAGATATAGTCAAAATGGCTCATCCAGCAGATGGTCTTCTCAGATACACCTTCGAAAATCTTGGAATCTTTCTTATCTACCAGCACTTCTGTCTTACCATACTCACGTACCGGAGCGGATTCTACCTTTCCTCCAAGTACATGCATCATAAGCTGTGCACCGTAACATAATCCAAGAACCGGGATACCAAGTTCGAACAATTCTTTTTTATATGTCGGGGAATCTGCTTCATAACAGCTGTTTGGTCCGCCTGTCAGGATGATTCCCTTAGGATTCATAGCTTTGATCTTCTCAATATCTGTCTTATATGAGTAGATCTCGCAATATACATTGCATTCTCTGACACGTCTTGCTACCAGCTGATTGTACTGTCCACCAAAGTCAATGACAATTACTAATTCTTTTTTCACAAGAACTTCCTCCTATTTGTTTTCTATATGGCTAATCTTTATTATAAAATAGAAGTCCCGTTTTTACAAGGGACTTCTATCTTTTCTCCGATAAACCAGACTTTTTCTATCGTAACTAGCAACTATCTGCTGACAAACGTTTTCTGTCCTATACAATCGCATTTTTCTTCCAACTTCCTTTGAAATACCGGATCACGAAACACATTGCCCGGAATACCCAGTCGATTACCATCGCAACCCAGATACCGAATACACCCATTCCCATATATTTTCCAAGCACGTAACTGAATCCGATTCGGAAGATCCACATGGATATGCTCGAAATGTACATACATGCCTTCGCATCACCCGCTGCACGGAACGTCGCAGGCAGGCTGAACGCAACCGGCCAGATAAATATCGCACCGATTCCGTGGAAATGTATGATATCCGCCGTCGTCTTTGCTGTAAGATCGGACAGGTTATATGCATTTAATATAAATGGCAGTAAGGAGAATATAAATAATACCATCGCAGTCATACTGACATAAGTAATGAGCATTAATTTCTTATTATAATACTTCGCCTGTTCATAATCGCCCGCACCCACACATCTGGAAATAACCGGTGTGATTGCCAGCGTAATTGCCATTCCCGGAAGGATCTGGAACAATGCGATTGCATTTGACACCGCATTTGCCGCAATCGCATAGGTTCCGAATGTCGATACCAGGCTGAGCACGATAATCTTTCCAAGCTGGAACATGCTGTTCTCCAGGCCATTCGGCACACCGATACTTAGAATCTTCTTAACCATTTCCCAGTTAATTCGGTAACGCCAGGTCCGTTCTATGTGAAGCGTCCGTTTCTCATCACACAATAGTACAATTATAATAATCGCCGCCGTCATCCTTGACACCAGTGTCGGAATCGCAACCCCTTCCGTTCCACGGTGAAAACCATAGATCAAGATCGCATTTCCTCCTATATTAATAACGTTCATGATGATCGATATTTGCATTGTTACCTTCGAATTGCCCATTGTACGGAAGATCGCCGCTCCTCCGTTATACAGTGCCATGAATGGAATCGATGCCGCCACGATCAGCAGGTAAATGTCTGCATGATGCATCACATCCTGGTCGATTTTTCCAAATACTGTATGTAAAATAAAGGATTTTCCCAGATATACAAGCACTGTAATGCCGATTGCGCAGATCGTGATAAACCATACCATCTGCGTTGCCGACTTACAGGCTTCTTCCCGTCTGTCCTGTCCCAGGAACTGCCCCGCAACGACTGCTCCTCCCGTAGCCAGTGCTGAAAATGCATTGATCAACAGCACCATAATCTGATCTACCAACGATACTCCCGACACCGCCGCCTCGCCGACGCTTGCGATCATGATGGAATCCGCCATTCCAACCAGTACCGCCAGAAGCTGCTCGACCACTAACGGCAGGATCAATGCCAACAGTGCTTTATTATCAAAGAAATATGCCTGTCGTTTTTCTTTTTTGCTTTTTCCCATTTTCCTCTCCCGTAATATTTATATATCTACAGTACCTGCCACCGGCAGCTTCTTCCGAATGCATAACAATACAGAAATCCTGCCACTGGCGGCTTTTCTTGCATACTTTGGTATACAAAAAAGTTCCCCAACGTATACTCTTATTATACGCTGAGGATTCTTCTCACACAATATCCCATCCCCGCAGAAATTTTTACTTAAATTTTCACTAAAAATTCCCACGGTATCTTTTTTGTCAGACTGCAGACGCTTTATTGTCCTTCCTTTTCAACATAACTGGAACCCTACGCAGCTACGAATTTATCCAGCTCTTTCCAGAGATCATCGCATTCTTCATCATATACTTTCAGCTCGATCTTCTGGTCAAATCCAAGATTCATAAGACCTAACAGGGACTTTGCATCTACAATATATCTACCCCGTTTCATATCCATATCAAAAGGATATTTTTCTACGATCTTTACAAAATCTATCACATCACCCGGATTCGAAAAAATAACTTTTTTCGTACTCATTATTGGTCCCTCCTTTTTTCTTATCGGAACCATATTAACACTCTCATACATTTCCACAAGGGGGAAATATTTAAAAAAGGATGACTTTTTTTGACTGAAAATGCATTTTTTTAATGTTTTTCACTATCTAACCGTTCTTTTTCCGGTATTCAAGTGGCAACATTCCAGTCTCTTCCTTGAACACGCGGCTCATGTATTTCGGATCGGTATAACCTGCCAGTTCCGCAATTTTAGTCAGCTTCCAGTTCGTTGCCGTCAGAAGTTCTTTTACACGTTCAATCCGGTACCCACGGATCGTCTCTGTAAATGTCCGTCCCGTCTCTTTTCGAAACTGAGTGCTCAGATATTCTTCCGTCACATGTAGCTTTTCTGCAATCTCTTCCAATGTAATACCCTGATCATAATATTCTCGGATATTCTCCAGTGCCTTTTGAATCAGAAGACTCATATCGTTTTCCGCTTCGTCTTTGCTCGTCAGATATTCAAAAAAAGTATCCACTTTTTCTTCCACATCTGTCCATCCATTTGCCCTGGAAATCCATTGAAGAAATGTCTGTCCTTTTCTCTGTGCCTGTACCGCCCCGGTTTCCGCTGCCATCTGGATCAGAACCAGTGCAATACGGATACAGCCCTCCTTGGCCTCCTGCGGGGTACATGGAAGTTCCCTGCAATAATCCCAGTATCTGGAAAATATTTTTTTCAATCGTTTCGCATCTTTATTCAGTAATGCTTCCTTGGCTTCTTTTTCAAGGTTCACCGGATATTTATATGGATATAATGCAATTTTCTGTATTTTTTCTTTACAGATCAATGTTCCCTTTTTCAATATCAGATTCCATTCTGCCGCATGATCTAGTTCTCTGACCGCTTCGTACATATTGCCGAATCCGTTGCTGACCGCCCATGTACAGATCACCCTTCCGCGCACCGTATTGCAGATCATCGGAACAATCGTCTGTTCCAGATACTGATAGGTCTCATGTTCATTTCCCATATGATAAAAAAGGACCACAAAACTCTGACGTCCGTACATCTCGATGGTATAGGCACAGAAATCCTGTTGCTGATTGAAGATTTCCAATTCTTTCAGCATCTGCAGCACTTGTTCTTTATATTTCTCATAATTAGAACTCATGCCGATACCAAGAACACCAATCCGTTCCTCCGGTGCAATCCCGTATCCTTCCTTTATAAGGTCTCCTATCTGCTGATCATCTTTGATCTTCCCGGCCATCGCATTCAGGAAAATGTATTCCAGATTCAGAATGTGTTTCCACTTTTTCTCGCTTTCCAGCTCTCTTCTCAGCCTTCCCAGTACATTACGCACTTCGTAGACTTTCAACGGTTTGACCAGAAAATCTACAGCACCAAGCTCCATCGCACGTTTCGCATAAAGGAATTCCGGGCAGGAACTTGTAACCACAATTTTGCAGGATATCCCTCTTCTCTGCAATTCCTCGATCATCTCGAATCCATCCATCTCCGGCATCCGGACATCCGTAAATATCACATCCGGTGTGAGATTATCCCGTATCAGTTTTTCGGTCAGCGCAAGACCTTCTGCCCCGTTGGACGCACTCCCCACGATCTCTATATCCGACTCTTCCTGTTCCAGACATTGTAACAGTTCGTTCTTATATAACTCATTATCTTCTATGACAATTATTCTCACGGGGAATACCTCCTTCCAGATTATATCTTACCCTATCCCAGATGATACGCATCCAGTGTCTTCGCCAGATATCTGACTGTCTTATCCACCGCCTCGTCTACCGTCGGCTTGTCCCTGTCACTTCGCATGATTGCAAGCATTCCCCGATAGATCAGCACACTCATTTCATTCAGTTCTTTGATCTCCTGCTCAGATATCTCATAATTTCTTTCTCTGATCACATCTCTTAGCAGATCTTCGTTGCGTTTGAAGAAATCTCCTTCTTTCAAAAATCCTTCGTAATCTTCTGTCTTTTCTTCCTTTTCATTTGGATAAATCTCATAATATCTCCGGAAAACCTCATTCAGGTTCTGTGTCCCTTCCGGACTGAAGAATAAGAAGTTATAGATTCTCGGTCTCTGGAACGAATGTCTGCAAAAGCAGCGCCACTGTCCTAGATACCACTCCTGAAAATCCTTTCCCTCGGCCTTGTGTATCAACGTTTCCTGCATATATTCATCCAGACATTTTACACTTGCAAATAATTCCAGTTCATCCAGATTAGAGAAATAATGATACAGCGTTGCACTGTTGTATTTTGCCTGTTCTGCAACCTTCCTGATCGTCAGATTCTCAATTCCTTCTTTTTCCATTAATTCAATTGTCGCATTGATGAAATACGACATAATCCTTTTTCTCTTTTCCTGTCTGTTTCCTCCAACTGTTGCCACAGTCTGCTGTCCTCCTTCATTCTCTTCCTTAATTTTAACTTTTTGCAATTTTTAACAACATTTCATATATCCGATTTATTTATCTCTTTTATTAATATATCCATTTTTATATTAGCATTTCAATAAAATTTTTTCAATTCATAATAATTATGCATAATTTATTTTTATTATCTACTATCATTTTATCTTATATGCACAATTTGTAAACAACGATTGACTTCTATTTAATTATATAGTATCTTATTACTATGCGTTTTATATAAGCTGGGAAACTTGGATAAAATACGTGTATAAAATATTGGAGGTTTTTTATGGGAAACAAAAGAACAAAAAAATCCATCAGTCTTGAAGGATTCGTCTTTCTGGCAATCTTTTTAGGAATTTTCGGTGGTATGGGTATGAAAATGGGCGGTGTCAATATGCTGAACACATTGATGAACACCGGCTACCAGCTGCTTCTTGAGACAGTCTTCTATATTATGGCAATCGCGGTTCTTGCCGGAGCCATTTCAGGACTGTTCTCAGAATTCGGTGTCATTTCGATGGTGAATAAATTACTGTCACCGCTGATGAAGCCACTTTATAATCTGCCGGGTGCCGCAGCACTCGGTGTAATCACTACTTATCTGTCCGACAATCCGGCAATCCTGGGACTTGCTGAAGATAAGAATTTCCGTAAATATTTCAAAAAATTCCAGCTTCCGGCTTTAACGAACCTTGGAACATCTTTCGGAATGGGACTGATTGTAAGTACATTCATGATCGGTCTGAAGTTAAAAGGTGGACACGCCGGAACTGCTGTACTGGTCGGTAACTTTTCCGCTATAATCGGCAGTATCATCAGTGTCCGCATCATGCTTCATTTCACCAAGAAAGAATATGGAACCGAAGAATACTGCATACAGTTCGAAGAACATGAAGACATGGATGCCATCATGAATACCCGCGAGATCCGTGACGGAGGCATCGGCGGACGTGCCATCGAGGCACTTCTTGAGGGTGGTAAAAACGGTGTGGATGTCGGCCTTGCCATCATCCCGGGCGTTATCACCATCTGTACACTGGTCATGATGCTGACCAACGGCGCATCTGCAGACGGAACTTACACCGGTGCCGCTTATGAAGGAATCGCTTTCCTTCCATGGCTTGGAAAGAAGCTTGAATTCATCTTATCACCGCTTTTTGGATTCACAGATGCATCCGGAATCTCCGTTCCGATCACGGCACTCGGTGCTGCCGGTGCCGCAATCGGACTGGTACCGCACATGGCAGAAGCCGGAACCGTCCTCGCCAATGACATAGCTGTATTCACTGCAATGTGCATGTGCTGGAGCGGATACCTCAGCACACATGTGGCTATGATGTCTTCACTTAAAGTGAACAAGCTAACCGGAAAGGCAATTTTAAGCCACACGATTGGTGGACTCTGCGCCGGGGTCGCCGCCAACTGGATCTTTAAACTGGTGATGTTGTTCTTATGATTATGAAGGCTGTGTTTTTACAATTCGAAACATCATAATTCTTGGAAATAATTAGTTGTATAAAAACTCCGCAAGGATATTCGAATGAATCGTCTATATATGATGCTTCTCCAGAATATCTGTGCGGAGTTTTTTGTTCTGTTGTTATCTTTTATCCCATGAAATCGACTCGTTGATGCCCGAAATTATAAGAGCTTTTTGTTCTATTACTCTCTTTATCCTGCGTGCCGATGCTGGTGAAGATATTTCTCCCGGGTGGCAAGTCCGCCGCGGATGTGGCGTTCCTGTTTATTCACGTCAAGAACTTTGCGGACGCTCTGCGCCAGGGTCGGGTTGATCTGCTCCAAGCGGTCGGTGCAGTCTTTATGTATCGTACTCTTACTAACCCCAAATTCCTTCGCGGTCTGACGCACAGTGGCTTTATGTTCGATGATATAATATGCGATTTCTACTGCCCTCTCCTCAATATAATCTTTCATAAAAATAACCCCTGCATAAATTGTTTTTTACAATCTATGCAAGGGCATTTTGATGTATGTCTGCATTTTCCTTTTGAACGTAGGGGCTCACCTGCAAAAAAGTCACATTCCCCGTCCCCATGACACAATTCCGATTCCTATCAAGATTACACCTCCCAGAACATCTGCCTTTCCTGACAGCTTTGTTCCCAGAGTCTTACCGAGGCACAACCCTGTCTCACATATCACAAACGTTACCACTGCCACGATCAGTGAACAGACTACAGCCATAACCAAACCATACCCGGCAGTGGTAAATCCTACTGACAACGCATCAATCGATGTTGCAATCCCCTGCATCATAAGCACGGCAAAACTTAATCTTTTCACTTCTTTCTTTTCCTCTTCACTCTGCACAGATTCTTTGATCATGCTTCCTCCGATATACAAAAGCAAAATCAATGCGATCCACGGAATGAACTTCTGAAACTGTCCAAAGACCTGTACGATCGTATGCACACATATCCATCCTATCATAGGCATCAGGAACTGAAAGAATGCATATACTCCCGCAATATAAGCCATTCTTGATTTCTTCATATTTTTTTCATTCATTCCATTTGCCAGCGAGACCGAAAATGCATCCATTGCCAGTCCCACTCCAAGTAAGACACTGTTCATAAAGAATAAAAAATTCCACTCCATTATCATTTCCTCCAAAATTAAGTTCAAACGCATGACAACAAAAAAACCAGATACAGCAGCTGCCTGCCATACCTGGTCTATACTTTCTTTATAGGATAGAGAGAGTCCACGCATAGATATTACAGCTACACATGAGTCTCACAAATTAAAACAAGCCAGATCCATCGATCAGTATGTTGACTTGTTGCGTTATACGCCTGTTACTCCCCCATCGGTCATTTATCATCTAAAAGAAAATATCATAATTAATAAATTTTGTCAATAAGCAATCATTTATTCCTTTTTCTGTGGTATGCTTTACACAAAGATTTTCCCCGGAACAACTCTGAAAAGAACCAATAAAGGAGTCACAACAATGCCTCACTACTACATGTTTCACAAACCTTTCGGCTGTGTCACTGCCAGACGCGATGACCGTTATCCGACGGTTATGGACTATTTTAAGGAATTACATAATGACAGGCTTTCTCCGGTCGGACGCCTTGACCGTGAGACGACCGGACTTCTTCTGATCACAGATGACGGTATCTTCAACCAGAAGCTCACTCATCCTTCCTATCACAAAGAGAAAACTTATGAATTCACCCTTCTTGGTGATCTGACACCGGAACTGGTACATAAGCTGGAAACAGGTGTCATTCTGAAGGGCGCCGATACACTGACTGCCCCGGCAAAAATTACCGTAACCGGACATGCAGTAATGTCCGATATTCTTTCCACACTGCCGGAAGAAATCCAGAAAGATATCCACAAAAACCGTCCGGATCACCCCATCACCTATGGGATAATTACCATTTCCGAAGGGAAGAAACGACAGATTCGGCGCATGATGAAGTCTGTTCACTGCTGTGTGATCGAATTAAAACGTATTTCCATCGGAGACATTGTACTTGATAAAGCGCTTTGTCCCGGAGAGTGGAAAGAAATATTTCCTCACACCTAACAATACAGAGAACCTGCCACTTGCCAAACCATCCGTAAGGAACTGCCAGTGGCAGTTCCTGTAGGTGGCAGCTTTTCTTGCATACTTTGGTATACAAAAATGCTCCGGGAATCTGTCACCTGACAAAATTCCCGGAGCATTTTTATTCTTATTCTATTCTGTTTCTATCCACCTTAGTTACCTGAGCTTGATGAACTGCTTGAACTTGACGAACTGCTTGAGCTTGATGAACTGCTTGAGCTTGATGAGCTGCTTGAGCTTGACTCAACCTGAATGCACTGATTAGCCAGCCATTCTTTTACAAGATCATTCAGCGCAATCTCTTTCAGATCTGACTTTGATGCAGCTTTCTTTAAAGCTTTTACACTGTCGTATCCATACTCTTTTGCAATCTTCTTAAGCTCTGTCTTATAAGTTGCATCATCTAACTTAATGTTCTCTTTATCTGCAATTGCCTTTGTTACCAGTGTCTGTTTTACGCTGGATTTTGCAGCCTTTGTTACCTGTTTTTCGAACTTTTCAACAGTTGTTCCCATCTGCTGCTTGATCAGATCATCATATGACATGTTATAAGCTTTTGCAACAGACTTGTACTGAGAGATCAGAGAATCCTCAATCTTCTTTACATCTTTCTCCGGATATTTCTTAACTTTTGTATTATCAAGAACCTTCTGCCATGCTGCCTGCTGTAAAGAATCATTGTATGTCTTTTCGTTATCCTCCTCGAGAGACTTCTTCACTTCTTCTTTGTACTCTTTTACTGTCTTTGATTTCTTAGATACTTTCTTTACCAGTTTGTCTGTAAGCTTTGGTGTATTCTTTTTGGAAATGGATTTTACAGTAATTGTAAATGTTACATCTTTGCCTGCAAGATCAGAACTTCCATAATTCTCCGGGAACTTTCCGTTCCAGTCAAATGTATCACCGATCTTGTGTCCGATAATACTGTCTTCAAATCCTTCGATGAAAGAATTAGAACCGATCTCCAGTGGATAATCTGTAGAAGATCCACCGTCAAATGCTTCGCCATTCATCTTTCCAACGAAATCAATCGTTGCTGTATCGCCTTTTTTTACTGCACGGTCTGTCACTTCTTTTGTTGTTGCATTTTCATCCAGTACTGACTGAATCTGTGTATTCACATCATCATCCGTTACTTCGCTCGGTTTGTCAACTTTATCTACTTCAACACCTTTGTAGACTGAAATCTTAATGTTGTCATTTTCAAGGCCTTTCGTCGACTGACAACCAGTCATCAAAAGAGAGACTGCCATAACACCTGTTAATAACATTGCCACTTTCTTTTTCATATCGCACCTCATTTTATCATTCATTCTAAGGTGGGAACTTTATCCCATCTGCTTTCCGAAGTATACGCTAACGCATACCACTCTGTTATATCACATTTTGAAAAACTTTCATAGCATTTTCACATATATTTCACTCTTTTATCAAAATTTTCGTTTTGAAATCACCTACTTTTCCTGTATACTTCTTGCACTCCTACCGAAACAATGTTAGAATACTTGTTATGGAATATAGAATATAGGAGGTTCATTGTGAAGACATTTACAATTGTATTATTGGTAATCCTTGTGATTTTGATCGTTGCATGTGTTGCATTATATTTTGTTGGTAAAAAAGCAGAAAAGAAACAGGCAGATCAGCAGGCACAGCTTGATGCAGTTGCACAGACTGTTTCCATCTTGGTTATCGATAAAGGTCGTATGAAATTAAAAGATGCCGGCTTGCCGGATATTGTACTCGAGAATACACCAAAGTATCTTCGCCGTTCAAAAGTACCGGTTGTAAAAGCCAAAGTCGGACCGAAGATCATGACACTTATGTGTGATGCGCAGGTTTATCCTTTGATTCCTGTTAAGAAGGAAGTCAAAGCTACGATCAGTGGTATTTACATCACAGCTGTTAAAGGTGTAAGAGGTCCTCTGGATGTACCGGAGAAGAAAAAGGGATTTTTCGCAAGATTAAGAAACAAATAAGAGTAAAGAGTACTTAAAAACAGCATTGGAACTTATCGTTCCAGTGCTGTTATTTTTATGTCTATATTGCAATCGGCAACAGGATCTCCGTTGATGTCCAGTGCATAATTCACATGCACCGTAATCTTTTCATCCTGTTCTTCGAACTGGATATCCTTGGTAAAGACTCCAATCATCATCTCACCGTATGGTGTCTCATACTGTGTCATATTGATCTTATCTTTCTCGAATACCATGTGGGTATTCGTAATTCCGCTCTTGATGATCTCGACCTTCTGATCATCCAGGATCCTTACTTTATTCTTGATGGTTCCCGGGATTCCTTCCACCAGTTCATCATAGATCACATAATGCTTTCCATTTTTCTCATAATAGCTCGCAGGTACGATTACCTCGATTGGTTCACTTCCCGGCTCATCGCCCTGTGCTTCAATCCCGGTCACATCCTGATGCAGACCGGATATACTTAATAATACGTCTTTTGTCATATATTCTCCTAATAATCTTCAATATCAATTGCCTGTGTCTTATCTACATCGTACGGCAGGATTGAATTGGCGAATTTCTTAAACTTCTCTGCCGCATCACTGACATAAAAATCATATGCTGCCGGTTCTCCCGATGTATTAGCAATTTTCTGCTCTTCCAGTATCTTCTTCAGATCCATCGCCGTCTCGTACGCCGGATTTACAATATGTACTTTTTCTCCAAAATATGCCATGATCCTTGATCTGAGAAGCGGATAGTGGGTACATCCCAGGATCAGTGTATCAATCTCTGACTTTCTCATATCTGACAGATAGATATCGATCACTTCTTCTGTGATTTTATGCTTTGCAAATCCCTCTTCTACCAACGGTACGAATAACGGACATGGCTTTCCGATGACTTCTGCCTCCGGCATAAGTTTCCGGATTTCTTTGGTATAGGTCTCGCTCTTGATCGTTGCTTCTGTACCAAGTACACCAATCTGACAATTTCTGGTCTCTCTTACGGCAGCTCTTGCTCCCGGTACGATCACTCCGATGATCGGAATGTCGAACTCTTGCTGCACTGTCTCAAGCGCCAGCGCACTGGCCGTATTACATGCGATCACGATCGCCTTTACATTCTTTGTCTTTAAAAAACGGATGATCTGTCTGGAAAAACGGATAATGTTATTCTTTGACTTACTTCCGTATGGAACTCTTGCTGTATCCCCAAAATATACTACATTTTCATTCGGCAGCTGACGCATAATCTCTCTTGTGACGGTTAAGCCGCCCACACCTGAATCAAACACACCGATTGCTGCAGTGTTCCTGTTTTTATTTTCCACGATATTAAATCTCCTTTTATGAATACTCCACCATATTTTACTATTGTACCGTCTTGGACGTGCATTTTCAAGAGATTTTATGTCGAAACCTCCCTTGTATACTTTGCTATAAAAAAAGTTACCTGCCATAAAACAGATAACTTTTTATTCTTTATTCCGGTTTTAATTACAGAGCCAGCTCTTTTGCAATCTCATACTGGTAAGCAGGAATTCCTTTTGTCATTCCAAGTGCTTCATCAATATCGAAGTCTACATACTCACCATGTTTGTAACCTACAACACGGTTTGTCTTTCCTTCAAGCAGAAGATCTACGGCTTTTGCTCCCATGATAGAAGCGTATACTCTGTCTTTACATGTCGGGCTTCCACCACGCTGCATGTGTCCGAGAATCGTTGCTCTTGTCTCCATACCGGTTGCTTCTTCAATTCTCTTAGCCATGTTTATAGAATCTCCAACACCCTCTGCATTGATGATGATGTAGTTCTTCTTTCCACGTTTTCTTGATTCCTGAATATCAGCAATGATCTTATCTTCGTCATAATCATGCTCTTCAGGCATCAGGATCTTCTCAGCTCCGTTAGCAATACCGCACCACAGTGCAAGGTATCCTGCATCTCTACCCATAACCTCGATGATAGAGCATCTCTCATGAGAAGTTGATGTATCACGTACTTTGTCAATAGCCTGCATAGCTGTATTAACGGCTGTATCGAATCCGATTGTATATTCCGTACAGGCAATATCCAGATCGATCGTTCCCGGAAGTCCGATTGTATTGATTCCGAAGTTAGCAAGTTTCTGAGCTCCGGCAAATGATCCGTCACCACCGATGACTACCAGACCATCAATACCATATTTTTTGCAGATAGCTGCTGCTTTCTGCTGACCTTCCTCTGTACGCATCTCTGCACAACGGGCTGTCTGAAGAATTGTACCTCCGCGCTCAATTGTATCGGATACGTCTCTGGCTGACAGATCGATAATTTCCTCGTTTAAAAGTCCCTGATATCCTCTTCTGATGCCTCTTACCTTCAGTCCTTTACCAAGTGCTGTACGAACAACGGCACGGATTGCTGCGTTCATTCCAGGGGCATCTCCACCACTTGTCAATACACCTATTGTACGAATTACTTTTTTGTCTGCCATGATTCATTCCTCCATTGTATTAGTTTGTTCCAATTATCTTCTAACCATTATCATTTCTCTCCGATGATATTGTACATGAATTAGTGCACGCTTTCAATGGGTTTTTCTATAACTTTTACACAACTTTCACCCAGATAATTCGTCAATCTGCTCAACAATACCTCATCTGCGGTCACATTCCAGCCCTTTGCCAGGCGTTTTACCGCTTTTTCCTTCCTGCAATAGATGATAACTTCATCCATTCCTTCAGATACTTTCAGAATGTCCTGAAGCATTCCTTCCTGCTGAAGATAAGTCGCTTTATCCGGATATTGAAGCCATAGTTCCTTCTTCGTCTGTTCAAACGGGATCACCTGCTCACAGATCAGTTTACTTGGTGCATCATCTTCTTCGGATACCCTTCCCTTTATAAATACTTTGGCTTCTTCATTCAGATACATCTGATTTTTTTCAAAATCTCTCGGAAAGATCACAACTTCGACTGATCCCACCAGATCTTCCAGTGTAATAAATGCCATAACTTTATTGGTCTTGGTATATTTGATCGTCTTATTGGTGATCATGCCGCCGACGATCTCTTTTGCACCGTCATGTACCTTTGTCCTTCCCGTCTCATCATCTATCTGGAAATCTAATGTCGTTCTGGAAATGTTCTTCTTCCATTTTTCCTCATAATCCTCCAGCGGATGACCGCTTAAGTACACACCCAGCACTTCTTTTTCAAATGCAAGCTTTGTCTCTTTCTCGTACTCTCCTACATCCGGAAGTGGAATGTCGAATTCCGATTTCTGGTCATCACTTACGATGTCAAATAATGAAAGCTGTCCGGTCATGGAGTATTTCCGCTCACGGTTCACCTGATCCAGGATCTGTACATAAACTACCATAAACTGCTTTCTTGTACCACCCAGACTGTCAAATGCTCCGGATTTGATAAAGCTTTCGATCGTACGCTTATTGACTTCTTTTCCCGACAGACGTTCGATAAAGTCTTTCAGGTTGCTGAATTCTCCTCCATTTTTTCGTTCCTGGATAATCGACTCGATCACTGGCTTTCCGATACTCTTGATCGCCGCCAGACCATAACGGATATTGCCGCCGTCAACGGAGAAACTTCCTTCTCCTTTATTAATATCCGGTGGAAGGATCTTAATTCCCATCTGTCTGCAACTGTAAATGTACTCTGATACTTTTCCCGGATTGTCGATCACGGAAGTCATAAGTGCTGCCATGAATTCCACCGGATAGTAATATTTTAACCAGGCAGTCTGATATGATACCACCGCATAGGCTGCCGCATGTGATTTGTTAAATGCATATTTGGCAAAATCGATCATTTCATCATAAATCTTATTCGCCGTCTTCTCGTCGATTCCGTTGGCGATACAGCCCGGCACGCCTTCGTCCGGATTACCATATACGAAATTCTGGCGCTCTTTCTGCATGACATCGCCCTTTTTCTTCGACATCGCTCTTCGCAGAAGATCGCTTCGTCCAAGCGTATATCCAGCCAGATCACGCACGATCTGCATAACCTGTTCCTGATATACGATACATCCATAAGTCGGTGCCAGGATCGGCTCTAACTGTGGGCAGTCATAAGTGATGCTATCCGGATTGTTCTTTCCCTTGATGTACTGCGGGATGAAATCCATCGGTCCCGGACGGTATAAGGAGATACCGGCAATGATATCCTCCAGATTCTGCGGTTTCAGTTCCTTCATGAAGTTCTTCATTCCGGCACTTTCAAGCTGGAATACGCCATCGGTCTTTCCTGTTCCGATAGACGCCAGAACTGCTTTATCATCATAATCGATTTTATTAATGTCTATTGTCTTACCGCTGCTGATGCTTGCCAGACGCTCTGCATCCTGTATAACAGTCAGGGTACGCAGACCTAGGAAATCCATTTTCAGAAGCCCCAGTTCTTCCAGTGTTGTCATCGTAAACTGTGTTGTCACTGAGCCGTCCGATCCAAGAGACAATGGCACGAATTCTTCGATCGCACGCTGACCGATCACAACTCCCGCTGCATGCATGGATGTATGTCTCGGAAGACCTTCCAGTCTTCTCGACATATCGATCAGTTCCTTAACCTGTTCATCTTCCTGATACAGTTTCTTGAATTCCGGATTCATCTTCAGTGCCTTATCAAGCGTAATATTCAGCTCTGTCGGCACCATCTTTGCAATGCTGTCTACAAATGCATACGGAAGGTCCATGACACGTCCTACGTCACGGATGACTCCACGTGCTGCCATCGTACCGAAAGTTACGATCTGTACTACCCGGTCTGCGCCGTATTTTCTTCCTACATAATCAATGACTTCCTGGCGTCTCTCAAAGCAGAAGTCCACGTCGATATCGGGCATGGATACACGTTCCGGATTCAGGAAACGTTCGAACAGAAGCTGATATTTGATCGGGTCGATACTTGTAATTCCCAGACAGTACGATACGATACTTCCGGCCGCCGAACCTCGCCCCGGTCCGACCTTGATCCCCTGTGTTCTTGCATAATTAATGAAATCCCACACGATCAGGAAGTAATCTACATATCCCATGGATTTGATGACCGACAATTCGTATTCCAGACGTTCTTTCAACGAATCATCCCCGTCCGGATACCGTTCTTTCAATCCGTCAAAACAAAGTTTATTCAGATATTCCCAGGAAGTATATCCTTCCGGCACATCATATTTCGGCAGTTTGGTGACACCGAATTCAATCTCTACATTACAGCGGTCTGCAATCTTCTGCGTGTTCTCCAACGCCTGCAGTGCATATGGAAATAACTGCTTCATCTCTTCTTCGGACTTAATATAATACTGGCCGCCTTCGTAGCGCATACGATCTTCATCTGCCAGCTTTTTACCCGTCTGGATGCATAACAGAATGTCATGCGGTTTTACGTCTTCTGCGTAAGTATAATGCACGTCATTCGTCGCAACCAGTTCGATCCCTGTCTCCTGTGACATACGAAGCAGTGACTGGTTCACGATCTGCTGTTCCTGCATTCCGTGATCCTGTAATTCCAGGAAGAAATTTCCTTTTCCGAAAATGTCCTGATACCTTAGTGCTGCTGCCTTTCCTTCTTCATACATGCCGCGCAGGATATTCTTCTGTACCTCACCGGCCAGACACGCACTGAGCGCAATGATTCCTTCATGGAATTCCTGCAGCACTTCCAGGTCTACTCTTGGTTTATAATAATAGCCTTCCGTAAATCCTCTGGACACGATCTTCATCAGATTATGGTATCCCAGATCATTTTCCGCCAGAAGCACCAGATGATAATAACGGTCATCCCCGCTTCCTACAGCTTCTTTATCGAATCTCGATCCCGGTGCAACATAGACTTCGCATCCGAGGATCGGCTTAATCCCTGCTGCTCTTGCCGCACGGTAAAAATCGATCACACCATACATGACACCATGATCCGTGATCGCCACGCTGTTCATCCCGAGTTCTTTTACCCTGGCTACACACTCTTTGATTTTATTTGAGCCATCCAACAGGCTGTACTCTGTATGGACGTGGAGATGTGCAAAGCTCATAGCTTTCTCCTTTCCTGATTCTATCCACAATGATAAAAAAAGGTGCCCCCTCAGGGAACACCCTTTCAAACATCACTGTTCGTCTTAATCTTCTTTTCCACTTCCAAGAAGCATGAATTTTACAAGTTTATCGATATCCTCTGGCTCATGAGCAACGATTTCCAGTTCTGGAATCTCTCCGTTAGAGAAAATGTTTGCCATAGATACATACTGAGATAATTTTGACTTTAAGTTCAGTCTGTCACCTTCGCCTGTTACAAGTTCAACTTTTCCTTCACAAGAATCAACTACTTTGAAAAATCCTTCGATATCTGTAATGTTCTGTACTTTCATTTCTCATTCTCCTTTTTAATCATCTTATTCTTATCACTTTTATTATACCTTATTTCTTTTTCATTTCAATATTCTTTTCAGAAATTTTTATATGTCCTTCTTTAAGAAGTCTTCCAACGGCACGTTTGAATGCATTTTTACTTAATCCGAATTCCTGTTTGATTACTTCCGGATCTGCTTTATCATTAAATGGAAGCTTTCCACCGTATTCTTCCATACGTTTCATGATCATCGCCGCATCGGCATCCATCTGAAGAAATGCTTTCTCTCTGACACTTAAGTCAAGCTTTCCGTCTTCTCTTACTTTCAGGACTCTGGCGGATACACGGTCTCCGACTCTTAACCTGCCAAATGCTTCTCTCTTCGGAATCAGTGCACTGTAGCAGTCATCTACTGCCACGAACACTCCGAAGTTATCACTCGTCTCGTAAATGATTCCTTCTACATGATCATCCTTTTTATATGGAGAATCTGTACGAAGCTTTTCGTATACTTTCATTGTCGCACAAAGTCTTCCGGACTTGTCCACATACAGTGCGACAAGCACTTCATCACCTTTTTTTACTTTTGCAGTCTGTTCTTTGAACGGAAGCAGAAGGTCTTTTTCCAGTCCCCAGTCAAGGAACGCCCCGATTCTTCCGGTATCTGCAACTTTCAATACTGCCAGTTCATCTAACGTGATCTTTGGCTCCTGCGTTGTTGCGATCAGACGGTCAGACGAATCTTTATACAAAAATACTTCTACAGGATCTCCGACTTCTACATCTTTTGGTACCTGTTTTTTCGGAAGCAGGACTTTGTCATCTTTATTACCAAGATATACCCCGAACTCTACTTCTTTAACGATCATCAATCTTCTTTTCTTTCCTAAATAATCTGTTAATCCCATATTTTTCCTCTCTGTTTCCTTTTCTCTTTTTCCAAAGTGTATATGTTTTCTTATTGTATCAGCATCCATATAAGAATGTCTATGCAAACTTAAATTCGATCACTGCATACGGTCTGGCCTTTTCATTGCAAAGCTCTATAACCGTTCTGTCCTCTTCTATGGCAATCCTTGGATAGATCACATCACCATATACCGCTGATTTCTTATATTCCACACGCATCTGGTGCACTTCTTTATCTTTTGGCAATGATTCCAGCGCCATCTGTACATATTGGCAGTTGTTGACATGCTCATTCGTATCAATATGATATCTGCGTACCGGAAAACTTTCCAGTTCTTTTGCCTCTTTCGGAAGTGCGATTTTTCTTGATTCATATTCCATCTCATACGGATCTCCTACCCCGTATGGTGCAATCTCCGATTCTTCCGGTCTTGACGGACGTCCCTTTTCCATGTCCATATATACCCACAGCGAATTTGCATATGCTACATCTTTTCCTTCACTGTCTGTCATACAGAAATTACGTTCTCCAAACAAACCGTTAAAGTCCGTCGCCCATGTACTTGTCTGTATCTTTTCACCAATCTTCGGATAACGTTCTACCACTACCTGCCAAGATGACAGGATCCATGCCCGCTTTTTTTCGCTGCAGTGTTCGATTCCAAGTCCCAGATCTTCTGACTGGAATGTACTGCAGTCCTGAAAATAATTTACGATTCCCGGCAGGGTAATTCTTCTGGTATGATCCACTTCACTGAATCGTATTCTTCCATCTATCGTATATTGATTGTCTCTCATTTTAGTCTGACTCCTTTGCATGATCTTTTCCGAAGAAAAACCACTTTATCTTAAATTCTGAAGTGGCCGTTACCATTTCATATTCTTCTGCACTTAATGCGTCTTTCAGTTCTTTCTTTCCATCTTCATCTACCACTGCACAGGTTGCATTGGTAAAACACAGATTTGGATAAAGTACACACCACCAGTTATGTCCATTTCCCTTCCCAAGTACAATTCTCAGTGCTTCGTAATTTCCCTCGGGAAAAATGATATCTCCATACCGTTTGTCCGGAAAATAGCAGGTGGTCACCTCCGCTTTCGCCCGGTATGATACTTTCTCTTTTTTCAATATTTTATCTGCTGTATCCGTCAGTTCTTTTTTGTGGGTCAGGGTCCATACTTTTGTCGCCTTTGCATCCCTTCTTTCAGCTCTGGTCATATGTGCTTTCATATACTTTAGAACCGCATCCCGCACTTTCAGTTTGATTCTCTGATCATTTGCACTGTCACTTTCTGCGATCACATGAAAACGGAAGACTTCTTTGGCCAGTGACTGCTGTGTATCGCTAAGTTCTGCATGTACAATTTCCATACGCCAGTTCATAATGCCCGCTGTCAGTATGAACGATATCAGACAGGCTATGATCAGGCAGATCGTTTCTCGTTTCATCTATGTATCTCCTTCCTGTATACTGCATTTTTCTGATACAGGAAGTCTTGACACAGCTTATCTTATCTATACACTTTTACAGTCTTTTAATTCTGTTTTGTGCGAATCACATCGATCACAGTGGTCACCTGGTTATCAATATGTTTACACATAATATCTGTTGCCGCCTTCTTCTCACCTTTACTGATGTATTCTATGATTGCGGCATGCTCTGCGATCAGCTGTGGATGTGCTTCTTCACGTTTCAGATATTCCACACGATAACGATACATCTGTTCTCTTAAATTATTCAGAAGCTGGATCAGTTTCTGATTGTCTGTTGCCATATAGATAATGTCATGGAAACGTACATCTGCTTCAGCGATCTCTGTAATATCTTTACTCTTTAAGATCTTCTTAAAATCTTCCGCAGCTTTCTTCATCTCTTCGATCTCTTCTTTCGTGATCTTATCACATGCAAGCTGCACAGCCAGTTCTTCCAATGCTTTTCTTACTTCCAGAACGTCCCGCATATTCTTTTCTGTGATCTCTGCTACCTCAGCTCCTTTTCTTGGAATCATCAGTACCAGGCCTTCCAATTCCAGTTTGCGGATTGCTTCACGGATCGGGGTACGGCTTACTCCGAGTTTATTTGCAAGCTGGATCTCCATCAGTCTTTCTCCCGGTTTTAACTCTCCTCGCAAGATCGCCTGTCTCAAAGTATTGAACACGACATCTCTAAGTGGCAGATATTCATTCATATTTACTTTAAAATTCGATTCCATGCTTATTTCCTCCTTGCATTATGTATGCCTGTCACATACACCTGCTTTGCCAATTGCTTTTCTCTTATCTTTGCTGCTGCTTTTCTTGCTTTCTCTTTGCTGTCATAAATTCCAAAAACGGTCGGCCCACTGCCACTCATCATAGCATTCAGAGCTCCCTGTTCTTTCATTACATTCTTGATCTGTTCAATAACCGGATATTCTTCGATCGTTACCTTTTCCAGTACATTTCCCATGCTCGAAGCAACTTTTTCGATATCATGAGCCTTCAGTCCGTCTATAATACCATCAATATCCGGATGATCCTCTATCTCATGCGAATCCAGTTTTTCATAGACCAGCTTCGTCGATACACTGATCGGCGGTTTTGCAATCAGCACATGACATTTCGGGCAGGCCGGAAGTGGTGTCAGTATCTCTCCGATTCCTTCCGCAAGAACAGTTCCCCGCATAACGCAGTACGGAACATCCGCTCCCAATGTCACTCCTCTTTCCATCAGTTCTTTCTGTGAAAGACCAAGTGAAAACATACGGTTAATCCCGAACAGAACTGCCGCTGCATTCGAGCTTCCTCCTGCCATTCCTGCTGCCACCGGTATGTGTTTATCAAGGGTGATCTTTACACCCTCTTTTACGTCGAACTCTTTCATCAGAAGGTCTGCTGCCTGATATGCCAGGTTATTCTCATTCACCGGCAGATAAAAAAGATTCGTCGACAACTCTATTCCCGGCTTTTTCGTCTTTTCTATCCGGATCTGGTCGTACAGGTACACTGTCTGCATCACCATACGTACATCGTGATATCCGTTCTCTCTCCGCCCCAGAACATCCAGACCCAGATTGATCTTTCCAAGTGCCTTCAATTCCATTTTATCCATTCTATTTATCTCCTTACATTTTGTATACAATGTGCTTATAGTATACTCAAATTTTGCTTAAAAATCAATATTTTATCGCCTTTATTTACATCTTCTTTTTCCATATGATTCACTTCTTTTATATTTTCCACAGTCGTATTATATTTTTTCGCCAGATTCCACAATGTATCCCCGTTTTTCACAAAATATCCCACAATGCCGGGTCTGTTTTCCAGCTCCTCGGTACTCATCGGGGTGAACTTTGCGGATTCAATATTTTGCACCATAACAGGCTCTTTCTGGAAACAGTTGAATGCCAGCACAGCCTTTACTTCCACCTCTCCGTTTCCCATAAGTCCTACGGAAAGCTGCTCAACTGTCCAGTCCAGTTCTTCTGCTTCAGGTTCTCCGCCCCCATTCTCTAAAAGATATGTAAACGGCACCATTCCCTGCCATACACCAAACGGCATCTGATCATCTTCCCTGACATACAAAAACATCAGATGAAGAACACCTTCGATATGGATTCCATCTTCTTCTGCTTTCGTAGATTCCGGCTGTATCTTTCCTTTACAGTAACAGATCTGAAGAATATTGTCTTTTAGTTCCGGAAGTGTCAGTTCTTCGGCGATCCTGCATTTTGAATGGTTCTGAAGCTTTAAGCGGAAGCACTTCTTTTCTTTTATATCCGGAACGCAGACATGATCCAGCATATACATATCTTCAAGAATCTGGATTTTTTCTTCTTCATATACAACAAGACGTACTTCCAGTGTCGCCTCTATACCAAGAATACGCATTTCCCCGTTTTCATCCATGCGGGCTTCAACATTCACATCTGTAAGATTCAGACTGGCCTGATGATACATTCCCGGCACAGTCCCCATACATTCTATCCTTCCCTCATATGGAACCGTCCTGTTTATCCAGTCTGTCTTTTCTTCCACACTTTCATAGAGACAGAATATATTCAGTTCTCCTTGTATCAGGAGTTCATCCGTTCCAATCTGTGTATCTGCTTTTCCGCCTGTCACATCCGTCCAAAGAATCGTACCGATATTCTCTTTTGTCCCGCTAAGAGACACCTCTTCTTTAATCCGGTACGTATCCTTTCCTGTTGCAAATACCTTCAGAAGTTCTTCTTCTTTTGTCTTTTTAAATACAGGATTTTCTCCTTCTATATCTGTTGTTAGCTCTTCTCCCACACATTTTTCCATTCCGATCGTAATCTCTGCAAGTGTCTTGATATTCAGTTTTCTTGAATGGATTGCCGTTACCGTAAGATCAACATCTGCTGTCTTTAGTACCAGATTTCCATCCGGCTCCTGCTCAAGATAGATCATTTCTTCAAATGGAATCCTTCCTTCCAGGCTTGCAGGCTCCGGTATCGTTTCATCTGCAGTATACAAAACTCTGAATTCCAGTTTGCCTGTCACTTTCAGATAATTTTCTACCTGTTTCATCTCTTCCACCTGTAATGTCCCGTCACTTATTATAATCCTGCCTACATCCTTCTTTGCATCCGGAACATTATAATCATCATCAATATAGAACTGGTCATTTACCGTCTTTCCGTTCTGAAAAGTACGGATCTCCTTTTTTAAATACTCCATTGACACTTCCTGCCTCCTCTTATTCATATATGATCTGTTTATCCGTATATGGTATCTTTATGACAATATATGGATATGTCTTTTTCTTATGCGTCTTTTCTTTCTTCTGTGGCCCGAGAAGTGTTGTACGTACGACCACTGTATGTTCCGTCTCATAACACTCATTCACTTCGATGCTGTATCCTGTCGTTTCCTGCCGTCCGTATCCTTTTACTATATAAAGGTATCTGCCTTCATTCCCCGTATCTGCATAACTGATCCACATCTCCGACTTTTCGGCTTCTGCAATCTCTTCTTTTAATTTTTCGGGGATTTCTTCTTTCTTTACGATCTCATATTCTATCTCTCCTGTTTTCTGTTCTTTTAACGTGCCAAAACTACAGCCGGTAAACAGCAACATCACTGCGACGGCTGCCGCGGTCCATCTTCTTTTTTTCATGCTGCCCTTCTTTCTGACACTTCTATTTTCTCTTTACTATCTTACACACTATGGGTGTAAAAAATGCCGGATTTATGCTATCATAGAAAATACACAGAGAACCTGGCAGCCATTACAGAATCTTTGACAACTGGCAGTTTCTCTTGCATACTTTGGTAGCAAAATGAAAATAAAGGAGATTAATTATGATAAGACTTATTTTTGTCGCCTTATTCGTAGTTCTATTTCTGATCATCGGTATTCCGGTTCTTGGAATTGAATGGCTGATCGGCAAAGTCAGCAAAAAAACTATGGATTATTCCAGTCTGCGGCTGGTTCAGTGGGCATTTAATATGATCATTAAGCTTGCCGGTATCGAACTTACCGTGATCGGAGAGGAGAATATATCGGAAGGACCGGTTCTTTATATCGGAAATCACAGAAGCTTCTTTGACATCGTTATCACTTACGCCAGATGTAAGAATCTGACCGGTTATATTGCCAAAAAGGAGATGCTTTCTATCCCGCTTCTTCGCACATGGATGAAACGCCTCTATTGCCTCTTCCTTGACAGGGAGAATCCAAAAGAAGGACTGAAGACCATCCTGCAGGCAATCGATTATGTAAAACACGGTATTTCCATCTGCATCTTCCCGGAAGGCACCCGGAATAAAGGGGAAGAATTATCCTTACTTCCGTTCCATAACGGTTCCTTTAAGATTGCAGAAAAGACCGGCTGTCCGATCATACCGATGAGTCTTAATAACACCTGTGATATTTTCGAAGGACATTTCCCGTTCATCAAAAAGACTCATGTCATCTTAGAATATGGCAAACCGATCTATCCGAAAGAACTGGATAAAGACGAGAAAAAGCGTATCGGAGAATATTGCAGTAATATCATCAGTGAAACCCTTCATAAGAATCAGGCACTTGTATAGTGCCTGGTTTTTTTCTTTTACATTTATTCCCTTAAGTGCTATAATAAAACGGTATAACTAAAAAAAGAAATGTACTGCAAACAGCAGAAAAAAGGAGTTTGAAAATGAGCAAACGAAATCTTACCTTGCTGACAGATCTGTACGAACTTACTATGATGCAAGGATATTATGAAAAAGGGCAGAACGAAAATGTCATCTTCGATGTATTTTTCCGCCAGAACCCTTGTAACAACGGATATTCTGTATGTGCAGGTCTTGATCAGGTAATCGATTATATAAAGAATTTGCATTTTACTTATGATGATGTAGACTATTTAAGAGGTCTTGGAATCTTCAAAGAAGATTTCCTTCATTATCTGAGCGGCTTCCACTTCAGCGGTGACATCTATGCCATCCCGGAGGGAACAGTCGTATTTCCGAAGGAACCTCTTCTGAAAGTGGTTGCTCCGATCATGGAAGCACAGCTTGTTGAGACGGCGATCCTGAATATCATCAATCATCAGTCTCTGATCGCAACCAAGACTTCCCGTATCGTATTCGCAGCCAATGGCGACGGTATCATGGAATTCGGCCTTCGCCGTGCCCAGGGACCGGATGCAGGATTATACGGTGCAAGAGCAGCGATGATCGGCGGATGTGTCGGTACTTCCAATGTACTTGCCGGACAGATGTTCGACGTTCCTGTTATGGGAACCCACGCGCACAGCTGGATCATGAGTTTCCCGGATGAGTACACCGCATTCAAAACTTATGCAGAGATGTATCCGGACAATTGTACACTCTTAGTTGACACTTACGATACTTTAAAATCCGGTGTTCCGAATGCCATCCGCGTATTCCAGGAATTTAAAGACGCCGGAAAACCTCTGATCAAATACGGAATCCGCCTGGACAGCGGTGACCTTGCATATTTATCAAAAGAAGCCAGGAAAATGTTAGACGAAGCCGGATTCCCGGAAGCTACCATCTGTGCTTCTAACGATCTGGACGAGTTCCTTCTCCACGATCTTAAGATGCAGGGAGCAGCCATTGATTCCTGGGGTGTCGGTACCAATCTGATCACTTCCAAGGACTGTCCTTCATTCGGAGGTGTGTACAAGCTTGCAGCCATCCAAAATGAAGAAGGCGAATTTGTTCCTAAGATAAAAATATCTGAAAATACTGAGAAGATCACCAACCCTGGCAATAAGACAATCTACCGTATCTACGAAAAAGCAAGCGGAAAGATCAAAGCTGATCTCATCTGCTTTGCCGATGAAGTCATTGATCCAAAACAGGATCTGCTTCTCTTCGATCCTATGGATACCTGGAAGAAGACTAAGCTTGCCGGTGGTACTTACACCGTACGTGAAATTCTCTTACCAATCTTCAAGAACGGCGAGTGCCTCTACAAATCTCCTACATTAAAGGAGATCGCAGCATACTGCCGTGAGGAGAAAGATACGTTATGGGACGAGACCAAGCGTCTCTTCTACCCGCACAGAGTTTACGTGGATCTTTCCCAGAAACTCTACGCTGTAAAACAATCATTACTTGATCAGATGACTATGACAGATTAAAGGAGGACTTATCAATCATGAAAATTATAGTATTAGCAGGCGGACTCAGTCCGGAAAGAGATGTATCCTTACTTTCAGGAGCCGGAATCTGTAAAACTCTCCGTGAAATGGGACATCAGGCATTCCTTCTGGATGTGTTCTTCGGCCTTCCATGCGATTCTGATAAATTAGAAGAAGTATTCGACCGCCCGGACGGCGGACTTGAGATTTCCAAAGGAATCTCTACTTCTGTACCGGATCTTGATGCACTGCGCAAGTCACGTCCGGACCAGTCACCTTCCGAGATCGGACCAAATGTCATTGAACTCTGCCAGATGGCTGATATCACATTCATGGCACTTCACGGTTCCATCGGTGAAAACGGAAAACTCCAGGCAACATTCGACAACCTGGGAATCAAATATACAGGACCAAACTCTCTTGGATGTACACTGTCCATGAACAAACTGGTTACAAAACAGATCTTCAAGACCAGTGGTGTTCCGACTCCAAGAGGAACTTCCCTGACATCTAAGACTAAAGATACCCCTCTGGACGAGCTTGGTTACTATCTTCCACTGGTTGTAAAACCATGCTCTAACGGATCTAGTATCGGTGTATACATCTGCCACACAGAAGAAGAATATTACGATGCAATCCACAAATCCTTCGATGTTGACAACACAGACGAAGTTGTCATCGAACCATTTATCAAGGGCCGTGAATTCGCCTGCGGTATCCTTGCCGGAAAAGCTCTTCCGCTTGTTGAGATCGTTCCAAAGGACGGACTTTTCGACTATGCGAACAAATATCAGGCAGGCGGCGCTTCCGAGATCTGTCCTCCTGTATCTCTCGATGAAGAGACGCAAGAATTGATCCAGCGTGCCGGAGAACGTGCATTTGAAGCACTTCGCATGGATGTATATTCCCGTGCCGACTTTATCGTATCCGATGCAGACGGTGAATTCTACTGTCTGGAAATGAACGCCCTTCCTGGAATGACAGCAGCAAGCCTTCTTCCGAAAGCTGCCAAGGCTGCCGGATATGAATACAGTGAACTTTGCGAGGCTATCATTCAGGAATCTATAAAAGCCCGCTATTAAGGAGGATGAAGATCCATGAAAAATCTTTCAATCGAAAATATAACCAAGGCCTGCAGAGGTACCTTCCATGGTGATGAAAGTATCCTCAGCCAGGAAGTATCCGGCGTCGTGATCGACAGCCGGAAGGTGCAGCCTGGTTACTTATTTGTTGCCATTGACGGAGAACGTGTCAATGCACACAAATTCATCCCGGATACTGTAAAAGCCGGTGCCATGTGTGTCGTATCACACGAAGATCTCGGTGAGACGGATTTCCCTTATATCCTGGTAGAATCCACAGGCCAGGCACTGCTCGACATTGCCAAGCTTTACCGTGATTCTTTCGACATGAAGGTTGTCGGAATTACCGGAAGTGTTGGAAAGACCAGCACCAAAGAGATGATCGCATCCGTTCTGGCTCAGAAATATCACGTACACAAAACACTTGGCAACTTCAATAACGAATGGGGACTTCCGATCACCATCTTCGATATGCCGGAGGACACAGAAGTTGCGGTCCTTGAGATGGGTGTCAATCATTTCGGTGAGATGCGCCGTCTCTCTTCTGTAGCCAGTCCTGACATCTGTGTGATCACCAATATCGGTATCGCACATCTGGAATTCTTCAAGACAAGAGAGGGAATCCTTCAGGAAAAATCGCAGATGATCCAGGATATGAAGAACGGTGGTTCCATTATCCTGAATGGTGACGATGACCTGCTGTCCAAAATGAGTCCTGTCAAAGGTGTGACTCCTGTCTTCTTTGGAATGGGAGACAACTGTGCATTTCGTGCTGACAATATCGAGCCACAGGGACTTCGCGGAACTTCCTGCACCATCACATTAAAGGATGGCTCTTCTTTCGACTGTCTGGTTCCTGTACCGGGTATCCACATGGTAAGCAATGCTGTTGCAGGTGCTGCTGTCGGATACACACTGGGACTGACTGCTGATGAGATCAAGGCCGGCATCGAATCCCTGCCTTCCATCCCTGGACGTAACCACATCATCGAGACCGATCATATGATCATCTTAGATGACTGTTACAATGCCAACCCAATCTCCATGAAGGCTTCCATTGATGTCCTTAACATGGCAATCGGACGTAAGGTTGCAGTTCTTGGTAATATGGGAGAACTCGGTGACACTGCAGAGGCACTTCATGCAGAAGTCGGTACATACGCAGCCGAACAGAATGTAGACCTTGTCTGTGGAATCGGTGATCTGACACGCTCTCTGGTAGAAGAAGCGTCCAAAGGTGCGAATACAGAGGCACTCTGGTTTGCAGATAATGAAAGCTTTATCCAGGCTATACCTGACATCATCAAAGATGGAGACAATGTTCTGGTAAAAGCTTCTCACGGAATGAATTTCCCACAGATTGTTCACGCTCTGGAAGAATTATAGATTTAAGGAGAACATATTTATGGATTATCAGATTCTCGTCCTTGATCTGGACGGAACTCTTACCAACTCCAAAAAAGAAATTACACAGCCGACCCTGGAAGCTCTGATCGAGATCCAGGAGGCCGGAAAAAAAGTTGTACTCGCCAGCGGCCGCCCGACACAGGGCGTTATGCCGCTGGCCGAACAGCTTCATCTGGAAGATTACGGAAGTTATATCCTTTCTTTTAACGGTGGCCGCATTACAGACTGCCGGACAAAGCAGGCAATCTACAACAAGATTCTTCCTGCTGATTGTATTCAGGGAATCTACGAAACGATCCGAAAATACGCCAGCCAGGGGATTGATGTCCTGACTTATACCCCGGAACATATCTTATCCGGTATTAAATCCAACCAATATACAGAACTCGAATCCCGCATCAATCAGATGCCTGTCATTGACGCAAGTGAGAACTTTCTGGACTGCGTTCCGGATGATCCGAATAAATTTCTTGTAACCGGAGATCCGGCTGTATTAGATCAGATACGCAAAGAACTAAGTAAACAGTTTCATTCTTATCTTTCGGTCTACTGTTCCGACCCTTTCTTCGTAGAAGTTATGCCAGCCGGAATCGACAAGGCGCATTCCCTGCTTAAGTTATTAACGAGTATCGGACTGACCACTGAACAGATGATCTGTTGCGGTGACGGATATAATGATCTGACGATGATCGAAACTGCCGGTCTTGGCGTGGCTATGGCAAATGCTCAGCCTGCGGTACGGGAGACGGCAGATTATATTACGAAATCGAATGATGAGGATGGGGTACTGCATGTGATTAATGAATTTATGCGGTAGATTGTGAGTTCATGCCTTAATGATGAAAGCACAGATCATGGAGTTTTGTGAAGGCGGAAGTTTATATTTTAGATTATTAGTTTATGGCCAGTGCACAGGTCCGGCATTATGCCAATCACGACATGAGAAGCCACGATAATAAATCCAATATCTATACCCCCTCACAATCAAATTCCGGGATGAAGCTTTCTTTTGCGGCTTCTCCTTCCTGAATGAAGCCGTCTTCCATTCCAAGTTCCAGTGCGTAATCTATAACTTTTTCGTATTCTCTTTTTGTAACTTTACGGCTGAGTAGTGGATCTCCTGACACTTGCGGCATTGGGGTGTATTGATTCATGATGCTGATCAGGATCTGGTCTTGATAGGTTTCGAGCAGATATTTTATGACTGCTTTAGAGTTTTTCACATGTCCCGGAAGTACCAGATGTCTTACAATCACGCCTTTTTGTATCATACCGGTGTCTTTATCAATCTGAATGTTTCCCGTCTGATGCAGCATTTCTTTTAAGGCTGCTTTCGCATATTTCGGATAATCGGGTGCTCCGGAATATGCTGCCGCAAGTTCTGATTCCATGTATTTAAAATCCGGAAGATAGACGTCTACGTATCCATCCAGCATCCGTATCGTCTCCGGCTTTTCATAGCCGCTCGTATTGTAGACAATAGGAAGAGACAGACCTTCTTTTCTTGCCAGATCTAACGCTTCTATGATCTGCAAAACATAATGCGTCGGCGTTACGAGATTGATATTGGCCGCCCCTTTTTCCTGCAGTTCCAGGAATATTTCTGACAGTCTTTCTACCGTAATTGTCTTTCCTGCTTTTGCTTCGGCTATATTATGGTTCTGACAAAAAACGCAGCCCATCGGGCAGCCGGAAAAAAATACGGCTCCTGAGCCAGCATCTCCGGATATGCAAGGTTCTTCCCACATATGCAGCGCAGCCCTTGCCACAACGATTTCCGCGGTCTCATGACATCTTCCCCGCCGGCCGTTTATACGGTCTGCGTGACAATTTCTTGGGCACAGTACGCAATCTGTTAATATGCTTTTCCTTTTTTCTATTTCTATATGGTTATCTGTATCATTCTTTTTACTCATATGCTTTCCCTGTATCTTTTTTATTTTCCAGATATCCCCTTACAGATATCTATTACTTCTTATACGCTTCTACTGTATTCTTTATGCAGTACTTCTAACGCATGAATATTGTACCACAAATTTCCGCAACAATTTCACCTTTTTCTCCTTCTTTCCCTTGTAAATATTGAATTTAATCTGAGAAAATGATACAATTTTTATCACTTGGAGTATAGATTAGTATTCCAGATATATTAAGGAAGGACTTGAACATTATGAGGGATTATATTATCAGCTGCTGTTCAACAGCAGATCTTACTGAAGAACATTTTAAAGCACGCGACATATCTTACATCTGTTTTCACTTTGAGCTGAATGGCAAAGAATACGCAGACGATCTTGGAAAATCTATCCCATTCGATCAATTCTATGCAGCTATGGCGGCCGGAGCCGATACGAAGACTTCACAGGTCAATGCCGAAGAATTTGAAGAATATTTCGAACCTTTCCTTAAAGCAGGAAAAGATATCCTGCATATCACACTTTCATCCGGAATTTCAGGAGTAATTAATTCTGCAATGATTGCAAAAGAGAATCTTGAAGAACGTTATCCTGACCGCAAGATCCTGATCGTAGATTCTCTCGGCGCATCTTCCGGATATGGACTTTTGATGGATAAACTTGCCGATCTTCGCGACGAGGGGAAATCTCTGGACGAGGTTTTCCGCTATGCTGAAAAGCACCGTCTCAACGTACATCACTGGTTCTTTTCTACCGATCTTACATTTTACGTAAAGGGCGGACGCATTTCCAAAACAGCAGGTGCTATCGGAGGTGTCTTAAATATCTGCCCTCTTCTTAACATGGATAATCAGGGCCGTCTGATTCCAAGATATAAGATTCGTACAAAGCGTAAAGTCATTCGCACTATTGTAGATAAGATGGCCGAATATGCCGATCACCAGACCGACTATGATGGGAAATGTTACATTTCTCACTCCGAATGCTACGAAGATGCCAGAGCGGTTGCCGATCTTGTTGAATCCCGCTTCCCATATCTGAATGGAAAAGTCGAGATCAATAACGTAGGTACGACGATTGGAAGTCATACAGGACCGGGCACAGTTGCTTTGTTCTTCTGGGGTGATACACGAACCGAATAATCATATTTATAATGAAGAATATTTATTCCATAACTGATAGATAGTAAAGAGTACAAAGGAGGTTTTCACATATGAAAACAGCTGTTATGACAGATACCAACAGCGGAATTATGAAAGCAGAAGCCGACTCCATGGGAATTTTCCTGATTCCTATGCCAGTCATTATCGATGATGAGACACATTATGAGGGAATTGATCTTACAGAAGATTCTTTCTACGGAAGCCTGATCGGCGGACAGAATGTATCTACATCCCAGCCATCTCCAGGCGATCTGATGGATCTCTGGGATGATATATTAGAACAGGGTTATGATGAGATCATTCATATCCCAATGTCCAGCGGCCTGAGTGCTTCTTGTTCAACCGCTATCAGCCTTTCCGATGATTATGATGGCAAAGTACAGGTTGCAGACAACCACAGAATCTCCGTTACGCAGAGAGAATCTGTCATGCATGCCAAGAAGCTTGCAGAAGCCGGAAAATCAGCAAAAGAGATCAAAGAAGTATTAGAGGCCGAAGCCTATAACTCCAGTATCTATATTGCTGTCGACACTCTTGAGTTCCTGAAAAAAGGCGGACGCGTCACCGCAGCCGGTGCTGCACTCGGAAGTGTTCTTAACATCAAGCCGATTCTCACTATCCAGGGTGGTAAGCTGGACGCATTTGCCAAGACACGCGGCATGAAGAAATGTAAGCAGAAAATGGTTGAAGCATTAAAGAATGACCGTGAGACACGATTTAAAGACGCTGACGACAAACATCTTCTCGTTGGTGCTGCCGGCTCTAACCTCACGGAAGAAGAGGCCGCAGAATGGAAACAGATGCTTGTAGAAGCATTTCCGAATTCTTATGTATACTATGATCCACTTTCATTCAGTGTAGGATGCCATATCGGACCAAAGGGATATGGAATGGGGATTAGTGTTTGTTCGAAAGATTATGATAAATAATTTGCTGTTTAATTCATCATCTTGGTTTACCCCGGTCCATAAGATAAACTTGGTATCCTGTTTCGGACTATGATTCTACGATGAAGAAGTTGTAAGGGCGTCAGCCGCTTCATGTATTAAACAAAAAAATCCCCCAGGAAATGGTATGCTACCCTCATATAGGACAATGAAATATAAAAGTCCTATATGGGGGTATTTT
>ERZ825159.276-NODE-276-length-71832-cov-5.822380_pt1 | contig 71832 bp, 63 predicted proteins | sample MGYA00519932_ERZ825159 | MGnify/ENA primary metagenome ERZ825159 (study PRJEB31778, sample SAMEA3449191) | human gut metagenome | biome: human gut; feature: human-associated habitat; material: faeces | place: United Kingdom | collected 2010/2012 ... | reverse complement strand
TGGCCAAAAATACAGGCATGAATGGACATATCGCGAAACCGCTGGATATGAATAAACTTAATGATGTTTTGGAAAACTGGCTGTAATTTATTCTCATGGGATGGGAAAACTAAAAAACAGTTGACACAGCCTATTGCAAAAACGTATAATGTTGAACGTAGTGTATCATACAGGGAAAGCCCTGATAGTGGAAAGAGGAGTGTTTTATGGCATTAGTAAAGAAGCCTGTTACAGGCATGAAGGATATTCAGCCAGCAGAAATGCAGATCCGTGATTATGTGATTGGGCTGATTAAGGAAACGTATAAGGGATTTGGTTTCACACCGATTGAAACACCTTGTGTTGAAAATATTGCAAACTTAAGCAATAAGCAGGGTGGTGAGAATGAGAAGCTTATCTTTAAGATCTTAAAGCGTGGTGAGAAGTTAAACTTAGAAACAGCACAGACAGAAGCAGATTTGGTAGATAGTGGTCTTCGCTATGACCTGACTGTTCCGTTGTCAAGATATTATTCCAATAATGCAGCAAATCTGCCAAAGCCGTTTAAGGCATTGCAGATCGGACCGGTATGGAGAGCTGACCGTCCGCAGAAGGGTCGTTTCAGACAGTTCTATCAGTGTGATATTGATATTCTTGGAGATCCGACAAATCTTGCAGAGATCGAGCTGATTTTGGCAACAACTACACTTCTTGGAAAGGTTGGCTTTAAGGGATTTACCGTACATATCAATGACCGCCGTATTTTAAAGGGCATGGCAAAGTACAGCGGCTTTGATGAAGCACAGTATGATGAAGTCTTTATCATTTTGGATAAGATGGATAAGATCGGTCTTGATGGTGTAGCAAAAGAGCTTGCATCAAATGGTTTTGCAGAGGAATCAATCGAACGCTATATGGGTCTGTTCAAAGGCTTGAATGAAGCAGAGGATGGTGTTGCTTATCTTGCAGAGACACTTGGTGATTGCTTAGAGGGCGGCGCAGCAGAGAACTTAAAGCAGATTTGTGAGGCAGTTACGGCAACAACTCAGGCAAGCTTTAAGCTGCAGTTTGATCCAACATTAGTTCGTGGTATGTCTTACTATACTGGAACTATTTTCGAGATCGGAGTAGAGGGCTTCCCAGGTTCAATTGCCGGAGGCGGACGTTATGATAAGATGGTTGGCAAGTTCACAGGAATGGAAACTCCAGCATGTGGCTTCTCAATCGGATTTGAGCGTATTGTAACAATTCTCTTAGATGAGGGCTTTACTGTTCCAGGCAGCAAGGAAAAGATTGCATATTTGGTAGAAAAGGGTGTAGATAGCAAGGTGCTTGGCACTGTTCTTCAGGAAGCAATGGCAGGACGTGCAGCAGGACAGCAGATTCTTGTTGCATGGATGAATAAGAATAAGAAGTTCCAGAAGGAACAGCTGACAGCAGAAGGCTACAGCGAGTTCAAGGAGTTTTATAAGGAAGCATTAAAGTAATCACATGTAAAGGCGCTGCAGCGTTTGCTGCAGTGTCGTTTCTGTGTAAGCTAAAATGGAGGTAAGGCGATTGAGAAAACAAGTATTGCTGAAAAAAGGTATTACAGGACTGCTTTCTATTGGAATGCTGTTAGGGTCTGTTATTCCGACAGCAGCACAGGAAACGTCCAGTCAAAGTGCATTTGAAACGAAGCTTCAAGAGCAGATGCAAGAAACGCAAATGCAGTTTGAAGAGCTGACGTCTGAAACAGAATCCGAAACGGTCAAGACTCAGTCGCAGGAAACTCAGACAGAAACATCTGCGCAGGAAAGTGAAGTGATTCCATCGGAAGAATCATCGTCAGCATCACAGGCAGAAACAAGTGAAGTTCAGACAGAGCAGCCAACACAAACGGAAATTCAAAGTGAGCCTCAGACGCAGGAGACAGTGCAGATCTCGTCAGAGGCTGACAGTGTAGAAGAAACACAGGAAAATGAAGCAGAGTATTCTACAGAAGAATTTACAGAGGAAGAGTCTACAGAAGAAGAATTTACAGAAGAGGAATCTACAGAAGAGGAAACAACAGAAGAAGCAGAGTTAGAAGGAGTTGAAGAAAGCTTCTATGCTAATGCAAGCTTAAATGCAGATTCAAAGGTGTATTCTGGATGGAAAAAAGATTCATCAGAGATAGTGACACTTCCAGCGGGTTCTTATGTTTACATAACATCTGTAGTTTGTGTGGAGGAAGAGCCGCGATGGGCGCATGTTATTTTTGATATTAATGAATACTGTTATGAAGGATATATTCCATTTGAAGTGCTTTCTGTGAGCTATGATGCCAATCTGATGGCAGCGGATGAGACACAGGCCTTTCCAGCAGATTACCAAAGTGCCTTGAATGCACTTCATCAGGCACATCCTAATTGGGTATTTAAGCCGGTTTATGTGGGTGATACTTTTGATTATGCAGTAGGACAGCAGATGGCGGTAGCATCGAGAGCACTTGTAAGCACTTATTATAATGAATGCTTTCGATCTATGTTAGACAGAGATTACAATTGGCAAACTAATACTTGGAAACAATGGGAACCAGGTTGGGCCGGCGCGTCAGAAGAGACTGTGCGCTATTATATGGATCCGAGAAATTTTTTAAATGAAAATGACATTTTTATGTTTGAATCACTTATCTATGAGAAGTATCAGACACAAGGGGCAGTTGAGGCTGCACTTGCCAATACATTTATGTCGAATGCGAAAGTTCCAGGTGCAGAGTATACATATGCATGGTTGTTTTGTTGGGTTGGAGAAAAATATAATATTAATCCGGTAGCACTTGCAAGTCGTGTTAGACAAGAACAGGGAGCAGGTACGTCTGATTTGATTTCTGGAAAATATGCTGGATATGAAGGATTGTACAATTATTTTAATATACAGGCAACTGGTTCAAGTAGAGATCAAATCGTGCAGAATGGATTAAAAGAGGCAAAGACGGGTTCGACAATGATGCTTCCAGATGGTACAGTATCAAGTGGATCTTGGGATACCCCAACAAAGGCATTGATTGGCGGTTCATTGAAGTTTGCCAATCTGTATATTCTCAAAAATCAGAATACGCTATATGCCCAAAAATTTGACTATGACGGTCAGTATAACGGTAAATATTGGCATCAATACATGACCAATATCATGGCACCGTATTCAGAGGGAAATCAAGTAAGAAGATCCTATACCAATAGTGGTCAATTAGGAAATAGTTTTGTCTTTTTGATTCCTGTTTATGAGGCGCGTCCGGTATCTTCACTCAAACCACAGGAGCGAAAAAATCAGAATAGCTGCTTAAAGTCATTGACAGTAAATGACCAGGAAGTAATCACTGCATTTGATAAGACACAAAAAGATTTTTATTATAGTGTAGGGGAAAAGACAGTTTATGCGAATGTTAAAGTAAAAACTGCATCTTCATCAGCTACACTGAAATTTTCCAATATTGGAAGTATGTCTCACAAGGTTGAGGTTAGCACAATAACCGTTACAGCTGAGGATGGCACACAGACACAGTACCGTTTGTTTGTTGGTTGTGGTGTAACGATAGAACAGGGACTTTTTGATGGTTTTGATGTGAATTCTTATCGAAAGCGTTATCCAAAGCTTGAAAAAGCATATGGAAATGATATTGACGCGTATTATGAGCATTATTTCCTAACTGGGAAAAAAGCCGGATGGGATGGAACAAAAGGTGATTTCGCAGAGGATAATGATGACAGTGATAAGACGTCAACAATTTATAAAGGCGTTGACTATGCGCCAGTATTTGATGCTAAATACTATTTAAATCGTTACTCAGATTTGAAGTCAGCATTTGGAAATGATTATGCGGCAGCATTGAAGCATTTTGTAGAATATGGAATGAAGGAAGGTCGTCAGGCAAGTGTGGAATTTGCTCTGAATGTTTATAAGAGTAATTATGAAGATCTTACAAAAGCATTTGGAACAAATAATGTTTTGTACTACTGGCATTATATGAATTATGGTAGAGCAGAAGGACGGAATGCAATGACAAGGATTCCATCAACTGTATATGACGGAGTTGATTATTCTGCAGTTTACGATTATGAATACTATAGGGCACATAATGAAGACTTGGCAAGGGCATACGGTGATGTTTCAGACAAATTTTTGGAACATTTCGTAAAGTATGGAATGAAAGAGGGACGTCAGGCAAGTGCAGAATTTAAACTAAAGGCATATAAAAGTAATTATGCAGATTTGGTTAATGCATTTAAAGCAAATAATGAGTTGTACTACTGGCATTATATGAATTATGGAAAGGCAGAGGGAAGAATAGCATTTTCATATTCCGCAGAATATAAGGGTGTTGATTATGCTGCAGTATTTGACTATGAGTATTATCAAAAGCAGTATGCAGATCTGTTTAATGCATTTGGAGATGATGCTGAAAGTTATTTGTGGCACTTTGTAGAATATGGAATGGCTGAAGGCCGTCGGGGAAACAAACAATTTAATGTGTATGCATATAAAAATCGATATGCAGATCTCAAAAAAGCGTTTGGAAATAATTTGTGTTCATATTATCTGCATTACATTGAATATGGAAAAGCAGAAGGAAGAAATGGCGCAGATTAAAATAATACAAAAATACAGATTTAGATAAAAGAAAGGCATGGAACACAATGTCATTATATGAAAATGAAATCAGCAAACGAAGAACGTTTGCCATTATTTCTCACCCGGATGCGGGTAAAACTACATTAACAGAGAAGTTCCTTTTATATGGAGGAGCAATCAATCAGGCAGGTTCCGTAAAGGGAAGAAAAACAGCAAAGCACGCTGTTTCTGACTGGATGGAGATTGAAAAGCAAAGAGGTATTTCCGTAACCTCTTCCGTTTTACAGTTCCACTATGAAGGCTATTGCATCAACATTTTGGATACACCAGGTCATCAGGATTTCTCAGAGGATACGTATCGTACTCTGATGGCAGCAGATTCTGCCGTTATGGTAATTGATGCTTCTAAGGGTGTTGAGGCGCAGACAATTAAGCTGTTTAAGGTTTGTGTTATGCGTCATATTCCGATTTTTACTTTTATCAACAAGTTAGACCGTGAGGCAAATGACCCATTTGATCTGATGGATGAGATCGAGCGCGTGCTTGGTATTAAGACCTGCCCAATCAATTGGCCAATCGGATGCGGTAAGAATTTCAAGGGTGTTTATGATCGTAACACAAATAAGATTACCACATTCGTTGCAGCAGATGCAGGTATGCATGAGATTGAGAGTCATGAGCTTGATGTTGAAGGTGCTGAGGATCAGGTTGGTATTATTGGTTATCAGAAGCTACTTGAGGATATTGAGCTGCTTGATGGTGCATGTGAGGAATTTGATCAGGATAAGGTAAGTAATGGTGAGATTTCTCCTGTATTCTTTGGTTCTGCACTGACAAACTTTGGTGTTGAGACATTCCTTGAGCATTTCTTAAAAATGACAACATCACCGCTTCCAAGACATAGCTCAATCGGTGAAATCAGCCCATTTGATGATAATTTCTCTGCCTTTGTATTTAAGATTCAGGCAAACATGAATAAGGCACACAGAGACCGTATCGCATTTATGAGAATTTGTTCTGGAAAGTTTGAAGCCGGCATGGAGGTGAACCATGTGCAGGGCGGCAGAAAGATTCGTCTGACACAGCCGCAGCAGATGATGGCATCAGAGCGAACAATCGTAGAAGAGGCATATGCCGGAGATATCATTGGTGTATTTGATCCAGGTATTTTCTCAATTGGAGATACAATATGTTCTCCTAAGATGGGTAATATGGCATTTGACGGAATTCCAACATTCGCACCAGAGCATTTTGCCAGAGTGCGTCAGATGGATACAATGAAGCGTAAGCAGTTCATTAAGGGAATCAGTCAGATTGCTCTTGAAGGTGCTATTCAGATTTTCCAGGAATTTAACACTGGAATGGAAGAGATCATTGTCGGCGTTGTCGGCGTGCTGCAGTTTGACGTTTTGAAATTCCGTCTGGAAAATGAGTACAATGTAGAGATTCGCCTTGATCCGCTGCCATACGAGTATATCCGCTGGATTGAGGATTGGGAGAATGTGGATGTAGCAAGAATCAATGGAACATCCGATATGAAGAAAATTAAGGATTTGAAGGATCGTCCGCTGTTACTGTTTGCAAATAGCTGGAGTCCGCAGATGGTACTGGAAAGAAATCCAGGCTTAAAGCTGTCTGAGTTTGGAACAGAGCACTAAACAATATATATTAACATAGTGTCTAATATATTTGCCAGAAGGCAGAATATATTTAATACGCATATACTATACCGAGAAAGTGAAATGCTTTTGAGGGTAGCATATGCGTATTTGTGATTTAAGGCAAAAAGAAGTGATTAATATAAAAGACTGCAAAAGACTTGGCTATGTGTGTGACATTGAATTTGATCGAAAAACAGGCTGCATAACACAGTTGATTGTTCCGGGCACAGGAAAAATATGTGGGTTATTCGGACGAGATACGGAATATCGCATTCCATTTTGCAGAGTATGTCAGATTGGACCAGATATCATATTAGTTGATATTGATGAGGGAGAAAAACCAATCAGAGATAAAGAAAAATAGAATTGAAAACAATTCAGAAAAAACTTGACCTTACATACCTTTTTATTTTATAATAATAGCATTAAAGAGATGCTGGCAGACAGCAGGAATGGAGGCAGCAATGAAGTGTCCGTTTTGCGGAGAAGATACAACAAAAGTAATTGATTCAAGGCCTTCTGACGATAATACTGCGATCCGCAGGCGCAGGATGTGTGAGGTGTGCAACCGGCGCTTTACAACATATGAAAAGATTGAAGTATTTCCACTGATGGTAGTAAAAAAGGATCAGACAAGAGAGGCTTATTCGAGGGAAAAATTAAAAACTGGAATTGTTATGGCATGCCATAAACGTCCGATCCCGACTGATGCGGTAAATCGTCTGGTAGATGATATTGAGACAACTATTTTTAATAATTATGAAAAAGAAGTCAGCAGCAAGGTGATTGGTGAGCTGGTGATGGAAAAATTAAAAACACTTGATGAGGTTGCCTATGTACGCTTTGCGAGTGTATACCGCTCTTTTACAGATTTGAATAATTTTGCACAAGAGCTTGAAAATATGATTCAGAGAGAGAAAAAACAGTGAGTAAATTATATCCATGGGCAGAGGCAGCGTCTGCCTACCAGATTGATTATCAAAAGGAATATGATAACGGCGTGCGCGGCGTACTATTTGATGTGGATAATACGCTTGTAAGGCATGGAGAGCCAGCTACAAAACAGGCAAAGGAATTGTTTGAACATCTTCGCAGCATTGGCTTAAAAACCTGCATTATTTCAAATAATAAGGAGCCGCGTGTCAGTCCGTTTGCGAAGGAAGTTGGAAGTGACTATATTTATAAAGCAGGGAAGCCATCAGTACGCGGTTATGAGGACGCTATGAAGCGTATTCATACAACACCAGATACAACGATTTTTATCGGAGATCAGATCTTTACAGATATTTATGGCGCAAACAGAGCTGGAATTAGGACATATCTTGTTCAGCCAATTCATCCAAAGGAAGAAATACAGATAGTGCTAAAGCGTTATATAGAGCGTATAGTATTGTTTTTTTACCACAGGAGGAATAAGCGATGAGTTCAATTGTTTTGATTGGCTTTATGGGAGCAGGAAAGACAACAGTAGGAAAAGAGCTTGTAAAAAAAGGATTCGAGCTGATTGATACTGACGCCTATATAGAAGCTTGTGAGAAAATGAGCATTTCTGATATTTTTGTTCAAAAAGGAGAAGATTATTTTCGTCAGGCAGAGACAAAAGCACTCAAGACGCTGCTTGTACAAGATAAGCAATTTGTGATTTCATGCGGAGGTGGAATGCCGCTTCGTGAGGAAAACAGAAAGCTTTTAAAAAAACTCGGCATGGTAGTCTATTTAAGGATTCAGCCAGAGACTGTTTTGGCTCGTTTAAAGGGTGACACAACGCGCCCTCTTCTTAAAGGAGATGATAGTGGAGAGCGTGTGCGTACACTGATGAAACAGCGTGAGGCACATTATTTAAGCGGTGCAGATTTTGTGCTAGACGTAGATCAGAAAACATCTGGGGAACTGGCAGAGGAAATTTTTAAAGAGTTTTAAAAATACTACTTGAAAAGTTATATTTTTTATTGTATGATAATATAGTATGTAGCGCTATTTTATGGGCGTTTGCGTTTGTTTAGAACGATAGGCATCTGTGCAAGAGTACAGAAAGATGCCGTTAATTCTCATTTACAGGAGGAAAAAAAATGATTTCAGCTGGTGATTTCAGAAATGGTAAGACTTTGGAAATTGAAGGCACTGTCTATCAGATCCTTGAGTTTCAGCATGTAAAACCAGGTAAGGGTGCGGCATTTGTTCGTACAAAGTTAAAGGATATCAAGAATGGTGGAGTAATCGAGAGATCTTTCCGTCCAACCGAGAAGTTCCCGGAGGCAAGAATTGACCGTAAGGATATGCAGTATCTGTATCAGGATGGAGATCTGTACTACTTCATGGACAATGATACCTATGAGCAGATCGCACTTGGAAGCGAGCTGATCGGTGACGCATTAAAGTTCGTTAAGGAGAACGAGATGTGTAAGGTATGTTCCCACAATGGAAACGTATTCTCCATCGAGCCGCCGCTGTTTGTAGAGCTTCAGGTTACTGATACTGAGCCAGGCTTCAAGGGAAACACTGCTACTGGTGCTACTAAGCCGGCAATCGTTGAGACTGGTGCACAGGTAAATGTTCCGTTGTTCGTAGAGAACGGTGAGGTAATCAAGATCGATACCAGAACAGGTGAGTATTTATCCAGAGTATAATCTGATCAGAAATTCAAAACAAAATATTTAACGTTTTGTTTTAGAGTCAGCTGTTTGATCTAACAGCTGACTCATATACACCTGTAGCTCAGTGGATAGAGCAGTAGAATCCGGATCTACGTGCGGGGGTTCGATTCCCTTCAGGTGTGTTCTCTCATCCAGCTTTTCTGGAGTTTAGAACGGAGGAGCAATATGGATTATCAACAATTTTTATTTACCATTACTGCGGGTCTTCAGTCCGCCTGCCAGGCAGAGGAAAAGATTACCGTGCAGACAATTGAACAAAAACATACAGCAAAGATAAAAACGGTGTCATTATACCACAGAGGAAAAAGAACAACTCCTTGGATATATATGGCGCCGTTTTACCGTTTATATCAGCATGGCTATTCTATGGAAAGTATTCAAAAGGAATTAAAAAACGTGCTTGATATGGTAACAGAAAATAATAAAGTGGAGGGAGAGATATTTACAAACTTTGAATGTGCTGCTGCCTTTTTATCAGTGCGGCTCATTTCATATCAGAAAAATAAGGAATTTTTATCACTTGTCCCACATAGACGTATTCTTGATCTTGCCATTATCTATCAGCTGGTATTTGAGGGAACAGACACAACGATGGGTGCTGCCGTTGTGTATCAGGATCATTGCAGAATCTGGGAGGTGACAGAGGACATTTTATTCCAGACAGCCATCGCATCTATGATTCGCCGTTTTCCACCGTCTTTAAATAGCGTAGAGGCATTGATTGGGCTGCCTGAGCTGCCAGTACAGTCTGGTTTTCCTCATTTATTTGCGCTGACAAACAGTAAAGCATTTTTTGGAGCATCAGTCATCATGTATCCGGGTATCCTTAGGACGGCAGCAAAAAAGCTTGGCGGTGCATATTATATTTTGCCGTCAAGTATGCACGAAGTACTGCTTCTTGCAAAAGATAAAGATACAGATCCGTCACAGTTAAAGGAAATTGTGGAGGAGGTAAATCTGACAGATGCTGTAAGTACAGATTTTTTGTCAAATCATGTGTATGAGTATGATTCAGATGAGGATACTGTCACTATCGTAGTGTAATCACACCATATCATGGTAATTTTGCACAAAATAAAGTGCCGCGTGTGGCAAAAGAGATAAAAAGCTTGCATATTTTACAGATTCGTATTAAAGTATAGAAGAGCTTGGTCAGTTTATGTCATTTTGGTGGTGACAAGAAATGACAGTAAAAACTGCTGCAAAAGGTATCAGGAAAGGATATGTCTATGATAATAAATGGAAAGACAGGCCTTACCGGTCTGCTTGGAAGTCCGGTGGGACACAGCAAATCACCGATGATGCACAACACATCATTTCAGGAGTTAGGAATTAATTATGTCTATCTTTGTTTTGATGTTGGCATTGAAGGTCTTAGCGGTGCCGTAGACGGTCTTGTAAGTTTGGGAGCAAAAGGTTGGAACTGTACTATGCCAAATAAGTCTAAGATGGCACGGCTTTGTGATGTGCTTTCGCCAGCAGCGTCGATTACAGGCTCTGTGAATACGGTTGTGAATGAAAATGGAAAGCTTATGGGATACAATACGGATGGAACAGGCTATATGAGAGCCGTAAAAGAAGCAGGATTTTCGATCAAGGGTGAGAAAATGACTCTTCTTGGAGCAGGAGGCGCAGCAACATCTATTCTTGTTCAGGCAGCACTTGATGGTGTGCGGGAGATTTCTGTATTTTGTCGCCCGGGAAAATCGACAGAGCATGCAAGGCAGGTGATTAATCAGCTGACAAAGCAGACAGCATGTAAGATTAATTTATTTGATTATTCAGATGAGTCTGTGATTAAAAAAGAGCTTTTGACAAGTCGTATTTTGACAAATGGCACAAATGTAGGCATGGCACCAGATACAGATAGAAGTCTGATTACATCAGCAGATTTCTTCCATCCAGATTTAATAGTATCAGATGTAATCTATAATCCAAGAGAGACAAAGCTGATGGAAATTGCTAAGAGTCAGGGCTGTAGCTGTTTTAATGGGTTATATATGTTGCTGTATCAGGGTGCAGAGGCATTTACATTGTGGACAGGAAAGCAGATGCCAGTTGAACTGGTGAAAGAACGATATTTTGATGAGCCTGAGGCGCGTCCGCGTACAGCGCAGTAACGCAAGATGGCAGAATAGGAAGGAATTATGGCAAAAAATAATTTTAAGAGAAAGAAAAAACCAGGTGTGGTCAGAAGGATTCTTCCATACTTTGTCATTATTCTGGTAGCAGCTGCGCTGATTGTGGCAGTTATTTTGATTACGAGCAGAAAAGGCAACAAAGATCGTCAGGAAATCCAGACGGTTGTTGATGTTACAGAAAATCAAAACAATAATAACAATCAGATTCAATCCTTAGAAAAGGACGGCGTGCCGGAAGTAAAAGAACTGGTACAGAAGTATTTTGATGCAGTAAAAAAGGCAGATGTCAAGGATCTTAAGCAGATTGTTGTGCAGGATACAGAATTTAGTGAGGAAGCACTTAAAAAGCAGTGTGAATATGTTGAGTCCTATGAGAACATTATCTGCTATACAGTTCCAGGTATTGCTGATAATACTTATATAGCATATGTATATTATGAGATAAAGTTTATTGGAATTGACACGAAGGCACCATCTATGATTCGACTTTATATTTGTCAGAATAAGGATGGAAGCCTGTATATTGATAAGAATGCGAAGGATGGCGAGATTGCAGCTTATCTGCAAGAGGTTGCCGGATGGGAGTCCGTGCGTGAACTGGTTGCAAATGTAAATACAAGATACCAGGAAGCATGCGTAAAGGATGAGGCACTAAAGAACTTAAAGGATATGCTGGATGGAAAGACATCTGTTCCATCATCTGAAAAATCATCTGAAGAAAATACGTCAGAATCTGTCAGTGAGACTGTTTATGATGCAGAATCACAGGCAGATGAGGCATAAGACAAGGAATGAGAGGAAACATGGAGAATATACAAAACGTAAAGAAAGTTTGGCAGGCAATTGATGATATAAAAAAGATAATCAAGGGTAAGGATGAGAGTCTGAATAAGCTTATGTGTACGATGCTTGCAGGCGGTCATATACTGATGGAGGATATTCCTGGTGTAGGAAAGACAACGCTGGCGCTGGCATTCTCAAAAGCATTGTCCTTAAAACAAAAGCGTATGCAGTTTACACCAGACGTGCTTCCGTCTGATGTGTGTGGTTATCATATGTATCAGAAGGATACTGGAAAGTTTGTGTATTATCCAGGAGCTGTTATGTGTAATCTGTTTCTTGCAGATGAGATTAACCGTACATCACCAAAGACACAGTCTGCGCTGCTTGAGGTTATGGAAGAAGGCACTGTCACAATTGATGCAGTAAAAAGAGAAGTGCCGCAACCATTTATGGTAATTGCAACAGAGAACCCTACAGGATCTTCTGGTACACAGCTGTTGCCGGAGTCTCAGCTTGACCGTTTCATGGTTCGTATGTCTTTGGGCTATCCAAGTCAGGCAGATGAAATTTCTATGATGAAGAGCAAAAAGGAATATTCTGTAGATGATATTCCAGCATCTCTCACCGTTGAAGATATTCTTGAGATGAAGAAAGAGGTCGAGAAGGTATTTATTCATGATCTGATCTATCAGTATACGACAGATCTTGTCAATGCGACCAGAAAGCATCAGTATTTGACACTTGGCGTCAGCCCAAGAGGAACGCTGGCGCTGATTAATATGGCAAGTGCACATGCGTACCTTCAGGAGCGCGATTATGTAGTTCCAGCAGATGTGGCTGCTGTATTTACTGATGTATGTGCGCATCGTCTGATTTTAAATACAAAGGCAAAGGTGGGCGGATTAACAGCAGAAGGCATTCTTGAGCAGATCTTAAAGCTGATCCCTCAGCCAAAGGCAAAATAAAAAGACAGGCCTTGTAGGAGCATGTTCTATAAGGCCTTTGTTTGCTTTTTCCTGAAAGGAGAGTTTTTATGTGGGGAAGAAAAATAGTCTATATTCTTCTGGTTATAATCACATCATATATTGCACTGATGTATGAAAGTCCTGTTCCTGGAGTATTTCTGGCGTTTGAGCTGCTGCTTCCAATAGCATTATTTGCACTTACCTGGTATCACAAAAAAAACGTTAAGGTAACAATTGGAAATGGACAGCAGGTGGCAGATTGTGAAGAAAAAATAGAAATTCCTATTCGTTTTCATAATAATGGCTGGTTTCCGATAACAGATGCGTCTGTAAGAGTAAATGTCAGCAATACATTAGATGGAGAAAAGGAATCCTATGATATCAATCTGCGTGCACCGGCAAAAACATCAGTAACTGTTCCATTTACATTTTGTTCCACATATTGTGGTGTGATTAAAATTTCATTTGAGCGAATTGTAGTCTTCGATTATCTGAGATTATTTCAGAGAAAAAAAACAATTTCTGCTCAGGCAGAGTGTGTTGTAATGCCTCATCTTCTTGATCTTCAAGTCGCTGTGACAGATGCCTGTCGTAATTTTGACAGTGACAGCGAGGAGTACGATAAGCATAATGCAGGAGATGATCCTGCTGAAATTTATCAGATCCGCGAATTTCGTCAGGGCGACAAAATGTCAAGAGTTCATTGGAAGATGACAGCCCGCCTTGATCAGATGATGATTAAGGAACTGTCAAGGCCAATCAGTGATTCAGTTGGAATTTTTCTGGATCTTCGTTATCAGACAATAGAGGAGATTCAGTCGGTATATGATCTTTGTTATTCGCTTTCAGCGGCACTTTGTTTTAACGAGTGTCATCATCGCATGATCTGGTATTCACAGGATGGTGGAGGTGCATTTGAAGAACATCTGATTAAAGGAATGGATGACATTACAGCTGTTATGAGTAAGCTTCTTGTCAGTGCAAAAAGAACTGACAAGCTGTACTGGGAGGAGTATAAAAGCAGCCGCAGTACACCGCTGTACCGTATGATTGCAATAAGCTGTATGGATACGAATAAAGATGAACAATTAGGTGACTTTTTGTCATCAGATGGTACAAGAAAATCAATTCTTACAATTAACGAGATTCATGAATTGATTGAGATATGATAAAATTAACTGTCATAATTAAATTGTATATTTAATTTGCAACGAAGGAGGAACTTCATGGAAAACGAAGAGAAGGGCATTCTGGTCGAGCAGGTTGTTCAGGCTGACCGAATCCGGACTCACGGCAAGTTTCATGAGCGATTGTTTTTGCTGCTGCGCATTATCTATTTTTTAATAGGAATGCTTGGTGTGGTGCTTGGACTTGCGCTTACCTATGAGATTGAGCTAAATTATGTGCTGCTTGTGGTGGGAACGATTGTGATCGGCCTTCTTATAACAGCAGCCTGGGAACTCCCAATCAGCCGCATGATTACATGGCCGGTCTTATTTGGTATTTATCTGTTAGCAGGAATTGTATTTCACAACAGTATTTTTAGTGGATTGTTGGGATTCTATAACAGTTATGCGGGATATATAAATGAGTATTATGGTATAAAAGTTTCACTTGCAGCTATTGAGCCAGTTTCAGCAGCCTCTTATTTGATTACGCTGTTGTTTGCAGCATTTTTAATTGGAGCAATTTTATCGCTTGGAACGATTCGTTCATTAGATGGAAGGGTGACAGCACTATTATTTGGCGTAATCTTTATTCTTGCGCTTGCAGTTGGAGAGCTTCCGGCAATGCCATCATTTTTAATGATGCTGTTTGTGCTGATAGGTACGTTTTCTCTGCAGTACAGCCGTTATCGTGAGAGCCTTAGTGTGAGAACAGTTACAGTAAAGATGAGCAATAGCGCATTTGGAATGCTTAGGTGGCAGACATCTGTTGTAATTGCCGCTTTGTTCTTGCTGCTTCTTCCAGTGAGCCGTTTTATGTTAGGACCTGCATTTACAGATGGATATGAAGCACAAAGCCAGATACGTGAAGATATTCGAAACGGAGATCTGTTAAAGAGTCTGGAGACCTTCTGGAAGAAGGTGACTAGAGGTGAGTGGGATTGGCTTCCTGTTGATATTATTCGAAGCAGCGGCGTCCACGGCGGTAAGCTTAGTAATGTAAAAGAGGTGCGCGATTATAATGAGACGCATTTATATTTAGATATTTCGAGTGATTTAAAGGCACCGCTTTATATTCGAGGCTACGTAGGAAGCAATTATACGGGCAGCGGCTGGCGCGAGCTTAGTGATAAGCAAAACGAAGAGGGACTTGCAACGGGTATGGATCTGATAAGCTTAAGCAGTCAGTATTATCAGGTTTTGGAAAATCTCTATAATAGTGGTGATGAATCTGTTGCCAGACGAGATCTTGTTATTTCAGACGTAGATGCAAACAGTGCCTTCTCGTACATTCCGTATGGTACAAGTCTTGTTGATTTTACAGCGGGGGAGCCATTTGATGCGTATCCAAAGCAGGAAACAGATAGAGAGATCTTTTCTATGTACTATATGAATACGCAGCGTCTTTCAAATATTCAAAAGCTTGAGACGGCAGGTTCATACGAAACACAAGATGCGTCTTACCGCGCTTTTGCAGATTCAGTCTATCTGTCACTGCCAACAAAGGGACTTGATTCCTTCTATGAAGAATATTCAGGAAAGAAATTTACATCAATTGCAGATTGTGTGTCATTTGTGCGATCAACGCTTGAAGCGCATGCCTCTTATACAAAGACACCAGGCTCAACTCCGCGTGGAAATGATTATGTAGAATATTTCCTGTATGAAAATAAGCAGGGTGTATGTACACATTTTGCATCAGCAGCAGTACTTTTATTCAGGCTTTATGGAATCCCGGCGCGCTATGTAGAAGGATATCTGGTGCGCGATTTGCAATCAGGAAATGGTGCACAGGCCATTATGGATGAGGCAGCGCATGCCTGGGCTGAGATTTATGTAAAGGGTGTTGGCTGGATCCCAATCGAGGTAACACCAGGCTTTATAGATGAGGCAGATTTAGCTGATTCAAACGACGGACAGGATTCTACTATTAGTTCCGATCAGCTTGAAAATGCAACAAATCCGGCAGAACCAGAGACGCAGGTAGAGGAGCCTCAGGCAACAGTAGAGGGAATCTTTGAAACTACGCCAGAGACAACAGCAGAAAATGAGCAGCCATCAGAACCGGCTAAGCCATCAGAGCAAAATCAGCCAACAGCGCCGAATCAGCAGCAAAGTCAGAGCGATCCTAATAATCAGAATAATACAGATAATTCTAAGGATAATCATTTTTTCAAGCTTCTAATGCGTGTGATTTTGATTGTGCTTTGCTGTATTTTATTTATTGCGCTTATCATCTTTGGAATGATCTATCAGAGAAAGATGCGTTTAAAGCGTCAGGAACAGCATTTAAAGGGTGAGCCAAAAGAAGCATTATTATATGCTCTTTCCAGAATGGATGCGCTGTGTGAAGCAGAAAACCTTGAGAAAATCAGTACAGCAGCTGATGCAGCAGCGCTTCAGGAATCATTCCCGACAATAACACAGGAAAAACTGATGTGGCTTCAGGATCTTTTGCAGGAACTCACCTTTAGCAATCATGCCTACGGAACAGAGCTGCGCGATGAGACGGCACAGCTGTATCGTGATATGGCATCAGATGCGACAGCGCGTCAGAGCCGCCTTAAACGTATGTGGTATCGCTATGGAAGATGCTTCTGCTAAGACTAACTAAAGAATGATCCAGCGCATCCTCCGAGGCAGCAAAGGCCAAGAACAAGAAAGGCGGGGTACGACAAAGTATCCTTTGCGACAACAACACAGACGAGTGCGAGTAGAACGAAATACCCGATTCCAAAGCAAAGTCCCCAGAGAATGCGCCTTTTAGGAAAGATGTGTCCAAAGCAAAAACCGCCGAACAGGCAGGAGAGAAGGTAGGACAGATAAAGTCCAGTCTTTACCTGACCGTCCGACAGTGAGAGCTTCCACATAAGAAGTGCCATTAGGCAAAGAATGATTATACTAATCAGAAATGAAAGAAGAAGTGTGCGAATTACAGGAATAAGTTTTGAGCGCATGAAAAAGCCTCTTTGAACATGTTTACTAACATGTATTCAAAGAGGCCTTTCTTTATGTCTAAGACTATTTAAAAAACAAATAAGATTGTGATATTATGCATCAAGTACAGCAACAACATGAACCTGTTTCTTAGAAGCATCATACGGAATCTGGTTTCCATCAACTGTGACACCGTCAACAATAAGCTTTGAGATACCCTTCTGGCTCTTGTTTGGATTTTGAACCTCAATGGTGTATGTAACATCACGGAACTTTCTGGTAATGGTAAAGCCGGACAACTCAGATGGAATACATGGATCAACGACAAGTCCGTCATAATCTGGCTGTATGCCAAGGATTGCCTGAGAAACATTCAAGAACGTCCAGGCAGCAGTTCCAGTCAGCCAGCTGTTTTTTGCCTCACCAAAGTTTTTCGCATCCTTACCAGCGATCATCTGAGAATATACATAAGGTTCGGTGCGATGGATCTCACTGATATTTTCAATATACGCCGGGCAGATCTTGCGGTATACATCAAACGCGCGGTTTCCATGACCAACGCATGTCTCAGCGATAGAGATCCAAGGATTGTTGTGGCAGAAGATACCAGCATTTTCCTTATATCCCGGCGGATAAGAGGAAACCTCACCAAGTTCAAGATGGTAATCCTTGTAAGCTGGCTGCAGTAAGACAATGCCATATTTTGTATCAAGAATCTTTTCTACGCTGGCAAGTGCCTTATTTGCATGGCCTTCTTTAATGCCAACGCCAGCAAGTACACAAAAGCCCTGTGGTTCAATAAAGATCTTGCCATCCTCACACTCATGAGAACCAACCTTATTCTCGTAAGCATCATAAGCACGGACAAACCATTCGCCGTCCCAGCCAGCGGTAAGAATTGTCTGATACATATCGTCTACCTGTGCCAGTGCATCGTCAGCTTCCTTGTCTAATCCCTGTCTTTGACAAAGCATAGCGTATTCTTTTCCATACTTGACAAACATGGCTGCAATAAATACAGATTCTGCAACTGGTCCCTCAGAAGGTCCGCTTGTCTGGAAGGATTCGCCAGGTTCAGATGAGAAGCAGTTTAAGTTCAGACAGTCATTCCAGTCAGCACGTCCAATTAACGGAAGCTTATGTGGTCCGCGGTGTGTAACTGTAAAATTGAAGGAACGGCGCAGATGCTCCATTAAAGGAACTGCAGTCTCTTCCTTGTTATCAAAAGGAACAGACTCCTCAAGAATAGAATAGTCGCCTGTTTCCTTGATGTAAGCCGCTACAGCAGCAATCAGCCATAACGGGTCATCATTAAAGCCGCTTCCAATATCAGAGTTGCCGCGCTTTGTCAGCGGCTGATACTGATGGTAAGCACTTCCGTCTTCCATCTGAGTGGAAGCAATGTCAATGATACGCTGTCTTGCCTTTTCAGGGATCAGATGGACGAAGCCAAACAAATCCTGGCAGGAATCACGAAATCCCATGCCACGGCCGATTCCTGATTCAAAGTAAGAAGCAGAGCGGGACATATTGAATGTAACCATACACTGGTACTGATTCCATACATTAACCATGCGGTTCATCTCTGTATAGTCAGACTCAACATGGAACTTGCCTAACAGCTGGCTCCAGTATTCCTTTAAGTGATCAAGAGCTGCATCCGCCTGTGCTTCTGTTGCAAATGCTTCCATAAGAGCTTTAGCAGGAGCCTTGTTTACAACGCCCTGTGATTCCCATTTCTGATCAGCAGGATTCTCACAATAGCCTAATACGTAAATATAAGTTTTTGTTTCGCCAGGCTGTAATGAAAGGGTAATCTGGTGACTTCCAATCGGAGCCCATCCGCTTGCCATAGAGTTTTTAGATTTTCCATCTTCGACAACCTGAGGGTTATGATAACCACGGTAAGCGCCAAGGAAGCTGTCACGGTCAGTATCAAAGCCGTTTATAGGTGTGTTTACACCAAAGATGGCATAATGTCTGCGGCGTTCACGATACTCGGTCTTGTGAATGATGACAGAACCCATGACCTCAACCTCACCAGTGCTGAAGTTTCTTTGGAAATTTGTCATATCATCCATGGCATTCCACAGGCAAAATTCAACATAAGAAAATACAGAAAAATTCTTGACAGTGTCGGACTCATTGGTTAAAGTTAACTTGTTGACTTCACAGGTATAGCCCATCGGAACGAAAGAAGTAACTTGTGCCTTCAGGCCGTTTTTAACACCTGTAAAAATGCTGTAGCCCATGCCGTGACGGCACTCATAGCTGTCAAGCTCAGTCTGTACAGGCTGCCAACCTGGATTCCAAACGGTATCGCCGTCCTTTATGTAGAAATAATGACCGCCATCATCAAAAGGAACATTATTGTAACGATAACGTGTAAGTCGCAGCAACTTTGCATCCTTATAGAAGCAATAGCCGCCACTTGTGTTGGACTTAATAGAGAAGAAATCCTCACAGCCAAGGTAATTAATCCATGGCAGAGGGGTTTTTGGGGTGGTAATGACATACTCTCTGGAGCTGTCATCGAAATATCCGTATTTCATAGCAACCTCCTTTTCTTCGGGTTATTCAAAATTTCGAGCAGTAAAACCCTGTTACAATCAGTATAGTAGAAAAAAAATAAAAAATCAAGAGGAAACGAAAACGTTTTCGTAAAAATTTTCAAAAAGGCTGCAGTTCATAGCCTAAATAGTGAGCAGCAGCGAAAATTTTGGAAGGAGCAAGCATGATAAAACAATTTTTAGGACATCTTCACACGATCAATCATCACAAATGGCTAGTCACAAGAGACTGTATTAGGGTAGGTCTGATCAGTCAGGGTCTGAAGCATGATTTGTCAAAATATGCGCCAATTGAGTTTTTTGCGGGTGTGAAATATTATGAGGGCGGAAAAAGAAGTCCGATCAATCGCGAAAAAGAAGAAAAAGGATATTCACAGGGCTGGCTGCATCATAAGGGACGCAACCGCCATCATTTTGAATATTGGATCGATTACGCTGTCAATCCTAAAGATGGTTTTATAGGAGCTAAGATGCCAAAGCGCTTTGTTGCAGAGATGGTAATTGACAGAATCAGTGCAAGCCGCAATTACCAGAAGGAAAATTATACATGCCGCAGTGCATGGGAATATTATGCACGTGCAAAGGATGTTTATGTGATGAATGATGAAACTCGTTTCCTGCTGGAATACCTGTTAAAGATGACAGCAGCAAAAGGAGAAGCGTACACGTTTTCGTATATGAGAAAAAAGTTGCTTCGCCACCGTTATCGTGATTATCATGTAGTAAATGGGAAACTGGTATTAGACTAATATATCCTTTTTTCTTGACAATTATGTTTTGAAAATTTATACTAATGATGAATGTCAGCTTTACAAGACAGCCGCTGCAGCCGCAGCAGAAATGAGGTTTGCGATGAATTTAAAAGGAAGAGATTTTTTAAAACTGCTTGACTATACACCAGAGGAGATTACTTACCTGCTTGATCTGGCGGCAGACTTAAAGGATAAGAAGAAAAAAGGTATTTTGGTTGATACTTTTCGCGGAAAAAATATTGCGCTGATTTTTGAAAAGACAAGCACAAGAACACGCTGTTCCTTCGAGGTAGCAGCACATGATCTTGGGATTGGCGTAACTTATCTGGATCCGTCAGGTTCTCAGATTGGAAAAAAGGAAAGCATTGCAGATACAGCAAGAGTGTTAAGCCGCATGTACGATGGAATTGAATATCGTGGTTATGGCCAGGCAATTGTCGAGGAATTGGCAAAATATTCATCAGTGCCGGTTTGGAATGGCTTAACAAATGAATTTCATCCAACTCAGATGTTAGCAGATCTTTTAACAATCCGCGAGCATTTTGGTCATTTAAAAGGCATTCATTTTACTTATATGGGCGATGCCAGATACAACATGGGTAATTCCCTAATGATCGCCTGCAGTAAGATGGGACTTCACTTTACTGCCTGCACTAATAAGAAATATTTCCCAGATGAAAGCCTAGTTGAGCAGTGTAAAGCATTTGCAAGGGAAAGTGGTGGTTCTGTTACATTGACAGAGGATGTTAAGGCAGGAACGACAGGTGCAGATGTCATTTATACTGACGTATGGGTATCCATGGGCGAGCCGGCTGCAGTATGGGAGGAGCGTATCCACGATTTGCTTCCATATCAGGTAAATAAGGCAGCTATGGATAATGCAGCAGAGGGTGCTGTATTTATGCATTGTCTTCCAGCATTCCATGATTTAAATACAGGAATAGGAAAAGAAATCTCAGAAAAGTTTGGATTGACTGAGATGGAAGTGACAGATGAAGTATTCGAGAGCAGCCAGTCAATTGTATTTGATGAGGCAGAAAACCGTATGCATACGATTAAAGCTGTGATTGCAGCAACCATTTAACCGGAGGTTTTGTTACGCTATGGAACACAGACGCAAAAGATGGGGATTCGCGCTGACAGAGATTTTTATGTCATTATTGATCGTCATATCAGCTGTGATTCTGGTGCTGGATTGGAAACATTATGAGTATTTCTTTATTATCGCATTTGCAGCGGCAGCACTTTTGTTTTTAGCAAGAGGAATCCGAACTATAGGTGAGGACAAAAGCCATCTGGCAGGCGGCATATTGTATCTGATAGGCGCTACATTTATGGTGAGCTTTCTGACGGCGAGTATATTAACAATTTTGGGAGGCAGTCTGTGAAACAGAAATTATTGGAGCTTTTGCAAAGCACAGAAGGTTTTTTATCTGGTCAGGAGCTTTCAGATCACCTGAATGTTTCAAGAACAGCAGTGTGGAAAGTAATGAAGAGTTTAGAAGAGGACGGATACGAGATAGAGGCAGTGCGAAATAAAGGGTACAGCCTGAAAAAAGAACCGGATATTTTGACTAAGGAGAGCTGTGCAAGCCGTATTAATACAAAATGGCTTGGCAAAAATCTCATGGTCTATGATGTCACCGATTCTACAAATACAAGATTAAAGCTTGCAGGAGAGCAGGGCGCACCTAATGGAAGCGTTGCTGTGGCTAATGCGCAGGAGGCAGGAAAAGGCCGTCTTGGAAGACATTGGGAGACACCAAAGGGAAGTGCACTTGCGTTTTCTCTTCTGCTTCGTCCACAGATTCAGCCGGAAAACGCATCCATGCTTACATTAGTTGCGGCGCTTGCAGTAAGCCGTGCAATTGATGAATATGCCGGCATCAAAACACAGATCAAGTGGCCAAATGATATTGTCTATCAGGGAAAAAAGCTTTGCGGCATTTTAACAGAGATGAGTGCTGATATGGATCAGATTCATTATGTGATTGTAGGAATTGGCATAAATGTCCAGATGACCGATTTTCCAAAGGAAATTCAAAACACTGCAACTTCGTTAAAACTTGTGACAGGAAAAACGCTTCTTCGAAATGAACTTCTGGCAAAGGTTCTCGAAGAATTTGAAGTTTTATATGAACAATTTGTAAGCGCAGAGAGTCTGAAAAATTTAAAGGCTGAGTATGAAAGCCGCCTGGCAAATAAGGACAATCGCGTTAATGTGCTGGCACCGTCAGGCGCCTGGCAGGGAATTTGTCTTGGAATAAAAGAGGACGGCGCACTCCTTGTACAGCGCGAAGATGGAAAAGTCGAGGAAGTCATCGCGGGAGAGGTATCTGTGAGAGGCATTTACGGGTACGTATAAGTGCACATTGTTACTGAGCAAAGCCCCGAGGTGAATGTGCTTTACGAGACGGGGCTTTTTGCAAAACTAGAAGAAAGTACAAAGAGGAACACCATGGAACAAAATGTAGTGCTCTGCGGAGCAAATTCATACGATCAGAAATACTATCTGAATCAGGAATTTTCAGCACTGCCGGATGCTGTTAAGCAGGAACTTCAAATCATGTGTGTCTGGTTTACCGAAGACATAGGCGGCATTTTGACGCTTGAGTTTGAGCCGGACGGAACACTGATTATGAAGACAACGGCAGATGATATGGATTATTATTATGATGATATTGGTGCAGGATTAAAGCTGCATCAGTTACAAAGACAAAAGCGTGAATTAATGTCATCGCTTGAGATGTACTATCGCGTGATGTTTTTGAATAAAACAGTAGAAGAGGCAGGAAAAGAAATTTTATGAGGATAGGAACAGTAGAAATTTCCCATCCTGTTGCGTTAGGGCCGATGGCGGGGGTAACTGACCTGCCATTTCGTCGTCTTTGCAGGGAAATGGGCTGTGGACTTTTATATACGGAGATGGTCAGTGCAAAGGCATTGTCATATCACAACAAAAATACAGAGCCAATTTTAGAAACAGAAGATGGTGAGCATCCGCTTGCCGTGCAGCTGTTTGGAAGTGAGCCAGAGCTTCTGGCGGATATGGCAAAAAAACTAGAGGAAGGTCCATATGATATAATTGATTTAAATATGGGATGCCCAGTTCCAAAGGTTGTCAATAATCATGAGGGCTCGGCACTCATGAAGGATCCAATTCTTGCCGGAAAAGTTATAGAAGCTATGGCAAAAGCGGTAAAAAAGCCTGTAACGGTGAAGATTCGCCGTGGATGGGATGAATCAAGCGTAAATGCTGTTGAGATTGCAAGAATTGCACAGGAAAGCGGTGCAGCAGCAGTTGCAGTTCATGGACGGACAAGACAGCAGTATTACAGTGGAAAGGCAGATTGGGAGATCATTCGCCAGGTAAAAGAAGCGGTTAAAATTCCTGTTATCGGAAATGGTGATATCACAGATGCATCATCAGCAAAGAAAATGATGGAGGAAACCGGCTGTGACGGAATTATGGTGGCTCGTGCGGCTAAGGGAAATCCATGGATCTTTAGAGAATTAAAGGAATCATTTGAAGGACAGCCAATTAGTCCGCGTCCAACCTACAAAGAAGTATGTCAGATGATTCTTCGTCATGCATCAATGCAGATAGAATATGTAGGTGAGCATATGGGAATGCTGCAGATGAGAAAGCAGGTTGCGTGGTACACGGCAGGGTATCCGGGATCTTCCAAACTCCGCCAGGAGGTTAATCAAATTACTACCTATGAGGAGCTAAAAAGTCTGTTGACAAGGTTTGCTGTTTCCGATATAATAGTTTGAGCGACAGAAGGTTCTTTTGTCGTTTCTTTAAGTTAAAGTATGAAATCAATAATATTAATGAGCCTGCAGGCAGGCCGTAGAAAGGCATGGTTACAGTCATGGCAGAAAAGAAAATGATGACCGTCGAAGGTCTGAAAAAGCTGGAAGACGAGTTACACGAGCGTAAAGTGATCATTCGTAAGGAGATTGCAGATAAGATCAAAGAGGCACGTGAGCAGGGTGACCTTTCCGAGAACGCTGAGTACGATGCAGCTAGAGACGAGCAGCGTGACAACGAGGCAAAGATTGAGGAACTGGAAAACCTGATCAAGAATGCAGTTGTTATTTCTGATGATGATATTGACCACAATGTTGCAAACCTTGGTTCAGCAGTTACCTTAAAGGATCTGGAGTCTGGCGAGGAGATGGAGTTTTCTATCGTTGGTTCCGCAGAGGTGAACAGCCTTGAGTTCAAGATTTCCAATGAGTCTCCTCTTGGAAAGGCAATGATTGGCAAAAAGAGAGGCGACATCATTAAAGTAGAATTCATGGGCAATGAAGTAAAGTATCAGGTATTAGACGTAAAGAGATATTAAAGATAGGAGTTTTATACGATGGCGGATAATAATCAGGACATTAATCAGCTTCTTAAGGTACGCCGCGAGAAGCTTGCTGAGCTGCAGGAGCAGGGAAATGATCCCTTTACCATCACAAAGTATGATGTAACTGCACATACACAGCAGATTAAGGACAATTACGAGCAGTTTGAAGGAAAGGATGTTTCCATCGCAGGCCGTATGATGAGCAAGCGTGTTATGGGAAAGGCATCTTTCTGCAATATTCAGGACAGAGACGGCAATATTCAGTGCTATGTGGCAAGAGACAGCATTGGAGAGGATGCATATAAGGCATTTAAGAAAATGGATATTGGTGATATCGTAGGTATCAAGGGTACACCATTCACCACAAAAACAGGTGAGAAGTCTGTACATGTTGCTGAGATTACACTGCTTTCTAAGAGTCTTCAGATTCTTCCGGAGAAATTCCATGGCCTGACGAATACCGATATCCGTTATCGTCAGCGTTATGTCGATCTGATCATGAACCCAGAGGTAAAGGATACCTTTATTAAGCGTTCTAAGATTATCAAGGAAATCCGTAATTTCCTCGATGGAAGAGATTTCATGGAGGTAGAGACACCAATGCTTGTTTCTAATGCAGGTGGTGCAGCTGCAAGACCATTTGAAACTCATTACAATGCACTTGATGAGGATGTAAAGCTTCGTATTTCTCTTGAGCTGTACTTAAAGAGATTGATCGTTGGCGGACTTGAGCGAGTATATGAGATTGGCCGAGTATTCCGTAATGAGGGTGTTGATACACGTCATAACCCAGAGTTTACTCTGATGGAGCTGTATCAGGCATACACAGATTATGAAGGTATGATGGAGCTGACTGAGAGCATGTTCCGTTATCTGGCTGAAAAGGTATGTGGCAGCACATTGATTTCTTATAATGGAACACCGATTGATCTTGGAAAGCCATTTGCACGTCTTACTATGATTGATGCTATCAAGCAGTATGCCGGCATCGATTTTGATCAGGTTAAGACTGATGAGGAAGCAAAGGCATTAGCTGATCAGCATAAGATTGAATATGAGGCACGTCATAAGAGAGGCGATATCATCAACATGTTCTTCGAGGAGTACTGTGAGGATAAGCTTATTCAGCCGACATTCATTATGGATCATCCGATTGAAATTTCTCCGCTTACAAAGAAGAAGCCGTCCGATCCTAACAAGGTAGAGCGTTTTGAGCTGTATATCAATACTTGGGAGATGTGTAACGCATATTCTGAGTTAAACGATCCGATTGACCAGAGAGAGCGTTTCAAAGCACAGGATGCAGCAGCTGATGCTGGTGATGAGGAAGCAAACCATACCGATGAAGACTTCCTGAACGCACTGGAAGTAGGTATGCCGCCAACAGGTGGTATCGGATATGGTATCGACCGTCTTGTAATGCTGTTAACAGATTCAGCAGCAATAAGAGATGTTCTCCTGTTTCCGACAATGAAGTCACTCGACTCCGATAAGAAGGCTGCAAAGCCAGTTGAGGAGGCTCCAAAGGCAGAAGAAAAGGTCGATTTTTCCAACGTAAAGATCGAGCCAATCTTCAAGGAAATGGTTGATTTTGAGACATTTGCAAAATCAGATTTCCGTGCAGTTAAGATCCTGGCATGTGAAGCAGTACCGAAGTCAAAGAAGCTTCTTAAGTTCACATTAGACGATGGAGAACGTAAGGATCGCGTGATTTTAAGCGGTATTCATGAGTATTACGAGCCGGAAGAACTGGTTGGTAAGACAGCAATCGCTATCGTAAATCTGCCGCCGAGAAAGATGATGGGAATCGCTTCCGAGGGTATGCTGATTTCAGCAGTACATGAGGAAGATGGTCATGAAGGACTGAACCTTCTGATGGTAAATAACAGAATTCCGGCGGGTGCAAAACTGTATTAAAAAAGTTGTAAAAAATGTAGAAAAAGTTGTGTACTACAACAAAAGTACAACAAATTTTTGTTGTATAATACGTGATAATAAGTGATATTACGTTTGTTGTACCTAGGAAAAGTGAATTTTTGGTGTGCTACGAGGACATTTTCCCAAAAGAAATTTTGGGAAGGTGTCCTTTTTGTGTTATTGTCGAAAAAATCTAAAAGAAAAAGGAGAGAGTCAATATGAACAGTACAGCGTTAGGTGCAACAAACAAAACAGAAAACGGCATTATGTTTAAAAGTAATGCCCATGAGAAATTCTACTATGAAAAATTAAAGAAGATGCAATATCAGGACGAGTATCATATGGCGCTTTGTTATTGTCTTGGTATCAGCGATGATACAAGAAGAAACATTGATCGCATATATGACTTTGAGACAGGCTGCGTCAAGCCAGCGTGCTTATATGAGGGTTGGCAGACAAGCGGAAGTAAGAAGATAGTGCGAATGGCATTCAACTTATATTGCAACGGAACACCGAGTGTAGACGAAGATACTACCACAGATGAGCAAGCTGTACGAGTGCAGACAGTATAGCGTGGAAGAACTGTTCTGCTGTGAGTATGCACTATACTTCTGGCAGGCAGTTCAGATCCGCTATCCTGAGTATACATCCTGCAATCGAAAGCTTAGTGAACTTACAGGAGGATAAAGACAAGTGCTGAAAATAAGACTGATGGGAACAAAGGGGGATATTGAGTGGTTTCAAAAACTTATGAAGAACCATCTTCAAGTTAAGGTTTTATTACGCAGATTCTGATGCGCAAGAAGTATGCTGATAAGAAACGGTTAAGTATAGCAGAAGATTAGGTTATTGATAAACTTCTGGACAAATTGTCCAGAAGTGAAAACTGAATACAAAATCACGAAAAGAGCGGTCAAATCATGTTTGGCGGCTCTTTTTCTGCCCATATAGGGCAGATCAACAACATGGGAGGCCGCGAATGGAAAACGTGAATCAGATAACAGAGAAAGATGTTACTGAAATATTGAGCCAACGGGAAGAATTGTTGGAAGGATATCGTAAGAGACTAGAAATGCTTTCAAGAGAATATGAAGATGCAGGAGAGTTGATTGAAATGTTACAGTTGAGAAGTCCGTTAAATGATCAGGAAGGAAGCAAGAGCCAAGAAATAAAAGGGTTGGATGATATTTATATGCTTTATGAAAAGCAAAAGAAAAATTATCAGAAAGAAATTTACAAGAATATGCTTCAGATTGTAGACTCCATAGATCAGGTGAAGCATGTTTATTTGTATTACCTACAACTATCACCGAGGGAGCAGGAAATATTAAAAGCAATTTATATAGATAAAAAGCCATATAAAGCTATCATAACGGAGGGAATGTCTGAGCAAACAATTAACAGATTGAGAAAGAAGGCGATTCAAAAAATTATTCATAGATTGGAAAAAGATAATCAGGCAGAGCAGGAAGAGTAAGAGATCACTTCTGGACAATTTGTCCAGAAGTGAGAATCAAATAAGAAATCAGAGAAAGAGCAGTTAAAGTAGTGTTGGCTGCTCTTTTTGAGCGTGAAAATAAGTCGGGTCATATCGAATAGTATAAATTTTCGACAGGCATTATAGAGAAAACTGTATGAGCAAAGTATGTAGAAATTGTAAGGAAAGCAAAACAAGATCAAAAATCTTGATTTAAGATAAATAATGACTGCTTGTTTGCCATAAAAAAGAATCAGCTGTTTATGGTGAACCTTGTCAAAATAGGATGAAAAGAAGAAAACTACGCGATATACGCGATGTGATTTGCTGGTGTTTTTTGTCGAAACTACGTATAATCAAGGGTCAAATAAGACAGAAAGGAGTCAATAAAAATGTTGAAAGTAACAGATGAAATGTTAACGGGTATGCGTTCATGCATTGAAAATACTGTTCAGTTAAGAAATGCTGTATTTTTTAGGTGCACTAATGCGTAGAAAGCAGGTGTATGATGAGTTCAAATCATTTTTTTGTGTATGACAAAAAGACAGATTGCATATCTGCCTCATAATGGAGTATAATGGTAACGAGATTTATGCAACCCGATACATGAAATCCCTATTTCTCTTTGGACGGAGGTGGATAGGATAATTTCGATTGTACCTGACAGGTGTCAGATACTTTTGTATGAGAAGCATGGTCTCTGTTTCGTTACCACCGTGTTTGAGATATGCCCTGCATATGTTTACTGCGATGGCGAAATTAATTTTATAGGCGTGTTTGGTATTTTTAGATGTTTTTACCAAAGCGTGAGAAGTCACTAATTCACAGAAATTATACAGAATCATACGGGCATTGATTTCCTGAAGGATTCCATCATACTTGCTGCTGTGCCAATTGATCAGACTGATGGTGTATTTGAGTTCACGGAAGCTTGTTTCCTCGCTCCAGCGCATCCGGTAAAGTTTATTGATTTCTTCCAGAGGAAATTCTTCTTCTGAAAGATTGGTGGCAATACAGATATAGGTTCCATTATCAAGGCGAATACGTACAATACGGAATTCAATATCGTAATACATGCAGTTTTCATCAAGAGAATCAAAATATGTATAAAAGATGGAAAATACGTCGAATGAGACGTTTAGAAAGAATATGGAGGTTGGGTATATATGATGGAACAAATAAAAGATTTTGAACCGGATGAAATACCTATCTGGAATAAGTTTATGCTTACAAAACAAGAAGCATCAGCGTATTCGCATATAGGGTTAAATAAGCTTGAAGAGTTGCTTAGGAATCCAACTTGTACATTTGTGCTGTATGTAGGAAAGAAGAAACTGATTAAGCGAACAGAGTTTGAAAAATACATCCTGGACAATGTTGAGATATAAGACAATTTATTCATTTTGTAAGGGTAATTATCAACTTTAGAATTTACAATTAGGCCACGTTATAGTATAGTATATGCTGAATGCGTGGCTTCTTTAGTTACGAAAGAAGCGCGGTATGTTCACACAACAGCTGAACAAAAAACAAAGGAGATAACATAAAATGAAACTAGGTATCGTCGGGCTTCCGAACGTCGGAAAGTCCACATTATTTAATTCTTTGACAAAGGCGGGCGCGGAAAGCGCGAACTATCCGTTCTGTACGATCGATCCGAACGTGGGTGTCGTACCGGTACCGGACAAGCGTCTTGACAAGCTGACCGAGATGTATCATTCAGCGAAGACAACACCGGCCGTGATTGAGTTCGTTGATATTGCAGGACTTGTAAAGGGTGCATCCAAGGGAGAAGGACTTGGAAACCAGTTCTTATCCAACATTCGTGAGACAGATGCGATTGTGCATGTTGTACGTTGCTTTGAAGATCCAAATGTCATTCATGTCGATGGTTCGGTTGATCCGATCCGTGATATTGAGACGATTAACTACGAGTTGATCTTCGCAGATATTGAGGTGCTTGACCGTCGAATTGCGAAGGGACAGCGTGGTGCAGCCAATAATAAGGAACTTGCAAAGGAAGTTGATCTGCAGAAGCGGATCAAGGAGCATCTGGAATCCGGTAAGCTTGCAATTTCCTTTGAGACAGACGATGAGGACGAAATCAAGTGGATCAAGGAATACAACCTGCTGACAGGAAAGCCGGTGATCTATGCGGCAAATGTATCCGAGGATGATCTGGCAGACGATGGAGCAAGCAATCCATATGTACAGAAGGTGCGCGAATATGCGAAGGAATTTGGCAGTGAAGTATTTGCTGTGTGTGCACAGATTGAGCAGGAGATCTCCGAGTTAGATGATGATGAGAAGCAGATGTTCTTAGAGGAGCTTGGCGTATCGGAGTCCGGTCTGGATAAGCTGATCAAGGCAAGTTATTCTCTGCTTGGACTCATCAGTTACCTGACAAGTGGTCCGGATGAGACACGTGCATGGACAATCACGAAGGGCACGAAGGCACCACAGGCAGCGGGTAAGATCCATACGGATTTTGAACGTGGATTCATCAAGGCGGAGGTTGTTGCTTACGATGATCTCATGGAGAGCGGCAACATGCTTGCAGCGAAGGAAAAAGGACTTGTACGACAGGAAGGAAAAGAATATGTCGTGCAGGATGGCGATGTGATCTTATTCAAGTTTAATGTATAGAAACATATCATTGTGAAAAACTTATCAATAGAGTCAATTGACGAAAATAAAAAGGAAAAACTATGTATGATATCAGATTCCCAAATCTTGGGATAGTATTAAAAAATATCAAAGACGGATTCACGATCTTTGGATTTGAAATCAAATTTTATGGTGTGATCATAGCACTTGGATTTGTGCTGGCGTTCCTTGTAATCAGCAAGGAAGCAAAAAGGACCGGGCAGAGCGAGGACACATATCTGGACTTCATGCTCTGGCTGATCATCCCGGCAATCTTAGGTGCGCGGCTCTACTATATTATATTCAGCTGGGATTCGTATTTCCAGAAGGGCAAGGGCTTCGGGAAGACGTTGTTCGATCTGATTGATATCCGGAGCGGCGGACTTGCCATCTACGGTGGCGTGATCGCGGGTGTGATTGTTGCAATCGTCTTTGCGAAGAAGCAGAAGATGAAGTTCTCTGTACTTGCCGACACGGTGACGATGGGACTTCTGATCGGACAGATCATGGGACGCTGGGGCAACTTCTTCAACCGGGAAGCGTTTGGCGATTATACGAATTCGCTTTTTGCGATGGCGATTCCGACCGACTATTATGTTGGCAAAGGAACCCTGACCGGTATGATTAACTCCGGTATCATCACTTCGGAGATGGCGAATCATATGCAGGTCTACGATGGCATGCAGTGGATCACGGTACATCCGACCTTCCTGTACGAATCGGTGTGGAATCTGATCCTTTTGATTGTTATTTTCATCTACCGGAAGCACAAGAAGTTTGATGGCGAGATCTTCCTCATGTATCTGTGGGGCTATGGTCTTGGACGTGTTTGGATCGAGGGACTTCGTTCAGATTCCCTGATGCTTCCGTTCTTCAACATGAAGGTATCCCAGATGATCGCAGCAATCTGTGTACTGGCTTGTTCCGTGCTGATTGTAAAAAAACGGATGGATACCGTAAAAAAACAGGCACCAGCAGGAAAAAAGGAACAATAAATCAATTAAAAATTGTAAGAAATGGACAAGGGAAATGCAAATTGGTATTGCATTTCCCTTTTTTTTGCGTTACAATGAAACCCAAGTGGAAGCTGAGTGGCAGTGAAATGGATGTCAAGTGGTGCTCGGTGGAGGTTGTTCCCACACAGGGAAGAACATTGCATGCAATACGAAAGGTGAAGCTATATGTCAATGGGTATGATAGGAGAATCGAATCATGGCCTCGATGCAAAAGGCAGATTGATTATTCCCATAAGATTCCGTCAGGAACTTGGGGATAAATTTGTGCTGTGCAATGGCATGGACCATAACATTGACGTATATCCGGAAGCAGAGTGGACAAAATTCGCAGAGAAGCTTGCTGCACTGCCAAAGAGTAATTTCCAGGCAAGACGTCTTCGTGATTTCTACGAAGGATCTGCGGTTGTCTGTGAGATGGATAGTCAGTATCGTATTGTAATTCCACAAAAATTACGTGAATATGCGGGCATTGATCGCGAGGTTGTCATGATTGGACATACGGATACCGTAGCAATCTGGGATAAGGCAGCCTGGGATAAGATCAACAGCCCAGAAGAGATTGACCTGAAAGAAATCGCCGAGATTGGTGAGTTGTTCAACATCTAAGGGAGGCTGCGATGGAATTTAAACACAAATCGGTACTTTTAGATGAGACAATTGACAGTCTGAATATAAAACCGGATGGAATCTATGTGGATGGAACCCTCGGTGGGGGTGGACATTCCTTAGAGATCTGCAAGCGGCTTTCGGACAAAGGTAGACTGATCGGAATCGATCAGGATCTGGATGCGATTGCAGCTGCGACCGAGCGGTTGAAGGATTATAAAGATCGTGTAACGATCGTGCATTCTAACTATCAGGATATTGATGCAGTATTAAAGAACTGTTCTGTGAGCGGTGTTGACGGAATCGTTCTGGATCTCGGTGTCTCCTCGTATCAGCTTGATAATGTGGAACGTGGGTTTACTTATCGTGAGGACACGCCGCTTGATATGCGGATGAATCAGGAAAGTACTATGACAGCGAAAGATATTGTAAATGAATATTCTGAAATGGAGCTGTACCATGTGATCCGCGATTATGGCGAGGACAGTTTCGCTAAGAATATTGCAAAGCATATCGTCAAGGCGAGACAGGAGCAGGTGATAGAGACAACCGGACAGTTAAACGAGATCATCAAGGCGGCGATCCCGGCGAAAGTCCGGCAGGGACAGGGACACCCGTCCAAGAAAACATTTCAGGCGATTCGGATTGAATTGAATCACGAGCTGGATGTGCTGGAGAATTCGTTAGATACTATGATCTCATGGCTGAATCCAGGTGGCAGATTGAGCGTGATCACATTCCATTCGTTGGAAGACAGGATTGTAAAAACGATATTTAAAAGAAATATGAATCCATGTACATGTCCACCGGAGTTCCCGATTTGTGTATGTGGGAAGAAGCCGACTGGCAAGGTGATTACCAGAAAGCCGATTGTTCCAAGTGAACAGGAACTGGCAGAAAACAGTCGGGCAAAGAGTTCCAAGCTGCGGGTATTTGAAAAAGCAGATGTATGATTTTAAGGAGTGATTGATATGGCACAACAGGTTAGAAGACAAATGAATTATGTAGACGGTACGGCTGCAAGACAGATGTACGCAGCTCCGGCACGCCGTGTGCATGAGCCGGAAAGAAAGGCACCGAGCCGTAGAGTTGCTCCACAACAGCGTCCGCAGGAACGACCAAAGGTACGGCGCAGAGTGACTGCGCAGACCAAAAAGACGCTGGCATTCTCCGCAGGATATATGCTGTTTATGGCATTTATGGTATGTCTGGTTGTTGGATCAAGCGTATTGATGTTATATCTGAATACGAAGATCAGCACACAGCAGAACAACATCAGTGCCTTAGAGGCAGAACTTGAAAAGATCGAAGATGATAACGCAGCACATAAGCTTCGTTTGAATAATATGTATACATTGGACGATATTTACAATGTAGCAACCAATGAACTTGGTATGGTCTACGCTAAGAGGGGACAGATCATTTATTATGACAGTGCCAATGAAGATTATGTAAAACAGTATCAGGATGTTCCGGGTTCGAATTAGGATGTAGATCAAAAGTCGAGCAGTTTCGCTGCTCGATTTTTGCGGTTGAGGTAAAAGTATGACTAGAAGACCACAAAACAGAGAAAATAGAAGAAAACGAAAGCGAAAGGTATTTACCAACCGGATGCGCGGCAGATTGAAATTTGTGTTTGGGTGTGTCATGGTTGGATTTGGTGTGCTTGGTGCAAAAATTATCTGGATTAATGCACAAAAAGGAAGCCAGTATAAGCAGCAGGTGTTGACACAACAGGGCTATTCCAGCAAAGTGATTCCGTATAAGCGTGGTGATATTGTCGATGCGAACGGGACCGTGCTTGCGACGGATAAGAAGGTGTATGATCTGATATTAGAGCCTGCCAATATCGTGCAGTATGAGAAGAAAAAGACGGCGACGGTATCAGCGCTGAAGGAATTTTTCGGATTTACAGATGAGGAGATCGCAGGATTTCTGGCAAATGAAAAATCGTACTATGTAGTGGCAAAGAAGGGCGTTGAGTACGAGGAAGTACAGAAATTTGAGGAATACTGCAAAACCGATGAAGGCTCCAATGTCGTTGGAATCTATTACGAAGAGCGGTATGTACGTGTCTATCCGAACAAAGAACTCGCGTGCCATCTGCTTGGATTTACCGTCAGCGGAAATGTCGGCATGTATGGCGTCGAGGAGTATTATAACAGCGAGTTAAATGGTACGAACGGACGGGAATACTCGTATCTGAATGAGGATTACGGCGTGACCAATTCGATTGAGCCGGCAACTAACGGCTATAACCTTGTGACAAGTATTGATGCAAATGTGCAGAAGATTGTTGAGGAAAAGGTAAAGGCAAAACTGGAGGAAGAGGACGCTAAGAATATATCCGTGCTCGTGATGAATCCGAAGAATTGTCAGATCATGGCGCTGTATAATTCCCATACATTTGATCCAAACGATGCTTATGATCTGGATTCGACACAGTATCAGTTCGATACGCAGGAAGAACTCGAGACATCCGGATATTCCAGTTTTGAGGACTTTAAGCAAAACGGAACAGATGAAGAACATGTGGATGCGCTATACAAGGTATGGCGTAACTTCCCAGTATCGGATGTGTTTGAGCCGGGTTCTACCTATAAGACATTTACGATTTCCGGCGCACTCGAAGAGGGTGTGATCACACCAGAGGATACATTCTTCTGTGATGGTGGTGAGCAGATTGAGGACCGTTATATACAGTGTCATTCCCATGATTACGGTGGACATGGAATGGTCGACCTTTCCGGAGCGCTGGAGAAATCCTGCAACGATGCTTTGATGCAGATTGCAGCAAAGGAAGGAATTGCATTATTTGATAAATATCAGGTGTTGTTTGGATTTGGACAGTCCACGAATGTCGATCTGCCGGGTGAACCAAGCGATTCCTCACTCAGTGGGCTCGTATATCATGCAGATAATATGGGAGCTGTATCCCTTGCGATATCTTCGTTTGGACAGGGTGTAACAACCTCAATGATGCAGGTTGGAACCGCATTTTGTTCTGCGATTAACGGCGGATATTATTATGAGCCAAGTGTTGTACAGCGGATCGAAGATGAAAATGGAAATATCGTCCGGAATCTGGACCCTGTGTTAGTCAGAAGAACGATCTCGGAGGATGTATCAGCACAGATGCGTCAGTTTTTAAAGAACGTAGTATCCGAAGGTACCGGTAAGAAAGCGACCGTTGAGGGTTACGAGATTGGAGGTAAGACCGGTACTGCCGAGAAGCTTCCACGAGGAAATGGAAAATACATTCTTTCCTTTATTGGATTTGCACCGGTGGACGATCCACAGGTTGTTATCTATGTCGTAGCGGATGAACCGGAATTACAGTCAGGAAGTGGCGAGGCAGCGCATTTGTTTGCAGATATTGCAGAAGCTATCTTCCCATATTTGAATATTTACAAGACGGATGAGACATATGATATTGATGAGGCAACGGCAGAGGATGAACCTGCAACGCCAATCTATGGTGGAGAAGCTCCGGCCAATGATGTAGCTGGTGGCAGCGACAACCCATATGTCGAGCAGTCCGAGGGTGAGACGACAACCGAGACAACGACAGAAGATCCGAGTGCAACGACAGAAGCGCCCGCGCAGGACACAACGCAGGAAGCACCAACCGGATGATGTAGAAAACAGGTATAGTTCGCACGCACAGGGAATACATTTTTATAAAATGAGAATTGGGCGATAGCGGATATGCAGCTTTTATTTACGAGTTCCCATCGGAAGCGATTGTTGATCGTAGTGATTGCATTTTTTACGTTATTGACTATAATAACGGTGAAGCTTGTTTCCATCATGACCATGCAGGCGGACGATTATGGATATCGGGCGCGGGCGGTACAGGAACGTGAGCGCAGCATCAAGGCAAAGCGCGGCAGCATCTATGATAGAAATGGTGTTGTGCTTGCTGGTAACCAGGCAGTCTGTTCGATCTCGGTAATCTACAACCAGATCGAAGATCCGGAGACTGTAATTCGGGTTCTCAGTGAGAAACTGGAACTACCGGAGGAAGATGTCCGGAGACGTGTAGAGAAACGCTCGGTGCGTGAGAAAATCAAAAGCAATGTGGACAAGGAATTGGCAGATGAGATCCGCGCGATGAATCTGGCAGGCGTTATGATTGATGAGGACTACAAACGGTATTATCCGTACAGTACACTGGCATCCCATGTGCTGGGATTTACAGGTAGCGACAATCAGGGTATTGTCGGGCTGGAAGTATACTATGATGATCTGTTGATGGGCGAAAATGGCAGCATCAACACCGTTACAAATGCCAGAGGCATTGAAGTGGAAAATATGGCGGAGAGAAGAGTGGAAGGCACAGCCGGACAAAATCTTGTCACGTCCATAGATATAAACATCCAGCAATATATCACGCAGAAAGCGCTTGAGGTGCTGGAGAAAAAACAGGCAAAACGCGTATGTATTATCGTGATGAATCCGCAGAATGGAGAGATCTATGCACTTGCGGATGTGCCGGAATACAACTTAAATGAACCGTTTACATTGAATTATGAGACGGACGAAACGGTAACGCAGGATATGTGGAACCAAATGTGGAGAAACTATTGTATCAGTGATACCTATGAGCCGGGTTCGACGTTCAAGATTGTGACAGCGACAACTGCTTTTGAGCAGGGCGTGTTGCGCGTGGAAGATCAGTTTTACTGCCCGGGTTATCATATTGTGGAGGATCGCCGGATTCGGTGCCACAAGGTTGCCGGACATGGGGCAGAAACCTTCCGGGAAGGTATCATGAATTCCTGCAATCCAGTGTTTATGCAGGTTGGGGAACGCATTGGCGTGGATGGTTTCTATGATGGTTTAAGAAAATTAGGGTTGTTTGAGCAGACGGGGGTCGACCTGCCGGGAGAGGCAAATTCCATCTTCCATAAGCAGGAAAAGGTAGGACCGGTCGAGCTTGCAACGATGTCATTTGGACAGTCGTTTCAGATTACGCCGTTACAGTTGATGCGTGCAGCAGCTGCGGTAGTAAATGGCGGGAATCTGGTCACACCTCATTTCGGTGTGTATACGACAGATGAAAATAATAATGTCACTGAGGTTTTGAAATATGAGACGAAGACAGGAGCAGTAAGTACAGCAACCAGCGAGACGATGAAAGGACTGCTCGAAGCAGTCGTTGCAGAGGGCACCGGACATCGGGCGTATATCGCAGGGTATTCGATTGGTGGCAAGACGGCAACAAGTGAGAAACTGCCGCGAAGTGAGAACCGTTACATTTCATCCTTCCTTGGATTTTCACCGGCGGACAATCCGCAGGTTATGACACTGATTCTGATTGATGAACCGCAGGGTATCTATTATGGAGGTACGATTGCGGCACCGGTCGTAGGTGAGATATACGACAACATTCTGCCGTATCTCGGTATCTACAAGGACGAGAACGCAGAGGAGGAGACGACGCAGACAATCAGCATCGACGATGCTGTGTTTTAAATATTACAATACAAGCGATGGCTTGATAAAGGAGAGAAGATATGAAGTACGACATAATTGTTCCAGCATTGATAGCATTTGGTGTGAGTGTGATCTTAAGTCCGATCATTATTCCATTCTTAAAGAAACTGAAGTTCGGGCAGTTTGTGCGTGACGATGGACCGGAATCGCATCTGAAGAAGTCGGGAACGCCGACGATGGGTGGATTGATCATCCTGTTCAGTATCGTGATTACATCACTCTTTTACATCAAGGATCATAAGGAGATCGTTCCAATCCTGTTTGCAACATTGGGATTTGGTCTGGTTGGTTTCTTGGATGACTTTATCAAGGTTGTTATGAAGCGGTCACTTGGACTTCGTGCATGGCAGAAGATGTTGGGACAGTTTTTGGTAACAGGTGTTTTTGCATATTACATTCATGCATATACGGATCTTGGAACTACGATGATTATTCCATTTACACATAAGGTCGTTGACCTTGGATGGGTTTATTTCCCATTGATGTTCTTCGTTATGCTTGGTACAGCAAACGGTGCGAACTTTACAGATGGCCTGGATGGATTGGCATCCTCCGTTACCGTATTGATTGCAACCTTTTTCGCGATTGCATCTATCGCGGCAGGCTCTGGTGTAACACCGATTACATGTGCAGTCGTAGGAAGCCTGCTTGGCTTTTTGGTATACAATGTCTATCCAGCACGTGTGTTCATGGGAGATACCGGATCACTGGCATTGGGTGGATTTGTTGCGTCGACAGCGTATATGCTGCAGATGCCACTGATTATATTGATCGTTGCATTTATTTATCTGGCAGAGGTGCTTTCTGTTATTATTCAGGTTGTAAGCTTCAAGACAACTGGAAAGCGAGTATTTAAGATGGCACCGATCCATCATCATTTTGAGCTTTGCGGATGGCCGGAGACAAAGGTCGTTGCGATCTTCTCGATCGTTACAACGATTCTGTGTCTGATCGGAATTCTGGCAATTTAGAAACGTTAGATAGAATGGAAAAGAGGGAAAACGATGTTCGATAAGAAAGTATTAGTTGCAGGAGCAGGAAAAAGTGGAATCTGTGCAAGTGAGCAGCTTCTTCGAAATGGAGAGCAGGTTGTGCTGTTTGATGAGAACCCGAAGGGTACACTCACAGAGACAGTCATTCTTGAGAAGCTCGGGTTTGACAAGAAACCAGAGGCTTTGACGATCTGGCTTGGTGCGCTGACTGATGAACTGCTTGCAGATATTTCCTGTATGGTTATCAGTCCGGGTATCCCGGTCGATGCACCATTTGCGCTCAAGGTAAAAGAAGCAGGTATTCCGGTGTGGAGTGAAATCGAGCTTGCATATACTTACGAGAAGGGTACAGTAGCCGCCATCACAGGTACGAACGGAAAGACGACAACGACTACATTGGTTGGCGAGATCATGAAAGCCTACAACGACAAAACATTTGTCGTAGGAAATATCGGAATCCCATACACAAGTCTGTCTGATCAGAGCAGTGCGGATTCGGTGACGGTTGCAGAGATCAGTAGCTTCCAGTTGGAGACAATTCATACATTCCGCCCACATGTGAGCGCGATACTCAATATTACACCGGATCATCTGAACCGGCATTATACATTTGAAAACTATGCGAACTGCAAGCTGGATATCACGAAGAACCAGACGAAGGAAGATTATGCAGTGATGAATTACGATGATCCGGAGACGGTGAAGCGTATTGATAAGGTTCCGGCAACGGTGATTTTGTTCAGCCATAAAAAGGAACTGGAGTCCGGTGTAATCGTCAAAGATGGTGCGGTTGTGATCCGGGAGAATGGCAAAGAGACTTATGTGATGCCGCTTTCTGAGTTCCAGCTGCTGGGAGATCACAATATAGAGAATCTTTTGGCTGCGGTTGCAATATCTTATTATATGGGAGCAGATATTGCCACGATCCGTAAGGTCTGCGGCGCATTTAAGGGTGTGGCACACCGGATCGAATATGTGCGCACATTAAATGATGTGAATTATTATAATGATTCCAAAGGAACAAATCCGGATGCAGCGATCAAGGCAATCCAGTCGATGGTGCGTCCGACGTATCTGATCGGTGGCGGTTATGATAAGAAGTCTACTTACGATGAGTGGATAGAGAGCTTTGACGGCAAGGTAAAATGTCTGCTTCTGATCGGACAGACAGCACAGGATATTGCAGACTGTGCAAGAAAGCATGGATTTGAAAACATTGAAATGATGGATGACTTGAAACAGGTTGTGGAGTATTGTCATACACATGCACAGCCGGGCGATGCGGTGCTTCTTTCGCCGGCATGCGCAAGCTGGGGGATGTTTGACAATTATGAGCAGCGTGGAGATATGTTCAAGGAATATGTAAATGCGCTTTCATAAGGAAAGCGGAAATGGAAAGAAAAGACAGGGGTGTCTGAGCTATGGCATATGGCAGAAGAAAATTGAAAAAGAATAAAGTATTCGCAACCGGCGGATACATTGATTATCAGACGATTTTCTTGGTTGTCGTTTTGCTTGCGTTTGGTGTCATGATGGTGTATAGCGCGAGTGCATACCGGGCGACACTTTCCGGGCTTCCCAGCGGATATTTTGCGATGCGTCAGGGTATGATCGGGTTGGCAGGAATCGTCGTAATGATGTTGATATCCTGTTTTAATTATCAGTTTTATAAGCGTCCGGTGATGCAGCGGCTGATCGTGACAGCGATGATTGTCTGTGCCGGTATCGCACTGGTGCTTGGTGTATCCTCCAATGGTTCACAGCGTTGGATTGAGGTCGGTGGTATTCAGTTACAGCCATCCGAGATTGTAAAGCTGCTGATTATCCTGTATCTGCCGAGTGTTTGTGTGAAGCATCCGAAATACCTGACCTCTTATCAGGGAATCATCCGGCTGATCGCACCGTGTATTGTCAGTGCGGGTCTGATCGCGAAAGAGAACTTAAGTACCGCGGTTGTCTGTGTGGCAATCATGGTCGTCATTATATTTGTGGCATGTCCGGATTATAAAATTCTGGTTATGCCGGTCGTTGCACTGGTGATTGCCGGTGTACTGCTTATCACAACCGTTGGTTATCGTGGCGATCGAATCGATGCATGGCTGCACCCGGAGACGAGTGATTCCGGATACCAGACGATGCAGTCTCTGTATGCAATCGGTTCCGGTGGATTGTTTGGAAAGGGCTTGGGACAGAGTATCCAGAAGCTTGGATTTTTGCCGGAGTCGCACAATGATATGATCTTTGCGATTATCTGTGAAGAGCTTGGACTGTTCGGCGCGCTTTGTGTTATTGCATTGTTTGTCATGCTGATCGTACAGCTTCGCTATATTGCGAACCATGCTAGAGACCGGTATGGTGCATTGGTTGTAACCGGTGTTATGACACATATTGCAGTGCAGATGATCATCAACATCGGTGTTGTTACCAATGTCATCCCGAATACAGGTGTCCCACTTCCATTTATCAGTTATGGTGGTACATCGCTGGCGTTCCTGATGGTAGAGATGGGATTCGTGTTAAGCGTGTCGAGACAGATGCTTCCATACGAGGCACCAACGAAAGAAGAGCTGCAGATGCAGCGGTAAATCAGAGCGGTACATAGAAACAAAAGGAGAATCGTTTTGAAGAAACATTGGATTGTATTGTTTATACTTGTAGTGATACTTGGAACGCTTGCGTATCTTTCGACATGGACAGTTGATAAGGTGCAGGTGGAAGGCTGTGAGATTGTAAATACACAGTCGGTCAGTGATGCGATGAAGGAAGAAGCACCGCTGGACAACACATTGCTGTTGTATATCAAAAGTAAAATGAACAAACTGAAAGATCTGTCTTTTGTAAGCAAGATGGATCTGGAACTAACAGATAAAAACACGGTAACCGTGACAGTTTACGAAAAATCCATAGCCGGCTGTGTGTTATACAAGGGCGACTATGTGTATTTTGATAAAGATGGTATAGTATTGGATTCGTCGAAGAGACGTGTCGGAAGTGCACCGCTGATCAAAGGTCTGACCTTTACCGAGTGGAGCATCGGCAAGAAACTGCCGAGTGACGACGACAAGAAATTCCAGACAATACTGACTATCACGCAGTTGGTGGAAAAATACGATCTGGAGATTGACGGTATCAAGTTCACCGCTGAAAATGAAATTGTCCTTCAACACGGAGGCATTACAATCGAATTGGGAGAGGGGGAATATCTGGCGGTTCAGATGATGAATCTGGGCAACATACTGAAAAATCTGGAAGGTATGTCCGGAACATTGTATATGAAAGACTTTGATTCGGAAAATGCAACTGCGAGCTTTAGCAAAAATTAAGTGAATTTTACGTAAACCTATTGATTATTTCAACAAAAACCTATATTATATAGGATAATAATGCGCAAATAGAATAAAGGAGGAAAAGACCTTGCTTGAAATAAAATCGAATGACGAGAAAACCCCTGCAAGAATCCTTGTGATTGGTGTAGGTGGAGCTGGTAACAATGCAGTAAACAGAATGATTGATGAGAATGTGGAAGGTGTCGAGTTGATCGCCATCAACACAGACAAGCAGATCTTATCACAGAATCGTGCAACAACAAAGATTCAGATTGGTGAGAAGCTGACAAAGGGACTCGGTGCAGGTGCAAAGCCTGAGATCGGAGCAAATGCAGTAGAAGAGAACAGAGAAGAGATTACCGATATCATGAAGGATGCCAATATGGTATTCGTTACCTGTGGTATGGGTGGTGGTACTGGTACAGGTGCTGCTCCAGTCGTAGCAGAGATTGCAAGAAATCTTGGAATCCTGACTGTCGGCGTTGTAACAAAGCCATTCTCTTTCGAGGGTAAGCCTCGTATGAACAATGCCATCAACGGTATTGCAAAGTTAAAAGAAAACGTAGATACTCTGATTGTCATTCCAAACGACAAGCTGTTACAGATCTGCGATAAGCGTACAAGTATCCCAGAAGCTTTGAAGAAGGCAGATGAGGTATTGCAGCAGGGTGTACAGGGTGTCACAGACCTGATCAACAAGCCGGGTCTGATCAACCTTGACTTTGCAGATATCCAGACAGTAATGCGTGACAAGGGTGTCGCTCATATCGGTATCGGACGTGCCAGTGGTGATAACAAGGCAGTGGATGCAATCAAGTCTGCTATGGACAGCCCATTGCTGGAGACAACCGTCAGTGGTGCAAGCGATATCATTGTAAACTTCTCAGGAAATATTGGTATTGTGGAAGCATACGATGCAATCACATACCTGACAGAAGTCGCTGGTGACGGCGCAAATATCATATTTGGTACTGTAGATAATGATGTGATGGGTGAGGATGTATGTATCACAATCATCGCAACAGGTATTGAGGACAATGCGGCAACACAGCCGGTTATGCAGAATCCAGCAAAGCCTTCTGCTGTAAAGCCGACAGTAGCACCAGTTGGTAAAACTCCTACATATGCGAGCCAGCCAATTACAAGTGTAAAGCCAATGGGAACCGCTACAAAGCCATCTTTCATGTCCACTCCAGCAGCGAAGCCATCGGTAAGTGCTGACATTTCAAGTGCAGCAAAGCCAGCTCCTGCAAAGAGAGAGACAGGCAATGGCGGAGGAATCAAGATTCCAGATTTCCTCAAGCGTGGATAAGTAAGCAGGAACTAAAGGGACTGTTGTATTGTATGTGCAACAGTCCTTTTTCTTATAGTATAGAGGGGAGGACTTATGGGAGACAGAGAAGAAAAAACGGTGTTGTTTGACGAGTCGATGCTGCAGCAATACCAGAAAAATATGACAGGAAAAAGCTCGCTTGTCATTGTAGATGGTAGTGGCATACAGGAATACGACCTGAGCAAATTTGTAGATGGCGCATACACTTTCGGTCGGAATGAAAACAACAGTATCCGATTAAATTCCAGCATTGTCTCAGGTAATCATGGCGAGCTCTATTTGCAGGAAGGCAGATGCTATATCCGCGACAATCACAGCTCGAACGGTTCTTATCTTGCCTATGGTACGCAGTTTATCCAGATGGCACCCGATCAGTATTATGGCGGCGATGGCAGAGATATGATCGTGCGTCTTGGAACGAACCATTCGATGGATGGCATTGATCCGGTACTCCTGTTGTACAACGGACAGCAGAAGGAAGGCCGTTGGAAGACATATTCCCTGCATGACGGCGACAACAGTATTGGTCGTGCAGCAGACTGTGATATCCGGTTGAAAAACGTTGCGATTTCCAGATACCATGCAGGTGTCCGTAAAGTAAAAAATCAATTTTATGTGTTTGACAATGGTTCAACAAATGGTGTGTTTGTAAATGGAAGCCGGATTGTGAAGCCATATTGTCTGTCAAACAAAGATATCTTTACCATCCTGAATACAACATTTATCTATGATGGAAATGTCCTGTATTACAAGGTGAACCCGGAAGGTATTGCATTAGAGGTACACGACTTAAACAAGGAAGTGCCAGCGAAGGGTGGCAAAAAAACGATTCTGGATAAAGTCAGCCTGAGTATCGGGGCAAATGAATTTGTTGCAATCATCGGTGGTTCCGGCGCTGGAAAGACAACTCTGATGACTGCGATGAGTGGCTTTGATTCCAAGGTGACCGGGCATGTATATTGCAATGGCACAGATCTGCATGAGAATTTCCAGACGCTCAAAAATATTATTGGATTTGTACCACAGCAGGATATCATCTATGAGAATATCACGCTTAAGAAGATGCTTTATTATACGGCGAAAATGAAGATGCCGCAGGATACAAGCAATCAGGAAATTGAGGAGCGGATCGAAGAAGTGCTTCGTATGGTAGAACTTTCGGAGCATAAGGATACTTATATCCGCCGTCTGTCCGGTGGACAGAAAAAGCGTGCCAGCATTGCGGTAGAGCTTCTGGCGAATCCGGGACTTTTCTTCTTGGACGAGCCGACATCCGGACTTGATCCGGGAACAGAAGAACATCTGATGCGGACATTATCCAAGCTGTCAAAAGAGCAGGAAAAGACGATTGTCATGGTAACCCATACGATCAACAACCTTGACTTGTGTGATAAAGTTATCATCATGGGATATGGCGGACGGCTTTGTTATTGTGGTAGTCCGGCAGGAATTAAAGATTTCTTCCATACAGACAATCTCGTAAAGGTCTATGATATTATCACGGCTGATTCAAAGGGCTGGGAGACGCAGTTTAAGATGTCCGGTATCAATGCGGTAAGCGGACAGGTGCGTGAGTCAAACGGAGAGGCAATCAAACCGAGAACGGTGAGTGGATTTGCACAGTTAGGCATTCTGGTACGAAGATATACGACCCTGATCATGAATGATGTACAGCGATTGGCGCTGATCTTCGGACAGCCGTTGATCATTGGATTGCTGTTAACGTTGGTTGCACGTTCCGGTATTTATGAGTTGTTCACGGAGACACAGTCGATCTTATTTACGTTGATGAGTGGCGGTATCTGGATGGGACTTCTGAACACGATTCAGGAGGTCAACAAGGAACGTGTCATTCTGAAACGAGAATATATGGGTAATCTGAAGCTTCCAATCTACATGCTGTCGAAATATATTGTGCAGGGTGTGATATCCCTGATTCAGGCAGTGATACTTGTTTTGACATTCGTGTTGATCAAGGGTGCACCGGACTGTAAGGGTGTGATCTTCTCCAATGCGACAGTGGAAATAATCGTATTGATCTTCCTTACGATTTATGCAGCGGCAGGTATGGGATTGCTGCTTTCTTCTATTACGAAGAGTGCGGACCGGGCAATGGCGATTGCACCGTTTGTGTTGATCGTGCAGTTGATCTTCTCCGGTATCCTGTTTGAGTTAAATGGTGTGACAGACAAGCTTTCGTATCTGACGTATTCCCGTTGGGCGATGGAATCCATCGGAAGCACCTGTGACCTGAATTCGCTAGATCCACCGGGACAGGAAGAGAGCGAACAGGTTGAGGAACAGTTTGACGATCTGGTTGCCACCTGTAACGATGCGATTGCAGAGATGCAGGAAGCCTACGATGAAAAGATCAATGAATTGCAGGATGCAGTAGAAACCTATTCTGCACTTGCAAACAATCCGCAGACCTTCGAGGAATACACATCGGAGCCGCAGACGATTGAGGCAGAGTATGAACCGGCCGAGACGGAAGAGAACAAGATGTATGTGCGTTCCAAGGCAAGAACGGTTCGCTCATGGCTGATATTGTACGGTTCGACATTCCTGTGCGCAGGTATTAGCGTGCTGGTACTGAGAAAATTGAAGGATGAGCAGAGATAAGATAATAGGATAAAGGATAGAATAAGGTAAGGAAAATTTTTCTTCTCTGCAAAGTGTAAAAAGAGTTGGTTGTTTCATTCATATTCTAAAGCAGACCGTTGAAGCACGTCGGCACTTAATGAGTGCGAAGCACGAATTTAGTACCGTTACGTGCTGAACCGAGCGGGAGCGCGTCTGCGTAGAATTGAATGGACAACCAACTCTTTGTATTTTATAGAAGGGAAGTAGAATTCCCCATAACATTGATGACTTTGCGCATATTCTGCTGTGTCGCAAGCTCGAATAGGTGGGATAAGGAATCATCGTTATCACTGTCGGTACTTAACCCTGTGCTGCCGAGTACGGAGATGATATCAACCATGTTCGCGTAGTGGCTGGTGAGCAACTGATATTCGGCGTAGGATAATACTTTCTGCAGGCTCTCTGTGTCTGTCGTATCTGCATTCTGTAAGGATGACAGAATCGTAGAGATCGGATTCCCATAAGAGGAAAGCAGACTGCCTGCGCTGAAATCGGAAGAGGATGTTCCGTTTAATGTATTTGTATAACTGTTTTGATTCGTTGTAAGTGAGGAAATGGCAGAGATGATCTCTTTGATCTCTGCGAGGATTTCCGCATTTTTTTTCGCTGTTTCCGCGGAAACGGTCGTATCGTTCGTAGTATTGGAATTTCCGCTTGTGGCCGTTTGGGTATTGGAAGCGGTATTTGCAGAAGGGGTTACTGTGACTGTGTTCGCAGGAACCGATACACCGGTCTGCATCAGGCTTGTGACCTTGGCAACATAATTCTGTGTCTCAGTAAATGGTGGTACGCCACCATATTTTTTTACATTGCCACATCCGGCATTATAGCCTGCGATTGCAAGCGACTGATTTCCCTGAAACATATTCAGAAGATCCTTCAGCACGGCTGCACCGCCCATGATATTCTGGTAAGCATCGTAAGGATCGGATACCCCATATGCACTTGCAGTGCTCGGCATGAGCTGCATGATCCCCATCGCACCGGAAGATGAGGTAACATCTGCCTGAAAACCGGACTCTGTATAGGCGATTGCCTTTAAGAGTCGTTCGGATACGCCGTATTTGTCAGCGGCTTCCTTGAAGATGGAATCAAGGTTCGTTGTGACAGATGCCTGATTTAATTTATCTGTTTCCGTGCGAAGCATACCATCAAAATTTGCTGTTGTTTCCGATACGGACTGCGTATGATTCGGCGTTGCAACGGCACTGCTGTCGTTCACATAGCCGACGCCTTCGATAAATACCATGATTCCTTCCTCCCTTCGTTTCTTTCATAGGTACTTCAAAGGTATCTTAGTTCTGGAAAAATGTCAAGGCGAAAATCGACAAAAGTTATAGTTAAACCAGATATTGTATTTATACGGCATTTGGGGTAAAATGCCTATATACTTAGTCATTCGGGGGACGAAGAAATGAGATACATTGCAACTGGACAGGAAGTGTTCAGAATTGATGAATTTACAACCAATGTAATAGGAATTCCACAGCTCGTACTGATGGAGCGTGCGGCACTCCGGATCGCGGAGCATGTCAAGGAACGGTTTCCGGCAGGCGCGCATGTGCTGATCGTAGTCGAGAGTGGAAATAACGGCGGAGATGGAATTGCAGCCGGAAGAATCCTTATGATGGAAGGATACGATGTCGAGATATACTGGGTAGATGGATTGAAGTCAGCCAGCACTGGTTTCGATGCGCAGTATGCAATCGCCAAGAAGCTGAATATGAAGTTTGTGGATGAGCTTGTGAACGCCGGATATGATGTGATTATCGACGGCATCTTCGGTGTTGGTCTGTCACGTGCCGTAATGGGCAGACAGGCAGAAGTAATTAAAGCATTAAATGATATGGATGGTTATAAGTTAGCTATCGATGTACCATCCGGAATCGATGCGACAACCGGGTTCCTGCTCGGTACGGCGTTCCATGCGGATGCGACTGTGACATTCGGGCTGATGAAGCTCGGACTTCTCATGGGTATGGGATATGAGTACGCAGGAGAGGTATCTGTGGTCGATATCGGATTCCCGAAGCAGGCGATTGATTTTGTAGAGCCACGGTTATACACCTATGATCCAAAGGATGTAGAGGAATTGCTCCCACATAGAAAAAGGGATTCCCACAAGGGAACTTATGGCAAGGTCGGAATCATCGCAGGCAGCAAAAATATGGCAGGAGCGGCACTGTTTTCCGCAGAGGCTGCTTACCGTATGGGCTGTGGGCTGGTGCGTGTGTGCACTGTAGAGGAGAATCGCGAGATTATCCAGTCGAGACTCCCGGAAGCATTGCTTACGACATACAAAGAAGATGATATCGACACGATGCGCAGTGCGATGAAGACGGTCATGGGCTGGGCAGATGTGCTTGTGTTAGGACCGGGACTTGGAACCGGGGAAGCAGCGCAGTATCTGGTTGACAAGGTACTTCGTAGCTTTGATGGCACGGTTGTCTTAGATGCCGATGGAATCAATGTGTTATCCGAGCATATGGATCTGTTTGAGACGATGCATTCGAAGCTCATTCTGACGCCACATTTGATGGAGATGTCAAGACTTACGAATCAGTCGGTGACGGATATTAAGGCGAATAAATACGATCTTGCAAGAGAGTTTGCCAAGCGCCATAATGTGGTCGTTGCATTAAAAGATGCGCGCACGGTGGTGTCCGATGGCGGACTTCAGGCATATATTAATATAACAGGTACAAATGGCATGGCAACAGGCGGATCTGGTGATGTGCTGACTGGAATTATTGCCGGACTTCTGGCACAGGGCATGGATCGGTTTGAGGCGACAAAGCTTGGTGTCTGCATGCATGGCATGGCAGGTCAGGCGGCCGCAGAAGAAAAGGGACAGTACAGCATGATCGCCGGAGATATTGTACGAAGCATCGAGCAGATTATTGCGAAGGAAGCAGAAGAATAGGATACACCGTTTGATAATATAGTTCTAATTGATTGCATACACAGAAGAATTGTTGGAAATACTTGTAATAGTTTGAACAACAATAGGAGTGTGAAGGCATTGATTATCAGACGTGGAGATATTTATTATGCAGACCTGCGCCCGGTCGTAGGATCTGAACAGGGCGGCGTTCGTCCGGTACTTATTATTCAAAATGAAGCGGGAAACAAATACAGTTCCACTGTGATCATTGCGGCGATCACGTCGCAGATGCACAAGGCGAAGCTTCCAACGCATGTAGAACTTGATTCAAGGTATTGCGATATTGCCAAAGATTCTGTTATACTGTTAGAACAGGTGCGCACGATCGACAAACAGAGACTGAAAGAAAAAGTCTGTCATCTGGACAATACGATCATTCGCCGCGTGAACGAGGCGCTGCGCATCAGCTTAGAATTATAAAAGGAGAAATAACAACTATGTCACAAAGCGGACCCAGTGGTTTTCGAAAGTTTTTTTCGAAGAAGGTGGACGAAGACAAAGTAGAAGAAGAGATTCTTTCCATGGTCGAGGAAGGGCATGAACAGGGCTTGATCGAAGAAGGCGAGATGGAGCTTATCAACAACATCTTTGAGTTCGGAGACAAAGAAGCGAAGGATATCATGACACCACGGCAGAAGATTGTTGCTGTGGAGAACACCCAGACCGTGGAGCAGGCATTGCAGCTTGCAGTAGAAAATAATTTTTCCAGATACCCGGTTTATGAGGAGGATCTGGATAATATCATCGGACTTGTACATATCAAAGATCTGATTGCGGTCTATATGAAGGATCCGAAAACACCGGTTGCGGGAATGGTTGACAAAGCAATTGTCACACATCCGACGAAGGATGTATCCGAGCTTTTGCAGCGGATGCAGCGGGAGAAGATCCATATGGCAGTCGTGGTGGACGAATATGGTCAAACGGAAGGCATTGTCACGATGGAGGACATCTTAGAAGAGATCGTCGGAAATATATTGGATGAGCACGATGAGGAACAGCCGGAAGAGATCCAGAAGCAGTCGGAGGACGAATATCTGGTTGACGGCGGAGCAACGTTAGAAGATCTGGAGGATTTACTTGGAATCGAATTCCCGGATGAGGATTTTGAGACGGTAAACGGTTTCCTGCTCTATGAGCATGGACGGTTGCCAGAAGAGGGTGAATCCTTTAAGATAGAATATCAGGGGTATGAATTTATCCCGGTAAAAATAGAAGATAACAGGATTATTACTGTTAAAATCACGAAACTAAAGGAAGAGGAGTAACAAACAATGTCAGGACATTCAAAATTTGCGAACATTAAGCACAAGAAAGAGAAAAACGACGCTGCAAAGGGAAAAGTATTTACGATCATTGGTCGTGAGATCGCAGTTGCCGTAAAGGAAGGCGGACCAGATCCAGCGAACAATAGCAAGTTGCGTGATGTCATTGCAAAGGCAAAAGCAAATAACATGCCAAACGACACGATTGATCGTGGTATCAAGAAGGCAGCCGGTGATGCAAATTCCGTAAACTATGTAACAATTACATATGAAGGCTATGGCCCAAGTGGAACAGCAATTATCGTAAATGCGCTTACCGATAACAAGAACCGTACAGCATCCAATGTAAGAAATGCATTCACAAAGGGTGGCGGAAATGTCGGAACGACTGGTTGTGTATCTTATATGTTTGATGAGAAGGGACAGATTATCATCGCGAAAGAGGACTGCGATATGGACGCAGATGATCTGATGATGATTGCACTTGACGCAGGTGCAGAAGACTTCAACGAGGAAGAGGACAGCTTCGAAATCTTAACTTCTCCGGATGAGTTCACAGCCGTTCGTGAGGCCCTTGAGAAAGAGAATATCCCGATGGCTGAGGCAGACGTTACAATGATTCCACAGAACTACGTAGAGCTTACATCTGAGGATGATATCAAGAAGATGAACCGCATCCTTGATATGCTTGAAATGGATGACGACGTGCAGGACGTGTATCATAACTGGGATGAGTAAAAAAATGCGGCCTGCCAGCATTTTTTTACGAAGACCTTTCTTACCAGCGTAAGCTGGTAAGAGGGATGAGAGTAATCCGTTTTTACCAGCGTAAGCTGGTAAGAGGGATGAGTAGGTAAAGGAGTAACATGCCACTTGTATTTATATTCTTCATTTGGTATGGAATGTATGGCAGAAACAACCCGAAGATATACAGTAAACTGCACGACAAATTTGGTTTGATCGTCTTTTTACTCTTTATATTCAGTGGCTTGTCAAGCTTTAGTTCCAGTTTTGGCGTACTGTTACTGGTATCGTTGATCATAGCTGTTGTCGGTGCTCCGTTCTGGCTTATAGCATGGCTGATATCAAAATCAGCTAAGGGAAAAGCCAGACAGAAGCAGAACGATTATGATTATTATACCCAGCATTACAGCCAGTCGGATGCAAAAGCGGGAATGACGGTGACTGGACTTACAAAGGCTGTACCAAAGCGAAGAAAGATTATTCAGAAATTTAATCAGAAATATGATCTGTATCTGACCGATGAGGAGATTAACCGGATCGTCGATGCATCGTATATGTCAAACTGTTGGGAACGGGAGATTTTAGACATGGATCAAAAGTATGATACCATCTCACAGTGGTATCGTGGGGATTCGGCATGGTTACGAGCATATCTGCATGCGTTTCCAGTGCAGAATGTCACATCGGACTTTGAGAGTCAGAGAAGCATCTGCCTCGATACGTTCTATCAGGTGTTCTCGGAGATTGATCCGGGAAAATACGGGAGTGTGGAGAGTTGTGTCAGAGAGATCAACCATCGGTTTATGACGAACTTCGATGATATTACGTTTTCGGTTGCACATCGTTTTTTAGCAGACAATGGATATAAGTTTGAACTGCCACATTTCGATGTGCGTGGAGTGAAGTCTGATATCGACCGGTTGAAAGATAAATACGATCAGGAGACTGCCGGCAGTGGCAGCCGGAGTGGATATGAAAAAATGCGCCAGCGTTAAGCTGACGCATTTTTTGTAATGAGTTATTTACTGAATCTGTACCAGACTTGAGCAATGTCTGTTTCCCTGCATATCTTCGAAGATGAACATACCATAATATTCTTCTCCGGCAAGCAATGCATCCCGTATCGGCGTGAAGCCTTCGGAGATTGGGAACGAGCTGTAATTGATCGTCAGGTCTGCCCAGTCTGCATCGTTGAAGTTTGTCAGGTCTTCATTTGAGGTGAAGCGGTGAGAGAAATATCCGAACGCGACATTCTGGTAGTCGTTGATATCAATCTCGTAACGCTCTGGGAAGATCTCATTTCCTTCAGTGTTGATATAATTGTCAATCGGATAAGCTCCCAGAATCTGACCTTCCGGATGTTCGTTGGATACCTCTAAGACGAAATAGGCATACATACTGTCATCGCCTTCAATATCGTCATTGTAGAGGATACTGGAGATCAGATAGCGGGTGTATGTATCTGTCTTTTCCTGTACGGTATACATCAGTTCGTAGTTCTCTTTTGTTGTATCATTTTGCATGTAGGTAATCTGTCCGTCGAAGTCAGCCGTCAGTTTTCCGGTTCCATCGTTTGAGATGGCAGAGCTTAATGCAACCAGATCGTACATGCCGTCCTTTTCCTGATCCTTCTTGGCAATTACAAAATATGCATTCTGTAAAGCAGAAGATTGTTCAGCATTTAATGTAACCGAGAATGTGGAATCATCGTTCATCGTTGGAACGAGATCTTCTGGATTCCATGTTACTGCAAATGCGTTGGTGTCGGTCAGCATACCAGCGAACCGGGAAATGTAGCTTGTATAATTTTCTGCAAAATCAAAGGTTGTGTACATCGGTATCAACGAAGAAGCATATTGCTTCGTGTAATACGGATGATAGATTGATACGCCGTTGATCTTTGACTCATTAGCATCGGAATATACGATCAGTTTGTTCAATGCGTTCGAGAGGGCGCCGGATTCTGCCGGATAGATGGATTTCATATGTAATGCATAATCGCCAAGATCGATGACATCATAGGAACCTTCTGTATAGGAGTAGGCTGCTGCAATTTCCTTTGAATTCTTACGCATAGAAGAAAACTGCGGGTAGGTGCTTTCGTTGAAATCTTTATTGACAGAAGCAAACAAATCATTTAATGCCATCTCACATGTTTCGACCTGACTCAGATCCAATACAGATAAGCAGATTGTCGCATAGGAAAATGGCATGCTGTTCATGTAATCTGTTGTATCCTGCATGTAGCTGTCCACGATTTTCTGTCCGATGTCTTTGCCGCTTTGGAGTGTCTCGATGTCGGCAAGGAAGGAGTAGGACCATCCGCTGCCCGGCTCGGATTCCTGAGAGGCAACCATGTAATTAGCATAAGGACTTAACGTATGCGCAGTCTCGATGTTCGCCATCAGACAGGCGTCAAATCCGATAAACTCCAGCTTGTTTCCATCGTGGAATGGAGAGTCTGCAAACGCCTGATCAAGCTCATCCAAGGTCAGACTGTCATTGGTTGTCTCGTCAAATCCATATCCGAAGAACGCGCCGCCACCGTGATTCCATAAGATCAGGTCGTATTGTTCTGCCGGATAGTTCATGTAACCGTAATTTAAGAATTCGGTTAGGTTTGACGGATCGCCCATGTTGGAAGCATCCTTGGAAGTAAGCTCTGTCAACGATCCATTCTCAATCTTCAAAATAGAGTTGGCGTCCTCTGGGATGTCACGGTTATGCCAGTTGGAACAGCCGCCAGTGTAGATCAAGACATTCATTTTTGATTCATCATAGCCGGAATCAAGCATTTCTTCAATATCCGTGGAAGCTGCCTGATACTGGCTTTCCAGATCGGAACCAACCATATAGATCATAACGGTTTTTGTGCCTGCTTCCGCCTGTTGTGGATGCTCGGTCACGGAAGCTTCCGTTGTAGGAGACATGGTAGACTGTTCCGTTGTTGTATGGGAATCGTCGTTTGTCAGATCCTTGATTGGACGTTTGGTTACGATCAGTGCAATTCCGATTGCCAGAACAACAACACATCCGCCAATGCCGGCAAAGAGCGGCCATTTTTTCTTTTTTTTCGGTGCTGGTGTTGGTGGAACGGAACCTTGTGGCTGCTGCCCGCTGTACATTTGCTGTCCGTTGTACATCTGCTGCCCGTTGTAAGGCTGCCCGCTGTACATCTGCTGTCCGTTGTAAGATTGCTGCTGATTGTACATTTGCTGCCCGTTGTAAGGTTGTTGGTTGTACATCTGTTGCCCGCCGTATGGTTGCTGGTATGGTATTTGCTGCCCATTGTAGGACGATTGCTGTCCATATGATGGGTCCTGCCAGCCGCAGATGGGACAGATGCCGTATTGATTTAATGCATGTCCGCATGCTTTACAATTCATAGGAAACCTCCCAAAATATGATAAATCAACTATATCATAGATTGCTTAAAACGTGTAAAAAAATTTCCATTTTTCAAAGATTATGCTAGAATAAATCTATATATGGAATATACGCAGAAATAAGTTAGAAATACATAGAAAACAGGAGGAATTATGGAAGTTACAGAGGTGCAGAAAATAACACAGAATGTGATCGCAGAAGCATCGAAAGTTGTGATTGCCGGAGAAGCGGTTGTTGAGAAGCTGTTAGTCGCGCTGCTTGCAGGCGGACATGTGCTGTTGGAGGATCGCCCGGGAAGTGGAAAGACGACGCTTGCCAAGACATTTGCACGACTGCTGGATGTGGAGCAGAAACGTGTGCAGTTTACGCCGGATCTGATGCCGAGCGATATCACGGGATTGAATGTGTACAGTCAGAAGGATGGGGAGTTTCATCTGGTAAAGGGACCGGTATTTACAAATGTTCTGCTTGCCGATGAGATCAACCGGGCGACACCACGTACACAGGCAAGTTTGCTCGAAGCGATGGAGGAAAAGCAGGTGACGATCGATGGAGAAACATTGCCGCTTGCGGAGCCTTTTTTGGTAGTTGCAACGGAGAACCCGATCGAGACAACCGGAACCTATCCACTTCCGGAAGCACAAGTGGATCGTTTCATGATGAAGCTTTCAATGGGACAGCTGGATACGCAGGCGAAGCTGCACGTGATGGAGACTTTTATGGGGGAACATCCGCTTCTTTCTCTGAAACCGGTCTGCACGGCGGAGCAGATTGCACAGATGCGAGAAGCTGCAAGAACGGTAACTGTACATCCGTGTATCCGGGAGTACATCGTCCAGATTGTGGAGGAAACCGGAAAAAATCAGGGCATCATGACAGAGGTCAGTACACGTGCGATGTTAGCGCTTGTGCGTGCATCACAATGCTATGCGGCAATGCAGGGAAGAACATATGTGATACCAGATGATGTGAAGCTGCTTGCTCCATGCGTGCTGGCACATCGGCTTCTGACGTATGGAAGTACAAAGGATAACAACGAACGGATGAAGGAGATCGTAGCAACGGTTGAAGTGCCAGTGGAGGATTGGAAGCAGTGAATCTGATTGTTGCACTTGTGATTGCGAGTCTGGTTTATATTGTACAGAAACGTCTGTACGCGAAATGGTGGAACCGGAATCTCGATGTGACAATTTCATTTGAGGATACATGCGTGAGGGAAGGGGATGCAAGTGCCCTGACAGAGGTTATCTACAATGGAAAGTTTTTGCCTTTGCCTGTCTTTCATGTCAAATTCTCGACCGATCGTTCGTTTCGGTTTGCAGATACAGAAAATACAGTCGTGACCGACAGCTATTATCGAAACGATGTGTTCTCTGTGCTTGGCTACCGGAAGATCACGCGGCGGCTGCCGTTTCAGACTGGAAAGCGGGGACTGTATGGCATACCGAGTCTGAATATGACGGCGCGGGATTTCTTTATGACAACGAATTTCGCATATAGCCGGAAATCCGACGCATGGCTGTATGTGCTGCCGAAGCGGGTCGCATCCCCGGAGCTTTCGATGTTCTGTTCCCATTTGCTCGGTGAGTTGGAGACGAGACGAAATCAGATGGAGGATCCGTATACGTTTCGTGGAATCCGGGAATACACCTATGGAGATACTTACGGGAAGATCAACTGGAAGGCAACTGCGAAAGCGTCAAAACTCATGGTAAATATGTATGGTTATACTTCGGAACAGCGCGTGCGGATTCTGCTCAATCTGGAGACGAATATCATGGTAAAGACGGAATATCTGCAGGAGATGAGTATCCGTATGGCGGGAACGATCGCTGAGTATTTTCTGCAACATAAGGTATCGGTGGAACTTGTATCAAATGGGATTGACTGCATGACTGGTGCGTGTGAGCGGGTGGAAGCCGGCATGTCGATGGAGCATGGTGAAACGATCGACAAATATCTGGCACGCATCAAAGAAAATGCAGGAATCGATGCATTTATGCAGATGGTAGATACCGAGATACAGCAGATGGAAGAGCCGATAACGTATGTGATTATTTCTCCTTATTACAAAGAAGATCTGCTTTTGAAGCTTGATTATATGCATAAAAAGCACCCGGAGCTGCACATGGTAGTTCCGTATTATGACATTCAGGATAAGACTGGATGGCGTGGCTATATGCAGGGCGTGGAGGTGAAGTGGAATGAAATCTAAACTGTTACAGGTCACGAAGCTTTTGCACCTTCTATATGAATGGCTTTGCTGCAGTCTGTGCTTTGCCTTTTTTGAAGTTGTGCTTTTGAAACAGGATGTACATTACTTTCTGCTTCCAATCACGGGTGCAATGTTTGTGTATTCGTATATTCTGAGGGAGAAGGCACAGCATTATTTGTGGTTGTTTGTCGGGCATGTGGCGTTGCGGCTGCCGATGCTTTTGCTGCCGGTATCGATGGAGACTCAGTGGTTTTATTTCCTGATTCCTTGTTATCTGTTCTCGGCATCTGTAAAAAGCACATGGAAAAATAAAAGGAAGCAGATGGATGAACTTCCGTGGCCATCCTTTTTGCTGTGCCTGATCGTGTACCTTGTGAGTGGGCATCTCGGTGTGCAGGGACTTCGGATCTATGCTTATGTGACAGCATTGATTCTGCTTTTTCTGTATCTGGCGCTGGTGTACACGGATGGAATGGAAAATTATCTGGACGCGACCAGCCATGTATCGGGAATCCCGATCCGGCAGATACTGTCTGTAAATACGATCATGGTCGGTGCAATCATTCTCTGTCTGACGATTGGACTCGTGCTTGGCGAAGTGTTTGATTTCCGCAGAGTGATCGCGCTGATCGGGCAGGCGATACTGGCAGTGGTTCGTGTGATCGCGATGGTGATCGGACTTTTCTATCACTATATAAGTTTCTGGTTCCGTGGTGGAGAGGCAGAGACAAGTGAACACCAGCAGTTTGATGATGGCGATGTGCCGTCGGGTATTCGTTCCGTCGGACAGACACTGGAGCCGGTGCTCTATGTCGGATTGATCTGTCTGGGACTGTTTATCGCGTATAAAGTGCTGGTCCGGTTTGTCCGGTTCCTGATGGCAAGGCGTAATATCTCGACCGATCAGGTGGAACTGGTTGTAGTAAAAAAGAAGAAAGAGGAACAGCGGACGCATGCAGATGAAAAACGACGGTTTTTATCACGCAGACAGCGGGCAAGACGATGCTACAAGGACTGCATTGAACGCTATCGCTACGATATTGCACTGGAACAGTCGAAAACCGGGCGGGAGATTGAGACGGAATTAAATGAACAGTCGCTCGCGGATGTGACGGAGCTGACGCGCTGTTATGAGGACATCCGATATGGAGACGCGGAGGTAGACCGGGCATTGCTGCAGAAGATGCGCCGGTTATCCAGCCGGTAGAATCGGACGAGTTTTGACAGAATGTGGCATAAAATGGATTGAATAATCGGAGTGCTTATGCTAGAATTAAAGTAACTTTGTTACGAGACTTTTAGAGTCGGATATGGGAGGACAAAAAACATGAAGAAAGTGGCTTATATTGCATCGGAATGCGTACCGTTTATCAAGACTGGCGGACTTGCAGACGTTGTTGGTACATTGCCGAGAATCTTTGATAAAAAGGAGTATGACGTGCGTGTCATCATTCCGAATTATATGTGTCTGCCGGCAAAATTCAAGGAGAAGATGCGTTATCTGACGCATTTCCATATGGATATTGGCTGGAAGCAGCAGTATGTCGGGGTTATGTATCTGGAATATGAAGGGGTTCCGGTATACTTTATTGACAATGAGTATTATTTCAATGGTTTCAATATATACAGTGACGATATGAAATGGGATATCGAGAAGTTCTGCTATTTTAGCAAGGCAGCACTTTCCATCCTGCCAAGTATCGGATTCCAGCCGGATATCGTACACTGCCATGACTGGCAGGCAGGACTGGTTCCGGTATACTTGAAGACATTGTTTGCAGACAATCCATTTTACAGTGGTATGAAGTCAATCATGACGATCCACAACCTGCAGTTCCAGGGAAGATGGGATATCAAGACCGTACAGGAGTATTCCGGACTGCCAGATTATTTGTTTACACCGGATAAGCTGGAGATTGACAAGGATGCAAGTATGCTCAAGGGTGGACTTGTTTATGCAGATAAGATTACAACGGTATCGAATACGTATGCACAGGAGATTCAGACGCCTTATTATGGTGAAGGATTAGACGGTTTGCTCCGCGCGAGAAACCAGAGCCTGTGGGGCATTGTAAATGGTATCGATTACAAGGATTACGATCCGGCTACAGATAAGAAGATCTATAAGAATTACACATTGAAGAATTTCCGCAAGAACAAAGTGGCAAACAAGCTTGCACTGCAGAAGGAACTTGGACTTCCGGAAGATAAGAATGCTTATATGATCGGTATTATCTCCAGACTGACAGATCAGAAGGGCTTAGATCTCGTTGACCGTGTCATGAACGATATCTGTACCGATGGTACACAGTTTGTTGTGCTTGGTACCGGTAACCGGAAATATGAAGATATGTTCCGGTACTATCAGGGCATTCATCCGGCAAAGGTATCTGCGAATATTTATTATTCGGACGAATTGTCACACAAGATGTATGCAGCGTGTGATGCAATGCTGGTTCCATCCCGCTTCGAGCCATGTGGACTGACACAGCTGATGGCACTTCGTTATGGTACACTGCCTATCGTAAGAGAGACGGGCGGACTGAAGGATACGGTTATTCCATACAATGAATTCGAGGGAAGCGGAACCGGATTCTCATTCGCAAACTATAACGCACATGAGTTACTGAATACGATCAACTACTCAAAGCAGGTATACTTCGACAAGAAGAATGCCTGGGAATGTATGCAGGAATGTGCGATGCAGCAGAACTACAGCTGGTCTAATTCCGCAGAGATCTATCAGAGACTGTACGAACAAGTATAAGAAGTATCATATAAAAAGAAAGCGATTTGATTTTCATCGAATCGCTTTCTTTTTTATGATGATTGTGAAACAGAGAAACATCTATCGGATTCTGTTTGACTTGCGTATTACTTGTCTTTTCCCTTCAGAGCTTTCTCCGCGAAAGCTGCCTCATCAATGATCTCTTCCGGCTCAATGCCGGCCTTTAACTTCTCAATCTCATCAATTGTGAGTCCGGACATAAGAGCTACTTCATCTATGGAAATATCCACCTTCAACATGCGCGTTGCAAGGTCGTATTTCGCTTTTGTTGTCTTATTCATAAGGTTAACTCCCTTCAAAAAATATAACTATATTATTATAAATTTTTCAGATATTCCTCGTTGATGGCGAGCACCTGCTTCATTGCTTCCTCACCCGGTGCACCAATCGTATTTCGCTTGCTGACGCAAGTCTTCAGGCTGATTGCATCGTAGATGTCGTCCTCGAATACCGGGCTGATTGCCTTATACTCGCCGATGGACATATCAAGCAGGGATTTATCATGCTCGATGCAGTAGAGTACAAGCTGACCAACGATACCATGTGCATCACGGAACGGAACACCGTGATTAACCAGATAATCAGCCGCATCGGTAGCATTTGTAAATCCGTTCATGGCACTTTTCTCCATGACAGGCTTGTTTAACTTCATTGTAGAGATCATACCTGTGAACAAAGCGATACATCCTTTGACCGTGTCGATTGCATCGAAGGTAAGCTCCTTGTCCTCCTGCATATCCTTATTATATGCAAGTGGGATGCCCTTCATCGTTGTGAGAATGGACATCAGTGCGCCGTATACACGCCCGGTCTTACCGCGGACAAGCTCGGCGATATCCGGATTCTTCTTCTGTGGCATGATCGAACTTCCGGTGCTGTATGCATCATCTAATTCTACAAACTGGTATTCGTTGGAATTCCAGATGATGATCTCCTCAGAGAAACGGGACAGATGCATCATGATCGTAGAGAATGCGGAAAGCATCTCTATCACGTAGTCACGATCGGATACGGAGTCCATACTGTTTAAGGTTGGACCGGCAAAATCCAGAAGACTGGCAGTCAGGTTACGATCCAGCGGATATGTCGTTCCGGCCAGTGCACCTGCACCAAGCGGACAATAGTTCATACGTGTATAGATATCGTTCATACGGCTGTAATCACGTTTGAACATCTCCATATATGCACCGACATGGTGTGCAAATGTGACAGGCTGTGCTTTCTGCAGATGTGTAAAGCCCGGCATATAGGTATCTACATTTTCCTTCATCAGGATATGCAGCTCTTTCATCAGCGATACGAGCAGCTTCTTAACTTCGAGAATTTCATCGCGTACATACAGACGCATGTCGAGAGCTACCTGATCGTTTCTTGAACGTCCGGTGTGAAGCTTCTTACCGACATCACCAATCCGGTCAATCAGGTTCGCTTCGACGAAGCTGTGAATATCTTCATATTTCGAAGAAATCTCCAGAGTTCCATTTTCTACATCGGCAAGGATGCCGTTTAAGCCATCGATAATCTGGTCGCGTTCTGCATCTGTCAGGATACCGCTTGCTGCAAGCATTGTTACATGTGCGATGCTGCCGCGGATGTCCTGCTTGTAGAACTTCTGATCGAAACTGATCGATGCATTAAAATTATATACTAACTGGTCTGTCTCCTTTGTGAAACGACCGCCCCATAACTGTGCCATAATCTACCTCACTTTATCTTCTGTAAATAATTTGCGTTGTGCTAAGGCATATAACAAGGGATTGATTTGTATCGTATATAATGTATCGCACCTAAGAAGTAATAAGGTGTTCTGATATCAGAGATTCCATATTGACGCAACCGCTGTCAATTCGCCATCCGTGGCTCAGTGACAGCTTGCCTGAACATCGTGTTCAGGCATTGCTGATGTGAACAGAACACCAATTACTTCTAAGATGCGAACATATCATATACTACACAAATGAATCCCTTGCCATATGCCAAAGACATTGTAAATATTTACAGATATTTAATGTTTGAAATATAATATACAACAAATCCCAAGAACCGACAAGACAAACGCGAAAAAAGGTTGCGATTTATCATTATATACATTAGAATGATTTACATAATTATAGACATATATAAGACAAGTGCGAAACAGGGAGAATAAAGTGTATCATATATTTCAATCTGGTTTTAATACATTGTATATCGAATGAATAAGATTGAAATATATGTTCGCAGTATAAATGTTTCGCAGTTGTCTGGGATAAGGAGATAAATATGAACACAATTCTTGCAAATATAATCGCAACCGGCGACAGTGGCAAACCACTTCTGGTAGCCATCTGCCTGATCGTCTCCATCGTATTGATGGTCGTTCTGATCATGGTAGGCAAAGGTGGAAATGGAGAAGACGATGAGTCAGATGAGGAAGAAAAAGACAGGAGTAAGCATTAAATGAAGCAGAAAAAAGGGAAAATGCATATTATCCTTCCAGTGCTTGTGGTGGCTGTGATCCTTGTGTTTTATTTTTTCAACTTCCGCATCGGTTCCTATCTTCATCCAGATGAGACCGCATACAGCATGGAAGAATTAACACAATTGGTAACTGAACAGATCAACGATGGTAAGACGACAGGCAATTTCTATGTATCCGGAATTTCGGAGAGTGATATCGGGAATATCAACGAGAATCTGTGCAGCATGAACGGCATGGTCGACCAGTATATGGTGACAGAAAAAAGCAGGGATGGCATGCGGATTCAGTTTCGGTATGAGATCTCGGACAATTATTATGTATGGCAGAAATATGTAAATGGCACGGCGATTCCATCCGAGCATGCACTTGCTTATAAGCTGTATGATAAAGTGGAAGATGTGTTGAAGCAGATCATCAAGCCGGATATGACAGATTATGAAAAGGAACTTGCCATTCATGATTATATTGTGGTGCATTGCCAGTATGGGTATGTGGAATCTTCCAAGGATTATGCGTACCGGGCATATGGTGCTCTGGTGCAGAACAAGGCTGTGTGCAATGGATATGCTGAGGCGATGGCACTGCTTATGACATGCGTTGGAATCGAAAACCAGATTGTAACCGGAACGGCGGATAATGAGCTACATGCATGGAATCAGGTGTGCCTGGATGGAAACTGGTATCAGGTCGATGCCACATGGGACGATCCTTTGCCGGATCGCGGTGTATTTGCTGGACATGAGTATTTCAATGTGACGGATGAGATCATGGATGAACGGCATGACTGGAAGCAGGATGCATTTCCGGCGTGTGACAGCACCGATTATAATTATTACGAGCAAAATGATCTGATCTGTGACAGCGATGCGTTCCGTACACTGCTCAAGGATCAGGCATTGCGCAACAGCACGGGGACAATTGAGGTTGTCGTGACCGATTATACGACCGATTTTGATTATTCCTTTATGCAGGATGTGAGTGCGGTGCAGTATTTTCAGTACACAGAAGAGCCTTACGGCGCGTATGAACTGGTAACGGTATATTTAAATCAGAGGTAGAAGATGGAAATCGTTGAGATAGAAGAAAAAGCAGAATATATAAAAGAGTTGTTTGAAAAGGAGAAATACGACAGCTTTTATCTGTATGAGGCGCGGGTGAAAACGAAACTTGATTATTATGTAAATGGCAGACTGAACCGTGAGTATTTTGATACGGAGGCACAGGCAGATCTGCCGGAATATATTGAATGGAAGGATATCAAGGCGACCGTGTATGCGTATCTGAAAGGGGAACGGCTGCCGATCGGCTTTAAGATCATTTTGATGTTCAATCGCGAGAATATCAGCCGTTTGTTGGAAATGAACAATCTGCCGGTCAAAGAGGAGGATGTGAGCGCGTTGTTTATGAACGTGGTTTATGAGCATGAAACGCTGTCTGTGACAACTGGAACATCTCTGAAGATATTTACGATGGATAAAACATTGGAGCATATCTGGGACGATACGATCAAGAAATATTATATTTAAAGTAGAATTATTAGCACTCAATAAAAATGAGTGCTAATTTTTTCTTGACATTCAAATTTCCAAGTATTATTATCTTATTTATGAAATATACATTCGTAAAATGAAGTCTGCAGGAAAGGACAGCAGACTTGTATTGGTTTTAGGAGGTAATAAGACATGGAACGACAGGGTAATTTATCAATTAACAGTGACAACATTTTTCCGATTATTAAGAAATGGCTTTATTCCGATCAGGATATTTTCATTCGAGAGCTGATTTCCAACGGCTGTGATGCAATCACAAAATTAAAGAAGCTTGCCGTGATGGGAGATTATGAGGAAGTTGAAGGCGAGGAGTACAAGATTGAGGTGTACGCGTCTGCCAAGGATAAGACTTTGACATTCGTCGATAACGGTCTTGGTATGACCGAGGAAGAGGTTGACAAATACATCAACCAGATCGCATTTTCCGGTGCGACGGACTTCATCAACAAGTACAAGGACAAGGCTGGCGATGAGCAGATCATCGGACATTTTGGACTTGGTTTTTATTCCGCATTTATGGTTGCCGATAAGGTAACGATCGAGACATGTTCCTACAAGGAAGGTGCAAAGCCGGTATACTGGGAGTGCGACGGCGGAACGAATTATACGATGAGTGAGAGCGACGACGATATCCGTGGTACAGCCATTACATTGTATCTGAATGAGGATTGCCTGGAGTATGCAAATGAGTACCGTGTAAAGGAAGTTATCCAGAAGTATTGTGCATTTATGCCATACAACATCTACTTTATCAATGAGGATAAGGAAGAGGAAGAAGCTGCCAAGAAGGAAGCTGAGAAGAAGGAAAAGGACAAGGTGATCGAGGTCGATACGACACAGGAAGATGAGCTTGTCGGCGATGCACCGAAGAAGGATGAGGCAGAAGAGAAGAAAGAGGATGCCACAGAGGAAAAGAAAGAAGAGAGAAAACCGTTAAATGATACGAATCCTCTCTGGATGCGCAATCCGAAGGATTGTACGGACGAGCAGTACATTGATTTCTATCAGCATGTATTCTTGGACTTCAAGAAGCCGCTCTTCTGGATCCACCTGAATATGGACTATCCATTTAACTTAAAGGGTATTTTGTACTTCCCGAAGATCAATACACAGTATGACCAGTTGGAAGGTACGATTAAGTTATATAACAATCAGGTATTTATCGCAGATAACATCAAGGAAGTTATTCCAGAGTTTTTGCTTCTGCTGAAGGGTGTCATTGATTGTCCGGATCTGCCGCTGAACGTATCCCGTTCCGCACTGCAGAACGATGGTTTTGTCAAGAAGATCTCAGATTACATCACGAAGAAGGTCGCTGATAAGCTGACTGGCATGTACAAAAACAACAAGGAAGATTACGAGAAGTATTGGGATGACTTAAGCCCATTCATCAAGTTTGGCTGCCTGAAGGATGAGAAGTTCTGTGACAAGATGACAGACTACATGCTCTTCAAGGATATCAACGGCAAGTATATTACACTTCCGGAGTACCTCGAAGAGGGCAAGGAGAAATACGAGAACAAGGTATTCTATATCTCCGATGAAGTGGCACAGTCCCAGTACATCAACATGTTCAAGGAAGAGGGCATGAATGCGGTTTATCTGACACACAACATTGATAACCCATACATCACACACCTGGAAGGTAAGAATGAAAATGTGAAGTTCCTGCGTATTGATGCAGATCTTGCCGATAACTTTGTCGGTAAGAAGTTGACCGAGGAGCAGACGAAGGAATATACCGATAAGCTTTCTGAGGCATTCAAGAAAGCAACTGGAAATGACAAGCTTGTAGTCAAGGTTGAGAGCATGAAGAATGAGAATGTATCTTCTGTCCTGACGGTTTCCGAGGAGTCACGTCGTATGATGGAAATGATGCGTGTCTACAATATGGGCGGCATGGATCCGAACATGTTTGGAGCAGGCGAGGCAGAGACACTTGTTTTAAATGCAAACAACAAGCTTGTAAAATACATCTTAGATAATCCAGAGGGTGAGTACAAGGATATGATCTGCAACCAGCTTTATGATTTAGCTGTTCTTGCCAACAAGCCGCTCTCTGCTGAGAAGATGACAGCATTTGTAAAACGAAGCAACGATCTGCTTGGATTGTTGATCTAATATAATCACATAAGGTGGTCAAAATGCATGTCAGATGTAAATATGCATAGTAGATTCATTCGTAATATAACATATTGTGACTAAGAAGTAATATTCGTGTTCTGGGATATATGTATTACCGTACGCAACCGCTGCCAATTCGCCATCCATGGCTCAGTGGCAACTTGCGAAAACATCGTGTTTTCGCATTGCTGATATTCACAGAACACGAATTACTTCTAAGTCACAAATGTATCATATTACTTCATGAATCTATATGCGCATTTACATTGACATGCATTTTTGATATTATGTGATTGCAATTTTAGAAAGTAGCTTACGAAACGGACTATGATTTGCTTTTATGTGTCTGCATCGTTGTCTGACAATATAAATATGTTTGGAATTTAGAAGTTCTTGATGTTCTGTAAATAAACAGCAATGTTTGAACACGATGTTCAAACAAACCGCCACTGAGCCATGGATGGCGAATTGGCGGTGGTTGCGTGCGTTGTTTAGCTTGTGAATCAGAACATCTTAGAACTTCTTAATTTCAATACATCTTATATAGTTAGACAACGATGCAGACATATATACAAATCATAGTGTGTTTCGTGATTATTGGAATGAAAAGGAGTAAGAAAATGGCATTTGACGGAGTAACCGTGTCTGCGATCGTCAGCGAATTAAAGAAGAATCTGACAGGCGGACGTATCTATAAAATATATCAGCCGGAAGTGGATGAGCTGTGTCTGGTCGTAAAAAACCGGACAGAACAGGGCAACACAACCAGTCGTCTGGTGATCTCTGCAGATGCCAGTCTGCCTCTTATTTATCTGACGGGGCAGATAAAGGAGAACCCGTCGACAGCCCCGAATTTTTGTATGCTGCTACGGAAGCATATTGGAAATGCACGCATTTTATCCGTGACACAGCCGAACTTTGAGCGAATTGTAGAGATGCAGTTAGAACACCTTGATGAAATGGGTGATCTTTGCCAGAAGAAGCTGATCGTCGAGATCATGGGAAAACACAGCAACATCATCTTCACGGATGCGGATGGTACGATCATTGACAGCATCAAGCATATTTCCCATCAAGTAAGTTCGGTGCGGGAAGTGCTGCCGGGAAGAACGTATGTATATCCTCCGGCACAGGAAAAGGAAAATCCGCTCGACATTGATATCAATTATTTTATGAATCATGTCCTGCGCAAGCCGGTATCGGTGACGAAGGCAATCTATACATCGCTGACAGGATTATCACCGGTGATCGCAAATGAGATCTGTTACCGGGCTGGTGTCGATGGCGGCATGAGTACGGCTGGACTCTCGATGCAGGAGCAGGAGGATTTGTATGCAGCGTTTGATGCGATGCGTACAAGTATAAAAGAAGAACAGTTTGCACCGTGTATTGCATATCAGGGGTATGCACCGAAGGAATTTGCGGCGTGTACACTGACGATGTACGGAGAGGAAGCAGACAACCTTCCAAAGAAGGATGTGGATGGACTGAAAGTATTTCCGTCGATGTCTCCGGTCATTGAAGAATACTATCAGGCAAAAAGTGTGGTAACGCGCATCCGGCAGCGGTCGACGGATCTTCGTAAGATTGTGAACAACGCGATTGAGCGGACGGCGAAGAAATACGATCTGCAGCGGTCACAGCTAAAGGATACAGAGAAACGGGATAAATACAAGGTCTATGGTGAATTGCTGACTGCCTATGGATATTCTTGTAAACCGGGCGATAAAGAAATCACCTGCGAGAACTACTATGATAGCAGTATGCTTACGATTCCGCTTGATCCAGAGCAGTCGGCGATGGAAAATGCAAAGCGGTATTTCAACAAATATAATAAACTGAAGCGTACCTATGAGGCGCTGATGGAGCTTACCGTAGAGTCGAAAGAGGAACTTGATTATCTGCTTTCTGTGCAGAATTCGCTGGAGATTGCGAAGACAGAAAATGATCTGCAGGAGATCAAGCAGGAGCTTGTGGAAAGTGGCTATGTGCGCGGCAGATTCGATCGGAACAAGCAGAAGAAACAGGTGAAGGCAAAGCCACTGCATTATATATCCAGTGATGGCTACCATATGTATGTCGGAAAGAATAATTTCCAGAATGAGGAGCTGACATTTAAGTTTGCAGAGGGCAATGATCTGTGGTTTCATGCCAAACAGATGCCGGGTTCCCATGTGATCGTCAAGACGAACGGTGAGACAGAGATTCCAGACCGTACCTACGAGGAGGCAGCGAGACTGGCGGCATATTACTCAACCGGCAAAGAAGCACCGAAGGTGGAGATTGACTATACGACGAAGAAAAATCTGAAGAAACCGCCGAAAGCAAAGCCGGGTTTTGTAATCTATCATACGAATTATTCGATGAGTATCGAGCCGGATATCCACGGGATTGCAGAAGCTTAAAACGTGAAATTAAACATCAAAACACCTTGATTTTTAGGGGTGCCTATACTATAATAATGTAGATTATCGTTCATGGATAAGATAGAAACGATAATCTGCATTATTTTTATGTGTGCATAAATGCGCAGGGAGAAACGATTGCCGCAAGGCAACCGACGTATATAGGAGACTATCGTGATAAAAAGTATGACAGGCTTCGGAAGAGGCGAACAGGTAAATGACGATCGTAAGATCGTGGTAGAGATCAAGGCGGTGAATCATAGATTCTGTGATATGAATGTGAAGCTGCCAAAGAAGCTGAATTATTTTGAGACAGATATCAGAACCTGCCTGAAAGAGTACATTCAGCGAGGAAAAGTAGATGTATTTATCACATACGAAGATTATACAAAGTCCAATGTATGTGTAAAATATAATAAGGAAATTGCAACCGAATATGTAAATTATCTGAACAGTATGGTGGATGATTTTGGTTTGCAGTCAGATGTGAAGCCGTCTGTGATCGGCAGATTCCCAGAGGTGTTTACATTGGAGGAGCAGTCTGTGGATGAGAATGAGATATGGTCTCATTTGGAGGGTGTTGTGCGGGAAGCAGCCGAGAAATTTGTGGAATCCCGTGTCCGTGAAGGTGAGAACCTGAAGAAAGACTTGCTTGCCAAGCTTTCTGCGATGTCAGACATTGTGGCTTATATCGAGGAGAAATCCCCACAGATCATCGAGGACTATAAGGCGAGATTGATCGAGAAGGTGGATGAACTTGCAATCAATACGCAGATCGATGATCAGCGTATTGCAGCCGAGGTTACAATGTATGCGGATAAGGTCTGTGTGGACGAAGAGGTTGTACGTCTCAGAAGTCATATTGACAGTACAATCAAAATCCTGACCGAGGGTGGTGCCGTTGGCCGGAAGCTTGATTTCATCGTACAGGAGATGAACCGGGAAGCAAACACGATTCTTTCCAAGGCAAATTCCCTGATCATTTCCGATAAGGGAATCGACCTGAAGACAGAGATCGAGAAGGTTCGTGAACAGATACAGAATATAGAGTAGGGGGAACCAGATAGATTATGGCAAAGAAAGGTTCTTTGATCGTTATTTCCGGATTCTCCGGTGTTGGTAAAGGTACCGTGGTAAAGAAGATGGTTGCCGAGTATGGTTACAGCCTGTCGGTTTCTGCGACAACACGTGCACCGCGGGAAGGCGAAGTAGACGGAAGAGAATATTATTTCAAATCCGTGGATGAATTTCGGAATCTGATTGATTATAATGGATTTATTGAGTGGGCACAGTATGTGGAGAACTACTATGGAACCCCAAGAAAATTTGTAGAAGATGAGATGGCGAAGGGGCATGATGTGATCTTAGAGATCGAAGTGCAGGGCGCGATGAATGTCCGGGAACAGTATCCGGATGCGATTCTTATCTTTATCACAGCACCGAGCGCGAAGGGACTTCGGGAGCGTCTGGCAGGACGTGGCACCGAGAGCGAGGAAGTCATCGACAAACGCATGCAACGTGCAGTGGAGGAGTCCGAGGATATGCAGCAATACGACTATATCGTTGTCAACGACGATTTAGATACATGTGTACACAGCGTACACTCGATTATTGTCGGCAGAAAATGTCTGCGCGAGAATAATCTGGAATTTATAGAAGAGATTAAAAACGAGCTGAAAGCTTTATAGGAAGGGAGATATAGACAATGATACATCCATCTTACACGGAATTAATGGAAGTGATTAACAGCGACGTAGAACCAGGTGAACAGCCGGTTGTTCAGAGTCGTTATTCTGTGGTTATGGCGACTGCAAAGAGAGCCAGACAGATCATCGATGGCGCAGAGCCATTGGTAAAATCCGAGAGTGGCAATCCACTTTCTACCGCAGTCAAGGAGCTGTATAGCGGAAAAGTTAAGATTGTCGGAGATGACGAGTAAAGAAACCCGAAAGGTTCAAAAAGGCTGCAGAACAAATGCTGTAGCCTTATTTACTTTTCACTTCTATTCTTTTAGGGAGGACAGCGTATGAAATTATTAGAAGTATTACAGGGACTGGATTATGAGGTTTTGAAGGGAAACACAGATACAGAGATCCGGGAGATCCAGAACGATTCGCGAAAGGTACAGCCGGGAGATCTGTTTTTCTGTATCTCTGGTGCGGTATCAGATGGACATACATATGCAGAGGATGTGGCTGCGAAGGGTGCAGCCGTGATCGTCGTGGAAAAGCCGGTAAATGTGCCAGACACCGTGACGGTGATCCGTGTGAAGAGTACCCGGTATGCGATGGGTAAGATCAGTTCCGCGTTTTATGGAAATCCTTCTGAGAAGCTGACGGTCATTGGACTGACCGGAACCAAAGGAAAGACGACAACGACCTATATGATCCGTGAGATGCTGGAACGCTCCGGGATTAAAACCGGCTTGATCGGTACGATTGAAATTATAGATGGAAGTCAGAAGATTCATGCGGACAACACAACACCAGAGTCGATGATCTTGCATAAATATTTAAAGAATATGGTGGAAAATGGCTGCAAGGCTGTCGTGATGGAGGTTTCTTCGCAGGGATTGATGTTAGATCGTGTAGCGGGTGTGGATTTTGATTATGGTATCTTCACAAATCTGTCGAAGGATCATATCGGTCCAAATGAACACGCAAGTTTTGAGGAATACCGAGACTGGAAAGCAAAGCTGTTTACACTCTGCAAGACTGGTATTTTCAATGTGGACGATGCAAATGCAGCGTACATGATGGAGCATGCAACCTGTGAGAAATTAACCTACGGGGAATGTGCAGATGCGGATTACCGGGCAAAGGATATCGAACTGTACAGAGAAAAAGGTGTGCTTGGAATCCAGTATGCATTGTGCGGAAAACTCGATGCAAAGATCGTGGTAGATCTGCCGGGAGAGTTCTCTGTGCATAATTCTCTGGCAGCAATCGCAGTGGCAGATCAGATGCAGGTGGGTGTTGCCGATATTCAGAATATATTGAAGGAAGCAAAGGCACGCGGACGTGTGGAGATGATTCCAATTTCCGACGCATTTACGCTGATGATCGACTATGCGCACAATGCAATGGCGCTTGAAAGTCTGCTTACAGCGCTTCGAGCCTACAATCCGAAACGTCTGGTGACCTTGTTTGGATGTGGCGGAAACCGTTCCAGAGACCGTCGGTTTGAGATGGGCGAAGTATCAGGGAAAATGTCTGATTTTACGATTATTACAAGCGATAACCCAAGAGATGAGGAACCGCTTGCAATTATCGCAGATATCGAAACCGGAATGAAGAAAACGGATGGGGAATACGTGAAGATCACAGATCGGAAGGAAGCAATCCGTTATGCAATCCTGCATGCGAAAGAGGGCGATGTCATCGTCCTTGCAGGAAAGGGACATGAAGACTATCAGGAGATTCATGGTGTGAAACATCACATGGATGAACGGGATCTGATTCGTGAGATTTTGGAGGAAGAGGATGTCACAAACATATGCGGATATAATAATCGATATTTCGCATAGTGCGATCGACCGGGTGTTTCAATACCGGATCGGAGATGCATGGAAAGAGCAGGTACAGGTCGGAAGTCTGGTGACGGTTCCGTTTGGAAAAGGAAATGCGCACCGGCACGGTTATGTGATTGGTATCACACAGACTCCATCCTACGAACCGGATAAGATCAAAGAGATCGTCGATGTGCCGCAGAAAGGACTTCCAATCGAGGGAAAGCTGATCCAGCTTGCTGCATGGATGCGGGAGACATATGGGACAACGATGAATCAGGCGTTGCAGACAGTCATGCCAGTGAAACAGACGGTGCGAAAGACTGCGCAGAAGGTGGAGGAGACAACTTTGCCGGATACAAACTGGGAGTTTGTGACACTGAATGATGAGCAGCAGGCGCTGGTCGATGCATTTGCGGAAGATATA
>ERZ825159.268-NODE-268-length-72776-cov-13.634053_pt1 | contig 72776 bp, 72 predicted proteins | sample MGYA00519932_ERZ825159 | MGnify/ENA primary metagenome ERZ825159 (study PRJEB31778, sample SAMEA3449191) | human gut metagenome | biome: human gut; feature: human-associated habitat; material: faeces | place: United Kingdom | collected 2010/2012 ... | reverse complement strand
TGCAAAAAATCTTCAACCAGAGCTATAAACCATTCTGCATCTTGTGTATCGTGCCTTATATCGTTATATAAACAATTTGTTATTTGTTGTCTCGTTATATTTTCCATATATACCCCTCTATTTAATCTCTTATATTGTTATCACACGGCACAGACTGAGTACACTTTAGAAATTGTAAACACTCTGATTCAAAGCAAGACACATGCTCTGGTTTTATACAATACCCATGTTCAACATAACAACTACAGTAACTTTCCGGACAGGCTTCACACCTGCTATAATCTTTTACTTGCATAATAATTGATTCTTTTCCTTAACCCATTTCTTAATAATCTCAAGTTCTTCACCCATATTCGGCTCTTTTTCTGGCTTCCAGTCCGCTCTCATGTCTTTCAGTTCTTCTTCCCAGTCCGCTATATCATCATCAATATATTGTGCTTCCTCGTCTGCTTCCTCTGGGTGTTCTTCAAGATACTTCTTTTCTTCCTGTGCTGTTTCGATATTGTCCAGTGTGTCCAGATAGTCCTCTGGTTCATATCCCCAATAAAGCAAATAGTTCAGAAGTGTAGGCTCTTGGAACATTCCGAACCAACAACGTTCAAACCACTGCTCGGCATACATTTTTTCATCACTTCCGTTGGAATGAGTTCCGCCGATTAAATCTCCTATAAAATTCTCAATCAGTTCTCCGACAGTCAATCCATGCTCTCCGCATTTCCTTGCCAGTCGATTGCAATCTGCATCTGACAATTTTACTGTGATATTTCTCTCTCTGATCGTTTTAATTTCTTCTACCTGCTGTTCTTCATATGACATATTAATTCCCCCTTTACTTGAATGGTAAATCATCCTCTATACCTTCTGGAATATCCATAAAATCATTTGTACCTGTTGAATCTTTACTTACTGCTGAACCTGCATCTGAATTTTTTGATCCTTTTCCATCTGCAAATTCCATTTCGTCAATGATCACATCGGTTGTATATATTTTATTTCCAGCCTTGTTTATATAACTATCTGCACGAAGATGTCCTCGAATTGCAATCTTTCTGCCCTGAGACAAATATTTTTCAGCAATATCTGCCTGATTTCTAAAAGCTACACATGAGATAAAGTCTGCCTGATCTGCTCCGGTAATCGGTCTGCGAACAGCTAACGTATAATGGCTCGTCTTTAGCTGTTTCCCGTCTTTTTCGGATATTCTTATTTCTGGATTTCTTGTTAAATAACCTGACAATATTACACTATTCATTCGTTCTATTCCTCCTTACATAAAACCGGCTTCTCTAAGATAATTTGTAAATTCTTCTGGTATTTCATCTAATTCTTCATTTTCTACCTCAGAATCTTTTCTGTTATTTTCATTTTTATTGTCTCTGGCTTCTTCGTTACCTGATCTCGAATTTGCTACTTCATTCGATGAAACAGTTCGATCACATAATTCTTTTTTTAACTGCGCAATTTTCTCATCCAGCATATTACTCATGCTATTAAGAAAAGAATCTGGAATGGAAACACCTTCTGTACTGACATTTTCCGAAAGTGCTCTTAAAAGTGTTCCCATAAGTGCTCTGTTCCGCTCATATGCACTTGAATACTGTTTTAACCATTCGTACAATTTAACCTGATCAGGATCTTCCATATTGAAATTAAGCCGGAGACGAAGTTCTTCGTACTTGCTCATGATTTATTTTTTACCCCTTTTTTCCACACTATTTGCCAATAATTCATAGCCGGCTGCATTTGCACGAATATCATCTATGAATGTAATCATTTCTGGCTGATTCTCAGAATATCTATTGATAAGCCCAGCTCCTCCACCCATGAAAAAGCTTGGTACAAATTCATAATTAACCTTTCTGCTATGAAGCTGTCGAAATGTCTCCTCACTCCAACGTTTTATCTGAGTTATAACTAATTCCTTTATTTTTGGGGATATACCACTCTCCCGATCAAGCATTATGTCTATGATCTGATCCTGTGAAAGCTCTGTCTGATATTCCTGAGATATTGTTTCATTAATCATAGTGAAGCAGTTGTTTATACCCCACTGCATTGTATATGCACGTTTTAAGTCAATGCGTCCCTCTCCTGATATTGGAAGAATCTCTGTTGTCCCAGTTCCGATATCTACTAAGAAGCAAGATCCTTTAATAGATGGCAACTTGGATACAATGGCTGCATAGCCCTGTGGAAATACATAGATGTGTGGATTAATATTAATAGAATACGATGTATCCTCGTACTTGAATTCGACGTGTTTGTTCTGACCTAGATATTTGATAAATTCTTCTTTTTCTGCTCCATACCGAGTAAAAGGCAATCCGGTTGCAAGCGTTACATCAGATGTAATAATGCCATATTTTCGCATTTCTAATGCAACTGCTGCAAGTGTCATGATGTAATACTCCTCAGATGCTGTTTTATTTGATGGAAGACCCTCTGGTGCAACTCCTGTTTGATAGTATGCGCCATTATAATACACGACATCTTTATTAATTGGTGTTGGAGTGTTAAATTTTGCAACACCGGCTGCAAATATATTATTCTTTGTCTTGATAAAGCCATTTCCATGGTCTATTCCTATAATCATATCGTTTCCTCCTAATAGTCCCCTATTTTTCATAGCGGCGTATATTTTCATAAAGCTCTTTATTTGCTTTAACAATTTGATACATATCATTTATGGACATACAAGATTGCCCCTTTTTAATGATCGTAAGAATTGCTTCTGCTTCATTGTCAAGCATAGCTACGATGGCAGCTTTGCCTTTGTGCATTGAAATCGCAAGTTGAGAATATTTTGAATTTTTTTCATACCATAATTCATAAACCACATGAAAGTGACGTGGCATAAAACACATCGTGGCATTCATCGTAGATATAATGCTCAAAGCTTCTTCTTTTAGTTCCAGATTTTGCTGCAAAGCTTCCTGCTGCATTCGTATCTTTCTCTTTAACCGATCTTCCTCAGTCTTACGCTTTTCTGATAATGCAAGTTTAGCGGTCGGATCTGCATGACCTCCAATCCCGTTTATCTCAAAAAAATAAGGTTTTAGGTAAATCGCATCCTCCAGTGCCTGGTAATCTGCAATCGATGCTATTATTGCTTTCCGCTGATCCTCGATGCTTTTCATGTATTCTTTATTGTTTTCAATGCAATTTCTAATTCTTGCTTTTGTAATATGAGTGTTACCCGACGCCATACAAATTCAACTCCTCCCCTCTCCTCATTATTTGTTGAAAAAAATAGTCTTTTGAGCATAATCGGCATGATATTCACCATTCTGGTCTTTGCGTACCCTTAATTCTCGGTATAATGTAGTTCTATGCACACCTATACACTGAGCTATCTCATCTACTTTTAATCCAGAATTCAAAAGCTGCTCTATCTTTTTTCGATCTTCATATGTGATCGTTTTGTACTGTTTTGAGATGGTAATTACCTCCTTCCATTGCAAACACAAAAAATATGCGGTACGAGCAAATTCACTCATACCGCATATTTTCTACATTTTTTAATATAAAAAAAGAATGCGATAGAGTTTTTTAACTCTTGTCGCATTCAATTCTATAACTTACCTAAAAACGTCAACTTTTTTTATTCTGCCTCTGAAGCTGCCTCTGTTGTTGACTCTGTGCGCTCTGCTTCAGTGGAACCATCTTCCGATGCATCTTCTGAACTTGCTTCAGTAGATTCAACCTGAACAGCTGTACCCATCAGATAATCAAGAACCTTTTCCTCTGTTGCATAGAATTTCAGATCGCTCGCTGAATATTTGGAGTTGATCGTATCCTCGTCTACCTCATTATCATCCATCAGCTTCTGCTTATATGCATCAGTCTCCTTATCATTTGCGATCAGATTTTTTTCTAACGCGATCGAGCTGACAACGATCTTCTCCTGCATTACAGATTCAACTGTGCTCTGAAGATAGGAAACAAATGCAGATTCATCTGTATATCCATAGAAATACTGTAAGAATGTTGGTACGCCGATTCCATACTGGGAGGCACTGGACTCGATATTATCCATAACACTCTTGACATAGGAATCAATTTCGCCTTCCGGATACTGATTAAATGTTGTTTTCTCTTTGATTGCCTTTAATACATTTGCACGATCTGTACTGTCTGCAGTTTTGTCTGTATCCTTCTGAAGCTCATCTGTCAGATACTTGGTATAATCCTCCGTCGTTGTATATTTACCATCCGTAGCCGACTTCACAAGGTCATCTGTATATTCCGGTGTCGTCGTTATCTTGATATAATTGATCTTTATATCAAATACAGCTTCCATTCCTGCTACTGTTGTATCAGAATAATCATCCGGATATGTGATCGTGATCTTCTTCTCTGTACCAGGCTTTAATCCGATCATCTGATCATCAAGTCCCGGTGCTAATGCATCCTTGCCTATAACAACACTGGTTCCGGCTTCATCATCATTCTTATTCTTTTCCTGACCATTGATCGTTTCTACATAATTGACGTTGACATCATCACCATCTTTAATGGCACTGTCATAATCCTTTGTCTCTATATTATTATCTGTACAGAATGAATCAATCTTCTCATCGATCTTATCCTGTGTTACCTCTCTGGATGCCGGAACATATTCAACGCCATCATAATCACTTACCTCTGCACATTTTGCATACTGCTTGAATTCACTCTTTGTGCTTCCACATCCGCTAAGCACTCCCATGCCGACAACGGTTGCCAGGCAAAGGGTCATTACCTTCTTCATTTTCATAATATAATCTTTCTCCTCAAGGCTTCATCTTATTATTTTATCATCCTCATTTTAAGGATCCTGTTTCAACATCCGCTTTAGTTTGCCTCTGTTGTTACTTCTGTGGTTTCTTCAGAAGCCGTTGTTGCTTCTGTTGCAGCTTCTGTACTCTCTACCTTCTTGCCATTATCAAGCAGGAAAGTCATAACCTTATCTGCAAGTGTATAATACATCAGATCTTCAGAAGAATACTGCTCTCTGATCTGATCCTCTGTTGTAGAATTATTGTCTGCCAGCTTCTTAATATATGCTGTTTCTTCATCTGCATCGATCGTAATATTCTCTGCTTTTGCAATCGCACAGACAGCCTTCTTTTCCTTTACGGACTCTTCACAGATCTGCTTTACATATTCTGCAAATGACTCCTCATCACTGTATCCATAGTAGTAATTGATAAATGTTGCATAATCGAAATTATAGGAGCTTGCCTGAGCTTTCAGGTTGTCAATAATTTCGCTTGCAAGACTTTCAACTTCATCTTCCGGTACATTCTCGATCTGTGCTTTATTAATAACACTTGTCATAACCACATTCTGTGCAGAAGTAAGTGCTGCAGTCTCATTGCTTGCTTCCAGTTCTGCTTTGATTGATGCTTCATATTCATCTACTGTTTTATAGGAAGTATTATTGGCAACAAGTTCATCGTTGTACTCTGGTTCAACCGGAATCTTAATGTAGTTTACAGTCGTCTTAAATACTGCATCCTTTCCATTCAGTTCTGTGTTTGTTGTACTGTAATCCTCCGGGAATGTTACATTTACATCAAATGTATCTCCGGCTTTATGACCTACGATCTGATCTTCAAAATCATCAATAAAAGATTTGCTTCCCAATGTCAGATCATAACCATTTCCATCAGAATTACCACCTTCAAATTCCTTACCATCTACAGTTCCGACAAAGTCGATATTTACAATATCACCCATCTTTGCTGCACTTGTCTTATCTTCATTATAAGTAGTGCAGGATGAAATAAAAGAATCTACCTTGCTCTGAATATCATCTGCAGTTACCGCTTCCGGTGCATATTCATATTCAATTCCTTTGTACTCTCCAAGCGTAACGCCATCTGCATATTTCTCGATATACTCATCGATCGTCAAATCTTCTGCTGCCTCTGTGCTGCTGTCTGATGAAGTCGCATCCGTTTGTGTTGCATTGTCAAGCTTACCGGTTGTATTCTTTTTATCGCCGCATCCCACAGCCATAGATAATGTCATTGCCATTGCAAGAGCAACCGCAAGTCCCTTTTTCAATTTCCTCATTGTACTTACCTCTATATTATTATAAAATTAGGTATCACCTATCATAGCTTTATATCACATTTCCAATTAAAAATAAAGCTATTTTAAGTAATTCATAGAAATGTCACAAACTATGCAACGTTATTGTTAAATGCCTGATTGTTCGCAATACTTCGACAGTATCCATACTTTCAGATACAATTTCCGACAATTTCACATAATGTCAATCACCACTCGAACAGTAAATCACATTTTCCCATGCAACACAATATCTAGTATTATTTCTTTGATTTTTTCTCAATATTTTGTACTGATTGATATAGACAAACCAAAATGGTGATGCTATAATGTGTAACTGTCGGGGACATAGAGTTACAAAATATTCCAAACGATTTTTTAGTCTCACAGATTTTAAATCGTTCATTTTTTTGTCTTTTTTTCACACGCGACGCAATATGTTGGGGTTTGAGAAAATATTGCACTCAATATCTAGATAATCAATTTTGAAGGAGAATGTAAAAATGCAGGTAATCAAAAGAGACGGTCGAGCCGTATCCTATGATCGCAGCAAGATTATCGTTGCCATCCAGAAGGCAAATGCCGAAGTCGAAGACTGCGAAAAAATTTCTGAAGAAAAAATAGAAGAGATCATAGACGGTATCGAAGCAAAAAACAGAAAAAGAATGCTGGTCGAGGACATCCAGGATATCATCGAGCAGAAGATTATGGCAGAAGGGAAATTCGTTCTTGCCAAAACTTACATTATATATAGATACAGCCGTGAACTGATCCGTAAAGCAAATACAACTGACGATTCCATTCTCAGCCTGATTCAGAACAGAAACAAAGATGTTATGGAAGAGAACTCAAATAAAAACGCAACTGTTGCTTCCACTCAGCGAGATCTGATCGCCGGTGAGGTTTCAAAGGATCTTACCAAACGACTTCTGCTGCCTGAAAAGATTTCAAAAGCACATGAAGAAGGTGCGATCCATTTCCACGATGCTGATTATTTCTTACAGCCGATCTTCAACTGTTGTCTGATCAACATCGGAGATATGCTTGACAATGGCACTGTCATGAACGGCAAACTGATTGAGAGCCCTAAGAGCTTTCAGGTTGCGTGTACGATCGTTACACAGATCATTGCTGCCGTTGCCTCCAGCCAGTATGGTGGTCAGTCCGTTGATATCCGTCACCTCGGAAAATATCTGCGTAAGAGTTACAATAAATACAAAGCATTATATCAGGAAGAATTTGGCGAGAGATTAGATGCTGATACATTAGAGGAACTGGTAAAAGAAAGGCTGAACGACGAGCTTCGTTCCGGTGTTCAGACGATCCAGTACCAGATCAACACTCTGATGACTACAAATGGTCAGTCTCCATTTGTTACCTTATTCCTGAATCTCGATCCAAATGATGAATACATTGAAGAGAATGCCATGATCGTAGAAGAAATCCTTCGTCAGCGTTTAGAGGGTATTAAAAACGAAGTTGGTGTTTATGTAACACCTGCATTTCCAAAGCTGATCTACGTTCTGGATGAGCACAACTGCTTAAAGGGCGGCAAATATGATTACATCACCCGACTTGCGATCAAGTGCTCCGCAAAGAGAATGTATCCGGATTACATCTCCGCTAAGAAGATGCGTGAGAACTATGAAGGTAATGTCTTCTCCTGCATGGGATGTCGTTCTTTCCTTTCTCCTTGGAAGGATGAAAATGGCAACTATAAGTGGGAAGGACGTTTCAACCAGGGTGTTGTCAGTCTGAATCTTCCTCAGATCGGTATTCTGGCAAAGGGTGATGAAGATAAATTCTGGTCACTCTTAGATGAACGACTTCAGTTATGCTATGATGCCCTGATGTGTCGTCACAGAGCATTGGAAGGCGTAACTTCAGATGTCAGCCCGATTCACTGGCAATATGGCGCGATCGCACGATTAAAGAAGGGTGAGGTTATCGATCCATTACTTCACAACGGCTACTCTACTCTGTCGCTTGGATACATCGGATTGTATGAAACTTCTATCCTGATGAAGGGTGTCAGCCATACAGATCCGGTTGGTGAAGAATTTGCATTAAAGGTTATGAACAGAATGCGTGCAGCCTGTGATAAATGGAAGGCTGATACCGGACTTGGCTTCGGCTTATATGGAACACCAGCCGAAAGCTTATGTTATAGATTTGCACGTATTGATAAAGAACGTTTCGGTACGATCAAGGATGTTACTGATAAGGGCTACTACACAAACTCCTACCATGTTGATGTCCGTGAGAAGATTGATGCATTCAGCAAGTTCAGATTTGAGAGTCAGTTCCAGACGATCTCATCCGGTGGTGCGATCTCCTATGTCGAGATACCAAATATGCGTAACAATCTGGATGCTCTCGCGGAAGTGGTCCGCTACATTTATGAGAATATCCAGTATGCTGAGTTCAATACAAAATCCGATTACTGTCATGTATGCGGCTATGATGGCGAGATCATCATCAATGCAGATGGTGAATGGGAATGTCCGCAGTGTGGCAACAAAGACCACGCAAAGATGAACGTTACAAGAAGAACATGTGGTTATCTCGGTGAAAACTTCTGGAACGTAGGCAAGACTAAAGAAATGGCTTCCAGAGTATTACACCTGTAGGATTCAGGTCTGATGCATGTGATTCATCCGTAGCACAAACAGAATAATATATACCACATACGATCAGAATATACCGGAATTTTTATAAAAACACTTGCTATATTGAAAAAATTGGTTTATATTAAAGCTATGCATAAAGTATTTACTTGTATGAACAGTTCACATCCGATTTTTAACTAAGTGCATTAATAATTTCAATTTGTATGGTCTGCATGTCGTAGAGGGCAATGCGGGCCATACTTTTTATATGGGAGAAATAACGATTATGAATTATATGGATATCAAACGGTGTGATATCGCAAATGGAACCGGAGTCCGAACCTCTCTGTTCGTATCCGGCTGCACACACCACTGTAAGGGTTGTTTTAATCAGGATACCTGGGATTTCAACGCAGGTAAGCCTTTTACTCAAAAAGAAATTGATACGATCATTGAACTCTGTAAGCCGGATCATATTGTAGGGCTTACCCTGCTTGGCGGCGAACCATTGGAATTCGTCAATCAACAGGGACTGCTTCCACTTCTGGAACAGTTCAAGGCTGCTTATCCGGATAAAACGATCTGGTGCTATACCGGCTATGATTTTGAAAAAGACGTTCTGGACAAGATGTATTTCCAGTGGGATTTCACTCACAAATTCCTGTCCTATCTGGATGTTTTAGTCGATGGAGAATTTGTTGAAGAAAAGAAAGTTCTGGATCTGCGATTCAGAGGTTCTACAAATCAGAGAATATTGGATGTTCCAAAATCATTAGCTGCCAAAAAAGCAGTCTTATGGGACGAGAAAGGAAGGTACTTCTAATGACCACATTTGATATTAACATTAAGAAATTGAATGAAAATGCGACAATTCCTTCTTATGGTTCTGAATTTGCTGCCGGCGCAGATCTGTATGCCTGCATGGATGAGCCGGTAACGATTGCTGCCGGAGAAACCCAGTTCATCCACACCGGACTGGCTATCGAGATTCCGGCCGGCTATGCCGGACTAGTCTATGCAAGAAGCGGTCTTGCCTGTAAACGTGGTCTTGCTCCTGCTAACAAAGTAGGCGTTATCGATGCTGATTACCGCGGAGAGATTATGGTAGCGCTCCACAATCACTCTAATGTTGATCAGACAATCGAAAGTGGTGAACGCATCGCTCAGCTTGTTATCACCCCATACATTACCGGTTGTTTCCATACTGTAGATGAATTATCCGATACCGCACGCGGTGAAGGGGGCTTTGGCTCAACCGGAAGAAAATAAACAGGCGAAAAATGTCCATGGCACGAAATGTACCATGGACATTTTTATTCTATCCCATTAATTAAACGTGATCATACTATACACATCGGTATTTACACTCTTGGAATAAGTGTAATCTTTATCAATCTTGGATACCCAGTTCGTTAAAAGGTTATTAAAATAGGCATCATTCGCTTCTTTTGTTAACTCCGCTTTATTCGCAGCGGTTGCCTTCTCATCCGTCAGATATGTCATCTGGAAGATATGATAGCCATTCTCAGTCTCGATAACCTGCGAGATATCTCCATCCTGCATATCATATAAAGTATCCAGAACCTCCTGTCCATAGCTTTCCAGGATCTGATCCTTACTCATGGTATGGCTTCCTGCATATTGCAGACTATTTGTGTGACCAAGGAAAGTAATATTCAGGTTCGGATTGTCCGATAACTGCTGTTTGATTGAAGTATAAGCCTCGTCCGCTTTTTGTTTCTGTTCTGCAATCTTATCCTTACTATATACTACGATATTTCCAAAATCATCCTCATAATAACACTCAAAGAACATATCGTAAAATGTCGTCATTCTTGCCTGCTCATCGGATACCTCTGCAGAGGAGTCGCTCATGACATGATCGTAAATCTTCTTTGCCAGTGCATTCTCCTGAAGAACACGGGATGGTGTATCTGCTTCCATGCCGGTTTCTTTCAACTGCTCATCGGTCAGACTGTTATAGAAATCTTCCGCTTCCTGTTCTGCCTGCGCCTGTTCTTCCGCCGTCAGGCTGATCTTATATTCATCTGCCTGTGCGATCAGCGCCTTGGTCTGGACAATGTTGGAGATTACTTCGCGTCTTGCCATTTCCTCGACATCCATCTCAATGCCGCCATCCGTCTCGATCGTTTTGCCCCAGATGTTACTGCCGTATTCTTTCTCGTACTCATCAATGGTCGTCTGTGCATAGATATACACCTCGTCCAGATAAATGTTGTCATTTCCGAATTTGAATACGATATATTTTCCTGTATTATCCTGACTTTCTTCTCCGCACGCCACAAGTGCAAGTAACATCACACATGTACAGATCAAAGAAATAGCCTTTAGAATTCTACGTTTCATCCACCAAACCTCCTGTTCTTCCAGCTCACCGATTCCGGCATCTGCATCATCCTGCAAACATTACAGATTTCGGTATGCTGATCATCCTTTATTCTTCTGCAAGCTCCGCAATATCAGCTACAACTGCTCTCGCCTGCTTCCAGATTTCTTTCTCTGTGATCGTCTTCATCTTAAGCACAAAAGATGGACTGTTGCCGATCACAAATTTCATGCTTCCTCTATATTTATCTAATAACGAATCAATCTTTGCTGTGTCGATCTTCGCCTGTTTAAACATCGAAAACCGTAGCTCCGCCCCCGCCAGCATAATGCTGGTTATATAGGCACGATTTGCCTTTGCCTTTAATAAAGATACATCAAGCAGGTTCAGAACCTCTGTCGGCATCTCTCCAAATCTGTCGTTTAATTCGTCAATGATATCGTCGTAATCATCATCCGATGCGATATGAGATATCCTCTTATACAGATCCAGCTTAATGAATTCATTCTTGACATATTCAGCCGGTATATAAGCATCCACCGGAAGCTGTACGGTTGTCTCAAACCGTTCTTCAACCTTCTCGCCCATCTCCTGACGGATCGCATCATTTAACATCTTACAGTACAGATCATAACCAACTGCTTCCATATGACCGGACTGATCCTCGCCTAAGATATTTCCCGCGCCGCGGATCTCCAGATCCTTCATGGACACCTTGATTCCGGAACCAAGATCGGTAAATTCCCGGATCGCTTTCAGTCTCTTTTCCGCAGTTTCCTTAATAAGTTTATCCCGACGGTACATCAGAAATGCATATGCATTCCGATCTGAACGGCCGACACGGCCGCGGAGCTGATACAACTGGGATAAGCCAAATGTATCCGCATCATGAATGATCATGGTATTTGCATTCGGAATATCCAAGCCTGTCTCGATGATCGTCGTAGTAACCAACACATCAATCTCATGATTGATAAACCGGTACATGATGTCCTCTAGTTGTCGTTCATGCATCTGGCCATGCGCATACTCAACGACTGCATCCGGTACAAGGGATGCGATCTCCGATGTGATCATCTCTATATTATTTACCCGGTTATATACATAATATACCTGACCATCCCGCGCCAGCTCACGCTTGATCGCTTCTTTGACAAGTTCGGGATCAAGCTCCATGACATAGGTCTGGATCGCCCGTCTGTCAACCGGCGCTTCTTCCAGAACGCTCATATCCCGGATACCGATCAGACTCATATGAAGTGTACGAGGAATAGGAGTCGCTGTCAAGGTCAGGACGTCAACATTTGTCTTCATCTGCTTGATCTTTTCCTTATGTGTGACGCCAAACCGCTGTTCCTCATCTATGATCAGCAGACCGAGCTGCTTAAATGCCACATCCTTGGACAACAACCGATGTGTTCCGATCACGATATCCACCTTGCCGGCTTTCAGATCAGCAATCGTCTCCCGAACCTCCTTCGGTGTACAGAAACGGCACAACAGCCGGATCTCGACCGGAAATTCCTTCATACGTTCTTTAAATGTATTATAATGCTGCTGTGCAAGGATCGTAGTCGGCACAAGATAAGCAACCTGTCTGCCATCGTATACTGCCTTAAATGCCGCACGGATCGCAACCTCGGTCTTACCAAAGCCCACATCACCACAGATCAGACGGTCCATGATCTTGCTGCTCTCCATGTCTGCCTTTGTCTCTGCGATCGCTTTCTTCTGGTCATCCGTTTCCTCATACGGGAACATTTCCTCAAATTCCTGCTGCCAGATCGTATCCTTCGAATAGCAGAAGCCCTGTGATGCCTGTCGTTTCGCATACAGGTTCACCAGCTCTTTCGCGATCGTTGCAACATGACCTTTCACCCGGCTTCTGGTCTTCTCCCAGTCCTTACTGCCCAGCTTGTTGATCTTCGGTCGTCTGCCCTCTTTATCACTGTATTTCTGGATACAGTCTACCTCAGAAGCCAGCACATAGAGCTTTCCGCCCTCTGCATAATTGATCGTTACATAATCCTTTAAGACACCGTCCACTTCAACCTTCTCGATACCGCCATAGATACCAACACCATAGCGTTCATGAATCACACAGTCACCCACGCTGATATCAGAGAAATCCTTGATCACTTCACCGGAATACCGTGGCTTCTGGTTCTTCTTTTTCTTCGTACTGCTCCGTGCAGTAAAGACGTCGCCTTCATTTATCACAACCAGCTTCAGCTCCGGGAACTCAAATCCTGCCCGAAGTCTTCCTGTCGTAACCATTACCTCTTTCTCAGAAAGGACACGGTCGGTATCCTCTGAATAGAAGCATGCCACATCATGGCTGGTCAGATTCTCAACCATCCGTTTGGCTCTGGTCGTCGATGGCGAGATAAATATGATACGGTAATTCTTCTCTCGCCATTTTCCGATATCCGCAATCAACGCTTCAAAATTATTCCTGTAAGAATTAACTACACGGCTGTCATATGTTACATCATGCCGGATCGTAAAATACCGATCTTCATGATACAGAATAGAAAATGCGAGCGTCTGAAATGCCTGCATCTTCTGCACGATTGCCGGATAAGTAAATAAAATATTCATCATACCCGGAAGGATATAGCCACCCTCCAGACGGCTCTCCATGCTCTCAAGGAAGGTCGCCATATAGTTATCCGCATAATCTGATATCCGTGAAGTCTCATCCAATAAAATAACTGTATTCTTTGTATGGAAACAGTCTAAAAGTGATACAGTCTTACTGTAGAAATACTCTACATAGCTGTCGACTCCAGCCATTCCATGGAACTCAGTCAACTGCTCTTTGATCTCCCCGATCTGCTTCTTCAGACGGGCAGCTTCCTCTGTCTTGAACTCTTTCCGCAGCTTCTCATAATATGGCTTGAATTCCTGCTCCAGCTTACGGATACCCTGCGCCGTCCTGCGATCCGATAACACCATCTCACTTGCCGGATAGATCTGGATCTCCTGCACCTGTTCGATCGACCGCTGGCTTTCCACATCAAAGCTTCGGATCGTATCAACCTCCGTATCCCACATATCGATACGATATGGACATTCCTCTGTCAGAGGAAAAATATCAATGATACCACCACGCACAGCAAACTGTCCGACACCGTCTACGCTGTCCGCCTTTTCATACCCCAGTTCCACCAGACGCTTCTTAAGTGCCTCGACGTCCAGTTCTTCTGCCTCTCGGATCGTCACCACATTTTTCTTAATATAGGACAGATCCGGCATCCTATCAAATAACGCATCTACCGTCAGAATGATCGTACAGGCTTCTCCCTCGATCAGTCGTCTGAAAATATCCATCCGCCGCCTGGTGATAGAATTTCCATGGATATCTGAGCTGTAAAATAAAATATCCTTCGATGGATACATATACACCGCTTTATCATAGAAACGGAAGTCCTCGTATAGCTGTTCCATTCTCTGTTCACTGTAAGTTACGACCAGCCTTACATGTGCATCGGATGAAAATGCATGCATCAGATACACCCGGTCTGTTCCGTCATTTCCGGATATATTGACGATGCCATCCTGCTCTTTTAACCAGCCCTTTATCTGTATATAATTTTCGGTATGTTTTACAGGCTCATTGATTGCCTTCATATCGACGCCAAATGCCAGGCTGATACAGCCTGGCTCCCTTTCTTTTTTATTTTCTGATTATTTATACCTGTCTGATCGTATCCACAGCTTTACCCTGTATACGACCTGTTCCGATCAACACATTTTATCTTTCAGTTAATTATATTTATTCATTGCTGCTGCTGCGCTGTCTTTTAAGATCAATGTGATCGCATCACCGGCATTATCACAGCCTGCCTTGATCTCCGGAAGTTCATCTTTTCCAAATCTGGATAATACATAATCTGCAAGATCCATACGATCCGGTTTCTTTCCGATACCGACACGAACCCGGACAAATTCCTGTGTTCCCAGATGTGAAATAATATTCTTCATTCCATTATGTCCGCCGGCACTTCCCTTTTCACGGATTCGAAGCTTGCCGACTGCCAGATCGATATCATCATAAGCAACGATCACATCGGATGGATCGCATTTGTAATAATCGACCAGCTCCCGGACACTTTCTCCACTCAGATTCATAAATGTCTGTGGCATTGCAAGGATCACTTTCTCTCCTTCTATCATGCCCCTTCCATAAATCGCTTTATGTTTCTTTTCACTCAATTCTATATTATATTTATCTGCAAGTCCTACGATCACGGAAAATCCTACATTATGTCTGGTTCCCGCATATTTGGTTCCCGGATTTCCAAGTCCTACTATCAGTTTCATCTTATCTTGACCTCATTATCTCTTCTGCTTCTGCAAGCTGTTCCAGTGTATTGACACCCTTGATCTGATCTGCATCCTCCATGGCTGCTGCATCAACCGGAAGTCCCATTTTCTTGATGATCTCAATGGTATCCGGCAGATAATATTCACCCTGTGCATTATCATTTGTAATCTGTGAAAGTGCTGCCAGTAATGCATCACATTTGAAAATATACATACCGGAATTTACTTCTTTAACCGCCTGTTCTTCCTCAGTTGCATCCTTCTGTTCTACGATCTTTGATAAGCCTTTCTCATCACGGATAATTCTTCCGTATCCAAATGGATCTGAAAGCATTGCCGAGATAACTGTAACACCATTTCCTGCTGCAACATGCTTCTTGATCGCCTGCTCTAATGTCTTACCGGTTACAAGTGGTGTATCTCCACAAAGGACAACAACATCGCCCTCTGTACCGATAAAATCAGAAGCACACTTGACCGCATGACCGGTTCCAAGCTGTTCGGTCTGTAGTGCGTAACTTACTACATCCTGCATTTCTTCTGTCTTACCAAGCTTCGCATAAGTATCTTTAATACTCTTTTCTACTTCTTCTGCCTTGTATCCAACGATCACGCAGACTTTATCACATCCGGCAGCTCTTGCCGCCTCTATCGAATAGTATACCATCGGCTTACCAAGCACCTCGTGCACAACCTTTGGCTTTTCAGATTTCATTCTTGTTCCCTTGCCTGCTGCAAGGATGATTGCTTTCAGCATAATTACCTCCAAATAAAATATGAGATTGCTACAGCTAATTTTACTTTATCCCTATTTCATTTTCAACCATATGGTGGAAATATTTCGTATATTCATATGCTAATCCAATAAGTCTATCTTTTCCCCAAAATAGGTTAATACATTTTTCTCATCTATAACTATTTTCGCCTGACATGCCATGCCATTCATAAGCGTTGCCTCTTCTCCATTTTTTCCCTTTAATGTCATATTATCACACTTAACTCTCACTAGATAGTAGGAATATCCGGTACTTTGATCAACCGAAATATTTTTTGCTATATTTTCTACAGTTCCTTTAAAGTATCCATATTCACTGGAAGGATATGCAGCAATTTCAAATTTTACATCCTGTCCTTCCCTTATTTGAGCTATATCAGTATTTTCCACATATATTTCCGCATAATACTTTGATTCCGTTTCCGGATAGATGGTTCCTATTGTGGTACCCTCCTGCACAAAGCTTCCGGTTTTCAAATCCTGTGCGATGTAAAAATATCCTGAAACATTTGCCTTTATGACACAATTATCATTCTGGATATCATAACTCTTTAAATAGGTTTCACATTCTTTTACCTTATCTTCATAATTTAATATTTCTGCTGCAACATTTCCTTTTTCTGTAAGAATAGCAACCGATTCCTTCGTCTCATTATCTGCACTATTTATAGCTTCCAACTGTAATTTTGCAGATGCAAGATTTGTTTCCAAAGATAGAATCGTGTCATTATATCCTGCAATCTGTTGTTCAATGGTTGTAATCTGCTGTAATTCCAGATTCCTTAAAGCTCGTGTTTTTTCTTTTTTTGCAGAGTCTTGGGCCGTAATCAACGCATCTCTTTGTTTTTTCAATTCTTCTATATTGGCAGTTGTATTTTCAGTCGATGCAACTACCGAGATAGTTTCTGTGGATATACCATTATCGCTTACCGTTTCCTCTTCAGTTACAGTTTTATCTTCTATTGAAGCTTCAGCTTCCGCTTTTTTCATTTGCTCCTCATACTCATCTATTTGCCTTTGATGCTCATTTATCTGATTATCATATTGTAATGCAGTATAATTATAGGATGCAAGATAGCTACTTATCATACTGTAATAAATACCTTCGCTTGCATCAAAAGTATTATTTCGTGCTGTAATGCACTGTTTTACAACATTAAGCTTCTCAATCTTTTCATTATATTTTGCAATGGTTCCTGATATTGAATCCACGTTTCCCTGATACAAGGTAACTTGTCCTTCTGTGTCACTTTCGTTTAAGTCCACGTTTGCATACAACAGTTTCCTTCTATTTACAAACTCTTCATAATACGGATTATCATCCAAAGTTTCTAACTCTGTCTTGTCACCGTCAAGACTTTTTTCATATGCCGATAAGATTTTAATTCGAGCTTGCGCAGCTTCTAACTCATTCTGATATCGTAAAATAGTATCAGAAAGCTCGTCTATAGTAAGAACGTAAAGAATATCCCCCTCTTTCACATACTGTCCGTCTTGTATATTGGTTTCCTTTACACTTCCTGTAACATCACTGCTAATTTCATAAACAGCATTGCTTCCTTTAAATATTCCGTTACTTTTCACTACAACATCTATCTTGAATAAACGCATCCATAAAACTGCAACTACTAATATAATTAAGATTAGATATATAGTATATATTAGAAAACGGTTGGGCTTTGACTCATAAACCTCTGTACTGTCACTTATATCCTTCATATCTACAATAATTGGCTTCATGCAACATCACCGCCTTCCATTATGGTATTATTTTCTTCTAAGGATTGTTGTTTTACGAGATATGCATATTTCCCTCCCATAGCAATCAGTTCCCTATGTGTTCCATGTTCCACAATCTTTCCCTTGTCCATCACATAAATCCTGTCACAATTTTTTATAGTGCTTAAACGGTGTGCAATAAATATAGTTGTCATATTTTTTGCAAACTCATGGATGGTTCTGTCAAGTGCACGTTCTGTAATAGCATCCAAGTTACTTGTTGCCTCATCAAGAATTAAAATATCCGGTTTCTTAAGCATAGCCCTTGCTATTGCAAGTCGTTGTCTTTGACCACCTGAAAGATTAGTTCCGTTTTCTTCCAATCTTGTTTCATAGCGAAGTGGAAGCTCATTGATAAAGTCATGTGCCTGTGCCATTTTGGAAGCTTCTATGATATCATCCATAGTTGCAGTATCCAATCCCAGAGTTAGATTTTCAAAAATAGAACCACTAAAAAGAAATGTTTCCTGCGGAATATATGCAATTCTTTCTCTTAAAGTTTCTAACTGAATATCTTCAATGTTGTTTCCATTAATTAAAATATCACCGGTTTCCGGTGCATAGAGATGGAGTAATAGTTTGGAAAGTGTTGTTTTACCGGAACCACTTTCTCCTACAAAAGCAATTTTCTTCCCTTTCTCTATCTTTAAATTAATATCTTCAAGAACTAGCCTTCTTGTACCATATCGGAAGTTTAAATCCCTGATTTCTATATCACCTGCCAGGCTTATCGGGGCAAGCTTATGGTGTTCTGCCTCTGTTTTCTCCGCCTCTAAATCCAATATTTCTCCCAAACGGTCTGCTGCAACTACAGCAGTCTGCATCTGTGGTTGCAAATTAATTAAATTCTTTACTGGATCGAGGAAGTAAGCAAGCAATGAATTAAAGGTAACCAATGCCCCAATGGTCATTTCTCCGTTAATGACGCTGACACCGCCTACCCAGAGAATTACGATTTCCCCCACTAACTCCACAAAAGTCTTTAAAGAAGACTGTAAATTACTAACCCAAGTTAAATCAAAAATACTTCTCAATAAACGGACAAATTTAATCTCTGTCTCCCTGTTAGCTTTTCGTTCTGCATTATATGCTTTTACCGTTTGGATACCGTTTAATGACTCTACCATATAGGATGTAAGTTGGGAATTATCCTCCATCTGCTTTCGATTCAGCTTTTCATACCATCTGTGAAAACATACAACAATAATTGCATATAATACAACAATTATTACAGTAATGCCAAATAGTTTCGCATTCTGCAGATACAAAATGACTGCACCTGCCACTGCCATAAGAGTATCTATCATAATAGTTAATGTTGCTCCTGATATTGCATCACGCACTTTTCCCGCATCATTAAACCTTGAAATAATTTCTCCAACCTTTCTGGTTCCAAAGAAATTCATCGGAAGTTCAATTACATGACGGTAGTAGCCAAGAAGCAATGCTATATCCAACTTTTGACTTAAATATAATAATAAATGCGATCTGAACGCATTAAGAATAACCTTAAATATGTTCAACAGAATTACACCAATAGACAAAGTCATCAGTGTTTTTCTCAGTCCATCCGGTAACACACTATCGATTAATTCCTTGAAATAAAAAGCACCTACAATTCCAAGAATAGTATATACCAATGATGCCACAAAGATATGTAAAACAAGCTTCTTCTGTGGTAAAAGCAAATGAAAAAAGCGGTTGAACAATCCTTTAGTTTTGTCGCCCTTCTTAAATGTTTCGCTTCTTACAAGCAGAATCAAAACGCCACTCCATTGATATTTAGGCACTTTCCCTTCCTCATGAACTTCTCCAAAAAACTCCTCCGGTTTAAGCTTTACGATTCCAACTCCCGGATCTGCTATAATTACCTGTTTTTTTGTAATTTTATGTATGACCACATAGTGTAACAACTGTCCATCCACAATAACATGAGCAATACAGGGCAATGGGAACTCCGAAAAGAATGCTTCCTTCGTTCCTTTTACGCCCTTTGCACTAAACCCCAGTTGCTCTGCAGCTTTAATTACACCATATGCATTTGTTCCCTGTTTATCTGTTCCTGCGACTTCACGGATTTGGGTAATACCTATTTTGTAACCATTTTGCTTACAGATAGTTGCAAGACAGGCAGCACCACAATCTGTGATATCGTGTTGTTTTATACAATGATATTTCATTTTTCTACAACCTTTTTTTATAATCAAAACTACAAAAGAATATAGCAACAAAATCACTACACTATATTTCATATTTAAACCATTCAAATATGAAAATAGAATAAAACTACATATAATAATGTAACCTATTGATATTATCCATTTTGATACCTTGTTTTTATAACACCCACATGTTTATGCATTATTTACCCTTGCCTTCATCCTGTTTTAAATAAACCATTTTGCAATTTTTACATACCACTGCTTTTAGTTTATTTTTATCTTTTTTAGTTTTTGTGACTAAACCATATATTTTGCCTTCTACATTGATAGTACATTCATCAAATTCTTCCTTACCACATGATAAACATTTCACAAATATAATCTCCTCTTAAATTAAATTAAATGAATAGCTCATATATTAGACTTCACTCCACTACAGTTTTCTTTAATGGGGCATTTAATCAAAGTTCATTTTTTGAAAAGGAGTAGATATCAACATCATCATACCAGTTAAAATCATTATACTAGAATAAATCTCATTCAAATTAAAACATGCCATAATCATAGCTAAAATAACAAAAGCAGAACAAATCCCTAGTTGAAAATTCTTTATTTTTCCCTTTTTATCTTTTTTTAACTTAACTATTAAAAATACTATATCTAATAATATATAGAGAATTAAATCGACAATAAATAAAATTTTGTTTAAATCTTTTTCAAAATAAATTGCTAAAATAATATTATACAATCCCAAAGTCACCGAACATACTCGAGTTAATCTAGCATCCCAAATCACATGTGGTATCTTCCATTTGAAAGTAGACCAAACAATTAAAAAACAACCCGAAAACAATATCATTATTCTATTTAATTCCATAAACTTCCACTCCTCTTGTTATATTTTTTTCATATACAAATACCAACATTAAAAATGGAAAAGGTGGAAATTTATCCAAGCAAGATATAATATACACCCTACCATACACTGGTTTATCACGCTAATGCTAAATTTCAAACTCCCTTTTCCATAATTAAACTCTATAACAATACACTAAATCAGAATGCAATCAGCGCTCCAACTATAGCACCTGCAACTCCTCCAATTATTGCTCCTGGCACAGAGCCTGTTGCTCCACCAATACCTGCGCCAGTTGCCGCACTACCAATAATAGTACCTGCAACACAAAAGCCACATCCACCTGTTATTACATATAATTGTTCATCTTCAAGTTCATTAAAATAACACAAAGTATCCATCAAAGCATCTCCTTTCTAATTCATATTGCTATCACTTAACAATTAATTCTAATGACATGCTGAACCAATTAAAGACAAGCCAGCACCTGCGCAACTGCCTCCTGCAGAAACTCCTGCAATTGGTCCTGCTACAATACCCACACCAATACCAATAGCTGGGCTAAAACCAACCAATACGCATCCTGCAAAAGCTTTAACGGCTTTCCACACACCACCACCATCAATGTCACACATATCATCCATACTAAGTTCGACAAATCCGTTGTTTAAAACCATTTCCATTGTTTTATTAAATCTCCTTTCCTTAATTGATTTTTATTTACACTTATTAAGAAAAGTGATATACTTTACCTAGGCGCTTTTCTTAAAAGTGCTTGTGTTTTGGGCTCTGATGGTTGTCCAAATTTATCAGAGTCCTCTTTTTATATAAAGCAGTCTGTCTTTGACAAACTTGATTTATATCGTTTCCTACAAGATGTTTGGGCTAATTCCCACATATACATCTATTTCTGTGTTTTCCGGAGCTATCATGTCCATTTTCTTTGTAACATTATAACCTACTGTTATAGGTTGCAACCTGTGTTCCATTATGTACTGATTCAACTGATTACATGCCTCTTGTAGTCCCATAGGATGACCTCTATAGGCGGCAACCACTGCATTTTCTATTTTTATCTGATTCTTAAAGACAAATTTATCTGTAGAAGCAATACTCCTATCTATCGGCATAATCAATTCAAGATCAATTACATCACCTTCAATGGCATAAGTAGCAGTTATAGGATTCCCTGCGCGCTTTACACCTGCATTCTGAATATAGACTTCCATTTCTTTTCCTATATTCTCAATTTCTGTCTGTCTTACTTTTCCTCTGTAACTAAAGACATTCATTATATTTAATTTCTGATTTTCTTTAATTTCTAACATATTACTCCTTTAGTATTACATAAAAAAATTGCAATGAAACTTTCCATATCATTGCAACCGAACTATCTATGCATATCTGCCTTAGACTTCTAGCTTTGCGTCCTTATATTTCTATAAGTTTGCCAATATCTTTGTTTTTAGTAAGTAATTGAATCTTCATTAACAACCAATTTTAAATTCAAATCATTGCTGACTGTTTTTATCATAGTTGATATAATATCATATTACATTAGCCATTTATAAATCACTTATAATATTTAAACTTATTAGCTGCTTCTGGAAATTCAGGTTGATGAGCCACCCATATGCATGCTGAATTTGCAGTCTGCATAACCAACAATAACGCTAAAGTATTTAAACATTTCATTACACCTTTACCAATTTTTTTTACTTCCATGAGTTTATCCTCCCTTATTTTTTTAGAATCATACACCGACTTTAAAAAAATTTAAACACAATGTCCATATTTTGACATTTTATGTCCATATTCTGCACAAACACATTTCATTGCATAAATTTTCAAAATAAAAGGCTCCTTTTCAGGCATCAAGCAATCCATATTTGATTACCTATCCGAAAAGGAGCATATCATTCTATTTAGACATATCTGTAAATCAAGCCGTCAAAACTACCACAGCATTAAATTTTTCATCAGAAATATAATATTCCAAATACCCATTATATTGTTCAGCAATCTTTGAGATACTTGACAATCCAATCCCATGTATCCCAGCTTCTTTTTTCGTGCTTATAAGTCTCCCCTCTACTTCCTTCAACTCTTCTACAAAATCATTTACCACCTTAATCACGCAAAGCTTTCCGTCCTTTTGCATAAAAATTCTTACAACAACAGAAGCATCCTTCTCCTTTTTTGATGCAGCCAAAATGGCATTATCCAGCAAATTACCTATCATGGTAATGAGATCAACATCCTGAATATGATTCAAAATGCAACCTGGTTCCACATATGCATCAAAAACAATCCCTGCACTTTCTGCCTTAATAGAATATTCAGATAAGATTATATTTAACATTTTATGATTGCTGTATTCACAAATTTCTTTCCTGTTTAACTTCCCATTCAACTCATCTACCACTTTACATATTTCGTCATTTCTTCCTTCATAAGCCAATTGCCCTATCACCTTAAGATAATGTGATGTGTTATGTATAATTTCATTATAATTGTCATTCCACTCAGCAATTTTAGTCAACCTCTCTACCTCAGCTTTTTGATAAAGAAGTTCTAACTTCTGTTTAGAATTTTCACTTAGATTTTCCGTATACCTTTGGAATGCGTAAAATAATACCATATTTCCAGTTACCATACATACAAAAAACAGTGTCATTAATATCTTTAAAATCATGTTCTTTCCGATATCTATTCCTGAATAAAATACTATGAGCATAGTACCTAAAGTAGAAACGGGTACGCATAAGTAAATAAGAAATAGTTTGTTCGTCATTCTTTTTTTTGATTTTACAGTCATCTGCTTTAATACAATAAACGCAATATAATTCAGAAATTTTATAAGCAATAATTGCCATAAATATTCTGACACCGGAATCAAACCAGTTTTTGCCAACAAAGCGGTCGTCGTATTTGACAATATAATGTACAAAAACTCCACACCAATCATGACACTATATGCCACAATAAAATACATAAATCTAATTCCTAATTTAGAGTCAAATAATACTGTTACAAAAATCCACAATATTATAGGAACAAGAATCAAATTCAAAATATTACTCTGTAGCATATTAACCAGATAAATTATTCCTATTGTTCCTGCACATATTATTTTAATATATTTTCTTTTTCTCTTTAATCCAAAAAAATTATTAAAATAGTCATAAAGCAGGAAAACTTCAATAACACAACAAAAAAACAGGATAAGCGAATCCAACCATTCCATTATTTTCCCCCTTTTATTAATATTTCCCTGCAATATTTTTTGTAAAAATTTGGCGAAATTCTTTTTGATATGTTCTTGATACTGACAAACGTTCATCATTATCCAAATAAACCTCATTACCTACTATTTTTACAATATGGTCAATATTTATTATGTAACTACTGTGTGCAAAGGCAAATTCATAATACTTAGTTACTAATTCTTCCAATTTATCATCTACCAGTATCTGCCCCTCAAACTTTGCAGCTTCACAATCTGCGCACACAATAATTTTGCTTCCTCTCTTTGCATTTTCTACATACAAAATATCCTGAATATTAACCCGAATTACATTATTTCTATAATGCCCTATGATATATTCTTCTTTAGACTTTTTTGCTACCTCTGACAAAATTTCTTTCATTTCGCATACAAACTGCCTATCTGAATATGATTTCAACAAATATCTATACGGAGTCACCTTGAATGATTTAACTGTTGGAGCACGCATTCCTGAACAAAATACCAACACAGTATCTTTGAATTTTTCACGAAATTTTCTTGCCGTTTCATCTCCATCGATACCACCTAATTCCATATCTAAAATAAGTAAATCAAAATACTTGTTAGTATCTAAACTACTAATTAATTCCTCTCCTGAATAAAACTCATAAATTTTATATTGATATTGATTAGTCCCATTAGCTTTACTAAAAATTTTTCTAATATATGAGATAAATACCTTGTCATCATCACAAACAGCCATATGATACATAGATCTCCCCCCTCTATTTTTATTTGAATCATTATTATACCATGTCGCCTGTCGGCTTCATATGTTTTTCACCTTATGTCGGTTTCCGCAAATGCAAACCGTCGTAAGATTTATTATACTATATTCCCTATATTGTTCAATGTTTTTCAATGTTTTTCAATGTTATTCAATGTTTTTATCCCATTTCTATGTTTTATTAGTTGCAATAACAACATTATATTTTGTATTATATATACGAACATCATGCTATATATCAATTCATAAACACTACCTAATGTTAATATTAACATTATAATTAAATGAAGTATAAATATTAATTTTATTTTTCTTCTGTAAATATGTTTTTCTTGATGACTGATTCTTTTCATTTCTGTTTCTACTGGTGCAATAAAAAAAATACATATCATATTCAGAAAAAACATTAACAGCATTGTTCCAATTGACAGATGACTCAATAGTTTCTCTAACCCATACACTTGTAATAACAATATCGCATTTGATATCACCGTACATTTCCAAATTTTATTCGCATGCCACCCACCGCAAAAGCTTCTTAACGGAATATACATACTAAGGAAAAAAATCAACTCTTTAGTTCTCGAAAATACTATCCCAATTGCTAAAGCGATAATTATATTTAAAAAAACTTCACACAGCAATACATATCCATATCTATATATCTTTTCATCCTCATCTGTCATTACTTGATTTTTTGATTGCTTATTCACTAATACATCCACTATCTTTTGAATCATACTTCCAAATACAACATCCCTTCATTTTTCCGAATGATCTAACACACTTTACAAAGTAAGCTCTACAAAATGGACGCTAAATCTGTTGCCAATTTTGCCGTATCGACATTAATCTTAGACATTGTATCCCCCTTTATGATTCCACATAATAAACGTATCATTTTATCAACTTATAATACAACAATACTATTCCTATTTTTGCCCTGCACCGGAAAGCTTTCGAAAGGAAGTCACAAAAGCCAGCCACTGCATCTACAGTGGCTGGCTCCGTTTCACGTCTTAAGCTTCCAGTGATTCCTGATATTTCTCAAGTATCATCCGCTGCAGACGTTCTCTTGTCTCAGTATTGATTGGATGTGCGATATCTCTGTACTCACCATCTGCTGCTTTCCGGCTAGGCATCGCAATAAACAATCCCTTATCACCCTGGATCACTTTGATATCATGAACTACAAATTCATTATCAATTGTGATCGAAACGACGGCTTTCATCTTACCTTCTTTTTCAACACCCCTGACTCTGATATCGGTCACCTGCATCGTGTGTACCCCCTTGTCTTTCTTATCTGCTACAATGCGTATCTGAAATTCTTCTCCACGATAACCTTGATGTCATCCGGGCTACCCTGATGAACTGTATTTGCACGGATCGTATCTCTACTTTCTACAATACAGTTTTCGATTACACAATTATCCCCAATGTGTACATCGTTCAGAATGATAGAATTTCTGATCACACAGTTGTTGCCAATGTATACCTTCTTAAATAATACTGAATTTTCTACAGTACCATTTATGATACATCCACTTGCTACCAGGCTGTTATTCACAACCGCTTCCCCATTATACTTTGCTGGTGGAAGATCCTCCACCTTGGAGTAGATGTCAGGATGCTGCTTGAAGAAATAGTTTCTTACATCTCTGTTCAGGAAATCCATGTTTGTCTTATAGTAAGACTCCTTGGTTCCGATGTTTCTCCAGTAAGTATCCATCTTATATCCATAAATCTTCTTTACATTCTTATATCTTACAAGAATATCTCTTACAAAATCAGTTCTGCCTTCATTTGCACAGGTTTCCAGTAATTCGATGAGCTGTCTTCTTCTGATCACATAGATACCGGTTGAGATCGTATTGTTACCTGCAACCAATGGCTTCTCCTCGAAATCTACGATACGGTTGTCCGCATCCATCTGTACTACACCGAAACGGTTCACATCATCTTCTCCAGGTTCGAGATCCTTACATACAACTGTAATATCTGCGCCTTTGCTGATGTGCTCTTCCAGAACCTTACCATAATCCAGCTTGTAGATACCATCACCGGATGCAATAACTACATATGGCTCATGACTTTCCTTCAGGAAATTAATGTTCTGATAAAGGGCATCTGCTGTACCCTTATACCAATAGCTGTTCTCTGATGTAATGGTTGGTGTGAATATATAGAGACCACCCTGTTTTCTTCCGAAATCCCACCATTTGCTGGAATTCAGATGTTCATTCAGAGATCTGGTATTGTACTGTGTAAATACCGCTACCTTCTGGATATGGGAATTTGTCATATTCGAAAGGGCAAAATCAATAGCTCTGTAACCGCCAGTAATAGGCATAGCTGCAACAGCTCTCTTTGCTGATAATTCGCCCATCTTGTTGCTATTACCACCTGCTAAAATTATACCTAATGCTCTCATCTCTATTCACCTGCCTTTATAATACTTCCGCCACTCTTTAAGTTACCATCCGGATAATCTTCCGGAGTAGTCACACCAGATATAGCAGTATTCTTACCGATTGTTACACCATCAGGAATAACTGAGTTTTCTCCGATCGTAACAAGTCCAAATGAATAAATCTGTGGCTTGAATTCATTGACAGCTTCTTCTCCGATTCCAAGCTTAGCATCCTTACCAATCTTAACATTCTCTGCGATGATAGCCTTGTCCATATATGCATTCTCACCGATCGTTGCGTTATTCATAATGATCGAATTACGGATGACTGCACCCTTTTCGATCGTAACACCGGAACCGATAACGGAATTCTCAACATCGCCGTATACCTCTGTTCCTTCACCGATGATACATCTGCTTACTCTGCCGCTTGCATCTATGTACTGTGGTGGGATCGCATCTGTCTTGGTGTAGATCTTCCAGAACTCCTCATACAGATTGAATTCAGGAACAATATCTACTAACTCCATATTTGCTTCCCAGTAAGAACCAAGTGTTCCTACATCCTTCCAGTAACCCTTGAAGTCGTATGCACAGATCTTCTTGCCATTTGAATGGCAGTATGGAATGATGTGCTTACCAAAGTCACATTCCGGCTGATCCTTCATCTTTACAAGTGCCTCACGAAGCACCTTCCAACTGAATATATATATACCCATAGATGCTTTGTTACTTCTAGGATTTGCAGGTTTCTCCTCAAATTCTGAAATAACATTGTTCTCATCTGTAATTACAACGCCAAATCTGCTAGCCTCTTCCCATGGTACCTGATATGTAGCAAGTGTAATATCAGCATCACAGGATTTGTGATATTCCAGCATGTTTTCATAGTCCATCTTGTAGATATGATCACCGGATAATATCAGAACATATTCAGGATTATAATAATCTATAAACTCCAGGTTCTGATAAATAGCATTTGCAGTACCTGTATACCATTCGCTGTTATCACTTTTCTCGTATGGTGGAAGAACTGTCACGCCTCCTATGTTACGATCCAGATCCCAAGGAATACCGATTCCGATATGCTGGTTAAGCCTCAGTGGTCTGTACTGTGTAAGAACACCTACTGTATCAACACCTGAATTAATACAGTTGCTCAATGGGAAATCGATAATCTTGTATTTGCCGCCAAAAGCTACAGCCGGCTTAGCCAGATTAGAGGTCAGAACGCCCAAACGGCTTCCCTGTCCTCCTGCAAGAAGCATGGCTATCATTTCTTTTTTAATCATAATGTCACCCCTTCGTGCGTATTAATATAAATGCATTATACCACTGTTTTTGTAATAAGCAAAGTTTTTTATTGCATTTCCACAATAAAAGTTAAAAGAATATAGAAATTTTAAACATTTTTACAAAACAAACACATATTTTGCATGAATTTTCCATGTATCTTTTAACAATTTTCACTGTGCATTTTTGATTAAAAAATTTTCTTTCCTGTATTCTCCGGGTAGAAATGGTTTTCTACTTGTGATAAACTCTAATTAATTATTTTACCGATATACTTTCAGGCTGTTACACAGATTTTGACCTGTCATAATCCCACAAATGCCTGAGTATACGAAGATGAAAGGAAGAAGAACTTATGGCTGAAATTTTAGTAAAAGAATACCGTGGCGATGTTGTTGAAAATGTACATTATGGATCTATTGCTATTGTTTCATCAACCGGCGAAACGATTGCTTATACCGGTGATATCGAGCGCCAGACTTATATGCGTTCCGCAAGCAAACCGATTCAGGTGCTTCCTACCCTGCTCGCAGGTCTTCATAAAAAATATAACCTGAGCGAGGAAGAAGTAACGATCTGTAATTCCTCTCACTGGGGCAGTAATCATCATATCTATGTACTTCAGAGCATCATGGAAAAAACGGGCTTAAAAGAAGAAGATATGATCATGAATCCAACGATCTCCACATCTGCAACACCGCTTGCGGACAAGCTTGCACTTGGTTCCAAGCTGAATCCTGTAGAGGGCAAGAGCCGTTTGCAGCACTGCTGCTCCGGCAAGCACTTAAGCCTTATGATGCTGCAGCGTGAACTGACAGGAAAAGTCACCGGCTACCAGCTTCCGGACTCTCCTGTCCAGAAGCAGATCATTTCATTCTTATCCATGCTAAGCCAGACTCCGACTTACCGGATCAGTCTGGGAATCGACGGCTGTGGTGTTCCGGTATTTGCACTTCCAATGCGTAATATCGCACTTGCTTATGCAAAACTTGCAGATCCGTTCAACCTGTCGGATGATATACGGGAAGCAATCACCTATAACTTCGACTGTATTAACAAGAATCCTGAAAAGATCAACGATTACTTTACACCATCTTACTATGTAAATAAGAACCCGGATCTTCTTATGAAGGACGGTTCCAGAGGTGTGATCTGTATGGCGATCCGAAGCCGGAAGCTCGGTATCGTGATCAAGCTCGAAGATGGCTGGAGTGACGAATATCAGGGAATCATTGTTGCCCGTATTTTGGAGCAGCTTCAGTATGATGATAAAGAACTGATCGAACAGCTTAAGGAAACGTATAATACAAAGATTTATAACGACTGCAAGGATGAGGTCGGACACGCCGAAGCAGATTTTGATATCCATATCGAACAGTCCTATTTCGATGAATTATTCGGAAATGCAGAACCGGAAGAAGACGATTCGGATGAATCTGATGCAGGCACTGCAGACGAAAGCGCTGATTCCAAAGATTCCGATATTGATTCTTCAATCGAATACGAAGACATGGAAGAACTTGAAGATGATGAAGATACCAACGAAACCGATAAATCGTCCGGTCAAAAAAGCAGCTTTGAAAGCTCCGACTTTATAAGCACTCTTTTGAATATGCGCGGCAAAAAAGCCCGGTCAAATTCCGAGCATAAGCCTGTCACAGATCGTAATGACATGGATGAACCGGAAGACATCGACGAGGATCCCGAAGCAGATGAGGATATGGAAGATGAGGAACAGCTCTCGACAGAAGAACGCGCCAGACGCCGTGCAATCCGTGACCGCAGATCCATTCTTGGTCAGAATGTTGTCCTGCCATCATCAAACCAGACTTTCATCCAGAATCCAATGACCGATCCGATGCGTCCTGTAAAATCTGCCAAGGTGATCTCCACCATCCAGAATAATGACGCCGAATTCGAAGTCTTTGACAAGGAAGACGATACAAGAGACAACGAGCAGGAATAACACCATGCTTTGACAGGTTGTTCAAGTTTTATATAAGATTGCAATATAGCACGCACATACAGCAACACCCATATGGTTATTCCACTATAAATGACTTACTGCGGTTTCTGTTCGCAGCACATGTCTGATTCGTAAATACTCCTGTGCCAACTCGCCTTCGGCTCAAACAGGCACTCGTATTTACTGACAATGTGCAGCTCACAACGAAATCCTCGTATATGTCATGTTATAATGGAACAACCATATGGGTGTTGCTGTATGTGTGTGCTATATTTTATGCAATCTTATATAAATCCTGATAGTGTTATAAAGCATGGTGTTATTCCTGCTCGTTCTGACATTCAGGGCAGATGCCGACATATTCAAGATTGTGGGATGTTATCAGAAAGTCCTCATCCGCCAGTCTGCCTCGCTCATCGATCTCAGGATCATATGGCACATGGCTGTCGAAGATTCTTCCACATTTGGTACAGATAATATGATAATGCGGAACCGGATTGCCGTCAAAATGTTCATTCTTATCAAATGAGAATACATTCATGATAATGCCGTCATCAACCGCATCCGCCAATACTCTGTATACAGTCGATGCACCTATATTATATCCCCTCTCCACAAGAATCTGATGAAGCTGCTGGGCAGTCGGATGACATTTTAATTCTTTTATAACCGAATATATAACCTGTTTTTGTTTTGTATTTCTTTTCTCTGCCATACCTGTTCACTCCAATGATTTATTCCGATCTTACTTTTGATAAGTCTATACTAACACATATTTTGTCAGGTTTGAATACCTTTTTAAGAATTATTCTCATTAATTTTAGCCTATATCCGGCAATTCACCTGTAAATGGAAGTTTTGCTGCCAAATTAATAGTTATAAATTTAATTTTTGTGCTTGACATCCCAAGTGTATTGGTGTACTATCCAACTAGTACAGCAGTTAGGAGGGAAGCATTTGGAATTTAAATCAAACCTGCCGATCTACCTTCAGGTCATCGATGATATAAAAAAGAAAATTATTACAGGTGCCCTGCCACTTGGTACCAAGCTCCCATCATCCAGAGAGCTTGCCATCCAATATGACATCAACCCAAACACCGCGGCCCGGGTTTATAACGAGATGGAATCTCTCGGACTGTCATATACGAAACGTGGAATTGGTACATTTGTAACAGAAGATCCTCAGGTAATTGATCGGCTGAAACAGGAACAGTTAAAGCAGATCCTTACAGTTCTGGATGAACAGCTCACCGGCATGGGATATACGCCGGAAGAGATCATCCGATTATTGCAGGACTACTATTCCCTGTAAAAACAAGTATTGAAAGGAATGAATACTATGATTAAATGTGAACACTTAGTAAAAAAGTATATGAGTACGACCGCTGTTTCGGACCTGTCACTGGATATCATATCCGGTAACATTTATGCTCTACTCGGTCCGAACGGAAGCGGTAAATCCACCCTTATGAAAATGATCGCCGGGCTTTCAAAACCGTCCTCCGGTACGATCACAATGGATAACCGGCCATTAGATTACAAAGCCAAAGCGCATATCGCATATATGCCTACAGAAGCCTATTTCTTCGGTTATATGAACTGCATCGATGTCGGAAAATATTACCGTGATTTCTTCGCTGATTTTGATTATGACAAATACATGCGCCTGTTACAGGAAATGGATCTGTCGCCAAAGCAAAAAGTGCGTGAGATGTCATCCGGTATGATGGCAAAACTTAAGATCGTTGCAACGCTTTCAAGAAATGCGGAAATTATTATGTTAGACGAACCGTTAAACGGCATCGATATCATTGCCCGCGAGAAGATCATTCATACAATCGTGTCTAATATCTCAGATGACACTGCCGTTATCATGTCAAGCCATCTGGTGGATGAACTGGAAAAGATCATTGATCATGCCATCTTCATCAAAAACGGAACCTGTGTATTACAGGGTAATGCAGAAGAACTTCGTATCGCACAGGGCAAATCCATTGTTGATATGTATAAAGAAATCTACGCATAAACTGGGAGGTATTGAATTATGTTAAAAATGTTAAAATATGAATTTCGCCGTGGAATCTTTCCACTTCTGATCGTAGGGATCGTCATAGCTGCCATTGAGCTTTACTTTCTCATTAGTACGTTAACCGAACATGCAGATCACTCTATTATTGCTGTTTCCCTGCTTATTCTCGCGGCTTTCTGCTGTTACCTGTTTGTATTGATCTACGGCATAATCAGTTACAGCCAGGATCTGAAAAACAAATCGGGATATCTGGTCTTTATGGCTCCTATATCCAGCTATAAAGTAATCGGTGCCAAACTGTTATCCATCCTGCTGACAGGTGCAATAATCGTTGCTGTTATATTCGGATTACTGACCTTAGATCTCAGTCTGGCATACTCCACATATGACTCCATTGATACTTTTTATGATTTTCTAAGCAATATTCTTGAAATGGGGGGATATTCCCTGGGCGGCGTTATCTTAAGATTACTGGCATTTATCCTTGTATTTCTGATCCAGTTCTTTATGACGATCACACTTGCCTACCTTGCGGTATCGGTATGCTCCACCATTCTTCAGACAAAGAAGATTAAAGGTTTTATCAGTTTCGTACTGTTCATCGTCTTCTATGTGATCCTGTCTGTAATTGCTTCTAAGATTCCCCATCTGTCCAATCCCAGACCGAATGCGACATTTATGGAAGCCATGTATGCCATGATCCCACAGATCGCACTCTACTTCGTAGTAATGGTGGCAAGCTATATCGGAAGCTCCGTGCTCCTCGAAAAGAAGATCAGCTTGTAAAACGAACGAACAGGCGGTAACTCTCAGCCGGAGCATTCTCAAACACGCATGACTACCTTCGTTTCAACTTCGATCCGATCTGCATACTGCGCCGGACACGATACATTCGTTGTGTCCGGCGCAGTAGCACCGAATCGTTGAAACTCAGTCGTTCATGCTATGGTTTGAAAATGCCCCGGTTGAGGGTTACCACCTGTTCTGTTTTTACATAATATAAAGATTTGCAATCCAAAGTATATTAGATTTTTGTACAATATATTTTCTTATATTAATTTATGAAATCCATATACTTCACACTCACATTTGTATATAAAACAAGGGCATATCTGTAAAATACGGAGGTAGTCATGCGTATTTTACAGATATGCTCTTGTTTATAATCAAATGTGTTTCCATCCCTACACCCCTATGGTGTGCAGGTCGATCCAGTTATAGATATCGTAATATGCCTGAATGTTGTTGATCTCGTTTATGACTTCGTGACGCGCATCCTTGTACAGGATGCATTTGACATCATCTGTGATATATCTGCTGTATTTGTTGTATAAAAGCTTCACGTCCAGGCCATAGTGTCCGACCGGATCTTTGCTTCCTGATATGAATAATACCGGCATATTCTTTGGCACATTTGCCAGATTATCCTCATCCTGAATAAATTCCAGTGTTTTGAATAACGTCTTGTAGCCCTTTACCGTAAAAGTATAGTCATACATCGGATCTGCCATATATTTGTCAACCTGAACATAGTCTCTGCTCAGCCAGTCTTTCACGGTACGCTTCCGCTTCTCACCGTTCATGATCGTCATTCTGGGAATACCGAAAAGGTAAGTACCAAATGCAAGCACCTGCAACAATTTGCTTCTATGCTTCTCGCCACGGAGCATACTCTCCACTCCGGCTACCGCCTCTCCGATCTTCAGCATACACTTCGGATGTCCGCCCGTTCCCATACAGATAAAACCATCTATGCTGGCATTTTTCTGCAGCTTTGCAGGGTACTTTGGATCTTTTGCATATTCGCACATATATCTTCTTGCAATAAATGATCCCATACTGTGTCCCATAAGAAAATACGGAAGATCCGGATATGCCCGTTTTATGCATCTGGCCACACGATGAACATCTGCTGCCATCGTCTTACTGGCATCATAAGCATACATGTAACCCATCTCAGATTTATTTCTGGCTGTCAGTCCATGCCCCAGATGATCATTTCCGCATACCAGAATTCCTCTGGCAGCCATAAATCTTGCAAAATGGTCATAACGTTCCATATCCTCTATCATACCATGAGAGATCTGAAGCACCGCCTTGATCTCACCCTTTGGAATCCAGACAATGACATGTAATTTATCTCTTCCGTTGGATGATGGAATATATGTCTCTTTTTTCTTTACGTTCTGTTTCATAAGCAACCTCCCATTGTTAGTATCCGCTTTCGAAAAAAATTTATGTATTCGGCTCCTGATTTTCTTCCTTCCAGTAGATATTTCTGTGTTCTACAGAGGTCGAGAATGCGATCAAAGTCTTTGTTTTTCCAAATCTCTGTAATTCACCAATAAACAGATCCAATGCCATCGTTGTCTCAAAGATAACCTCGATCAGCATGGAATAGTCACCGGTCACACAATTGCATTCCACAACATTTTTACAGTTCTTGATAAATGGATAAAAATCCTGTTTGTCGTTCGGCTCTACCTCTAAATTAATAAATGCTTTTGTATAATATCCCAGTGCGATCGGATTGATCTGTACCTGAAAGCCCTCGATCACCCCTGCTTCCTTTAACCGCTCTATTCTTGTAGATACTGCTGTTGATGACAGAAAAACACATTCCGCAATATCCTTTAAAGACATACGAGCATCCTTCTCTAACAGTTCCAGAATTTTCTGATCTACCTCATCCAGACAGTAAGCTGTCTCTTTTACTTCATGCATAGTTTTACTCTCCATTTTCTTATACATCTCATCTGCCAAATACCTTTATTTATATAGAAACTTTGGTATAGAAAAAGGACATCCTTCATCTGAGAAGGACATCCCTTTCATATTTCTGATATCAATGTACTTCTATCTATCCTATCTGTATTTTACTACTAATAACAGGATAAATCCAGCACTAAAAATACCATGTAGTATTGCATCTGTATATTTTACGGAAATATACCCTTGATCTCTTCCGTATGGATCAATCGTTTTAAAGCAATGATATAGGCTGCCATCCGCAAAGTACAATGACTCTTTTTGCTCTCCTCCACGATTTCTCCAAATGCTTTCGTCATGATCGTTTCAAGCATCTCATTTACCTGCGGTTTTTCCCATGTCATTTCCTGAATGTTCTGTACCCATTCAAAATAAGAAACAATAACACCGCCGCTGTTTGCAAAAATATCCGGAACAAGCTTGATTCCTCTTTCTGCAAGGATCGGATCTGCATCTGCTGCCGTCGGTCCATTTGCACCCTCAACGATATAAGAACATTTTAACTTCTCCGCAACCTCTTTCGTGATCTGATTTTCAAGCGCTGCGGGAACCAGCACATCACAATCACAGGTAAGAATATCTGTATTCGAAATATGGGTAACACCATCTTCCTGATAGTCTGCAAGCAGACCACCGGCTTCTACATAAGCTGTTACCTTATCTGCATCCAATCCGGTCTCCTTATAGATTCCACCCGACACATCACTGATCGCTACAACAACCGCACCTCTATGTCCAAATATTCTGGCTGTATTGCCGCCAACATTACCGCATCCCTGAATTGCAACCTTAGTACCCTCTAACGCCTTGCCATCTTCTGCAAGAAGGAGCTTGGTGCTGATCACAACTCCACGTCCGGTTGCCGATGGTCTTCCCTTGGAACCGCCAAGTTCCAGCGGTTTTCCTGTCACAACTCCGGGACAAGGTTTTCCCTTTAACTGGCTGTATGTATCTAACACCCATGTCATAATCTGTGCATTTGTATTTACATCAGGAGCAGGTATATCGGTATCTGCTCCGATGATCGGCTCGATCGCATAGGTATATCTTCTCGTCAATGCACACAATTCCCGTCTGGAAAGTGCAGCCGGATCTACTTTGATACCACCCTTCGCTCCTCCAAATGGTATATTTGCCACTGCACATTTTAATGACATCCATGTTGCAAGTGCTTTAACTTCATTCAGTGATACGTTCTTGTGATAACGTATACCTCCTTTGAACGGTCCTCTGATATTTGAATGCTGGACTCTGTATCCTTCAAATACCTTAACACTTCCGTCATCCATCTCCACAGGAAGGTAAACCTTAGTCTCACGCTGTGGATTTTTGATGATCTCAAACATCCTCTTGTCAATTCCACCAATGTTCATGGCTTCTTCCATCACTGCTACCACATTCTCATACGGGTCGTACTGTCTGCTCATCTTCGTATCTCCTCGTTTAACAAATATTTTATTGTCACGAGTTATCCGGTGTTACCTGTAAGGGATAAACCTTTTGACAAGAGGCATTCTAATCCTCCTGCATTTATACGTCAATATCTCAAGTCAAACACCATCCAAAATGATATTTTCAAGTATTTTGTCTTAACAATGTATATTTATAGCAGTTCAAACTTGAAATAATCAAGTTTGATTTGTAACATTGATCACATATAACTGGTGCAGTGCTCTTGTACAGGAAATGTAAAATGCGTGCCGGCTGATCCGGTTTTCCATCACATCCTGTTCATTGATAACAAATACTGCATCGAATTCCATACCCTTTGCAAGAAACTTCGGAAGAACAACCACACCGCCATTATAGACGGTCGACTGGTTCGTAAGATATGTCACCTGCTCATATTCTTCCAGTTCTTTATACATGGCAAATGCACGTTCTTCATCATCACAGAGAATTGCCACATTATCAAAATCATCCAGTTCTCCATAATCAAGCTTCTCTGCGATAAATCCGGCAGCATCTTCTATACTCTCCACCTGCTCTGTTACCGGCTCCATGCCATGGCGGTTGAGTGGATGGGCTTCCGCCTCGTCTGACGCCCGATCTGCTTCCAGAATCCTGTTACAGAATTCTGTGATCTCACAGGTTGAACGGTAGGCAGTATCCAGAGTCTTGATCTGGCAGCCGCCTGTTCCTCCATGCGGCACAAATACCGTCTGCAGTACATCCAGCACCGTTTCCTCCGGATTATAATAAAGCACCTGCAGGCTGTCTCCCAGTATCGTCTTTTTACATTTAAAGATACGATCCAGTACTGCATACTGGAATATGTTGTAATCCTGCATCTCATCGATCACGAGATGCTTGATATTGTCATAGGACTTGCATCCATAGAAATAAATCTGCAGATAAAAGACTGCCAGAATATCTTCATAGCACACCTTTCCATACTCATTCCGGTACTGTTCGATACCCGGATACTGTTCAGCCTGACTGTTAAGAAAGTCCTGATATAATTCGATCAGGTTGCGCTCTGCATACTGATAGATCATCTCTTTTGTGATCTGGTTCTCCATCTTCTGATGCTTCTCATCCGTAAATGCCTGATCCTGTTCATCCTCTACCCGGTCTGCTATAAAATATGCGATCTTCTCAAAACGTTCATAGACCGGATATCTGGCAAAACGATTATAGAACATCTTCTCGATCTGATCCTTTGTAAATTCTGTTTTCTCAAAATGGAAATCTTTAAACTTAATATTTTCCGTATAATCTTCCAGATATTTGTTAAATGCCTGATAGAACGCAATCGATGATTTCCATGCAATATTCTTCATCTCCGGACTTTCCATATCGGGATGTGTCGTGATCCGGTCTGCCTGCTCCAGCTTCGTCTCATAATCACAGTCCACAAACAGGATTTCCTCCATCAGAGAATCAAATTCCTTCTCCGGTACATTATCCTCGCCGACCTCCGGCAGCACACCGGCAATATAATCGCCAAAGATTCCATTTGGCGACAGGATCATAACATTGTCTGCAGACATCGTCTTACGATTGTTGAATAACAGCCACGCCAGTCTGTGCATCGCAACTACTGTCTTACCACTTCCTGCCCGTCCATCCACAATAAGATTATAAGCTGTCTTATTACGGATCAATGCATTCTGTTCTTTCTGGATCGTTGCAACTACGGATTTCATCTTCGTGCCGCTGTTCTTTCCCAGTGCATCAAGCAGGATCATATCATTGATCTTCTCATCGGTATCGACTGCATTATGCAGTCTTCCATTACTGATATCAAATTGCTTCTTCTCTACGATCTTTCCAAAATATTCTTTATCGGGTGCCTGATAGGATGCCTCGCCCTTCTCATAATCATAATACATCGATGCGATCGGAGCACGCCAGTCATAGACCTTCTGATCCTGTTCATCCATCGACCAGTAGCCGTTTGTTCCGATATAGACCGGAAGAACCTGTCCATCCTCCTGATACTCAAATGCGATCTTTCCAAAATACGGACTCTCGATCTGGTGCGCCAGTACATCTACCTGCTTTGCCGCATGTTCGATAAAAAATGTATCGTTATTTACATTGTTCATGTTCTGCAGGAATTCCTCGTCGTCCATATCTCCATGGCTGTCACGCATATATTTCTTTTGCGCTTTGATCGCCTGATTCCGATAGTCGATGCTCTCCTGTGTGGTCTGAAGATCACACTGCAGCTCATTTTCTACTTCTTCAAAATATTCCTGTTCTTCTTCCAGCGTTGTCTCTCTATATGTTTCCTGAACCTGTTTCTTGTCCATTTTCTTTCCTTTCAAAACAGACACCATCCAAAATCAAATCCACCTGACTTCAAATGATGCCTGTACATTTTACTTCTTTATAATTGTGACTCTTTTTGCTGCACTGCTCTGCGCACTGCCGCTTACTGCCTTTACCGTATATACATAGCGATAACCGGATCTTGCCGTCTTATCTTTCCAGTAAGGATCCGTTGTTGTTCCAATCTGTTTCATGGAGCCTTTTTCTTCCTGTCTGTATATCTTATACTTCTTTGCTCCTTTGATTGATTTCCATTTTACTGCAACACCGTAGCTACGTTCTTTTACCGATATTGCCGGTCTGGTCAGTCTCCGGGTTACTACCGCATCGCTGTAAGCACCAAAAGATGTGCCCTTTCTAGCCCGGATTCTATATGCATACCATGTGCCTGATTTTGCAGATGTGTCTACATAAGTCAATGTGTCTCCGGAATTGACATCTCCGATTCTCTGCCATTTTCCTTTATATGTTCTGCGATAGATCCGATAGCCCTCTGCTCCCGGTACGCTGTCCCAGTTCAAAGACAAGCCACTCTTCTGGTTTGCTACCGTTTTCAGTTCTGCTGCTGCAAGCCGGATCGTATATGGACATTCGATCTTTCCGGTATAATTTCCGATTCCGGTCACAACACAGGTTGCACGTCCAACCTTTTTGGCATTTCTGTATGTTACCGTATAATCTTCTTTATTCAATCCGGCAACCGTCACGGACGGCTTACAGCTCTTACCCGCATACTGATATACTTTCTTTGACAGTGTTGCTGTAAGACCGGATATATCCTTCGGCGTTACAGTCAGCGTATAACTTGCCAATGTCGTTTTATATGCTGCATCTGCTCCGACCGTTGCAGTGATCGTGCAGCTTCCTACACCCTTTATCGAAATATAGCCTTTTTCATCTGCTTCCGCAATTCTGGTATTAGATGACTGATATGTCACTTTTCCCTCTGAATTGGTCGTAACTTTATACCGATATGCCTTGCTTCCATATTCTCTGGTAACTGTCTGCTTGGAAAATGCAGTCTGCGATTCCGGCTTTTCATTTCCATTTTCATCATAATCTGTATACTGGACCTTCAGACCCGACTGATCAAAATAATCATGAAGATTAACATAGCCCCAGCCATATTGTGGATCCCAGCCATAGGTTCCCTTATCAACGGCATATTTCTTAAGTACCTTCTTCACACCCTTGTAGTTCAGTGATGGCTGGATCATCTTCACATATGCCACCGCCGCTGTTATATGTGGCGTTGCCATAGAGGTACCGGACATTTTCTGATACTTACCCTTCAGATATGTTGATACAACACTGGTTCCCGGTGCGCAGAAATCAACAGTATCTCCATAGTTGGAATAGCTGGCTGCAAAATTCTCATTGCTGTTCATCGCAGTTACAGTTATTACATTTCCTCTGTTTGCAGGGTAAGTTGTGCTGACATCCGTTGCATAATTACCGGCTGCACAGCAGACAACCGTTCCAGATGTCTCTGCCTTCTTTAATACATCCTTTAATAACGTAGAATATTTCCAGAATAATCCTGTCCATCCAAGGCTCATATTTACTACATCTGCCTTTTGGGATACCGCATATTGTAACGCGCTCCGAATTGCAAGATTTGACGATTTACCTGCATCATCAAAGGTTTTAAGGATCATCAGTTTTACATTTTCCGGTGTATTATCTGCAATGATACCGGCTACATGGGTTCCGTGTCCATTTCCATCCGTATATGCCTTGTTTTTGCTTACTTTATCTTTTCCCTGAAAACAATAACTATGCTTGGTATCTATTCTGCCCTTAAAAATCTTATTCGTTGCATCCAAACCTGTATCAATAATGGCAACTGTCACTTCCTGATCGATCACATAATAATCATATTCTGCTTTCAGATAGCCAAATCCCATCACGCTGCCGCCCCAGGACAGGGAATTATGGTCTTCAATGTCCGGAACATCTGCAAGAATATCACTGTCTACCACCTGATCGATAAAACAATGATCCGTACCATAAGCATCCGCTAACTCATAATAAGCATATTCCGTATCCGCAGTTGTATCAAACTGCAGCACATATTCATTATAATCTCCATAATGAAGGATCTCGGATGCACCATAGCTGTCTGTAAGCTGCGCTCCATCCGTCAATACCATCAGACGCTTTAACTGATATTTGTCATTGGAGTCTGTACTTCCATCGGATCCTGGTTCTGTTGTTTCTGTATCCGGTACTGTGTAGTCCTGATCCCAGTTATCATTGATCAGTTCTACCACATCAGAAGCATCTTTCGCTTCTTTCACCGGAACCCCGGCAATATATTCTACCGGATCCCGATTCTCCGCACTCTCATCCTGTATATCCTGATCACAGATCTCCATCGCTTCGTCCGTCTGCTCTGTCGTATCACTCAGCCCGGCAACCGTATAATCTTTCCCATTGATCTGTACTGTATGATCCTGCTGTTCTTTCGAAGCAAGCTCACTCATATCATATGTATGAATCGTTGTATCTGTCTGTCCTGTACTGGTTCTATTGGCATCGTGCAGGCTGTCCCAGGAAAAAACCGTGCTCGCTAATATAGCCGCCATCCCTATGCAGATACCGGCTTTTTTATAATTCTTCTTTTTCCTATAAAACAGCTTTTCTCGTTTCTGTCTATTGTTCATTTCTTTTCTCTTTTCATCATATCACTTATGTTTAAATCCAATTTCCCTTTTTATTTTAAACCATCTTGCTGATAACTTCTATAGTTAATTTTCAGGTTCTGCTAATATATTTACCGCAAATATATTTATGTGTCTTTTTTTGTACATCGTTTTTTGTATTCTCTATATAACAAAAACCTGTATACATTAACCACAATTCCGTTTTTCTTATTTTTCTCTATAGACAAACGGTAGGTTGACCACATTTTCGATCGGAGGGATTCATATGTCACATTCAAATTCTAATTCGGGAGGATGCCTCCCAGGCATCATTATTTTTCTTATTATCTGTTACATCATCGGTGCTGTCAGTGACAACGGAAAGCATACCTGCTATTATATCGGATGCGACCGGGAAGTGGATAAAAACGAAACCTACTGCTGGTACCACAAAGATTACGGTCACCGTAAATCCTATAATGTTACAACGCAGGCAACGACTGAATCCAATTATCATAAACAGTCCTCTTCTTCATCCCGTTATTCTACGGCAACTGAAGCTGCTCATTCTCAGGATGTTTACGACTCCTACGATGATGGATATGATGACGTATATGACAATATGGGAGATTACGATGAAGATCGATATGATGAAGATGACGATTATCGGGACGGTGTAGACGATGCCATTGATGAATTTGGTTACTACTAAGATCTTCAGGATATCGTTTTCATGAACATTTTATAGTCATTCCTCTGATTTCATGTTAGAATAAGACATTCAATGAAATCGGAGGAATTTTTTATGAGTAACGAAGGCAAGAAATGTACGGTTCACTATACAGGAACATTTAACGATGGAACAAAATTTGATTCATCTTATGACCGTGGTGAACCGATCGACTTTGTATGCGGTGCGGGCATGATGATCAAGGGATTTGACGAAGCTGTTAAGGGCATGGCGATCGGTGATATCATCGATGTACACCTTATGCCGGAAGAAGCATACGGCATGCCGGATCCCGACAATATCTTAACTGTTGAGATCAACCAGCTTCCCGGTGCTGAGGATCTGGAAATTGACCAGAAGGTATTCCTGTCAAATCCAGCCGGACAGTCTTTCCCTGTTAAGGTAACCGCCAAGGATGATACTACGATCACCTTTGACGCAAACCATGAGATGGCAGGCAAAGAACTGAACTTCAAGATTGAACTTCTGGATGTAGAATAAACAGGAAAAATTATGTACACCTGATATAAAATCTCCCAGACGTTCCGGATATGATATACTACGAATTTCTACTCGTCACACGCATCTATCATATCCGGAACGTCTGGGAGATTTTTTTTACCAAGTGTACATAATTTTCTCCTGCCATACATTTTCCAACTCATCCATATACCGCACCATCCTTTCAATTATCGTTGTTCCAAGTATACCACATTATATCCTCTAACATCTTCTCAACCTACATAAGCCTGAATCCAGCTTGTAATACAAAACTGCCATATTAAGACCTCAAGCGAGGATTTCTTTATGAAATGCATATACCAGCAAATGTGGGTGCCTGTCTGAGCCCAAAGGGCGAGTTGGCACAGGAACATTTGCGAATCAGGTATATGCAGTTCATCGAAACCACAGCGTGTCTTAATATGGCAGTTTTGTATTACATGCCAATTCAGGCTTTATTCATTTTACTCGTCGAATTCGTAGTCTTTGCCCGGAAGGATTGCGTTTAAAGCAATTCCAAGGATAGCTGCGATAGCAAGTGATGTTAATGTGATAGATGTTCCTGCAACTGTGAAGGTAATACCATTACCGAATCCAAGTCCGCTGACAAGGATAACAGCAGCAACGATCAGGTTACGCGACTTTGTGAAATCCACCTTGTTCTCAACAACATTACGAACACCAATTGCTGAGATCATTCCGTACAGCATGAAGCTGACACCACCAATGATCGATGCAGGAAGTGAACCGATACACTCAGCAACCTTTGGTGAAAAGCTGAGAAGGATCGCATATACAGCAGCCAGACGTACGACTCTTGGATCGTATACACGGCTAAGCTCAAGAACACCGGTATTCTCACCGTATGTTGTATTTGCAGGGCCGCCGAATGCAGCAGCAAATGCTGTAGCAAGGCCATCACCGATCAGAGTTCTGTGAAGTCCCGGATCTTTGATGAAATTATTACCTGTTGTAGCTGAGATTGCTGAGATATCTCCGATATGCTCCATCATAGTTGCAAGAGCGATAGGTGCCATTACAAGGATGGAAGTAATATTGAATTTACAAAGCTGGAATGGAGGAAGATCCACCCATCCGGCATCCTTTACTGCCTTAAATGTGAAGATCGCAGATCCGTCCGGATTGTGAACACCACATTTGAAAAGAATAAATGCAACTACATATGAGATCACAACACCCATAAGAATCGGAATGATCTTGAACATTCCTTTGCCCCAGATATTAAAGATTACGATAACTGCAAATGCGATAATTGCAAGAATCCAGTTTGTTTTTGCATTATTTACGGCTGATGGCGCAAGACTCAGACCGATACAGATAATGATCGGACCGGTAACAACAGGTGGAAGGAAACGCATAACACGTTTTACGCCAACCAGTTTTACAACCAGCGCAAGAACCAGATACAACGCACCTGCTACTACGATACCGCCACATGCATAAGGTAATTTCTCACCCATAGACATATCTTTGAAGATTCCGGTATCAAGATTTGCGACTGTGTTAAAGCCTCCTAAGAAAGCAAATGAGGAACCCAAAAATGCAGGCACCTTTAATTTTGTACATAAATGGAAGAATAACGTTCCTATTCCGGCACAAATCAGTGTAACCTGAATGGATAAGCCCTCTCCATTAAAATAAGTATTTACCAGAATCGGTACTAAAATAGTTGCACCAAACATGGCAAACATGTGTTGCAAACCTAACAGCAACATTTTCGGAACACCCAGTTCCCTTGCATCATAAATCGCTTCTTTTTTCTGATTCATAATAATCTCCCTTCTTCTATTGTACCTGTTTTACTGTGATCCTATCGATTGAAATGCACGCTTTCTTTCGACAAAACCTCCAGCACACCATCTTTACGATGATAACATAAGAAGGGAGATTTGTGAACTGCAAATCTCCCTGTTTTTTATAAATTTGTTATATTTGTAAAAACTTTCAATATTGAAAGTTTTTAGGTCGTTTTTGTTTCAGATCATTCAATTTTGAACATTATGACCAAATGACTTATTCAACATTTTTCAGCGCCTCATCCATCGGGATCCGTTTGATCCTTCTTACCTGGAAAACAGCGATGATTCCATAGGCTGTCATCGACAGGATAAAGATCGCAGGATAAATGTACGGAGCAATGTACATTGTCAGCCATCCGCTCAATGCCTCCCGCATCATCGCATAATAGATTCCCACGATCGCAACCTGGGAAATGACGATTCCAAGAACGACACTGACCGCCATCATTAAGGTCGTCCCTGACAGATATAACTTATTGATCTCCTTATTCTCATAGCCCAGTATCTTTACCATGGAGATAGATACTGTATTTTTCTCAATGATCAGCTTCGTAAGAAGGTAAACCATCAGCATGAATAAGATCAATGCAAACGCCTCAAACAGATAGAACATTTCCCCCATGGAACGGTCAAGCTGTCTGGATACCTTTGTCAGGTCATCCTCTGTTATGATTGAGGCGATCAGCTTCTCATCAATGTCCGTCAGCTTCTCATCTGAGAAATATCCGGAGAAATATCCATCCTCTACATCGAACATCTCACGATAGGTCTCTTCGTTCATAAATACTGCCAGTGCCGCCGGATAAGTGCATACTCCGGATACCTTGATCTCATAAGAATCAGAAGTATATTCCTCCTCTAACTTGATCGTATCTCCATCCTCCAGCTTATATTTCTCACTCAGGCCATCAGAGATCAGGATTTCTCCATCCTTAAGCCGTTCCTTGTAATATTTGCTGTCTGCCTTGATTCCGTAGACCATAATCTCCTCATCTCTAATATCTGTCTTATATAGCAGGGATTTCACCAGATATTTCTCAGCATCCGGATTCTCGGTTTCTACCGGCATCTTCAGAACATACTGATAATCTGCGATCATATTATCTACGATATCATCCTGATAATGCTTCAGCAGCGGTGACATCATCATTCCAAATAACAGCATGATAATGGCAAATACAACACCGACAAACAGCACAACATAGCTTGAAAAATTCTGTATGATGACACGGAGCCGGAATCTGGTAAAGAACCGGAAATGCGGAAGTTTTATCGCTTTCTTTCTTCTTGAACGTGACAGATCACGCCGCAGAAATCTGAGCGGTGACATTTTCAGCTTGGAATTGATCATCCAGGCTGTTATCACAAGCATCAGCAGAATCGGAATGACCGTTGTCTTGATAAATGCATCTGCATTCCATCTGGTTACATAGGTTGTCAGGCTGTAGCTTCCATAATACATATCGGCTGCAACATCTTTAAATACCGTATAACCAAGGATATTTCCGATCAGGGCTGCAACTAAGGTCACAATGATAGGCAGCGAGATATAATGCCGCAGCATTTCTCCTCTTGTATAACCGGAAGCACGCAGCGTTCCGATCGTTCCTGCCTCTTTTACGATCGTATTGTTGATCGTGATCGCAAATATAAATCCCATGATGACAATCAGAATGTACAGCATTGTCTCTACCATAACGGTATCACTGCCCATGTCATCCCCGGTAAAATTAATGGCCTGATTTGCATATCTCGGCACAAATGTCTCCAATTCTCCATACTGGCTGATCACCTTTGCCAGATCATCTGAGACCTCTTTCTCCTCTTTCTTATCCTTCGGCTCCTCATCATATGTCCATGCATATGACATATGCATGAAATCCAGATCAAAGGAATTAAATCGTTCATCTGTTACGACTGCAACACCAAACAGTACAGAATCAAACATCATATCTGAATTACTCTGAAATAATGCACTGTAGTCTGACAATGCCACATAACCGGATACCTTGTAGTCGATTCCATCAACGGAGATCGTATCTCCTACATTGATCTCATTGTTCACGGCATACATACGGTCAATCGCGATCTCATCTGCATCTGCCGGCATCTCACCCTTCATCAGACAGACCTTGTCAACCTCTGTACGGTTTTTGAAGATACGAAGTGTGCTTTCTTTTCCATCCTTTTCAACCGTCTGTTCATAGAAATAATTTTCATACAGCTTTACGCCTTCTGCTTCGATCGCCTGAATGGCTTCCTTTGATGCCGCTTCCTTATATTCAAAATTTCCATTTTCGATATGATACTTCTCAAAGCTCTCATCATATGTAGCAACCATGCTCTCTCCGGCTACCAGAAATCCGGAAACAAAGCCGATACTAAAAACCATAAACAGGAAAATAACCAAATATTTTCCCAAATCTGCGGCCAGCTCCTTTGGCAGCCGCTTCCATAATGGATTTTTCATATTATATGTTCTCCTTTTCTCTGTCTTCCCACAGTTACCAGTCAAGATCCATAGCAGAAATCTTCACATCATTTACAACATTTTTACGGATCATTCCATCACGCAGCTTGATCACACGGTCTGCCATATTCTTGATTGCATCATTATGTGTAACCATGATAACAGTATTTCCATATTTCTGATTTACATCCTCGATCAGCTTCAGGATCTCCTTTGATGTCTTATAATCAAGTGCACCTGTTGGCTCATCACAGAGCAGGATATCCGGATTCTTGACGATTGCTCTTCCGATCGAGGTTCTCTGCTGCTGTCCGCCGGACAACTGATTCGGAAGCTTATGTCTGTGCTCATATAAACCAAGCGTCTTTAAGATATCATCGACATCGAGCGGTGAATCACTTAAATATGCACCAACCTCTACATTTTCCTTTACGTTCAGATTCGGGATCAGATTATACATCTGGAATACATAGCCAAGATGCTTTCTTCTGTACTGTGTCAGTGTCTTCTCATCCATATCAACTGTTTTTTCCCCATTGATCATGATATAGCCGCTATCTGCACTGTCGATTCCACCAATGATATTCAATAATGTAGATTTACCCGAACCGGATGGTCCAAGCAGGACGCAGATCTCACCCTTTGCTACCGTAAAATCCAGTCCTCTTAATACCTCTGTCCGGTTCTCCCCTGATCCGAAGCTCTTTTTCAGACCACTGATCTGTAAAAAATTCTGATTTTCCATTTTGTCTCCTCCATTCTCCAGTACTTTCTATCACACTGGTATATCTTTTTATGATTAACGTTTATCGCTTTGAACATTTGAATATGTGTTCATATGATTAATAGCACAAAACAACTGTATTGTCAATGGTTCTGTTGCAAATTTCAAATTTTTGTTAGTTTTAACTAACATTGTACTATTATACATCTATTCCCGGCACAGAACATGTAAAAAGCACATGCTTATTGATATATTTTTATCATTAAGCATGTGCTTTTACTGTTTTTTGTTTCTATCTGCTCTGCAAAGAGGCATTTTATCTGAAGTTATATTCCCGGATCTCGCAGTTCTTAATCCCGAAATGTGCAAATTCTTCATTTGTCATATCATAAAAATACGACTGTACGATCCTTGAAATTCCATTATGTGCAACAAGCAGATATGTCTTATGTTCAGACTCCGCTTTTATATCATCCAACAGATTATAGACACGCTGGCACAGATGCATCATCGTCTCTCCGCCATCATAATGATCCAGGAAATGGGATTTTGCTTCCATGAATTCTGCTCCATTTCTGGGTGTTGATTCAAACCGTCCAAAGTTTTGCTCCTTCAATCTCGGCTCCATCCGCATCGGAATCCCTGTCATTTCCGATATATGTCTGGCAGTCTCGGCCGCACGAACAAGTGGGGAATATAATATCTCATCGATCCCCGGCTGTTCTTCTGCCAGTTTTCTTCCAAGTTCTTCTGCCTGCCGGTGTCCCAGCTCTGTCAGCTCAATATCCGTTGCACCGCAGATCTTATTCTCCACGTTCCAGATGGTCTGGCCGTGCCTCGTAAAAAATACTTTTCCCATGTTATCTCCTTATTCTTATACTATAGAATTGGATTATATATACTATAATTTCACACCGGCTGTCAACTTTATTCCACAGGATTTCACAGACGTTCAGCCACCGCGATTCCGGTGGCGGTGGCTGCGAGTCCGCCTTTTCCGGTCTCCCGGAGATCCTTATGCATCAGGTCGCCGATTTCCCGCATCGCATCGATTACCTCGTCTGCAGGAATAGCACTTTCAATCCCTGCCAATGCCATATCAACAGCGCACAGCGCATTCATGGCACCGGACGCATTTCGCTTCACACATGGCACCTCCACCAATCCTGCAACCGGATCACACACCAGTCCAAGCAGGCTCTTTAATGCCATCGCTGCTGCCTGAGTAATGAGATGGCTGCTGCCGCTCTTTAACCATGCAAGTGCACCTGCTGCCATAGCGGAAGATGCCCCGATCTCTGCCTGACATCCGCCTCTTGCCCCTGATATGCTTGCCCGTCTTGCGATCACATCCCCGATGCCTGCTGCCACAAACAGAGCCTTTACCATATCATTTTCCGAGGTGTTCGTCATTCTTTCATATGTGATCAATATCGCAGGCACAACACCACAGGAGCCTGCCGTCGGTGCTGCCACGATCCGCTTCATGCAGGCGTTGCTCTCCGCCATCTTGATTGCCCTTGCCATGACTGCTCCGCCAAATTTACCACACATACATTTGTGTGTTGCCGCATAATCAGCCATTTTTTTACCATTTTTCCCGGACAGGCCGCTACGGGAAGTCAAACTGTCATCATACGCTTCATCTGCTTCCTTCATCGAACGATACATCTGGGTCATCCGGTTTACGATATCCATTTCCGGCTGCTGCGAGTCCCTTGCCTCCTCCCGGATCACAGCCTCCCAGAACTCACATTTATTTGTTTTCATATAAGCATCGATTTCTGCCAAAGATGAAAATGCCATTATCATTCTCCTTTTTAATTTCTTTCCTGTGCCACTGCATCCTTTATTACCTAGATTCCACGATCAATCATCTTTCAGACTCAGATAGGTTACCTTCAAGATTCCTTCCAGATGCTCCAGCCATTTCAGGGATTCCTTTGGAACCTCCTGATCACATTCCAGAACCATGACTGCATGACCTCCCGGACATGCCCGATACAACTGCATCGTTGCAATATTTATGGACTTATGTCCAAGCATCGATGTCACCTCTGTCACATGTCCCGGCTGATCCAGATTATGCACGATCAGAGTCGGGTAATCGCCACTGAAATTTGCATCCAGACCATCGATCTTACAAATGCGGATTCGCCCTCCGCCGACTGATTCCGCTTCAATATCAAGCTCTCTGCCGCTTTCTCCTGTCATATGAAGCACGGCTGTATTTGGATTTGCATGTGCAAGCTTCGCTGCATAAAAGATAACCTCCATGCCTGCCTGTTCTGCCAGTTCAAAGCTCTCAGGTACGCGGATATCATCCGGCTCCATACCGAGAAGCCCGGCAACCAGTGCTTTATCTGTACCATGCCCTTTTCCTGTTGCAAGAAATGAACCATACAGTCCGATCTCCACCTTCCGGATCGGTTCATCTATTAATTTATAACAAATATATCCAATCCTTACAGCTCCTGCCGTATGCGAACTGGACGGACCTACCATGACCGGACCTACAATATCAAAAATACTCATTTTGCCACCTTCCTGTTTCTTCCAGTATTCCTCAAATTTATAAATTTTATTCTACGACTGATCTTTAAAGCCATCCTACATAATAGTTCATGAACCGAATCATACCGCCTGTCAGTTTTGCCGCAAAAGCAAAAGCCACCGATATCTTCTGCAATTCATACAGTCCTGTATCACAAACGCTCTATGAAATAACATCTGATATTCCGGTGGCCTTTCACCTTATGTTATGAACTTGTCATATGCTGTCCATATCCGGTACAACATATTCTATTTTGCTTTCTTATAAGATACCTTTGCTGGGATATTGCTCTTTTTCAGAAGGCTTTTATAACTATTCGCCTGCTTTTTCGGTATCGTTACAACTGCTTTTTTGCTGATGCCTTTAAAGGCCTTCTTGCCAACCTTTGTGAGCTTCTTTGTTGTAAATGTAATCTTCTTTAGCTTTGTACATTTTTCAAAGCTGCTCTTGTCGATTGTCTTCACACTCTTGCCAATCGTCACAGTTGTAAGTACTTTGCATCCATAAAATGCCTGAGCACCTACGGTCTTTACTTTATCACCAATCGTGGCACTCTTCAAGTACTTATATCCCTTAAATGCCTTCTTACTGATGGCTGTAACATTAAATGTAACTCCACCGATCTTGACCGTATTCTTAATTGAAAGCTTAGTAAACTTCTTATCTGACTTCTTCTTTGTTGTACCAATTACAGTTACAGTTCCCTTACCATTTGTCGATGCTTTTGTGATCTTATACCGGATGCCCTTTACCGTATAGGTATTATTCTTAGCAACCTTGATCCGGAAAGTCTTTGTTATTGTACCTGTATACTTTCCCTTACCGATAATCGTAATCGTCGCCTTACCAATATTCTTATTATTCTTATATTTCACAGTATAATCTGATTTCGCTGACAGCGTCTTTCCCTTGACTGTCACAACAGGCGTCTGCTTCAATTTCTTTCCTGTATAAATAACAGAGGCCTGTATACCTGTAACAGAGGCTTTACTGATGTCAACCTTTGTCGTAGGCTTATTTGGTGTCGGATTCGGCTTTACCGGTGTTGGATTTGGCTTATCGGAACCCGGATCGGTCGTTTCCTCTTTCTTTGGCAGAATCTCCTGCTTCTTGTAACCACATACTGTACATTCATAGGTCATAATACCTGTAGCTGATGTAGTCGGTGCCTTTGTTACTTCTCCCTTACCAAATACATGCTCTGCCCGCTCAAGGATTTCACCACAGCTGCATTCCTTCCAATGCTGGCTGTCGTCTGACTTCCATGTATAGGAATGTGAATGCTCCTCGCTGATCACGATCTCCACACTGAATATAATTCCTCTATGTGCCTGATTCCAGCCCTTATTACCGGTCCAGTCATAATTTGTACTGTCATCCGGCTTGAAGCATACCTGTACGGTGCTGTTCTCTGACAGAATGGTCTGGTTTGCTGTATACCAGTAGTAGTATCCTCCTTCTGCATCCGGAAGCTCCACATCCTTTAACACAGTGTCCTTCTTTACTGTGATCGGTGCGATCTTCTGTGTAAATTCTGCTTTTACAGGTTCTACTGTTACTGTAAGCTCTACCGCATCTACCTGATCATATACTTCTGTATTCTTTGGAATATAGCTTGCTTCAAATGTATAGCTTCCTGCTTTTTCAAGCTTCGTTGCCGGAGCTGTCCATACAAAGCTTCCACCCTCTGTTTCAGGAATCTCTACGTCTGCAAGCGTCTGTCCATAAATACCGGTCAGACCGGTTGGAACCGCAAAGTCCGGAGCCTGTTTTTCTGCTGCTACAGATATCTTTACCTTGATCTGGATCGTTCCATCTGCAAGCTCCTCATATGCACCTTCTGCAAGGTCTGCTTTACTCCAGTCATAATCTGATGTATTCGCAGGAATGAAATATGCATCATATTCTTTTGTTCCTGCTTTTTCGATCACTGTCTCCGGAGCTGCCCATTTATAAGTACCCTTTCCGGATGTTGGAAGTGTTACGCTCTCTAATGTCTTTCCTGCCAAACCGGTACACGGATCCGGTGTCTCCATAACAGGTGTGCCCTTTGCAACCTTTGTAAATGTCAGCTTAAAGCTTGCAACGGTCTGATTCTTACCGCAGATCTTGATCGTTACCGTCTGTGCTTCCGCAGCTGCCTTTGTCGGTGTTCCATAGATTCTGCCATTCTTCAGCTCCAGACCAGCCGGAAGCACCGAACCCTTGGCAAGGGAATAACCAACTCTTGCTGCAGCACTGTCAATATCGTTTGCAATCTTTAATGCAGTCAGATCATATAATGGCTTATCCTCAGTTGTTGTCACCCCTACAACTGCTGTATCTACTGTATCTTCGTCTTTATCCAGAGTGATCATAGTTGCTGTATCATTCTTCATATTAACCGTAAATACTGTAGGTTCATATGGCATAGCGGCTGTCCATGTTGTTTCATCACTCTTATTCATCACTGATTCAGAAGAACCATAAACGATGGAATCAACTGTTGTATTTTCTATCGGAATACCGGTTACTGTTACTTTTACAGAACCGTTACCACGGATATATACAGCATCATCACCTTCTATACCGGAGGTCTTCATATCACCCGTCGTGGAGGCTGCAAGCTGTACAGGAGCTGTATCGCCTTCCTCAAAGCAGAATTCCGGATAAACAAGCTCTGCTTTGTAATAGATTGTACTATAGTAACTTAAAGTCTTCATCATGGATGGTTCCTTAGAGGTAAGGATATCTCCGACTGATGTTGAAGATACCATCTGCTCCAGATCACCGTCATTGATGATTGTTCCGTTATTTGTCAGCTTACCAAATTTGAATCGTCCTGTTTCCTGATTGATAACAGAAGCACCTGCATGGATCGTCAGTGTGCTTACAGTCGTATAACTGATCTCGCCACTATTTGTAATGGTGCCGGATACAGTTGACTTTGAATATCTGTCACCCTTACACGTCAGACTGCCTTTGTTGGTCAACGTGCCATTCAGATCCGCATCTCCTGTATATACAACCTTCACACCATCTGCGATCGTGATGTTGGAATCCTTCAGCGTATGAATATCTCTGGTTTCTACATCCTTATCGATCGTGTACGCTCCACCAAGATACAGATCCAGATAGTCTTCCGCATACAGACCGCCATTTAATGTCCAGTTGTTGTTATTCTGGTAGATATAGGTAACAATACCTCTGACATTTCCGGAAACTGTACGTTTTGCCCGGATATTATCTACTATACCATTTGCCGCTACCGTATAATTATTGCGACCCGTTTTGTCAGTAATATTGATGTCTCCAACAGTTCCGCCATATGCCAGCGTACATACAGTTGTATTCTCCAATGCACCGCTGACACCAAATGAATTCGTATCAAGTAAGACATCCATATCTCCATCTATTGTAGAATTATAAGACAGGTAATTCTTACCACTACCGCCTACTTCCCAGTTACCAATGATGTCATACTTTACAGATCCATGAATGGTACTGTCACATAAGCCAAATACGGAGCTTGAACCGGTAATCTGCTGTCCATTATAATTTGCAAATGCATATCTGCTTCCGGATGCCCCAATTCTTACATTTACTGACTTATTTACGACTGCCGAGCTTGTAACATACATCTTGTAATTTTCTCTATATGCCGTCTGTGCCATCTGTGCCTGATCTGTAAACTGGAATACCAGTTCATCCGCCGTTGCCACACCAAGACCATATACATACTGATACATAGTACCTGCTGTCGCATAAAGCTCTGCCTTCTTTACAACTGCCAGATTTGCTATGTATGTATTGCTTGAGATCTTACCGCCCTTGATATATAAGCTTACGGTACCATCTACCTGCGCCTGGGAACCTGTAATATTTGCTTTACCTCTTGCGCCGTACAGACTGCCAATCGTTCCACCATACATATAGATAGAGATATCACCCTCATATGGTGCAGTTGTATCTGCATATCCAATTATGGCTCGTGTACTCAGATCGTAGGATGTTGCCCCTGCAATCTTTAATGCCTTTCCATTATCTGCAATTCCATCATGGTCATCATCCGGATAGATGGATACCTTTTTGCTGTCTGATGGATCCGGAAGAATGACAACGGAATGTCCCTTCAGATCAATATCCGTATACTGCTGTACATTCAGCTCCTTCGTCAGATCTGTAATCTTATATCCTTCCTCCTGAACAGTAAATGTAATCTTACATTCTGTCGCAGATCCATTTCTTCCTGTAATACGGAATACTGCCTCTGTTGTTTCTGCATCATCCGCAAGTGTACCGACTACCTTTGTTCCTTCCAGCTTCAGACCTGCAGGAAGTGCGGAGCCAGACTTAAGCTGATACTTAACAGAGCCCCCATACTGCATGGTTGTATCATTCTGGATCTGGATCTGACTAAGATCGTACGCCGGATCAGCAGTTGTATATTGGGTTCCTTTTACTACCATTGGATCTGCATACTGTTTGGAGCATGTGATCTGCTTCGGAATATAATCAATATATAGTTCAGATGCCGCTTGTGGAAATGCCAGCTTACAAACGCAGTCCGCATCTCCTTCTACCGGTTCTCCCCCATTTACAGATATTGCCCCTGTATATCCTGTAATATTTTTGTACTTTATATTCTGTGTTTTATTTCCCGGAAGGTAATAATAGGATTTCTTCTCATCCTCTCTGTATTCGTATGCATAATCTTCTGCAGAAGAATAAGATGTGATATCCTGTAAATTTGATGTCACAGTCACGACAAAATACAGCTTCGACCAGTCACTGATATCGGTATCCTCTGCAAACGCTCCATCCACCATCCATTTTCCGGTACAGGCAAATGTCTTTGCAGACACAGCTCCTTTATGGAAGATCTGAGCAGATGTATTCTTGATCTTGATATCTTCTGCCTTGAGCACCGCATCCTTTTCTATATATACATATGCATATCCCGGTGAAAAAGTATCAATGTTACATGTACCATGGAACCAGACCTTATCATAGGTTCCATTCGTTTTGAAGGTTCCGGCAGTTACACCCTTATTAAATGTTGTCTCTGTCCCTCCCGGAAGTGTGATCGCACCGGTGATCTCTACCGGAGCATTCGCAGTAAAATCCTTATACTGCGTTACCTGCAAAGAATCTCCTGTCAGCTTCTCATTTACTATATAATCCTCGACTGTGATCGCACCTGCCTGATCGATCAGATACCCTTCATAGAAACCATAACCGGATGGATTCTTAATAGCCATCTTGCCAACAGCCGCTTCTTTTCCCCGCTTCATCCTCATATACTGCACATGCGCACTGGAATCCAGTCCGTATACAGTGCTAACAGCTCCACCCTGAATATCTATAACAAGTGAATCTGAATCGGCATAGGACATAGTTGCACTCTTAACTCCAAATATACTTCCAACCGAACCACTAAGCACTGTGATCCTGATCGGGCGATCATAATCAATACCGGAAATACCATAGATCGTATATCCTGACAGATCTCCGCTATACATAGCCTGTCTGCCATCAGCCTTACCATCCCGATCATCATCTGCATAGATACCAGTGAGGATCACCCCATTATCAGATGTACCTGTCTGCTGAAGGACTGCAGATGTTCCGTTCAGGCTGATCGTCTTGTTTTCTTCATCGACCGTCAACCGTTCGATCGTGCTTTCCTGAATTTTCTGTACCTTGGACACGATCACATTTAATCTCAGAACAGCTTCCGTCCCATTTCTACCTGTTACATGGATATCCACGCGTTTTCCATCTTCATATAAAACAGTCGGAGTACCAATGATCCTGCCCTCTGTAAGTGTTAAACCTTCCGGAAGACTGTATGTAGCATCCTCTTTATATGAAATTGTGCCTGTTTTTGCATCATTCATAATGATCAGTCTGTTCAGATCATATAATGGCTGTTTCTCTGTATAGGTCTGATTCAATACAGCACTTGGATCAACAGATGTTTTCTTGATATCAATCGGAATTCCTTCAAATGCTGCTGTAACTACAACCTGCTCATCCGGCATTTCAAAGCTATAGGTATTTCCTTCCTTTGCAAGCTCTGATGCCTGGGTATCTGACTGCTTCTTTACCGTTGCTGAAAGGAATCGATAGCCCTTATTTGTACTGATATATACGGTTACAACATCTCCTGATTTACAATACCGCGTATCCGGATCCAAGGATGTCTGTTCACCGCTTCCAAGCGACATACTACCCTGATTCTGATCTACCTTCATAACAACCGGATATTTTATGCCTGCTTCATTTGACTCTGTCTCAATCTGTCCATTATTCAGATAGATCGCTGCAGCAGATGAACCGATCTGCTTTATAGCTGTTGCTTTTATCGTTCCCTTATTCACTACCTGCGCAGTGTATGGAATATATACATTTTCTTTTGTAGTCACTGTGATCTTTTCCGGAATCAGAACAGCTGCATAGCCGTAGCTATAATTACCATACGATCCGAAATACACATTATCCGCCGTTACATTTTCTGTAAGAATAACCTTGCCACCATAATAAATATCATTTTTTACCTTAACAACTGCTGACGCATTCTCTGTCTGCGAAGATGCCGGAATCACATAATACTTCGATGGTAACTTACAGTCATCTGTTATCGTCATATTGAGTGTTGCCTTTTGAGGTAATGAATTGGAAAAGGTTACCGCGCTCAGCTTGCTGAAATCTGTATTCTCAATCCATACATCTGTCGTTCTCTCAGCCGAATCCGAAATACTGCTATTATTGTTTGCAAAAAGAATCTTTTCTGATGAAGTTGATGTGATCTCACTGTTTCTGATCTTATAATCTGCATTTCCATAAAGAGTAACATTATTGATTGCATAGAAATACCGTGACCGTATGCTATTTACATCTGCTATGAGATCGCCTTTTATTGTTGGTGAATATACAATATAATAAGAGCCATTGCCCGCCGATGTATTCGTATTGATCACCGGCTCTTTATCCTTATCCAGGATCGTTGCATCATTCTCATGGGCAGATGTAATCTTTACATTTTTATCCACATATGCATTATAAATTCCGTAATAGTCATAACAGATGTTTCCGGATGTCCGTATCTCACAATCATCTCCCAAATAACCATTCATAACTCCATATATGCTATTTCCTGCTGTACAACCTGTGATCGAGATCGTCTTTTTTCCATATCCTTTTCGGGTTTCGCTGTTCGAACCATAATAACCCCAGATATTACTTCCCTGGCATCGGCTGATACTGATGTCAGCCTGTCCATTTATATTTGCAGAACCTGTATAATATCCATATACATTTATGCCATTCCCTGTAAGATCTTCCATCGTGAGCTTCACAGAATGAGTCTCAACGACATCATACAGTCCATATATGATGCCCCCGGCTGAGTTCTTTCGGATCGTGATATCTGCATCATAGCTGTCGCCCTGTACCCCTTCATTTCTTAGAAAGGAACAGCCGCTGGCTCCGTAGACAGCTCCTGATACCGTACAGTTCTCGATCAGAACCTTTACCTGTCCCTTCAGACCGGAGGAACCATTTATACCATATACACTTCCAAATGTTCCACTGCCGCCAAGGATCTTGATATCCGTATCACCTTCTACATAGCTGCCGCTTTCGATGCCGTAAAATGTCCATCCGGAGCCTGTATAATTCTTCAATGATACATCCAGCTTTCCGGTACAATTTGCCGCCTTTAGTACAGTAAAGGAATCGCCTCCGAGTGCATTAACTCCATCCGCATCAAAGGTCACATTCCCCACAATCTTACAGCCGGAGTCCACTGCTGCACCTTTTGCACTTTCACGCAGCGTAATATTACGCATTGTGACATTCAGATTCTTCTTGACCTCCGCTCCTGATGTAACCACACCGATTCCATTGTAAGTACCGCCATTTAAATTCAGTGATACATCTCCTGAAACACCAGCGGTCTTAACCGCATATAATGCAGACAGGCTGCATCCATCACCTGCTTCTACTGCCACAGAACCTTCTACGGCTGCATTCTCAGCTCCTGTTACAGTTCCGATCGTTGCACCGTTTTTTATACGCAGTGTTAATGCTGTCTTGCTGCTGTCTGTGTTCAATGCTCCATTGCTCAGTCCGTATACATAGCCAAGCTTTGCACCATCTATTGTGATTGAAACCGGCTGATCATATGTCTGCTGATAAAGTCCATATATCGGCATACTGCTTGAATAAATGATATCTGCACTTCCATCTAACTTAAATGCCGTTTCACCCTGATCAACGATTCCATTCTGATTCTTATCCTCATATATATTTATATAAGGAATCTGCTCCGTTGCATTTTTCGATGTACATATGACAACTGAATTACCATTCAGATTCATTCCTATCGTACTGCCAGAGTCATTCTTTATATATGTAACTCCTTTTGACGGATCAGCTGCTGTATAACCGGAATCTGTCCCGCTGTCTCCCTGTCCATCTGTCGCCGCCTGTACAGCTAAGCCCTGTGTCATACAAAGACCTGCCGCAAGTGTCAATGCTGCTACATATCCTCTCATACTTCGTTTTCTCATTCTGTCCTCCATTCATCGCTGTCTGGAACCGCATCCCGCCAATTCCTATATATACATTGATATACTATAAATTGCCAGTTATCCAACCCCTTGGGATAACTGGCAATGTCATTATGTTTCCGGTTGTGATACCTTGGGCATATTTTTGTGTAATCTTCTAAATTATTGCACAAATCCGTATTATTTTTGTGAGAAACTATCCAAATTTATCACACCATATATATTGTAGCACATTAGCTTTATAAATACTATTCACAATTTTGCAACATATTTTTAGCTATTTTTAACAATTTTAACAAATTATTTGTATATTTTGTACTATACGCTTCTGCAACCCGAAAATTATTCTCATATATGTGCATCCATTTCTCCATATTCATCCTGTCATAAAACAAAAAAATAACCGGAAAGCTGAAAACCGGTATCATTTAATACCACATTTTTTCACCTTCCGGTTACATTCATATCATATCCTGGCATGCCCATAAATGTGCACTCCGAAATATCAGATATTTACTTTTTAATCATCTTCTTCTGTTTGTAAGTAACAGCAAACGAACAAGCTGAAGGATTGCAGTTACCATTGCGGCTACATAAGTAAGAGCTGCAGCAGTTAACACTCTCTTGGCCCCACCAAGTTCTTCTTCTGTCATAAATCCGCCATTTCTTAAAATAGCAATTGCTCTGCCTGATGCATTAAACTCAACCGGCAGGGTTACAAACTGGAATACAACGACCAATGAAAATAACAGAATTCCCAGTGTGATACATACATCCAGTCTTGGGATCAGTAAACCGATCAGGATCAATGGCCATGATAATGTAGAACCAATGCTTACAACCGGCACGATCGCTGAACGAAAACCAAGCGGCGCATATCCTTCCGCATGCTGGATCGCATGACCACACTCATGTGCTGCTACACCAATTGCCGCTATCGATCTGGAACCATATACATTTTGTGACAGATTCAAGGTATGATCCTTTGGATTATAGTTATCCGTTAATTCTCCGGCAACCGGGCGGATCGTTACATCTGTGATTCCGGCATTTCTGAGAATCATCGCTGCTACCTGTTCTGCAGTAAATCCTGATCTGGTCGATACCTTCTCATACTTCTTATATGCTGATTTCACCTGAGCAGATGCGATCAGTGACAGAACAACTCCGATCAGAACTAATATATACGTTGGGTCAAAATAAAAATAAGGCATATCACTCATCTCTTTCTTAATATATATAATATCTGTAATAGTCTTTCCCTTTATATTCTCCCATTTCAAATGGAATACACCAAAGGATTATTTTTTTCTTCTCTTTGACTTTTTATCAGTCTGTTCCCCATACATTTCTTTGTACATTTCTTCTCTCGGATCGACCTCTTCATTTTTTCTGTCTGCCAAAAGAATCCTTCCGATAAATCCAAGTCCTCCAAAGATCAGCACCAGAATAACCAGCCAGTCAAATAAAGTCATGGTCGTCAAATGTATATTCGTTGTCAGAATGACCATGATGACGATCAACAGTCCTGCAAGTGCCGAAAAAACCTTTGATGCAAAGGAATCTGTCATAAACATCCAGACAATTCCGATGATCAAAGGAATCACTACCATTCCTGAACTGATTCTTGCTCCCCAGATGGACATCCCTCCAAATGAAGAAAAGAAACTGGACGATACGATTACTTTCTGTGATAAGATAAATAACCCTGCCACCAGCATCACGATCCCGGCAACAAATGTCATCAGCTCATGTTTTGGCTTCTTCATATACTCCTCCATTTCTACCACTGTATGTGAATCAATCTGTTATGCTGTAAACTTCACTGCCGTTCCGGAAACAAGGATCTCCGCACCACCAGCAACAATTGTTGTTGAAGCAAATCTGACATTTACGATTGCATCTGCGCCCATGCTCATAGCCTGGTTGATCATATATGAAATTGCTTTATCCTTTGCTTCTGCCATCATCTGTGTATATGCCTGCATTTCTCCTCCTACCATATTACGGAAGGATGCTCCGATATCTTTTCCGATATTCTTACACATAACACAACAGCCTGTTACTAATGAGAGTACCTGATACTCTCTTCCTGGTATATTCTCTGTATTTACTACTACCATTTTCTTTTCCTCCTGCGTTTTCCATAACCTTTTGTTTCTCCTGCTCCCTGCAGGCTTCTTTATCATACCACGAATGAACGCGACCTGTAAATCACTTTATACTACACGTTAGCATCATTAAAACATGCATTTTTTATGTTTTCTTTTCACAATTCATTGACATCCTGAACATAGAATAAACACATTTATCCAGTAATATAAATACCATCAAAGGAAAACAAAACCAAGAGGACATCACCGGAAATGCGGTCAGAGCAAGCGTTTCCGACTGAATGTCCTCAGATCTAAAAAAGTGCATACCTGAATATCAGATACACACTTTATAATTATTGCTTACTTTCATTTTTCATAGATTCCCTTCCTTCGCCCCGTAGCAATACCTGCTGCGGGGCTTTTGTTTATCTCATGTCTTATATAGCATCTGCCATATTCCGAACATTCCGGAAGACTTCTATTTTTATTTTATTTTCTTAACCTTAACGCTCTTTGCAGCTCCGGCTTTTTTGAAAGCTGATTTATATGCCTTTACCTTTTTCTTTGGCACGCTGATCGTTGCTTTTTTATTTATCTTTGTAAATGCTGATTTTCCGATGGTCGTTTTCTTTAATTTACTGCTCTTGACCGTGATTGTTTTCAGCTTCTTATCACCATAAAATGCCTTGCTTCCAATCTTGCTTACCTGCTTTGGAATCGTGAGTTTCTTGATCGCTGTACACTTGGCAAATGCTTTATCACCAATTTTTGTAAGCTTCGCATCCAATGTAACCTTGGCAAGCTTCTTGCATCCGTAAAATGCACTCTTGCCAATTGATTTTACATTTTTACCAAGCTTTACGGTTTTCAGCTTCTTGCAATTCTTGAATGCACTTCCGCCAACAGAAGTAACCTTGAATTTGTAGCCCTGATACATAACAGTTGCAGGAATTGTTGCTTTCGTTACAGACTTCTTGGCTCCATATAATGTAACCGTTCCTTTTTTCACATCTGACTTTGTAATCTTATAACGCAATTTTCCAACTGTGAACTTTGTTCCAACTGCCGCAGGTTTTTCTGCCTTGATAAATTTCTGGGAATACTGATTCTTTGAAGTATCAATACCATCCTGCTTTGCTCCTGCAAAACTGTTGTTTGAAATATGGGATACATTCTTTGGAATTACCATATCATGGATATTATTGCAATTCTTAAATGCATTATCTCCGATATTCTTAAGACTGTCCGGAAGTTTTATCGTATTCAGATTATGACATCCATCAAATGTGCCATTCGCAATCTTTGTTACACCCTCCGGAATATCGATATCATGCAGGTTGCCACAGGTCTGGAATGCTCCGGTTCCGATGGACTTCAGAGTAGTTCCCTTAAATACCACCTGATTTACATTTGAACAGCCATAGAATGCATAAGCTCCTATCTTCTTCAGTGTTTTCGGCACAACAATTCCTACATAACCACCATTCTCTTCCGGTTTTCTGAAATCCTTCAGGTTTGGGCAATTATAAAATGTATAATCCGGTATTACCTCAATCTTTGTTTTTGACATATCAAATATGATATTCGGACAATATGCAAATGAATATGTTCCGATAGATGTTACACTTGCCGGAAGCTTGATCTGAATATTGTTATTATATGCAAATGCATAAGCTCCTATCTTTTCCAGTTTGGATTTGGCTCCAAATGAAACGGTTCCAAGATTGTTGCATTTATAAAATGCATAATCACCGATCGTCTTCACAGAATCCGGAATGCGGATCTCCCATGTAATTCCGCTCTGCTCACATGCATATGGATTGATCACTGTCAGCTTTGGTGAAAACGTATATGGTCCTTTGCCATTATAGTTAAAGGATGCCATACGATACAGAATCTTACCATCCTTGCTGATCAATAATTCTCCCTGCGTTTTTCCCTTGATCTGTGCGCAATTTGGATCTGCAGGATTCCATGTATAGGTTGTAAAATATGCACTTGACTCCGGCACTGCAAATCTGCCGATTGATCTGCAGCCTGCAAATGCTCCTGTTCCAAGCTTCGTCAGTCCGGACGGAATCGATATAGCGCCCATATCTGTATACGATACTACTACACCTTTTTCCGTTGCAGTACCTGTAGTGCCAGCCGCATCCGTTGCTGTTGCCGTCTTATTCGCCGTTACATTCGTTGTTTTCTTGTAGCTATACAACGTATTAAGGCTCTGACAATTTTCAAATGCCTTATCGCCGATTGTTACAACTGTGTCCGGAATTACAATCAGAGTAACTCTTTCACATCCCTTAAATACATTATTGCCAATTCCTGTTACTGTCCTGCCGTTGATCGTTGCCGGTACAATGATCTGTTCCGCATTCTTGTTTCCTTTGTATGCGGTGATCGTACCATTTGCATCACATACAAATGATGCTGCTGCACTATATGTATACATCTGTCCTGCATTATCAGCTTTTGATAAAGAGCCCGCACCCATCAGTGCCAGTATGCAAATACACATTACTGCAGCAAGCATCAGCCATAATTGTTTACTTCTTGTCTGCTTCATAGCATAACCTCCCTAAAAAATACTGTTTCTATTTTATCATGCCATTCCGCAGAAAGATAGTTTATTTCGATTTACCCTTATGAAATACTTTTATTTTTTGATGGTTCCTTTTACAACACCCTTTACAACCTTATATTTTTTATTGCCCAGTTTTACAGTGCCTGTAACCTTCTTTGCAATCTTTCTTCCTCCAATGTAAATGTGATCGTTGGATTCTTCCACTGTATCCATCTAGAATTTTTGTCCATTTTTAGACAAACGAAAAAAAAGCCTAAAACCTTTCAGTTTCAAGCTTTTTGAATAATGCCGGCGACCGGAATTTTCTATTTTTTTCTCAGCTATGAATATAATTGAAAAAGCTAGGTTTTAAGCCACTTTTAGGCATTTCATATTGCATCGAATATGAAATTGAATGTAATATTTTTGCCCCTAAATGCCCCCCCAATGTCCGCTAAAAGTATTGACATTTGAATGGTATTTTTTATTTTTCAGGTAATGTCAAAACCTGTCCTGCATGAATGGTTGTACTTGTGATCTTTGACAGGCTCATAATCTCAACATATCTGCTGCCGTTCTTCAGGTTTTTCTCCGCAATTCCCCAGAGTGTGTCGCCTTTCTTGACGGTGTATGTCTTTGTCTTCTTGGTCTTCTTTGCTGCTTTGTTCACTTTTGTGTTTGTTCCTGAAATCCGCAGGACAAGGCCCGGATGGATTGTTGTACTTGTTAAACTATTCAGAGTCATAATCTCTTTATAACGTGAACCGTCACCGAGATACCTTGCGGCAATCTTCCAAAGGGAATCACCCTTTTTCACTGTATATGTTTCATAGCCAGATGTTGCAGTGGTGGATTCAGGCTGTACAACATCATCATAGAAATAATCAAGGTCAACATTTCCGGCAATACCGTTCACTGAACCCTTGCTTGTGTACTGGTGGAACACACAAGGGTAATCGGGATCACCAGTATAATCTGCCAACCAGTAAATGTATTGTGAAATCAGTTCATCAGTGTACATATTCTTGTGGTAGTCGATATTAGAATAAATGCCCGCCTTGTATCCATGACTGGTTACATACTCACAAAACGCCTTTGTGAAAGTAATACATTCACTCTTGCCAAGGTTGACACCCTTTTTCTTCGCCTGTTTTACAGTGTCATATTCAAAATCATAGAAGATCACTGTATCTTTGCCAAGTCCAGCTTTCTCAACCTGTTTAATACAAAATGCCGCTTCGTTCTTTGCCTGTTCAGCATTAAGTGCATAACTGAAATGATATACACCTTTTACTGGAATGTTATTGGCACGGCATCCCTTTGCATATTCAAAGAACTTGTCATCTACTGCCTGACTATAACCTTCACGAAGAATCGCAAACTGAATCCCATTTGCTGCAACTTTGGTAAAGTCGACTGTACCCTGCCACTTTGAAATATCAATACCTTTCATCATGTTTTTATTCCTCACTTTCTGATTTTTTCTGTAGAATGTCGATAGCTTTCGTGATCACTGCTGGCAACGGGATCCCCATTAAACCTGCATTTTCAACCAATGAAATTAATTCATTTGCCATGAATGCTATGATTACCGCATCCCTGATATAATTTGTTCCTATCACTAGATCGAGCCTGTATGCCACCAGCACAAATACAAGCGTCATGCATTTTCGACACAGACCTTTCCATCCTGCCTTGCTTTCAAGTGATCCTGTGTCGGTCTTATTGCTTTTGTGGAATACTCCGGCCACCACCAATCCTGATACATAGTCAAGTGCCATAAATATTAAAAGGGATACCAACCCGGTATCCCAACCTCCAAATATTGATGCAATCGCTGATCCTACCATTCCGATGAATGTGCATATAATCTGTTTCATTTTTATCCTCCTTTTAATATGGTCTGCATGAAATTCCTGATTCTCCGTTATAGATTGATATCTCATTGGTAAGATCTGTTGCAAAAATCGATCCTTCGCCCGATACTGCTGCATAAGCTTTTTTTGTAGCGTCAGCCATCAGTTCTGAGCAATAGTATCTGTAGTTGCTTACATCTTTCTCCGCTTTTTTTACAAACATTCCGTATTCATTGAATTTCATTTCTGTGATATAACTTATTCTTTCTGTAGATTCAAGCGGCACTTCAATATCAATGTAGTTAGCTCCTTCCGGATCGTATCCTCCGGTTGCTCCATCGTTATCTGCGCATCGATATGAAATCCGTATATAACATTCTTCGAGGTTGCCGATGTAAGTTTTTGTTCCAGGTTTTTGATATACTCATTCTGTTCTTTTAACTGCTTATAGATATCAAGCTCTGCCCTGTTATTCGATGCTAATTCCTGATCAATTTGATCCTTTGTGCCTTTTCTTCTATCGTCATTTTCATTTCTCCTTTACCTTATATCTTCTTTCCGGATCATCTCTTTGATATCCGTATTCGTGAAGCTTTCACGATATCCTCTACAGCTCATCAGTACATGATGCTTGTATCTTTTTATCACTGTCCACTTCTTCCATCGTATGATGAAATTCCGGCCGCCTGTTATTTCTTTTGTCCGTATCTGTATGATTCTGCCCGGCTTACATAGCATATTCATTTTTGCTTCTACTTCAAATTCTGACATGTCACACCTCCTACTTGAATGGTAAGTCATCCTCTATTCCATCAGGAATGCTCATAAATCCCTGCGGATCACAGGATGCTGGCTGTTCATTCTCTCCTGAAGCTGCTGCCTTGCTCTCTGCAAATTCCTGTTCCTCGATAACAACATCCGTTGTATATACCTTCTGACCGTCTCTGTTTGTGTAGGAGCCTGTCTGTATTCTTCCTGTAGCTGCAATCTTTGTTCCCTTCTTCAGATACTTCTCGGTGAACTCTGCTGCCTTTCCGAAAGCGACACAGCTTATAAAATCTGCAGTCTGCTCTCCTTCTCTCTTGAATCTCCGATCTACAGCAAGTGTGTATCTGGCGATCGCCATCTGATCATTTCCCTGTGAATATCTAATCTCCGGATCTCTCGTTAAACGTCCAAGTAAATTTACCTTATTCATCCTTGACCTCCTGTTCTACATCTATAACCGTCATGCCTGCTGCCAGCGCATATCCATATTCCCTGTTACATCCACGGCTACTCCTTCAGCTTCATTGCTAATTCTGGTGGAGTGTAAAAGACTCCATTTTTTCTGAATTCTTTTCTTATGTTCTTTATGCTTTTTTGCTTCACGAACCACCATATCCCTTCGTTTTCTTTCCAGTTGCATGGTGATACATTTCTTTTCTGGTGGTTTGTTTAAGGTCTTCATCACTTGGCATATAAAACACTTCGCCACCTTTCTGAACCGCAGATATTAACATTTCAAATGCGATATTGGTTTTATCGTAGCTGTCATATTCTCCGAGTGTTCCACCTCTTGTCGTGGCTCCTGTCACCGCTTTTATAGAGCATCCACTGGATGCTATATACATATTGGTGATATGGTCCAAGTTGTAGACATCATTGTGAGCCTTATTTACAATCAGCATCTTCCTCTATACTGTCTCCTTTTCTTTCTTTTCCTCGTCTGCTGCCTTGATCGCCATGCCCTCTCCCAAGCCTAATAAATAGCTTTTATCCTTTTCGGAAAGTTTTGGCATTACATTTGAAAATGTCTCAATGATCTGTTTTTCCTTTTCTGACATATCTTTTCACCTCTTTCTTTTTAGTAGAGATCTTTCATCTCTCTCTCAATCTCCTGTATGATTTCATTCTCATATCCAACCATCTGCAGGCATCGCAGTATCGTAACTGCCTTTACCTCTTCATCGTGCCAGCATAAAAAGCTTGCAAGTTCTCCAAATGTCTTGTTGTTCTTCAGCTCTTTTGCATCTCTTACATGTCTGAGTGCTTCCTGTGCCAATCTCATGCAGCTCTCTTCCTGCTTTTTCAGTACATTTGTCTTCTCTGCACGTTCTTCTTTTTTCTTGATCAGAATATCTCCGATACAAGCTCCAGCAGCCCAGCCGGCAACTGCACCTAAAAAATTCATATGTTACGCTCCTTTCTCGGTGTATTTGCTAATCGCTACAGCCATCCTGCCATATACGATATAGCAATTCCGATTGTCGCTCCAATCAGTCCAAGCACTGCAGGTCTTACATAATCTATCAGCAGGTCTTCTACAAAGAACGGTTCTCTAAGTTTTTCCTTTATCTTCTTTATCATTGCTTTTCTCCTTTCTGCGTCGGTGTTTTTGTTGTTTTTATGGCTTTATATTGTTGTTTCAATGGCTATATTAAGCTATTAAAACATCATTGTCAATACGTTTTTTGTTCTTTTAATAGCCTTTTGTTGTTTACATGACTTTTTTGTATTGACATTTTTACAAATAAGTTGTATCCTCAATACCAAGAAAGAGAGGTGATACACAATGAACGAACGAATCAAACAGCTTAGAAAGGCTTTAGATCTTACGCAGCAAAAATTTGCTGAAAGATTAGGTGTTAAAAGAAATACCGTTGGTCAATGGGAATGCGGAATAAACGCTCTAACAGATCAGGTAATAACATCTATATGTAGAGAATTTAATGTAAATGAAGAATGGCTTCGCAATGGAACTGGTGAAATGTTTTTGCAATCAAATCGTAATGCCGATATCGCAAGACTCACTAAAGAGCTGTTAAGCGAAGAAAGCGATTCTTTCAAAAATAGATTTATATCAATGTTGTCAAATTTATCTGTTGATGAATGGGAATATCTGGAACGCAAGGCAAAGGAGCTTGCTGATATGAGCGAAAAAAAATAAACCGAACAGGTTTTACCCTGCCCGGTTCATGGTTAGATGGTTTCATCTAACAGTGTCTTGATCAGATCATATATGTACCTCAGATGTTTTTCTGACTGTACCTCTTCTATCAAGACGATAATCTCTTTTCGGTAGTCCATTTCAATCCCTCCTTCATTCGACATTATACGCCGATAAGGATTGGCATTGTGATGCTTTTACAATATTTCCATAATTATGGAAATTTACTTATATTCACTATCGAAAAGATCTGTTATCCTTGTATCTAACGCTTTTGCTATAGCTTCCAGTTCATCAAGGGTTGGCGACACTTTTTCATTTTCAATATTATTAAGCGCACTCTTACTGATGCCGGTTAGCTCCGCAAGCTTGATAAGCGTTATGTCCTTTTTTGATCTTGCCTGCCAGGTCAATACAACCATATATATAACACCTCCTGGTGGCTATTATGCCCCGGAGTATGGCAGGTTATTTTTATTATACTAAAAGAAAAAGGGGGAATAGATCATGAACGATTCTATTAACTACAAAGAAAAGACTTATCTTGTATCTGTGCTAATACGTCGCCAAGGTATTTCATTAATTGTTTTTGGCGTACTAGGTGCTATATCTTTTATATCGCTATCAAAAGGTATATCCATTTTGGGCTTGATAACTTTAATTCTTGCTATTATCGCTATTCTTTTTTATATATACTATTCAAAAATATTAAAGTTGCGCAAGCCATCCTCTTCAGAAATGCAACCACATAATCATGCATACCCTCCATTAAAACCTGGAGTTATTGCTGTACCAGAAACCTTTACTTTCAAGCTTGCCGGTACAAGCTTTGTTCAGGATACTATTTTAAAATATCAGTATGCATTTCGGCCGAAACACGCCACACTAATTCCTGATCCCCAAAATCCGCATGATCCAAATGCTATCGGTGTTTATGTAAACGATGAACGTGTTGGATATGTTCCAAAGAGTCATTGTACTCATGTGAAGAAGATACTATTTACATATCCAGTTTCTGATATCTCGGTAAAATTTCATTCTTCATCCATCAAAGATGATTATGACTATGATGATGACGACGATGATAATGATTTTAAAAATGATAACGATTCATTCGATGATGACAATGTAATTGTATGGGGTAAATGTACAATTTCCTATACATCATATAAACCTATCTAATTTGATGGAAAAATTCTAATATTATATATAAAATTTAGCTTTTCACTTGACAATATACTTATATAAGTATATAATATAATTGTAGCAAGGGAACAGCAGGAAGGAGTTAAGAAATGGAGAAAAATCAAATGACAAACAATCAGTTTAAAGGAATTATAAAAATGATCATAGCACTTATCAAGAACGACACACCAAAGGAAGAACTACTTGAATACTTAACCGAACTGATTAAAGACTAAAAGAAAAAAAAGAGCACACACGAGGGCGGATACCGAAACAATCCTGCTAACCGCCCCCGGTGTTTAAATATATAATAGCAGGATTCTTAGAAAAAGGCAAATAAATAAAATGGGAAGGTGATTTTATGAAGCTGTATAAAAATGTTGATATTTGTAATTTAAAAAGCATACTGGAAAACGGAATCTTAAGCATTGATGAGTGCGGAAACAACAACTGGGATTCCGACCGCAGAGCTAATAACGATACATCCGTTGTATACCTTTTCAGTCCAATTAAAGGCACTAACACTTTTCCAAATTATGGTGTTGCACTTTTAGAGGTTGACTGTGCTGCATCTGTAAACCAGATGCATGATAATGATATTCATAAAGACGATTATATCGAATACACTATAGATCGAGTATCTCCAGATAAGATTAAGCGTATCATTATTCCTGAAATCTTTAAATCTTATATAAATGTTCCTGAAGGCATCAATGTTACATGGTGTGGTATTAAAGCAGATGTATATGGACATGACGGATTTGAAGCATGCAGCTCTGATATGTTGAATCAGTTCGCTTCCACTGCTCCACTGGAAGACACCGAAGAATGTAACTTTTTCAGAGGCGTAACATCTGATAGATTTATGATCGACCTTTACAATGTGCAGTATGTATTCTAAACAAAGGAGGCTATGTGATGAGTAACCAGACAGAACGTACCGGCACTTCTGCCACGAAAGCGAAAAACAAATATAATTCTAAAGCATACGATAAATTTCTTGTCGTTGTTCCAAAAGGGCAAAAGGCTGTGATCGATGCAAAAGTAAAAGAATTTGGCTACACAAGTCGAAACGAATTTATTCAGGCAGCCATAAAGGCATTTGAGCCTACAAAATGAAAGGAGAATTATTATGAAAAGCATTTACGATTATGATAAGAGAGAAATCCTTGAAACCTGTACCGGCATGTGTAAGGCTGATATTGACCACTACATGAAGCCTGACAAATGCACGATATACAGCATTGATGATTATATTGCAGATCTCGATAACTGTAATCTTCTCAATGATGAATTAGATGGAATGTCTGTTGATGACTATAAGAAGCAGTTAGAAGCCGGCAATGCTCCAGCAAATCATGATAGTGGCATCTATAACGGTGCTCCTTATATCATTGAATATATGGTATAAAAGTTGCACCGGTGCAACTTCATAAAAAAATCCCCCAAGTGTTGGAAGCACTCAAGGGAAAGGTTACATATAAACCCGAAGGCTTATCTATAACAACTTTGGCGAGTTCATTATACCATAAGCCTTCTATTTTTGGTAGGCTTATTTTTATGCCTATCTTTAGATAGGAGTTGATATTTATGTGGTGTGAAACGCAAAAAAATGGAACGGTTAAATACTGTGAGAGATACACAGATCCGCTCACCGAGAAAGTGAAGAAGGTCACTACTACTATGCCTAAGGACACCCCTCAGAACCGGAACAAGGCTATGAGAATTCTAAATGGAAAGATTGATGCAGCTTTAAATTCTGTGTATACGGATAAAAAGATTACTCTTAAGGAATTGCAGGAAGCATATCACGCCGCGCAGTGTGTTACTTGTAAGCAATCAACTACAAAAAGAAATTATATCATCATTAATTCGGTACTATCATTACTCGATAAGGATGCTATTGTCAACAACCTCACCGCTCAGTATGTTAATAGCCAGCTTCTTGATAGTAATAAGCCTATATCTACGCTTAACACTTACATCACACGTTTTAAAGCAATGTTAAACTGGGGATATAAAAACGACTATCACGATAACTATCGGCTTATCAGCAAGCTCGACTTGTTCGCAGACCAAACACAAGACGAAAATATACAGAACAAATATTTAGAGCCTAATGAAATAACTATGCTTCTTAAATATATGCAGGAACAGAATATGTGGCATTGGTACTATGTTACTAAATTTCTAGTATTGACCGGTCTCCGTTTTGGAGAACTTGCAGCATTGAAAGACATGGATGTTAATTTATCAACTCTTAGCATTCATATAGATAAGACATATGATAGTATCAACATGATTGTGACAACTCCTAAGACAGATCATTCCATTCGTGACATTCATATACAACCAGAGTTGCAAATTTTAGTCAAGCAAATCCGATTGTGGCGAAAAGAGGTCATGTCAGAGCGCAAGATCTCAACTACATTGTTCTTGCCTGACATATGTACCGGATCATTTGTATCATATGCGGCATATGATAACTACTTAAAAGATAAATCCAGATCTGTACTCAATCACCAGATATCTCCGCACAAGCTCAGACATACGCATGCTTCCTTGCTTGCTGCAAACGGAATGACACCTGAACAAATAGCAAGGAGGCTCGGTCATAGCAGGAGTGATGTAACAAAAGAGATTTATATTCATGTTACAAAGCAGGTCATTGAAAACGATAAGAAAGCTATCGACTCTATCGCTCTTATCTCATAATCTTTGATTTTGCCCCTATTTTGCCCCTATCTGTTATTTTTACACAACAAAAAAAGCCTGAAACCCTTGATTTTACTTGAGTTTCAGGCTTTAAGTTTAATGCCGGCGACCGGAATCGAACCGGTACGGGAGGTTAGTCCCGCAGGATTTTAAGTCCTGTGCGTCTGCCAGTTCCGCCACGCCGGCATGTCCTTTGGACAATGGGACCTACAGGGCTCGAACCTGTGACCCTCTGCTTGTAAGGCAGATGCTCT
>ERZ825159.265-NODE-265-length-73016-cov-6.920410_pt1 | contig 73016 bp, 57 predicted proteins | sample MGYA00519932_ERZ825159 | MGnify/ENA primary metagenome ERZ825159 (study PRJEB31778, sample SAMEA3449191) | human gut metagenome | biome: human gut; feature: human-associated habitat; material: faeces | place: United Kingdom | collected 2010/2012 ... | reverse complement strand
AGCAGGTCTTTCAAAGTAATGTATGATAAGAAAGAACATAAAAGGAACCTGCGGAGTTTGGTCCGGCGACGAAACCATTACACCGAAGGGCTTTCGTAACATGACGCGTGAACTGTAAGAAAATGGTAAGAACAAAAACTGCGGCATAGTGCTTGCGAAGAAGCATTAAGTGTGGTAAAATTGTTGTGATTCAATTTATGATAAGATTTCAAAGGGGTACAAGCATGAATACACATACAGTTGAAGAATTGTACCGCCTGGCACAGCAGGGAAATACTGAGGCGCTCACGAGGCTTGGTATCTGCTACAAAAATGGAACCGGTACGGCTGTGGATCACAGTGCAGCAGCACAGTGTTTTTACTCAGCAGCGAATGCAGGAAATGCAGAAGCACAGTATCAGCTTGGTATCTGCTATGAGGAAGGCATTGGACTAGAGCAGGATATGTCTGCTGCCGGATATTGGTTTCAGGAAGCGGCAAGGCGGTTTTACGAAGCTGCCCAGGTTGGAAATCCGCAGGCTCAATATGGACTGGCAAATTGCTATGCAGAGGGCCGAGGAGTGGAAAAGGATGAAGCTGCTGCTGTTTACTGGTATCAGGCATCAGCACAGCAGGACTATGCGGATGCACAGTATAATTTAGGCTATTGCTTTTTATTTGGCATCGGTGTAGAGGCAAATGAAATCATAGCACTCAAATGGTACAGCAGTGCCGCATCTCACGGTGATCCGCAGATGCAGCATAATCTGGGACTAATTTATAAAAATGGCTATGGCGGAGTAAGCAAAAACTACGGAAAAGCTGCAGAATGGTTTTTTAAAGCAGCCAGACAGGGTTATTCTGAGTCGAAGGTTGAGCTTGCACAGATTTACTTTCGAAATCCGTTAGCGGTAAAGGATATTTCCATTGCAGAGCGTCTGATGACAGAGGCAGCAGAGGAAGGAAATATACGTGCCCAGGAATATCTGGTGCATTATTATTTTGATCAGGATGCAGCAAAGTATGATTTGAAAAAAGCATGCAGATGGGCATCTGAGTGTGCAGACAGCAGTGATCCAACAGTTGCTGTCGTTCTTGGTATTAGCTTTGCTAATGGCGAGGTGGCCGAGATCGATGAGAAGCAGGCATTTGAGTGGCTGTCAAAAGCAAAGGATCAGGAGAAAAATTTAAATGGAGAGGCATGTTATTACCTTGGAAAGTTTTATGAGGAAGGTGATGTGACAGAAAAGTCACTTGATGATGCCGAACATTTTTATCAGTTGGCTGTAAGAAAGCACTTTGCAAACGGATCTGAATCGCTCGAAAGAGTTAGAAGAGAGAAGGAAGAAATACGTAAGGCAGAGGAAGCAAAAGCCCTTCAAGAGCAAAAAGAGGCAGAGGAGCTTAAAAAGCAGGAAGAAGTAAAGCAGCTTTTGAACTTAAAGCCAGAGCAGGCAGAGGGCGATGTAAAATCAGAGGAAGAAGCTACAGAACCAGAAGGAGCAAAGCCTGAGGAAGCTGCTTTAGAACAAGAAGAAGCAAAATCCGAGGAAGCTGTTTCAGAAACCGAAGAAGTTTCAGAACCAGAAGAGGCAAAGTCTGAGGAAGCTGTTTCAGAAACCGAAGAAGTTTCAGAACTAGAAGAGGCAGAATCCGAGGAAGAAGCTTCAGAACCAGAAGAGGCAGAATCCGAGGAAGAAGCTTCAGAACCAGAAGAAGTAGAATCCGAGGAAGGAGCTTCAGAACCAGAAGAAGCAAAATCTGAGAAGGAATCTTTAGAAGCTACAAATACAACTGAGACTGCAGAAAACGAAGTGGTATCATCTGAGGAAGTTGAAGAAGAAATTACTTCACAAGAAGTGGAAGTAACGCAGGCACAGCAGGAATCATCTCCACAGATGCAGGCGGATATTGCTTTTGCCCGTTTATTACAGCAGGCAAAAGAAACTCAAAGTCGTATTCAGAAACTTCCAAAGCAGGAAACTGTAAAGGAAGAAGATCAAAAGACACAGGAAAGTGAATCTTTGCCAAAGGAAGAGACAAAAGAGACTGAAACTGTTTCTCCAGAGCCAGTTGAAGAAGATTTTGTTTCTGAGATTGAGGAAGCAGAAAGCTCCATTCAAAAAGAAATTGCTGCGGCACAAAAGTTTGAAAAGGAACTTGATGTGCTGCAAAAGAAGATGGCACAGAATGTGCAGGATCTTCAGGAAGAAAAGAATGAAGCAGAAAAAACAAAAGTTTTTGACAAAGCGGATCTTGATCAAATTCAGCAGGTAGAAGCAAATCCTTCTAGCGAAGATACTGAATCGGCAGAGGAATCAGAGCAGGAAGAAGCTGATATTGAAACTGATGTCGAAACTGATGCTGAAATTAATAATGATATTGAAACTGATATTGCATATGATACAGAGGAATCTGAGAATGTAGACAGTGAGGAAGCTGAAACATTTTTTGAAGAAGAGGAAGAAGACGAAGATGATGAGGAGTGGGAAACCTCCGCGGATAATTTTGTTGCTTCTCTTTTAAAGACGGGTGCAAAGCTTACTAATACATCAGAACCAGTGATTCGCGAAGAGGAAGAGACAACTTCTGAGACAGTTGAATCGGAATCAGAAAATCAAAACATTGAAGATGAATCTGTAGAAACTGATTCTTCAAAAGCATTTTCAGAAGAAACAGAGTCTTCTGAAAATGAGTCTGTAGAAGCAGAGCCTTCAAAAGATGAGTCTGCAGAAATAGATGAAGAAGAATCACTTGAAGAAAGTGAAGATGAGTCTGTAACAGATGAAGTCGCAGACTACATAGAAAATTCTGATGATTCTTATGACGAAGATTCTGATGATGCAGTTGATTCTTATGACGATAATTCAGACGATGCAGCTGATTTAGAAGAAGATTCTAAAGAGGAAGCTGCTAGCGATCTTGTAGAAGAATCATTGAGTGATGAGTATTCACAAGATGAATATTCGGAAGATGATTATCAAAAAGAGGATGACAGCTTTGAAGATGAAAATGATTCTAAAACAGAGAATCAAAACGAATCTTTAGTAAAGAGCATGCCAAGAGCAACTCTTGTGGATGACTCTGTCTATGAATATGAAAAGGCCATTATCGATGATTTGAAGCAGGAAGATGTCAGTAGATATGTCGATGTGGATGAGGAAACATATGAAGAAGTAAAGAAGAAAAAGCACCACGTCGTACCGATTGTGCTTCTAGTTCTTGTTTCTTCGATTGCGCTTGCTGCAGCGATCCTTGCAGCGACAGGTCATCTTGGAGAGTTTGTAAATGCACTAAACGAGCAGTTTTCATCTGGAAATCAGCCAGACGCAGACGAGTCTGCAAAGCTTCCAGAAAAATCTTCTGACAAAGCATTAGAAGAGAATACTGAAAAAGAGCATTCATCAGAGGTTAAGTCATCTGAAACACAAACGTCCTATGAGACAGCTCCATCATCAAGTGCAGATGATAATTCAGAAAATAATAACGAAAATAATCAAACTTCCCAGAATACAGCAGCTGATACAGCTGCTGTATCTGATAGTGCGGAAATTACTTCAAATGCAGGCAGTACAGAGCCATCTTCCTTAAAAGAAGAGAGCAGCACAACAGAAAAATCTGTGGATGAAGCAGAAACTGAATCAGAATCAGAGATAGAATCTCAAACAGAATATGAGTCTGAGACAGAATCAGAGACAGAAACAGAGTCAGATTCTGAAACAGAAACTGAAATTGAGAAAGAGTCTCAAACACAGACAGAATCTGAAACAGAGACAAAGACAGCTTCCACTGAACAAGAGAAAACAAGTCTTGAGCAGACAGAAACAAGCACACAAGATGCTGAAAATAAAACTGAATCAGAGACAGAAACAGAGAAAGAGTCTCAAACAGAATCTGAATCTGAGGCAGAAACAGAGAAAGAATCTCAAACAGAATCTGAGATAGAAACTGAAATTGAGACAGAGTCTGAATCTGAGACAGAAACTGAGATGGAGACAGAAGCAGAATCCGAGTCTGAGGAGGATAATACAAATCCATATCATGAAGCGGCAAAAGCAAAGTATCCAGCTTTTTCAAATGAAAGCTATACTCCAATTCCAGAGGTTTCTTCGGGATGTATTTACGCAAAATATACCAATTTCGATGAGGCTTTTCAGACACTCTATACTAATCAGAGTGATTTGTCAGGAGCAGCACAAGTTGCACTGAATACACCGGGATTTAATATTATTGGCTATCGTGTTTATATGCTTGCTTATCAGGATGGTATTCTGAATGCGTATAGTACACAGCTTGATGGCACAGATCTGCAGCTGAGTGCAGCAAACGTTGGCACAGAAGCATATATCATGAATGGAAGCATTTTCTCAGAAAATCGTGAATATTCAATGACAGGAGATCCTGTAGGAACAGCATATCCGTATATTAAACGTTTCCTTACATTTGGTGAGGATAAGGTTTACTATTTGGATACAGATGGAGACATAACAAGAAGCGATTATCAGCATACAGCTATTCAGCGTCTTGAACTAGGCATTGATGATGGCAATGATGTGGCTTGGGCACAGGTTATGGGACCGTATCTTATTTATTATGATACAAAGACAGAGCTTATGTACAGCTGCAACTTAGATGTAGGCACGATTGTTTTGCTTGACTTTGATGGAGTCTCAGACCCATCTGGTCTTTGTGGAAATGGAAATTGGGTCTATGGTCTGTATGATGGAAAGCTTGCAAAGGTTCGTCCAAATGGAAGTGAACTTCAAACTATTTATGAGCCGGATGATTCACTAGAGCTTGTCTCAGTGGAGCATGCCATGGAAAATTATATTATTTTGACTGCAAAGAACACTGCAAATATAAAAACGAGTGCAGAAAATAATTCAGCAGATTCTAATGCAGGAATCAAAACGTATTGTTATAACCTGCAAACTGGAGAGCTGACTCAGCTTTCAGCCGAATAAAAAGTTTGAGGGCAAGGGTTTTAATGCCCTTGCCCTTTTACTATATAAGCAGAAAAAAGGAGGACTACAGGGACTTACAAGCATCGAGTTTGGACCAGGTGCATGCGAGCATCATTTTAAGGGACATACAATAAATGTAAATACAAATAAAAATACCCGGCTTTTACAGGCCGGGTATCTTTATTTGTAAAAGTATGATATAATACATTGCAGTTAATATCCCTGGTAAGGGAAGATCAGTACAATATATATATAGAAGCAATACAATTTTAGAAAGGCAGGATACATATATGAAGTTTTATGCAGGATTAGATGTCGGAGGAACATCAGGAAGAGTAAAGTTTTCGACAGAAGATAAGACTCTGATTGGGGAATATTTAGGTGAGGGCTGTGCATTTAATACAGAAGGATATGAGATTGGAAGAGAGAAGTATCGTAAACTGATGGATGCAGCTCTTTCAAAGTATGAACTAAAAAGTTCTGATTGTCTTGGCATATGCATTGCGGCAAGCGGTATTGACTCTAAGGAGCAGGAAATGCAGATGAGAAGCATTTTTGAGGAGATGAGCTTTGCAAAGGAGCGTATTTTGGCTGTAAATGACTGTGAACTCTTTTTATATTTGTCTAAAGGACCTGTGCTTGTCACGATTTCTGGAACAGGTTCTATTTGTTATGGAAGAAATGAGGCAGGAGAAGTTTTTCGCACCGGCGGATGGAATCATGTATTGAGTGATGAAGGAAGTGCATATGATATAGGTCTTCAGACATTTAAAGCGTATGCAGATTGGCTGGATGGAAGGATCAATTGTCCAATTCTTGCAAAGAAGATTGCAAATGCGACAGGTGTTAAAACATTGGAGCAGGCTGACGTTTATGTAAATGATCATTTGCTTGATAAGAGTCCTGTCGGAGGGTTGGCTGTTTTATGCGCACAGGCGGCAGAGGAAGGTGATCTGGTAGCAAAAACAATTATAAAGGAGTGTGCGGCTAAGATTTTTGCGCTTGTATGGGATACATGCTGTAAGATGGAAGGAAAGCCAGATAATCGTATTAAACGTGAGCTTGATGAAGCCTTTTTTGCAAATCAAGAGGCAAAAGCTTTGCAGGCAGATTTATGGATGTGGGGAAGTGTCAATGTAAAGAATACATTTTTCCGCGAGCAAATTATCAATATGGCTAAAAAGAAGCTTCCGAATGTAACAGTAAAAATTCCAGAAAAGACTGCGCTTGATATTGCACTTGGCGCAGCGCAGGAGCACTTTGCATAAAGGAAAAGATCAATGCATAAGCTGATTGAAAATCAAGTGCGGATTTCAGTGCGAAATCTGGTAGAATTTATTCTTAGAAGCGGTGATATTGATAATCGCCATTCCACAAAAGCACAGTATGATGCGATGCAGATAGGAAGTCGTCTGCATCGCAAAATACAAGGTTCGATGCCGGGTACATATAAGGCAGAGGTTTCTCTAAAGCATACAGCACACTACAGGGATGTTGAGATTTTACTTGAAGGAAGAGCTGATGGCATTATTACACCAGATGAAAAATCAGTAGAGGGAGAACAAGCCAATTTACTTTATCAGACACAAACAGATGAGAATGTATCAGCAGAGATTTCTTTTATCATTGATGAGATTAAAGTTATCCGGCAGGATATGGAAAAGTTAGATAGTGCAGCACAAGTTCATGTAGCACAGGCGCTTTGTTATGCCTATATGTATGCAAAAGTACTGAATACAAAAGCAGCAGGTGTTACAGAAGAAAACGAGGAGAAAAAAAGGATTTGTATTGGCATACAAATCACATATTGCCATCCAGAAACTGAAGAAATCAAGCGTTTCCTAAAAGTATATACTTTTAAAGAAATCAAAGAAGAATTTGATCGTTATATAAGTGAATATGGAAAATGGGCGCAGTTTTTGTATGAGCATCGTCTGGAAAGAAATGCTTCTGTACAAAAACTGTCTTTCCCTTATCCGTATCGTGCAGGGCAAAAACGCCTTGTTGCGGCAGCATACCGCACGATGATAAATGGAGAACAGCTTTTTATTCAGGCACCGACAGGGATCGGAAAGACACTTTCAACTGTATTTCCGGCTGTATGGGCAGTTGGAGAGGAGTACGCTGATAAGATTTTTTATTTGACAGCAAAGACGATAACGCGCACAGCGGCAGTATCAGCGTTTGATATTTTGCAAGAAAATGGTCTTAAAATGTCATACATTGCTCTGACATCAAAAGAAAAAATCTGTCCGAACACAGTTATGGAGTGTAATCCCGTGCAATGCCCATATGCCAAAGGTCATTTTGATCGTGTAAATGAGGCAGCATTTGATTTGATTCATGATTGTGAGCAGATTACAAGAGAAAAATTAGCTGCCTGCGCAAAGAAATATAAGGTTTGCCCATTTGAGTTATCACTAGATGTCAGCTATTGGGTAGATGCCATAATTTGCGATTATAATTATGTTTTTGATCCTCATGTGCGTCTGCAGCGTTATTTTGCAGACGGTGAAAGAGGCGAGTACATATTTTTAGTAGATGAGGCTCACAATTTGGTGGAGCGTGCAAGAGAGATGTACAGTGCTAAACTTGAAAAAGAAGAATTTCTTGCCGCGAAAAAATATTATGAACCATTTAAGTCAGTTGTAAAACAGATAAATAGCTGCAATCGCAAACTCCTTGAATTAAAAAGAGAGTGTGATGTATGGAAGGTTCTTCCAGAGGGTGAAGGAATTGGATCATTTGTCATGGCATTAGAGCGACTATATGAAGCGTTAAACCGATTGAGTGAAACACATCCAGAATGGATAGCTCCAAAAGAGGCAAGTGAGTTTTTCTTTCATGTAAGAGATTTCCTGGAAGTATATGAACAGCTTAATGAGCATTACGAGGTATATATGGAACATACATCGCAGGGAACCTTTCAGATAAATCTTCTGTGTGTAAATCCGGCCGAGCGTTTGCAGGAATGTTGCACACAAGGAATTTCAACGATATTCTTTTCAGCAACACTTTTGCCAATTCGTTATTACAAGGAGCTTCTTGGACAAGGTGAAGAATCAAAGGCAATCTATGCTGCATCTCCTTTTGATCCGAAAAATCGCCTCATTGTAACAGCAGCAGATGTATCATCAAAATATACAAGAAGAACAGCATTGGAATATACTCGTATAGGCCAGTATATTAAGGCAATAACAAATAGCAGGCGTGGAAATTATCTTGTCTTTTTTCCATCATACACATTTCGCGATGAAGTTGAAGCCTGTATGGAAAAAGAAGAAAATGTACGCTATATCCGACAGGAAAGCAGCATGACAGAAGCACAGCGGGAAGAATTTCTTGATGCATTTAGAGAACAAGACACACCGACTGTCGGTTTTTGCGTTATGGGCGGCATTTTTTCAGAGGGAATTGACCTGCAAAACGAAGCTGTAATTGGTGTTATTATTGTAGGAACGGGATTGCCGCAGACAGGGTCACGTCAGGAAATTCTAAAAAGTCACTACGAAAAAGAGGGAAAAAATGGTTTCCTATTTGCGTATCTTTATCCTGGAATGAATAAAGTATTGCAGGCAGCAGGACGTTTAATCCGCACAAGCGAAGATTATGGTGTTATAGCACTGTTAGATGAGCGTTTTTTGCAGGGATCATATCGAAGTCAGTTTCCGCCGGATTGGACAGATATGAATATTGTACAACTTTCGAATTGTACAGCGCTGTTAGAACAGTTTTGGGCAGATATTGAGCAATAGTTTTTGTTTTCTGGTAATTGCAGGGTTGCGTTAAGTGGTAATATCCGCTATAATAAAGACGATTTGCAGCAGGGCTAATACTGATGCATAAAGCATAAAATGAAGGCAGATTTAACGGAGAAATAGTAGAAAGGCAGTCAATTAAATTATGGAAAACCAGTTTTATCAGATGTATCTGGATGAGTTAAGTGAAATTCCAGAGTGTACAAATGAGGAGATGGAAGCATTGTTAAATAGTCTTCCAAACGAGGAGGCAGTGAAGCGTCTGACAGAGGGCAGCCTTGCTTATGTCGTGCGTGAGGCAGCGAAGTATGCAGGAAATGATGTTGAAATATCAGATCTTGTTCAGGAAGGAAACATGGCACTTTTGCTTGTATTAAAAAACTATGCGTCGCATCCAGTTGTAGGTGATGATGCAGTTTCCTATTTTAATCAGCTTCGTGAGCGCGCAGTTCATATGGCAATGGAAGCAGTTACAGAAGAGCAAAAACAAAGTGAGCAGACAGCAGAAAAATTAACAGCTTCTGTTAATGTCTTAAATGTAGTTATGACAAAGCTTGCAGAAGAGCTTGGACGCGAGCCTAACCTTTCTGAAATCGCAGCAAAGATGCAGATGAGCGAGGATGAGGTACAGGCTGTTATGAAGGAAGCCATCAATGCTGTTGCTGTTGACAGGAGTGAGGCAGCACAAAAGGAAGATGAAGCACTAGAAAATCAGTAAGTAAGAAAAATATAGTGGAAAAGAGGCACTTCTATATGAAACGGGCGATTGTAAAGCGGTTTATTGTTGTACTGATTGTGGCGATGGCAATAAGCAGTATTGTCATCAGTATGTCATATTATCGTCTGGCAAGTCATCGCGTCATGGAAGATATGAAGCCAGTACTGCTTTTGTTAGATGCCACAATTGACTGGGAGAGCAGCGATCTGGAAAAACAGATTGTTGAAATCAGCAGTCAGATGAATAATGATTATAGAATTACAATTATTGATAATGATGGAAGTGTTTTGGCTGATTCTGAAACTGGAAATCCAGAGACGATGGAAAATCACAAAAACAGAAAGGAAGTCAAGGAGGCTTTTCAAAACGGCTTTGGAACAAAGGTGCGCAATTCCAGCACAATCAAAGGAAGTATGATGTATGCGGCATATTGTTCACCAACGCAGCATAAGGTTATTCGTATTTCTATCCATCACGATGTGATTACAGATCTGATGAAAATGATGGTACCGTCTATTGCGATTAGCCTTTTGCTGGCATTATCAGTTGCTGGTGTGCTGACTAATAAATTTGCCGCCTCCGTCACGAAGCCAATTCTTGAAATCTCGCACAAGCTTGAGGGTATCTATGATGAGAAAATTGATTTTAATTTTCCTCATTACCAGTATGATGAGTTAAATATCATTGCGCGCACAACAACTGACATGTCAAAAAGCGTGCAGGATTACATACGAAAGCTTGAAAAAGAAAAGACGATTCGTCAGGAATTTTTCAGCAATGCCTCTCATGAATTAAAAACACCGCTTACAGCAATACGCGGCTATGCCGAGCTTCTTCAAAGTGGTATGGCATCAGATACACAGATGCAAAAAGAGTTTTTAGGACGCATTCACTCAGAGGTGGAGGAAATGACAAGCCTGATCAATGACATATTGATGATTTCCCGATTGGAGACCAAGGAGTTAATGCCGACTAAGGAAATGCTATGTGTCAAGAGTGTGGCAGAAGAGGTTAAAAAAACACTTAAGCCGTTAGCAGATGAGAATAATGTTTCGCTTGAAATCCATTGCTGTGATGAGTTTGTTTATATGGATCGCAGCCATCTTCAGGGAATATTGTCTAATCTTATGGGAAATGCAGTTAAATATAACAGACCAGGCGGCTTTGTCCAAACCGATATCACAATGGACAGTACAAGTCTTTCAATTCGTGTGGAAGACAGTGGTATAGGCATTGCAAAGGAGGATCAGAAGCGTATCTTTGAGCGTTTTTATCGTGTAGATAAAGGACGCAGCAAGCGAGTTGCCGGTACAGGACTTGGTCTTTCTATTGTAAAACATGTAACAGAATTTTATGGCGGCTGTGTCAGTGTAGAGAGTCAGTCAGGTGTGGGAAGTACATTTCTTGTTCAGCTTCCGGCTGCATCTTTAGTTCAAAAATAAGAACAAGAATGAAAGGTTAATATTGTATGAAAAAAAAGAAAGCGCCTCTTGTACGTCGTATGAAGGAGTTTGTGAAAACAAGCGTTGTATGGGGACCGCTTGATCATAATCTGTTTTTTACGATTATTTTCTTAAATGTATACGGAATTATTATGGTATACAGTGCCAGTTATAACAATTCGATTACAAAGAATTATAGCTATTTTATGAATAATCAGCTTAAAAATGTAATATTTGGATTTGTTATAATGATTGTTGCGTCATATGTTAATTATCACCGTATTGTGCGACTAGGTTGGGGCTGGTTTTGGCTTTTGGCTGCAGTGGCCATTATTGCGGCACTAAAGACACCACTAGCTCACAGTGAGCTTGGTGCAACAAGATGGATAAAACTTGGTCCTGTAAGCTTTCAGGCAGCGGAGCCAATAAAGGCAGCCATAATTATTTTCTTCGCTTATTATGTGAGTTATTGGGGATTAAACAGGTGGTATAACCAGCTGCTTGCGTGCCTGCTTGCTATTGCGCTTTTGGGCTTTTTATTCTTCTTCTCAAATAATTTAAGTACGGTTATCGTTTTGTTTTGTATTTGTGCCGTTATAATTTTATCAAGTGTAAAAAAGCCAGATCTTTACGTGTATTTTTTGCTTGGTCTTGCATTAATTATCATAGCAGCGATTTTTGTTACAGTTTATCTTTTGATGCATCAGGGCGCAGAAAACTTTAGATTTGTGCGTATACGTGCATGGCTTCATCCAGAGGAGTACGCAGCAGACGAAGGTCTTCAGGCGATGCAGGCGCGCTATGCAATTGGCGCAGGCGGTTTCTGGGGCAAGGGTCTTGGACAGAGCCTTATTAAATTCAAGCTGTCGTATTCTTACAATGACTTTATTTTGGCTATTATCTGCGAAGAGCTTGGCGGGTTTGGTGTTATCGTGATGATGACATTATTTGGCTATTTGCTGTATCGTATTTACAAGATTGCGCAGAATGCATGGGATATTGAAGGAAAAGTATTGGCAATAGGTGTGTTTACGCAGATCGCACTCCAGCTATTGATAAATGTGATGGTTGTTACGAGTGTAATTCCGACAACAGGTGTTACACTTCCATTTTTCAGTGCGGGTGGTACATCTGTTGTTTTCCTGCTTGCAGAGCTTGGAATGGTATTAAATGTGGACAAGTATGCAAAGGAACGCAGATTCTTTGAGGAAGCAGAACGCCATGTTGCTCAGATGGAACAGCGAGGCGGTATCGGAGTAGCAGGATGGAGACGTCGTCTTGATTCGGCAAGAACGCGCAGATAAAAATTTATTTCCAATAAAAAAAGTGCCGGGCGGTTAAACGCTGGCACTTTTTTGTATGTATTATACGCGCTCTGCAATAGTGTAGATCAGCTGCTCGGAGCTGTCCCAATCAAGACATGGATCAGTGATTGATTTGCCATAAATATGCTCACCAATCTTTTGGCTGCCAGCTTTGATGTAGCTTTCAATCATTACGCCCTTTACAAGATTTTCAATTTCCTTAGAGTGAGTACGGCTGTGCATAACTTCTTTTACGATACGGATCTGCTCCATATGTCTTTTTCCAGAGTTGGAGTGATTAGCATCAACAACACATGCCGGATTAAGCAGATTTCTTTCCTGATACATTTCGTACAGACGATAAAGATCTTCATAGTGATAGTTCGGGATTGTTTTTCCATATTTATCAACAGCACCGCGCAAAATAGTATGAGTTAATGGATTTCCATCTGTCTGAACTTCCCAGCCGCGGAAGATAAAGTCATGTCCATGCTGTGCAGCAACAACGGAGTTTAACATAACAGATAAATCACCGCTTGTCGGGTTCTTCATACCGGCAGGAATGTCAATTCCGCTTACTGTCAGACGATGTTGCTGATTTTCAACAGAACGGGCACCGACAGCAACATATGAAAGAATATCTGACAGGTAACGCCAGTTTTCTGGATACAGCATCTCATCGGCAGCAGTCAGACCAGTCTCAGCAACAGCACGCATGTGCATATGGCGTATTGCAAGTATTCCGGCTAACATATCCGGTTTTTTCTCAGGGTCTGGCTGGTGAACCATGCCCTTATAGCCTTCACCAGTAGTACGCGGCTTGTTTGTGTAGATACGCGGGATCAGAATCAGCTTGTCAGAAACCTTCTCCTGAACGCGTGCCAGTCGGTGAACATAATCTAAAACTGCATCTTCGTTATCAGCAGAGCAAGGACCGATAATGACAAGAAATTTGTCACTCTCGCCGGTAAATACCTTGCGGATCATTTCATCACGTTCCTTTTTTACCTGTATAATCGCGTCAGATACCGGGTACTGTTCACGAATTTCGGCAGGTGTAGGAAGCTTTTTCACAAAATTAAAACTCATAGTAATTCCTCTTTTCTCATCTAGTAAAGACACTCACAATTATAAATAGGAAGATTTGGAATGTCAAGTGTAAAGATTATCGTTTCAGGTATACTATAAGAGTGTAAATGTTTGAAAGGAGATCTTCTATGTGGCTGATTATTTTGTTAGTAATTGTTATTGCGGCTGTGATTGTCTGTTTTTCACTTGCAGCAGCGGCAAAAAACGCAGAAATGATTTCGCAGCTGTGGCTTGAAAAGCAGCGCATAAAACAGGAAATTTTATGCACGAACAAAACAAAAGAAGAATAGAAAATGTAAAAATCAAGGTATACTTTTGACTCAATTTGAATTAAAATGATAGTGAACATCCTGTGGGAGCAAACAGTGAAAAAACGAATTTGGATCGCTTTTTTATGCCTTATTATTTTGGGCACTACATTTGGCTTGCCGCAGCCTTCCTGTGCAGATGAGACGACAGGTGGGATTTTGCTCACCTGTCCATCTGCAATTTTGATGGAAGCCTCTACAAAAAGCGTTATATACGAGAAAGCACCCGATGAAAGAAGAAGCCCTGCGAGCATAACAAAGATCATGACGGCAATTTTGATTTTTGATGCTATTGAAGCGGGAAAGATTTCCCTTGAGGATGAGGTTGTGACGAGTGCCTATGCAAAGTCAATGGGAGGCTCTCAAGTCTATCTGGAAGAAGGAGAAAAGCAGACAGTTGACACATTGATCAAATGCATTATGGTTTCTAGTGGAAATGATGCAAGCGTTGCAATGGCAGAGTACATAGCAGGAAGCGAGTCGGGCTTTGTTCAGATGATGAATGAGCGTGCTGCCTCTCTTGGAATGGAAAATACGCATTTCGAGGACTGCTGTGGGTTAACTGATTCAGACAATCATTATACAACAGCACGTGATATCGCACTTATGGCGCAGGAACTGATAACACGTTATCCGCAGATTAAATCATATACGACGATCTGGATGGAAAATATTACCCATGTAACAATGCAGGGAAGCAAGGAATTTGGACTTGCCAATACCAATAAGCTTTTAAAGCAGTACCCATATACGACAGGTTTAAAAACAGGTTCAACAAATAAAGCAAAGTATTGTGTATGTGCGACAGCAAATAAGGATGGTGTTGAGTTAATAGCTGTTATCATGGGCTGTCCAAACTATAAGGATCGCTTCACTGAGGCACAGTCACTGCTCCAATTTGGCTATACAACATGTAAGCTGTATCAGGATGAAAATCCTCCCGAACTTATGCCTATACTAGTAAAGGGAGGAATAGATAAACAGGTTCCGGCTGTATATAAGGAAAAATTTTCATGGCTGTTTGTGTCAGGTGAAGATTTTTCAAATATGGAAAAGATACTCACAACAAATGAGCTTACAGCACCAATTGAAAAGGGAGAGCAGATCGGTACGGTAACGTACCGGCTGAATGGAAAAGAGCTTGGCAGCATTGGCATTTATGCAGAAGAGTCTGTCCGTGAGGCAAAATTTTTCGATTATCTGCTTAATATTGTGCTGCAGTGGATGGCAGTTATTTAAATAAATTCGCCGCAATTTGATTAAAAGAACGAAAGGAAATATAAATGAACAAATGGATTATGGCAGGCACAGCAGCTGCATTTACGGGTGCAGCTGCGTTTGCCCGCTCAGAATATGAACTAACTCATCTCGACATTGTGCACTACGACATTAAAACAGATAAGCTTGGTTTGGAATGGAATGGCTTTAAGGCTGTTTTTCTTTCTGATCTGCATGATAATAGCTTTGGCATGGAGAATGAAGAGCTGCTTGCGGCAATTGAAAAAGAACAGCCTGATATTGTTGTAATTGGCGGTGATATGCTTGTAGTAAAGGAGTGGGCTGCACCTCATTTTGATATGCTTGCAAATTTGTATAAAAAACTTGTTAAGCGATATCCTGTGTATTACGCATTTGGCAATCATGAGCAGCGCATGAAAGAAGAACCGCTTACGTATCCTGGCTGGTGGCAGAGCTACTGGAAAGTGCTTAAAGATAGTGGTATGCATGTTCTTGTTAATAAAAGTGAAGAGATCATAAAAAATGGTACCGCGATGCGTATAAGCGGCATCACGCTGCCGCGGGAGTGCTATCGAAAAGGGCGTATTCCGTCATTATCGGCCGGGTATATAGATAAGAAAATTGGAAAAGCTTCAGACAAAAACTTTGAACTGCTGCTTGCTCACACACCAACCTTTGCAAAGACATATGCCGATTGGGGTGCCGATTTGGTACTTAGTGGCCATTTTCATGGAGGTACCATTAGAATCCCTGGTCTTGGCGGAGTGATGACACCGCAGCTGCAGTTTTTCTCACCTCTTGCAAGAGGAAATGTGACACAGAAAAATACAAATATCATAGTCAGCGGAGGTTTAGGCACGCACAGTATCAATGTGCGCCTTAACAATTTGCCGCAGCTCGTTGTTTTGACATGGAAAACTCATTGAATTTCATTGTATAGTATGCTATACTGATGTCGTCTAACTATAGAAAAGGAGTGTCGGATGTTATCATACAAACTGGAAAAATTTGAGGGGCCGCTTGATTTGCTCCTTCATTTGATTGAAAAAAATAAAGTCAGCATATACGATATTCCGATTTTTGAAATTACAAATCAGTATATGGAGTATGTCAATGCCATGGAGGAAGAGGATCTTGATATTGTCAGCGAGTTTCTTGTCATGACAGCGACGCTTCTGGATATCAAGTCCAGACTTCTGCTTCCTGCTGAGAAGGATGAAAATGGCGACGAGATTGACCCAAGAGAAGAATTAGTGACTCGTCTTGTTGAATATAAAACATACAAAAGTTTAGGTGAGCAGTTAAAAAGCAGACAGCTTTTGGCGTCACGCCTGCTTTACAAGGATCCCACAATCCCAGATGAAGTGTCAAAATATGAGCCTCCTGTTAATGTGCAGGATATGTTAAGCAAAGTTACATTAGAGCGTCTTCAGGAAATTTATCGTATGGTAACGCGCCGTCAGGTGGACAAGATTGATCCTGTGAGAAGCAAATTTGGCAATATTGAAAAGGATCCGGTGCGCTTGTCGCAAAAGCTGGCACTTGTTTATGAATATGCTCAGCAAAAGAAGCATTTTTCATTTCGAGGGTTGCTTCAAAAGCAGTATACAAAGGCAGATGTGGTTGTTACGTTTCTCGCTTGTCTTGAGTTAATCAAGATTGGACGCCTTACTGTTAAGCAGGAGGGAACATTTAGGGATATTCATCTTGACTGGAATGAGGAATGTACCACGACGATCACAAGAGAAGATATGGAGCAGTATGATTAACTGCTTATACAAATGAATAAAGATGGCAGCTGACAGGCATGTGCCAGATAGAAACAGGAGTAACAGCATTATGGAAAAACGCGACTATTATCCCATTTTGGAAAGTATTTTATTCACAATGGGAAAAAGCGTAGAAATCAAAACGTTAGCAGAGGCACTTAAGCTTACACAAGAAGAAATAAAACAGATATTACAGGATATGGCAAAGGAATACAGTGAAAAGCAAAGAGGCATTCAGCTTGTCTTTTTGGAAGATAGTGTTCAGCTTTGCACAAAGCCGCAGTATTATGAGTATTTGATACGCATTGCTTCAAGACCGCAAAAGCAGGTTTTAAGTGATTCAGTGCTTGAAACGCTCTCTATTGTGGCGTACAAGCAGCCTGTCACAAGAGGTGAAATTGAGCGTATCCGAGGTGTGAAGTCAGACCATGCAATCGCAAAGCTTATGGATTATGATCTGATTGAAGAAATTGGAAGACTTGATGCGCCAGGACGTCCTGTATTATTTGCTACGACAGAAGAGTTCTTACGCTGCTTTGGTGTGTCATCTGTAGCAGAACTGCCTCAGGCAGCACCGGAGCAGATCATGGAATTTAAAGAAGAGGCTGAAAGTGAGATTCCGGTAACTGTATAAGCAAGGTAAAAAAGCACGAAATAATGAGTCACTGCATATGATATAGAAAGGTGCATAGCGGGGGATTTTGCTTGGAGACGTTCAAGAAACCTCTTACGGCGGCACAGGAAAAGGAGTATCTTAGACAGATGAATCAGGGATCATCTGAGGCGAGGACTCTTTTGATTGAGCATAATATGCGTCTAGTGGCTCATATTATCAAAAAATATGCATTTACAGATAAGGAGACGGATGATCTGTTGTCAATCGGAACGATTGGTCTTATAAAGGCAGTCAACACTTTTGATGTTTCAAGGGGAAACCGATTGTCGAGCTATGCGGCAAAATGTATTGACAATGAGATACTGATGCTGCTGCGTGCAGAAAAAAAGATGAGCCGTGAAGTCAGCTTATATGAACCAATAGGAACGGATAAGGAAGGAAATGAGATTCGTCTTTTTGATGTGATTGAATCTGGTGAATGTGATGCCTCGGAGCATTACTGCAAAAAGGAGGATATATGTCGTCTGCACAGGGGAATCCAGACGGTGCTTCTTCCTAAAGAAAAGCGAGTAGTGGTTCTTCGCTATGGACTTTTCGGACATCTCGTTCACACACAAAAAGAGGTGGGAAGTGTGCTTGGTATTTCAAGATCGTATGTCAGCCGCATTGAAAAGAGTGCACTTGAGAAGTTAAGAAGCTTTTTGATGATGTAAAACACAGAAAGGCACGGAAAATGAAAGAAAAGTATATTGATTCAAGCAGCAGAAGAGATCGTCTGCATTTGTATATCTGGATGCCAAAAGACCAACCAAAGCCAGGTCTTATCGTTCAGATGACACATGGTATGGTGGAACATATGGGGCGTTATGAGGAGCTGGCACAATACTTGAATGCGCACGGTATCGGCGCAATTGGCCATGATACGCTTGGTCATGGAAAAAGTGCGCCGACTAGCTCACAGTTTGGCTTTTTTGCCAAGAAAAATGGAGATCGCTGTCTTGTTACAGATGTTGCACGTGTGACAGCTTACATTAGAAAGCAGTATCCAGATAGTCATATTGTACTGCTTGGCCACAGCATGGGATCATTTGTATCCAGACAGTATATTACACAGTATGGCTCTAAGATTGATGGTGCAATTTTAATGGGAACAGGAGATCCAGGAAAGCTAAAGGTAGCGTTTGGTCTTGCAGTGGCGGGCTTTACACGTGTGCTTCGCGGTGATTTTTACAGGAGTGATCTTATTAATTATCTGATGTTAGACAGTAACGATCACTATTTTTTTGAAAAGGAATGCACAAGCTGGTTAAGCAGCAATCAAGATGAGGTGGATCGTTATCACGGTGATGAATATTGCGGCTTTCAGTTTACTGTAAGTGCATATCTTGATTTCTTCCGAATTTTGATGAAACTTGCTCAAAATAAAGGAACAGCAAAAATTCCAAAGAGACTGCCAATTCTTCTTTTGTCAGGCAGGGATGATGCAATAGGCGAATTTGGAAAGGGCGTGACGCGCGTGTATGACCGTTATAAAAAGGCGGGGATACATGATGTTTCAATGAAGCTCTATCCGGGAATGCGTCATGAGCTTCTTCATGAGACAGAAAGAAAACAGGTTCAGGAGGATATTCTTTCTTGGATCGAAGAACACTTCGAACAGGAGTGATTATACACAAAAGAAAATATAGTTTTGCACATTTACATAAAATGACAAACCAAAGCTAAGGTACCTTAAGAGAAGACAATCTGTCAAAATATGGCAGGTTGTCTTTGTGCGTTCAAAAACAAAAAATTATTTAAAATGAACAGGAAAGGGTAAAGCAATGGTTGCAAAAGTGTATACGGGAACAACAAATGGAATCGAGGGTATTCTTGTGTGTGTGGAGGCAGATATCAGCGATGGACTTCCAATGTTTGATATGGTAGGCTATCTTGGGGCAGAGGTGAAGGAGGCAAGAGAGCGGGTGCGAACAGCACTTAAAAATTCAGGTTTTCGACTGCCACCAAGCCATATCACGGTCAATCTTTCACCTGCCGATTTAAGAAAGCAGGGCAACTATTTTGATCTGCCTATTGCGCTTTCAGTGCTTGCTGCTGCAGGCTTTGTGCGCATGGATGAATTGGAAAATAAAATATTTATTGGAGAGCTGGGTCTTGACGGAAAAATACATCCTGTAAACGGCACGCTTGTACTGGCAGAATGCGGACAGAAGGCAGGGATAAAAAAGGCAGTTGTGCCGAAGGAAAATGCGAAGGAAGCTGCCTGTCTGCAGGAGACAGTTGTTTACGGGACGAAAACGTTAAAGGAAATTGTGGAACTGTTAAATAATCCAGATCGGCTTGAAGAAAACAGACAGGCAGTTCGTTATGAGACTTCTGACAAAGAAGACGATTCGCTTGACTATGATGAGCTTTATGGACAAGAACGCATGAAGCGTGCAGCGATGGTGGCATCAGCGGGTTTTCATAACCTTTTATATATTGGACAACCAGGTTCTGGTAAGAGTATGAGTGCAAAAAGAATACCTACAATTATGCCCGAAATGACATATAAAGAGCAGCTTGAGGTGACAAAGATTTATAGTGTGGCTGGGCTTCTTGACTACAAGGAGGGACTTATAAAAAAGCGTCCGTTTCGAAGTCCGCATCACACAATTTCGGCGACTGCACTTGCTGGAGGAGGGCGATTTCCAAGGCCAGGAGAGATCAGCCTGGCACACCATGGAGTATTGTTTTTAGACGAGTTGGCAGAGTTTAAGCGTGATACACTAGAAATTATGAGGCAGCCGCTAGAAGATGGAAAGGTCACAATAAGCCGTGTCAATGGAAGCTGCAGTTATCCGGCAGAATTTATGCTTGTTGCAGCGATGAATCCGTGTCCGTGCGGCTATTTTCCAGACAGAAGCCGCTGCCGATGCAGTGTGGGTGAGATCAGACGTTATAGAGACCGTATTTCACGACCGATGCTTGATCGTATTGACATTTGCACAGAGGCCTTTGCAGTAAAATTTGATGATTTGTCAAAGGCAAAAAAGGGAGCGGATTCGTCGTCTATGCGTGCACGTGTCACAGAGGCAATTAATCGTCAGCGCATGCGCTATAAGGATGAGGGAATATTATTTAATTCTCAGCTTAAGGGATCAAGACTTTCAAAATATTGTAATCTTGACCAGCAAAAAGAAGAACTTCTTCGTCAGGCATTTGAGTCAATGGGTCTTAGTGTTCGTGCAAGAGATCGGATTTTGCGCGTCTCAAGAACAATTGCCGATCTTGAGGGAAGTGAGCAGATTAAAGAAGCACATTTGGCAGAGGCGATAAGCTATCGGAGTATTGATCGAAAATATTGGGGGGATATGTAAAATGGAGCGAAAAAAAGCATATTACTGGTGTACATGCCTTCAGATGATTACACCTATTAAGGTGCGCCGTTTAATTGAGGAGGCTGGCGGTCCGAGTGAGGTTTTTGGACAAAGCGATGAGAAGCTTGGTCAAATGGGATTTACTGCAAGGGAGCAAAGAATTTATCATGAAGCCTGCGCAATGGAAAAAACAATAGAGGCGGAATACGAAAAGCTTTCACAGTCAGGAATTCGTTTTGTTACAATAGAGGATGAAGAGTATCCGGTGCTTTTAAAGGAAGTGGCAGACCGTCCGATTGGGCTTTTTGTGAAGGGGAATTTTCCAAAGTCTGATTTTCCTAAAATTGCAATTGTCGGAGCGCGTGCGTGCAGCAGCTATGGGAAGGAGTGTGCAGAGGAAATCGCAAGAGAGCTGTCAGCGGCAGGTGCACAGATCGTAAGCGGGATGGCATATGGCATTGACTGCTGCAGCCAAAAGGCAGCGCTTGAGGCAGGCAGTTCATATGCAGTGCTAGGCGGTGGCGTTGATATATGTTATCCACGGGAAAATATTGGATTGTATGAAAAGCTAATACGTCAAGGCGGCGTGATTTCTGAGATGCGTCCGAAAACACGCAGTATTCCCGTTCTTTTTCCGCGCAGAAACAGAATTATAAGCGGCATTTGTGATGCTGTCATAATTATAGAGGCACGAAAAAAGAGCGGTTCTTTGATTACGGCAGAATTTGCGGGTGAGCAGGGCAGAAGTGTCTATGCAGTGCCAGGTTCAATATTTTCAGATCTTAGTGAAGGATGTCATGAGCTGATTAGAAATGGTGCTGTACTGTTGTCATCACCACAGGAGATACTTGCAGATTTTAAGTTAGAAGCTGCAGCAAGAAAAATGCATAGACAAAAGATGCCTTTGACAGAAATTGAACAGGATGTGTATCGCTTTATCGAAAGAGAACCTGTTCATATGGAAATTCTTTTGCAAAAAACAGGATATCCGGCTGGAACTTTATGCAGTGCATTATTTCAGATGGAGCTAAAAGGTTACATCAGCGAAGAAGCAGGAGGCTGCTATAAAAGAACATTTAATGTGTAAGATTCGTAAAATTTATATGAAATAAAATAAAAAGGGCTAAAAAGGGCTTGCAATCCGTAAAATAAGAGTGTATAGTGATTTCCGATTGAAAAAATGTACGCATGGTACATTGCTGGAGGAAAGCATGGCGAAGTATCTTGTTATCGTAGAGTCACCTGCGAAGGTTAACACTATAAAAAAATTCTTAGGAGCTAACTATCAGGTTATGGCTTCTAATGGGCATGTAAGGGATCTGCCCAAGAGTCAGTTAGGGTTCGATGTTGAAAATGATTACGAACCAAAGTATATTACAATCCGCGGAAAAGGGGATATTTTGGCGAAGCTTCGTAAGGAAGCAAAAAAGGCTGAAAAGATTTATCTGGCAACGGACCCTGACCGCGAGGGAGAGGCAATCTCATGGCATCTGTCGAAGGCACTGAAGCTGGAAGATGACCAGATTAAAAGAATCACTTTTAATGAGATTACAAAAAATGCAGTAAAGGCATCCTTAAAGGAGCCGCGCGCAATTAATATGAATCTGGTTGATGCACAGCAGACAAGACGTATCTTAGACCGTATGGTTGGATATGAGATCAGTCCGGTACTTTGGGCAAAGGTAAAAAGAGGTCTTAGTGCAGGAAGAGTCCAGTCTGTTGCACTTAGACTTATCTGTGACAGAGAGGCAGCAATCGAGGCATTTATTCCAAAGGAATATTGGAGTTTAGATGTTTTGCTTGACGTGCCAGGTTCTAAAAAGCCATTAAAGGCACAATTTTACGGAAAAGACTCCAAAAAGCTTACGATTGAAAATGAAACTCAGCTAAATGAAATTGTAAAGGCAGTGGAGAGCGACAAATTTGTTGTAAAGGAATTGGCGCATAAAGAAAGAAAAAAGAAGGCACCAATGCCATTTACTACAAGTACGCTGCAGCAGGAAGCTGCAAATCAGCTGAATTTTTCAACACAAAAAACGATGCGTATCGCACAGCAGCTGTACGAGGGTGTTTCAATTGAGGGTGAAGGTACGATAGGTTTGATTACGTATCTGAGAACTGATTCCACACGTATCGCAGCAGAGGCTGATACAGCAGCAAGAGCATATATTGAAAAAACGTATGGCGAAAAATATCTGACACAGGCAAAAAAAGAAGAGGCTGCCAAAGGCCATATTCAGGATGCGCATGAAGGTATTCGTCCTACAGATATCACAAGGGAGCCAGTCCGCGTAAAGGAATCTCTTTCACGCGATCAGTTCCGTTTGTACCAGCTGATTTGGAGACGCTTTACTGCAAGCCGCATGGCAGATGCCGTTTATATGATGAATCATGTACAGCTTGAATCAGGCGGATATGAGTTTTCAGCAGTCAGCTCAAAGCTTTCATTTGACGGCTTTATGAGTATTTATAATGACGGTGAAGAAAAAGCGGCAAGCGCACCTGCTGTTGATCATCTTAGTGAGGGCATGGAGCTTTCCGTGAGTGAAAAAGAGACGCAGCAGCATTTTACACAGCCTCCGGCTCACTTTACAGAGGCAACACTTGTTCGTATGCTTGAGGAAAAGGGAATAGGACGTCCTTCTACTTATGCACCGACAATTACTACTATTCTTGCACGTCACTACATCACAAAGGAAAAGAAAAATCTGTATGTGACGGAGCTTGGTCAGGTCGTAAACAACATTATGATGAAATCCTTCCCAATCATTGTAGATGCTGAGTTTACAGCCAATATGGAGTCTTTGCTTGATATGGTTGGCGAGGGCATGGTTGAGTGGAAGAGCATTGTTAGAAACTTCTATCCAGATCTTCATGAGGCAGTAGAAGCTGCAAACAGAGAGCTTGAGAGCGTCAAGATCGAGGATCAGCTGTCAGATGAATTTTGTGAGCTGTGCGGAAGACAGATGGTTATTAAGTATGGTCCTCATGGAAAGTTTTTAGCGTGTCCGGGATTTCCTGACTGTCGAAATACAAAACCATATCTTGAAAAGATTGGCGTAGCCTGCCCGAAATGCGGCAAAGATCTTGTCATCCGAAAGACGAAAAAGGGTCGTGTGTACTATGGCTGTGAGGGTGCACCAGATTGCGATTTTATGTCATGGAATCGTCCGACTGGACATAACTGCCCGAAATGTGGCTCTTATATGATCAAAAAGGGAAACAGAGAGTGCTGTTCTGACGCTGCGTGCGGCTATATTGCGAAGTCGGAGGAATAAATCTGACAAAACTGCGAAATATTCTTGTAAAATTATTCATTTTGTGATATGATACTGTACAAAGAATAAATTGCATTGGAGGAACCCAATATGAGCGTGCAGTTGCTGGATAAAACAAGAAAAATCAACAAACTTTTGCATAACAACAATACCAGCAAAGTTGTCTTTAATGATATCTGTGAGGTATTGAGTGAGATTCTGGAATCCAATATTCTGGTACTCAGCAAGAAGGGTAAGGTTTTAGGTTTCAGTGTCTGGAAGGATGTGGATGTAATTAATGAGCTGATGGAAAACAACATCGGATCATTTGCGGATCATATGCTCAACGAGCGTCTGTTAAGCGTACTTTCTACAAAAGAGAATGTCAATTTGGCTACACTTGGATTCTCTCAGGAAAACGGTGAGAAATACCAGGCAATTGTAACACCAATAGAAATCGCAGGTGAGAGACTTGGTACACTGTTTATCTACAGAGAGCACACAGGATACGGCATTGATGATATCATCTTAAGTGAGTATGGCACCACTGTAGTAGGACTGGAGATGCTTCGTTCTGTAAACGAAGAGAGCGCAGAAGAAAATAGAAAGAAGCAGATCGTAAAATCTGCTATCAGTACACTTAGCTACTCTGAGTTAGAGGCAATTGTTCACATTTTCCGTGAACTCGACGGAAACGAAGGTGTTCTTGTTGCAAGCAAGATTGCAGACCGCATCGGAATTACACGTTCTGTAATTGTAAATGCACTGCGTAAGTTTGAGAGTGCCGGTGTTATCGAGTCCAGATCATCCGGTATGAAGGGAACTTACATCAAGGTTCTTAATGATGTTGTATTTGATGAGTTGGCTAAGGTTAAGGTTAGCGCAGAGAATACATCAGGTACGAATGCATAAAAACGAAAAAAAATAGAAGAAAAAACAAAAAAAGCCTTGCAATTGTATTTTTTCCATGATATGATTGTAGGGCTTAAAAATTTAAAAAACACGTATGCGGTTGGCAGGTTTGGTGCTGCGCAAGCAGTTGCCTGTACGTATGGCATACGGAAGACAAACCAAAGGAGAGTAAAAACATGAGCGTTATTTCTATGAAGCAGCTGCTTGAAGCTGGTGTTCATTTTGGACATCAGACCAGAAGATGGAACCCTAAGATGGCTCCATACATCTATACCGAGAGAAACGGTATCTACATCATCGACCTGCAGAAGTCTGTAGGCAAGGTTGACGAAGCTTACAAGGCTATCTTCGACATTGCTGCAGAGGGCGGAAACATCCTTTTCGTAGGAACCAAGAAGCAGGCACAGGATGCAGTAGCAACTGAGGCACAGAGATGTGGTATGTATTATGTAAACCAGAGATGGCTTGGTGGTATGCTTACCAACTTCAAGACCATCCAGAGCAGAATCGCTCGTCTTCGTCAGATCGAGACCATGTCTGAGGACGGTACTTTTGATGTACTGCCAAAGAAGGAAGTTATCGAGCTGAAGAAGGAGTGGGAGAAGCTTGAGAAGAACCTTGGCGGTATCAAGGATATGCCAGGTATCCCGGATGCAATCTTCGTAGTTGATCCTAAGAAGGAAAAGATCTGTGTTCAGGAAGCTCACACTCTGGGTATTCCGCTGATCGGTATCGCTGATACCAACTGTGATCCGGAAGAGCTGGATTATGTAATTCCGGGTAACGATGATGCTATCAGAGCTGTAAAGCTGATCGCTTCTAAGATGGCAGATGCTGTTATCGAGGCTAAGCAGGGCGAGGCTGAGGAAGTTGATGAGGTTGCAGAGGCTGGCGAGGAGATGCTGGCAGCTGACACTACTGATGCAGCAGCTGATATCGAGACCGTAGTAGCTGACGCTGAGTAATCAAGTCGGAAATAGCGATTCAGGGGCGGCGGACTGCGGCTTCTGAATCGTTATTGTTTTTATTAACTAAGTTAAGTATCAATACTGTACACAACTATTTGGAGGAAGATTAAGATGGCTATTACAGCAAGTATGGTAAAAGAGCTGCGTGAGATGACTGGCGCAGGAATGATGGATTGCAAGAAGGCACTGACTGCAACAGAAGGTGATATGGACAAGGCTGTAGATTTCCTGCGTGAGAAGGGATTAGCTGGTGCTCAGAAGAAGGCTGGACGTATTGCAGCTGAGGGTATTGTTGCTACTTGCATCTCTGAGGATGAGAAGCATGCAGTTGTAGTTGAGGTTAACGCTGAGACTGACTTCGTTGCAAAGAATGAGAAGTTCCAGACCTACGTTGCAGAGGTTGCTGCTCAGGCAGTTAATACTCAGGCAGAGGATATCGAAGGATTCATGGCTGAGAAGTGGGCATTAGATCCATCCATGACCGTTAAGGAGAAGCTGTCTTCCATGATTTCTATCATCGGTGAGAACATGAACATCCGTCGTTTTGCAAAGGTTAGCGAGGAGAACGGTATCGTTGTTTCCTACATCCATGCAGGCGGAAAGATCGGCGTTTTAGTAGACGTTGAGACTGACGTTGTTAACGATGCAATTAAGGAAATGGCAAAGAACGTTGCTATGCAGGCAGCAGCATTAAAGCCACAGTACACCACCAGAGCAGAGGTTGACGCTGATTACATCTCCAGAGAGAAGGAGATCCTGTTAGCTCAGATCATGAACGATCCGAAGGAGTCCCAGAAGCCACAGAAGGTTATCGATGGCATGATCAACGGACGTATCAACAAGGAGCTTAAGGAGATCTGTCTGATGGATCAGACCTACGTAAAGGCTGAGGATGGAAAGCAGAGTGTAAGCGCATACGTAGCTCAGGTAGCTAAAGAGAACAACGCAAAGGTTGCTGTTAAGAAGTTCGTTCGTTTCGAGACCGGTGAAGGTATGGAGAAGAAGGAAGAGGATTTCGCAGCAGAAGTTGCTAAGCAGATGGGAAACTAATCTGATTTTTAAAGATCCAAAATAAGAATATCAACCCCCTTGAGAATGTGATATTTTCAAGGGGCGTTTTATTTTGGGAGACTTTTAGCAAATGTCAGAATTTTCTTGCTCTTTTTTGTCAGAATCAGTATAATACTAATCAGTAGGTAAGAAAAATAGAGAATAAGGAGGACTTTTTATGACAGTGCATGATACAGTTCATGGATTTATCGTAGAAAGAGAAGTACCGCTTCCTGAGCTGGATGCAGTAATGTACCAGATGAAGCACGAAAAGACAGGCTTAGAGCTGGTATGGATAAGCAGAGAGGAAGAAAATAAGGTGTTTGGCATTGGCTTTGAGACACTGCCTTGGAATGATACAGGTGTATTTCATATTTTAGAGCATTCTGTTTTATGTGGTTCAAAAAATTATCCAGTCAAGGAGCCGTTTGTGGAGCTTTTAAAAAATTCCATGAACACATTTTTGAATGCAATGACATTCCCGGATAAGACCTTTTATCCGGTGGCAAGCCGAAATGATAAGGATTTTGTCAATTTGATGCGTGTTTATCTTGATGCTGTATTTTATCCAGCTGTATATACAAAGCCAGAAATTTTTTATCAGGAAGGATGGCACTATGAGTTTGATAGCGAGGGAAAGCCAGGCTACAAAGGTGTTGTCTTTAATGAGATGAAGGGAGCGTTTGCAGATGCGGATGAACTGATGGATATGACAATCAATAGAGCGCTCTTTCCTGATACACCGTATCGTTATGTATCAGGAGGTGATCCGACAAAAATTCCGGATTTGACATATGAAGAATTTATTGAAAGTCATAAACAGTTTTATTCTCCATCGAATGCCTATGTGTATCTTGATGGCGCAATGGATATAGATGCTATTCTTGGTATTATCAATGATGAATATCTGTCCTCATTTGAACAGACAAAGCGCATGGATCCGCCAACGCTTCAGTCAGCAGTGGATGCAGGTGAGCAGCAAATTGAATATGAGATTGGTGCCGATGAGAATGAAGATGGAAAAATTCGTCTGTCCTGGGGGCGTGTGATCGGAACCTATGCAGAGCGCGAAAAGCTTACAGCAATGCAGATTTTGTCTGATGTGCTTACTGGAAATAATCAGGCACCGCTTACGAAGGCAGTGTTAGAAGACGGACTTGCAGAAACAATGTGTCTTTATACAATAGATGGTGTCGCAAATCCATGGGTAAAAATTGAGGCTCGCAATGTGAAAAAAGAGAATTGCAAACAAGTAGAAAAGCGAATTTTCGACACACTGAATGCATTAGCAAATGGTGGTATTGATCATGAGAAGTTAGAAGCTTCTATGGCAAATCTTGAGTTCCAGATGAGAGAACGCGATTATGGAAGCTATCCGCAGGGACTGATTCTTGGAATGCAGGTGTTTGACAGCTGGCTGTATGGAGGTGCACCAGAGGCTAATCTGCAGATTGGTGACTTATTTGTACATCTTCGTGAAAAGATGAAACAGGGATATTTTGAACATTTAATTCGTGAAGAGCTGCTTGAAAATCCGCATCGCTGTAAGGTTACATTGATTCCGTCTAAAACAGCAGGAGAAGCGCGCCGAGCAAAGGAAGCAAAGAGAATTGAAGATGAGTCTGCAATGTGGAGTGATAAGGTAAGAGAAGAGATTATTGCAAAACAGGAAAGACTAGAGGCATGGCAAAACAGCGAAGATACACCAGAGCAGTTGGCAGCACTTCCACATTTAGAGTTATCTGATTTAAGCCGCACGCCGCAAGAGCAGCCAATTGAAGAACTTGTAATTGATGGACAAAAGGTATTGGTTCATCGCGTTAATTCAAGCGGAATTGCTTATATTACGCTTTATTTCGATGAAAACCATTATACAGAGGCAGAACTTCCAGCACTTGGACTTTTATGTCGTCTTTTTGGAAATCTGGAAACAACACAGTCAAGTGTAGAGGAGTTAAACAACCGTGTACGTCTTTTGTGCGGAAGCATGACTTTTTTTATCAGTACCTTCAATATAAAGGATGACAGCAGCTGCTGTACAGTAAAGCTTTGCGCATCCTTTAGCACGCTTGAGTCAAATGTAGATCAGGCAGTTAGTCTTGCAGCAGAGATTTTGACGCAGACAAGATTTGATACTGCCAATTCTGAAAAAGCAGTTCTTGATTTGTTGCGTCAGATTAAGATGGGATGCTTTGAGCAGACAGTAATGGGTGGTCATGCAGCAGCACTTGGTCGTGTGTCAGCGCAGATGAGTGTTTCAAGTATAGTTTCAGAGTGTACTGGTGGTGTTACATTCTATCAGTGGTTAAAAGCTCAGGAAGAAAATTGGAACTGGAATAGTCTTCTTGAAAAATTGACAGTGCTGTATGCAAAGGCAGTTTCAAAGGAACAGTTGACTATCAGTCTTACAGGAAATACAGATGCATATGCAGCGAATGTTGTTCAAATGCTGCAGGAGCTTTTGCCGTCAAAGCCAGATATTTTAAAGATACAGACAATTGCAATAAAGCCATGGGGCATCAAAAAAGAAGGAATCATCATTCCAGCCGATATCGCCTTTGCAGTGCGCGGTACAATTACAGGAAATTATAATGGTGCATGGCAGACAGCAGCCAAGATTGTGAGCCTGAGCTATTTGTGGAATGTAATTCGCGTTCAGGGCGGTGCTTACGGAACAGGTATGCTTACTCGGGCAAATGGAGGATTTTACTGCTATTCGTATCGTGATCCGAGTGCTAGAGAATCTCTTAGAAAATATTTAGACTGCAGCAGCTTCTTAAAAGAGTTTGCGGCACAAAATCCAGATCTGACAGGCTTTATCATTGGAACAGTTTCAGATCAGTCACCGCTTCAGACACCTAGAATGAAGGGACAGGCAGCAGATAACTTATATTGGAGACAGATTAGTTGGGAGGAGCGCTGCACACGTTGGCAGCAGATTCTTGAGACAACACCAGAAAAGTTAGCGCAGGTCGCAGAGCAGATTAGTACTGCTATGAAAGAGGGCGGTATCTGTGTTGTAGGTGGTGCAGAGCAGATGGAAGGCTGTGGTCTTGACGAGATTATTACGCTGTAAGTTGTAACTATTCAGAGCTAGGCAATTTATTCGTGGGATACCAATTCGCAAAAGTGATGGTATTCCGCGAATGTTTTTGCAAACGATTGCCGCGAATGGAATATTAGTGCACCATTGTAAAGTGTCGAAAAAGAATAAAAAAAATAAAAAATTAAAAAAACTTGAAAAAAGTGTTGACAAAAGAATTGAGATGTGATAATATACATATCGTTGCAAGGCTTGTTGGTCAAGGGGTTAAGACGTCGCCCTCTCACGGCGAAAACAGGAGTTCGATTCTCCTACAAGCTGCTATGTGTCCTGCGAAAGCAGGACTTTTTCTTTTATATAAAAAAGGAGGAACACACCAAAGATGAAACACATGCTTGAAAAAACATTTCCAGAAAAATTGACAGGGCAGCTGAAAAAGTGGATGGCAGCCACCGTCGCAGCAACCATGATGCTGCCGGGGACGATGGCTGTACCGGCTGCCGAAAACACACAGAGCAATCTGCCTCAGGAAGAATTGACAGTTCACTTTATTGATGTTGGACAGGGACTTGCAATTTTAGCACAGGCAGGCGATGATGTGCTTGTATATGATGGCGGAAACTCGGATGCAGCATCCTACTTTGTTTCATATCTAAAGGATGAGGGTGTTGAGGACATTGACTATATGATTGCGTCTCATTACGATGCAGATCATTTAAATGGTCTTGTCGGTGCACTTCATGCATTTGATACTGAGACAATAATTGCACCGGACTATAAACATAATTCCAAACTTTATACGTCATTCTACAATACATTGTCGTCTCAAAATAAGGAAGTGACATACCCAGAAGTGGGTCAAGAGTACGAGTTTGGCGAGGGCAGCTTTACTGTACTTGGACCGACACAAATTAGGGATGATTCAAACAACAATTCTGTTGTGGTTCGTCTTGATTATGGCGATACGTCATTCTTATTTACTGGTGACGCTGAGTCAAAGGAAGAGAAGGATATCATTGCAGCAAATGAGGATCTGGACTGTGACGTGTTGTCAGTTGGCCATCACGGATCTGCAAGTTCCACAAGCTGGGATTTTCTGGAAGCTGTTCTTCCAGAATATGCAGTTATTTCCTGTGGTGTGAACAATTCTTATGGTCATCCAGATCCAGATACTATCGAAAAATTGGAGTCGATTGAGGCACAGATTTTCAGAACAGATCTGCAGGGCAATATTATTGCGATATCAGACGGTGAGACGATCACCTGGAATAATGTACCAAGCAACGGGGAAGTATTGTATGCTGCTGATTTTGTATCTGTAAAAGAAGAACCGAATGACACAAGCAGTACTGTTGGCGAGCTTGGACCAGGCAATCAGATACAGGTATTAAACCGCGATGACAATGGCTGGGCAACTATTGTATTTAATGGTGCTACTACATATATTCCGTCTTCTTACCTGAGTGACATTGATCCACAGAAGATGACACAGGCTGCTCCAACCCAGCCGGTAGGAAACATGGTATGGCTGTCTGCGACTGGATCTAAATACCACAGCAGGAATAATTGCGGAAATATGAATCCGGCAAATGCGCGCCAGGTGACAGAATCAGATGCAGTAAGTCAGGGGTATGAGAAATGCAAAAAGTGTTGGTGAAAATAACAATAAAGAAAGAACCAGTTTTGTCAATTGCAGTGATTTTGGCAGTCATCTCAATGTTTGTTGTACATCCAGATGATACGTATGTATCATATATTGATTTTCGCACACTTGCTATTTTATTTTGTCTGATGGTGATTGTTGCCGGAATAAGAGAGATAGGTGTATTTGACTATATCGCACAAAGTCTGTTAAACAGAGTAAAAAGTATTTCTGGTATTGTCATGATTCTCGTACTTCTTTGCTTTTTCTTATCAATGGTGATTACAAATGATGTGGCATTGATTACATTTGTTCCATTTGCCATTCTAATTTTAAAGAGATTTCCTAAAGAGGTGCGATGCCATTGGCTGATTCCCTGTGTAGTTATGCAGACAGCAGCAGCCAATTTGGGAAGCATGATGACACCTATTGGAAATCCTCAGAACTTATATCTTTATGGAAAAGCAAATTTGCAGGCATCATCATTTTTTTTGCTGATGCTTCCGTATACAGCATTGTCGCTGTTAATTCTGATTATATGGATTGCAATCCATACAAAAAGAAAGACAGATAATGAAACTAATTGCATGGATGGTTCAACACATAAAGCTGTGTATGCAAAGACACAAAGCAGAAAAATTTCAGATAAGCTTCGTCTGACTATATATCTGATATTATTTTTCTTAAGTCTTCTTGCAGTAGGCCGCTTAATTTCTATTTGGATAGTATTTGCCTGTGTGATTGCCTGGGCAGCAGCATTCGACAGTAAATTATTTAGAAATGCAGATTATGCGTTGCTTGGAACATTTACAGCACTATTTGTTTTTATTGGAAATCTTGGAAGAATCCCTCAGTTTTGCAGTATTCTTCAGAATTTGATTCAAACAAGGGAGGTCATAATAGCGGTTGCAGCAAGTCAGGTAATGAGCAATGTTCCAGCAGCAATTTTGTTGTCGGGCTTTACAAATAATTATCGGGCATTGATTATTGGAACTAATCTAGGCGGTCTTGGAACTATGATTGCTTCTATGGCTAGTTTAATCAGCTTTAAATATATTTCACGTGAAGATGCATCATTACGAGGCAAATATTTTATTTGGTTTACGGCAGCAAATGTGATTTTATTAGTCATTCTTTTAGCCGCAGCCAAAATATTGGGACAATTATAGAAAAATATTAAAAAAATGAAGACCGGTCAATGTAACTGTTGACCGGTTTTCATTTTTTGTTATTTTGTTTTAATTGATGCTTCTAACTGATTGATATGATGTTTTAACAGGTAAAGCGTATCTTCCCTTGAGTAGACAAGATTGCTCTCTGGAAGTGAATGAAAGAAATCAAGGAACAGACTGCGAATGGACTCTTCTGAGATATGAATATTGCAGCAGTAAGAACCAAAGACAAATTTTAATGTCGTATAAATGTGCAAACCAGTCTGAGGGTTGATGTAGATCGAAAGATAATCTGGTAAATGCAGCTGTGTTGGACGAGCAATCAGTCCAAGTACAGTGCCAGTCTCAATCTCCTGATACAGCTTTTTTAAGAAATCACAGACATCTGACTGGTCAAGATATGGAATCAGTTCCTTTGGCGAGTCATCACAAGTACGGCTTTCAATCAGATTCTGCAAACCTTCCTCTGTAAAAATGGTGTAGTAGTTGCTTTCAACCTGACGCAGGAAGGAATAGTGCTGGTCGATTAGTGACAAGTATGGCTCAAGTGGAAGCTGGGAGCGATTCAAATATTTCTCAACTATATTGTGCGATATATAGCGACCGATACATGGCTGCGGCATAATTATATGCAAAGAATCAGGTGCGGCAACAGAAATATATTCATTTAGCACTTCTGCCATGTCTGAACTGCATTGGGTTAACGGTTCGCACTGGAGCAGCAGATTTTTGAAGAAGTTACGGTAATACGAAATAAGGTCTTCTGATTCTAGGATTTGTGCAGTGGATAAATCCTAGAATCAGATAATGCGGAGAAATAATGTAGTATCCCATTGGAGAGAGCGATGCTGCTTTTGGAGTCTCATGAAAATAGTAAGGCTTATAGTGACCACGAGAGGCAAGACACAGTGTGATAACAGCATGCAAAAGTTCAAGATTTTTTGCAGCAGCGTTTGGACTTGTTTCAAAGCAAAGCAATTCATTTACTGTAAAACTGCGGTTGTCAAGCCAAAATTCCATAAAGTCGATAGTTAACTTTAAGCTTGGTGGAAGAAAAAGGTTAAACTCAGCATTTTCAGTATGAGAAATCTCATAGATCAAGACTGAGCGGATAGCGCTTCGGACGGCAAATTCACCCTTGATCAGACGTTCTGAGATACTTAGAGAAGAAACCTCTGGCGGCGGAGCCATGGAAAAATCAACAGATGCCAAATTGTTTAACAAACGGCAGACGGCCTGACGGTTGTTGTACGTTTCCTCGCCTTGAAGAAGGATATCATATAGCTGAAAAAAATCTTTTCGTTCATCAACGGAAAGATTAAAATGACGTGCGAGTGCTTGAACTGTTTTATAGGAAAGTATTCGCTCGTCAGCAAGTGCCTTGTGAATTGAAGTGCGTTCTGCTCCAATCGTACGGGCAAGTGAAGAGATGCTTTCTCCACTGTCGGCAATTAATCTTTTTAAATAGGTACTGAATTTCGACACAAAGAAGTCCCCCTTTAAAACTTTATATAGTTAAAGTATATTGTACCATATAATTAAACAGTTTGACATAACAAATTTTGCTGTTTGATAACAAATTTTGACGATTGTGTGACAAAGTTTGAAGTACATACGGGCACACTTTTTGGCACAGCTTGTTTTTATATAGGATTCTTTGTATACTAAAGAAGAATATAAAAGCATAGAACTAGTTATAGGATAAAGCTATTATAAAAAGAAGAGGGGAAGGTGACTTTATATGAGCGATTGTACCATAGCAGCACAAGTGCTTGAAAAAAGAGAGGAACCTGCCGAGTATCTGGTAGATCGCATGATACGTATTTGCCGAGATCAGCTGATGCTGCCAATACGACAGACGATGGAGCGCATTGACTGCCATGAAATATGCTTTATGGAAAGCAGAGGGCATAATGTGTACATATATACGAAAAATCGGGAGATTCGCATTTATCAGAAGCTGACTGATCTTGTTGATTTGCTTCCTGATTATTTTCATCAGTGTCACAAAAGCTATATCGTAAATTTAGAATATGTGGTACGCCTTGAAAGGACGTTGCTTTATATGGCTGATGGAAGAATGGTACCAGTCAGCCGTACACATCAGGCAGAGACAAAAGAGATTTATGAAAATTATGTCAATGCCTGAGTATTGTGGCTGTGCAATAATAATTAGTTTTTTTCTTTTATCAGTTCGGCAATTTCCTTATATCGTGATGTAATTGCCTTATAATTTTCTCGTTTATGCGGAAAAGTACAATTTGAGCAGTCTTTATTTCCATTTGGAAGGTAGCGAAACTGCCCACCGCATTTTTTGCCAAGTGCGTATAGTGGGCAGTAGCAAAAAAGGCAGTTGAAATTGTCCGGGTCCGCATTTTTATGGCATGGAAAGTATTCACATTCTCGATTGCAGAAAAATTGATAATGAGTCGTTTTAGGTCGTTCCATAGAGGATCCTTTCTACTATTTTAATAAGTCATCTATTTCAACAAAACAAGCTTCTGTGCGGTTCTCGCTAACTGGGTGGTTAAAGTAAATTCGTTTTCCATCGCGTGAGAAGGTTGGATTTGGATGAATCTGAAGCTTCCAAGTACAGTTTTGGAAGTTTTGTCCACCAAATGTAGCAATAGGAGTGGTCTCGCCGCGGCGATACAGGAAAATGTCTGCTGGGTAGCCAGGATAAGCGCGGTCTCCGACAAAGTAGCTGCGGTCTGGAGAACCATCAATATGATTTCCAATTCCACCAAGCGTTTCTATGCATTCTCCGTTTGGTGTAAAACGCTGGATACGGCTCGTTTCCATCTCAATCTTTGAACCGTCATAGTACTGACGAGTTGCCATGTATGTATCATCGTCAAACCAAAGCTGATGAACTGGTTTGTCTGGAATGACATGTGTCTTACCAGTCTCAAGGTCAATGCAGCCAAGGGCACCAAATACAGGGCAGTTGGCAACGCTTAAACGCATCATCACCTTTGTCGCAGATGGATTTAACTGTACGTGGCTCATTGAAGTTGTGTGAGCATTTGGTGTACAGCCACTTTTTACAACCATGTCATAAACAGTCTTTTTATCGGCAACGCGGCGAATCTTTCCGGTCTTTAAATCCAACAAATAAATACCGCAGATATCAATTTCAGGATGATCCGGGTTTTTATCCAGAAATTCCTCAGAGATAGAGAATGGATACTGCCCATTTTCAGCACAGTGGCTTTCTTTACCGAAGATTGGTCCATAAACAACTTCTCCTGTATGAATATTCAGGACACGAAATGCGCTAAATCCATTTATTATATCACGAAAAACAATGTGATCATTATCTGTAAAAGTGGCAGATGGACCATTGTGGTTGCCGCAGCTTACTGTAAAGACACAGCGTGCGTTTGCCAGCGTATTTCGGTCGCAGATCCAGATCTCGGTGATCTGCTTTTCTTTGTCCTCCAAATCAGGCTTTTTTGCGTAGACAAGAAGGGTTCCATCTGGACTTTCTGGCTGACCGCCATTCATGCCCCAGAGAGAAGAGCCTTCATATTCACATACTTTTTCCATGAAAATGTACCTACCTTCACTATTTTTTTATTTGATTGTACTCCTATTTTTGTTTTGCATCAAGCCAATCGTGGGAAATGCTTGAAGAATTTTTCGAGTCATGGTAAGATGAAGTGGGAATAAAAATAAGAGCGAAAAAAAGAAAGAAGGATCTGACATGGAAACCAAAAATATAAATGTATGTGAAACTTTCCCAGACGGCACTCCAATAGATGGATGGTTTTATGATACAAATGTACCTTCATTGGAGAAAATTGGAAAACAGTATGTTCTGACTGCATATGGTATCCTTGATGATGGAAAGCTTTACACAAAGGAAATTCAGGCATTGATTGATCTGGCAGCGAAAGAGGGCGGCGGTGTTATTGTTGTTCCATCAGGAACATATTTGACAGGTGCATTATTTTTTAAGCAGGGCGTTCATTTATACGTAGCACAGGGCGGTATGTTAAAGGGAAGCGATGACTGTTCTGATTATCCGATTTGCGAGACTAGAATTGAGGGAGAGAGTTGTCTATATTTTTCGGCACTAATCAATGCAGATGGGTTAGATGGATTTGTAATGTGCGGACCTGGCACTATTGATGGAAATGGTATGCGCTCTTGGAAAGCATTCTGGCTTCGCCGCAGCTGGAATCCAAAGTGCACGAATAAGGACGAACAGCGTCCGCGCCTTGTGTATTTGTCAAATTGTAAAAATGTGCTTATTGCAGATTTGAATTTGCAAAATTCACATTTTTGGACAACACATCTTTATCACTGTGATCATGTCAAATATCTCAACTGTCGTATTTTTTCACCGGCATCGCCTGTTAAGGCGCCAAGCACAGATGCAATTGACATTGATGTGTGCAGCGATATTCTGGTGAAGAATTGCTATTTGGAGGTAAATGACGATTCTGTTGTATTAAAGGGCGGAAAGGGTCCGTGGGCAGATACTGCGCCTGAGAATGGTGCTAATGAGCGTATTCTTGTTGAGGATTGTGTGTATGGTTTCTGCCATGGCTGTCTGACATGTGGATCAGAGTCGGTACACAACAAAAATATTTTGCTGCGCCGCATTAAGGTAGGAAGCGGAAGTAATCTTTTATGGTTAAAGATGCGCCCAGATACACCGCAGCATTATGAGTATATTACGCTTGAGAATATTGAGGGCAACATTACAAATTTTATCAATATTAATCCATGGACACAATTTTACGATCTGAAGGATCGTAAAGATATTCCGCTGTCTTATGCAGATCATGTGACAATGAAAAATTGCAAGTGCGAGTGTGAAACATACTTTAATGTAGAGCCAAATAAGGCACAATATGAGTTGTCTGATTTTACATTTGAAAATCTGGATATTCAGGCAAAAAATGATGGCTTCAAGGCAGATGCAGTGGAAAATATGAAGATCATCAATGTAAATGTAGTGATAGAGGCTTAAAAACAAATAGCAAAAGACCAAGAAAGGCAGAAAATTATGGTAACAGAAAAGGAAATTGCCAGAATCAATGAGTTGGCAAAAAAGCAAAAAGAAGGAACATTGACAGCAGAAGAGAAGGAAGAACAGCAAGCTCTGCGCCAGAAATATCTTCGTTCAATCCGCGAAAATATGAGAAGTTCTCTTGATCAGATGAAGATTCAAAATCCGGATGGAACAATCACTAACGTAAAAGACCGCCGTAAGGATTGGCTGAATAAGATTAAAGAATGATACTACGATATTACATCAAAAGAAAAGAATTTTTTCTTTTTTTAAGTAATGGAATATGATATACTGACAGTTAAAGAGATGGCTTTGCTGTCAGTATTTACTTTATAGAAGGGAATGGTAAAAAGTATGAATTACAGAAAATTTGGAAATACAGGTGAGAAGATTTCTGCACTTGGTTTTGGATGTATGCGTTTTCCAGAATATGAAAAGGATGGAAAGATGTATGTGGATCAGGACAAGGTAGATGAGATGGTGGCAGAGGCATATCGTCAGGGAGTTAACTATTTTGATACTGCACCAAAATATTGCAATTGTAATAGTGAGGAAGCTGTCGGAAGAGCAGTTAAGGGCTTCCGTGATAAGGTATTGTTATCAACGAAAATTCCGTTAGATGTCTGTAAGAAGCCTGGTGATTATCGCCGTGCACTGGAGCATAGTCTTGATAAGCTGGGAACAGATCATTTGGATTTTTATCATTTCTGGGGAATTAATCGTAAAGAATTTGATCAGACAATCATGGCACAGGATTTGCTTGCTGATGCTGCAAAAGCAAAAGAAGAGGGACTGATTCGTCATATTTCCTTCTCCTTCCATGATGAACCGCTTGCAATTAAGTATATTATTGATGAGTCAAAAAAACGCGGTATTCCGATGGAGAGTATGCTTGTTCAGTACAATTTGCTTGACAGAACAAATGAGGAAATGCTTCATTATGCAGCATCTAATGGAGTTGGAACAGTTGCAATGGGTCCTGTAGGCGGCGGACGACTGGCAGCACCGACAGAGCTTTATGCAAAGCTTACTGGAAAGAAATCAATTGCAACATATGAACTTGCATTTAAGTTTGTTCTGGGCAATCCAGACTTAAATTGCGCATTATCTGGTATGCAGACACTTGATATGGTAAAGCAAAATGCAAAACTTGCATCTGACAGCACAGGATTTTCCAAAGAAGAGTGGCAGCAGCTTGGAGAGGCAATGGAGCAGTTAAAGAAGTTTAGTGAGCTTTACTGCACAGGCTGCAAATATTGTCAGCCATGTCCGGCAGGAATTGAGATTCCAAAGATCTTTAACATGTTTACATACTACAATGTATACGGCCTTAAGGATCATGCAAAGAAGATGTACGATAATTATGTAAAGGATGGCGGAAAGCTGATTGAAGACTGCAAGAATTGTGGTTTCTGTGAGCGTCATTGTCCGCAGCATTTGCAGATTCGCAAAGAGCTCGAGCGTGTTGAAAAGCTATTTAGATAAGAAATAATAAAAAGATCAGGCGGCATAATGCTGACTGATCTTTTTTGTGGTATCATATTAATTACGGAGTTTCATTTGAGTCGTTTGATGACTCAGATGAGGTTGGCTGTGAAGATGTATCTGCCTGCTGCACGGAATCATCACTGACAGATTTTTCTTTTTTCTTTATCTTTGGAAACTTAGCATTTACAAATACGCGAATTAAAAGAAGCATCACAATATCAATAATTGCTTCTGCAATTAGCACAACACCAGAAAAAATCCATGTGACAGTAACAGTTGAAAATGGGTTCCCGATGATAATAAGAGAAAACAGAATGGATAGTCCGGCACTTACTGCGGCAAGCCACCAACGCTTTTCTTTTTGGCGAAGAAGATCAATACTCCACTGAACCTTATAAAATCCAGAAATAAGAAGAAGAATTCCATACAGGAAAGAAAGAAGCTTGAAGGTTTCTAAAAACCAGTGGGAGAAGCATATACAAAAAAGACCAACGGAAATACTTATAAGTCCCTTCATCAAATAAAAACGCGAGATTGCCTCTGCAAGCGGTTTTTTCCAGTAAAACACGATCTGTACAACACCAAAGGCGAGGCAGGCTGCTCCGAAGGCGATAATGATTCCGTTTGAAAAGCCTGTAGGGTCAATGAGAAGCAGGATTCCGATAATCAGTTCACAAAGGCTTATCAAAAGATTAACGGAATTTTGTTTTAAAAATTTCATGATAACCTCTTTTCTCTGTACCATTCGTGTAGCAGGCCGGCACAGCAGCCTGATTTTATTATGAAACTTAGATAGAACTAGTTTGATTATAGTAGATAAAGCTAGAAAAAACAACCATTTTTCATAAAATGGGTTGCTTTTTTAAAACGCGGAGAGTATAATTTATAATTGATGTAAATAAAGGTTGCACGTGCATTGCCATTTTGTTTTAACAGAATGGCTTTGTACATTATATATGAATTGATCAAGATGGGAGGATTATACATATGGCAGCAAAAACAAAGAAGGAAACTGCAGCAGTTGCAGAGACAAAAGAAACAGCAAAGAAGGCTACAGTAAAGAAGACAAGAGAAGTATATCTTCAGTGGTATGGTAAAGAAGTTCAGTTAAGCAGCATCACTGCACGCATTGAGGAAATGTGGAAGAAAGAGATGAAGAGAAAGATTTCCGAGTTAGTTGACTTAAAGGTATATGTAAAGCCAGAAGAAGGAAAGGCACATTATGTAATTAACGGTGAGATCACCGGAAGCATTGAGCTGTAATTGAGAAGAAGACAGTCCTTGTGTGAAAACATAGGGGCTGTTTTATTTTTTTTATACCGCGTTAAATAGTTAACAATTTTAAAAAAACTTCTACAAAAATCCAGTAATGTGTGCTATACTATAAAAAGAGTAAAAAAAGAATCTGTAGAGTGAGGTGAGTGCATGATCAAAGAGGAAAAGATCCGCATGATGACACAAGTGGCAATGATTCAAAAAAGGGAAGAACGCCGCGCTATTGAAATATGTGGATACCGAAAAAAAGATTATGTATCCATTCAGATGATTAAAATATGGATTTGCTATACAATGGCCTATTTGTTGCTTACACTTATAGGCGTTATTTGTATGGGAAATGGTACACAGGCAGTTTCTTTTTCAAGGCAGGTGCTGATTAGAATCGGCTGTATATGGGTTGTTGGATATCTTGGCTTTTTAACAGCAGTACTTGCAATGGCTCATCAGTGTTATAGCAGACGCTATCGCACAGCAGCTGTTTTAGTTCGTCAATATAGACAGCATTTGATGGCACTTGAGGATTACTATACGGAAAGGAGCCAGATCAATGACAGCTCTGCTGGAACTACGGCAAAAGATAAGTGAGGTTTATGGCCGCTATGAAGCATATGTGCGCATCTGCACAAAATGTTTGCTGGCATTTCTTGTATTTTATATGATTCACAGTCAGCTATCAGGCAGTATGAATCCTAGAAGCTGGGCAGAAATCGTGGTTGCTACTCTTATTGCAGTGATGATTCCTATTGACGCCTGCTCAATTTTGGTAGCAATATTTGTAATAGTCCATATGCTTATGATTTCAGTGGAAGCAGGTGTGATAGCAGCAGCATTCTTTTTATTTTTGTTATTGACATATTTTATATTTAAACCAAGACAGTCAATACTGATCACAGTTATGTGTCTTGTTGGAATGCTGAATCTGACAGGTGCCGCAGCAATTCCGATTGGTCTTTTATGTGGACCAATTGCAGTGATTCCGGCAGCGGCAGGTACATTTGTATATGGCATGATTTTGACGCTTCGCCAAAATAGTTCAGTACTTGAGGCATCAGCTCAAAGATTGACATCAATGGAAAAGGCGGCATATTTTATAAAGGCAATTGGAAGCAATGAACGTATTTTGCTATTAATGGCAGCACTAGTAGTTACAATTGTTGTTGTTTATATGATTCGTAAACTTCCATATTCTTATGCATGGGCAATTGCAATTGCGGCAGGAACTGCATGTTATGTTCTGACTGTCCTAGTAGGCAATGTAGCATTTGGTGTAACTGTTCATTTGCTGTATCTAAGTATTTCTATTATACTTGGTGTTCTTATTTCGAGTGTTCTTCATGTGTTTCTCTTTTTGTTAGATGGAACGCATACAGAATTTCTTGAATATGAGGATGAAAATTATGTGTATTATGTTAGAGCAATACCAAAATATTCTGTTGCGAGAACAGATAAAAAAGTAACTACGATAACAAAAGCAGGAGATGGCGAAACGTCCGAGGAGGATTCCTTTTTGGATGATGACCAGTCTCTGGATGATTATTTCCGCACGTAAGCAGGAGAAAGGATAGAAGGATGGAAGCCATCAGAGGATTTTATGAAAATTATATACGCTGGTCAGCGGCTTCCATGACATTAAGCGATGTCCTGGAGATTGCTATATTCACCTATTTTATTTATCATATTATTTTATGGATTAAGCAGAGCAAGGCGTGGATTCTGTTAAAGGGTGCGGCAGCTATTTTTGCGATGTATATACTGGCAGTTATTTTACAGCTGAATAATATTGTAATGGTTTTTAATAGAATCGCACCGTATGTAGCGACAGCATTGCTTGTTATTTTTCAGCCGGAGATTCGCCGTGCATTAGAGCAGCTTGGAACAAATCATTTATTTGAACTTTTTTCGCTTTCTAGCACAAAAGATAAAGTTGCAGAAAATGCAGATGATACTATTGATGCGATTGTTCGTGCATCCTTTAGCATGGGGCGTGCAAAGACAGGAGCATTGATTGTCATTGAGCAGAAATTTGTGCTGAACGAATATATTGCAACTGGTATTTTATTAGATGCCATTGTAAGTGCACCGCTTCTGGTGCAGATCTTTGAGCACAACCTTCCGCTTCATGATGGAGCTGTTGTGATTCGCGGAAACAGAATCACGGCTGCTACATGTTATCTGCCTTTATCGGAAAATAAAACGATAAGTAAGGAACTTGGAACAAGACATCGCGCAGGTCTTGGCATCAGTGAAGTGACGGATGCTTTGACAGTTATTGTGTCAGAGGAGACAGGACAGGTATCACTGACAAAGGACGGACAGCTATATCGAAATGTTAACAGTGACAAGCTCAGAGAATTGCTTGGCGGAACAAAAAGCAGTGAAAAGACGCAGACTGTGTGGGATAGGCTGAGGAAAGGAAGGAAGAGACATGAAAAATAAAGGTCAAAATCAAAAACTTTTTCTCAAAAATTTTCCACTTAAGCTTTTGGGGTTTGTACTGGCAGTCCTTTTGTGGCTAGTGTTAAACAATACACAGGATCCAGTTATAACAAGCAGTGTAAGTGTTCCGATCACATATGAAGAAGGCGGTTTGGCTGAGAAAAATATGGTGGCAATTTCAAAACCAAATGCTATCACAATTCCAGTTAAGCTTCATAGAAGCCGTTTAAGATATCTTTCTGCCGATGATTTTACAGTAAAAGCGGATCTTACAGAAGTGATTGGTGATGTTAAGGAAGCACCGGAAGCCAGCAAGATCAGCATTGAAATTACAAAGGCATCATCTGCCACATATATTCAAAGCTGGGAATATCCACAGTCACAAGGGTATGTAAAGGTTGTGCTTGATACATTAAAATCGGCCACATACCTTGTGCAGTTTAATACTACAAAAGAGCTTCCAGAAGGATATCAGGTTGGAACACTTTCAAGCGATCCGTCTCGTGTAACTGTAAGCGGTCCGACAAGTGCATTTTCGAATCTGGCGGCGGTCAAGGCAAATGTAGATCTAAGCGCGATTACAGACGGAGGAAGCGTGACAGCACCGCTTGCACTATATGATGGAAATAATCGCACCTTATCAGGAAGCGGCCTAACAATCAGTCAGAGTACAGTAGAGGTTACGGTAAGCTTAAATCAGGCGAAAGAAATAAGTATAAGCATAGCAGGAAGCAGTGGAACACCAGCAGATGGATATGTGGTGAGCAAGGTAGACTACTCACCGAAGCTTTTGACAATATCTGGTTCTAAAAATGCACTAGCTAACATTTCAACAGTAAGTATTCCAAGCAGGGAGCTTGATATTACCGGGGCAAGCAGCAATAAGACTTTTGATATTGCGATTGAACAGTATCTTCCTGAGGGAATTACACTTTCTGAAGGGCAAAGTGGTACAATTTCTGTAACAATCGAGTTAGAACAGCTCCAGACGGAAAGCTTTCAGATTGATGCAAGTCAGTTTCAATTAGTAAATACAAAGCCAGAGTATGAATATGAACTGATTGACCCTGCATTGACATTGACGCTTCAGGCACTGCAGGCCGATCTTGATAGTTTTAATCCAGAGACGCTTCAGGGTACGATTGATGTCGGAGGTCTTGAAGCAGGAGAATATATAAATGTTCCTGTTACTCTTACGCTGGACAGTGCATATACAATGACGCAGGATCTGATGGTATCAGTTCGCATTATTGATAAAACAGCACAGACAGAAGAGACGCAAGCGACAGAGAGTACGACTGTGACGCAGAGCACAACTGTGACGCAGAGTACTTCAGTGCCGAATACGCAGGAAACATCAGAAGCTTCATCACAGACAGCAACTGAGACAACGCAGGAAAGTACTTCACAAGAAACTGCTGCACAATAAAACAAGCATGTAGAAACGGACAGACAAAAGTTTGTCTTGTTATAGAGGTAAGAAAGGAAGAGGATCAGTATGGTAAGCCAGAAGATAACAGTAAAAAATATGACAGGGTTTCATTTGAGACCGGCAGGGATCTTATGTAAGATCGCAATGAATTACAAATCAAAGGTTCAGTTTCAGTTTAACAGCGTTACCGCTAATGCAAAGAGCGTATTAAGCGTGCTTGGTGCAGGTGTAAAAAACGGTGATGAAATTGAAGTTGTCTGTGACGGAGTTGATGAAGAAGAAGCGTTAAAGGCCGTAATAGCGGGGATTGAAAATGGTCTTGGCGAATAATATAGAGGGCAGAGGCAGACAGTTGCTTCTGCCTTATGCCATATATGGAGCTTTTGCTTTTTTGGCTATGGTGTTAGAAAAAAATGATTTTTTTGTGGCAGCAGGCTGTGTACTTCTTGTGGCAGCATCTGTGATGGGTCTTTACTTTTATAAGAAAGATCAAAGCTTGGTGTCGTTTCGCTTTCTGCTTTCTGTTTTTTGGACGGCAGGAGAGGGACTTGGCGTTATGCAGCTAAGTAATCTGCAGTCTTCATGGACTAATCAGACGTGGCTTTCATTTGGTGGCTTTTATCTTTTATTTTTAGCAGGATATGAAGCAATCGAAATATATCTTTCAAAACGGGTGATTGTATTAGAAAGCAAATGCCATATGTCAAAAAAAGAAGTCACCAAAGAGCAGTTTCAAAATCGTTTATTTTGCTGTATACGTATTGTATCACTTGTGACATTTGCAACATTTGTTCTTGAAGCTGTCATTTTAGGATATGTGCCGCTTTTTTCAACAGAGACACACGCATATGATCATTTTCATATTTCAGGTGTACATTATTTTACAGTTAGCTGCATGTTTACGCATTCGCTGACGTTGATTTATATGTTAACGTACACGGAAAAGAAAAAAGACAGGCAGCCGCTTGAAAAAGGGAAATTGATTCAGCTGATTGTGTATAATGCGCTGTCAGCCTCGATTCCGATTTTGAGTGTTTCTAAGTTTCAGTTTGTTCTGACGCTGGCGCTCCCAATTTTAATTTTTCTTTTGATGCGCCCAAACGTAAATAAAAAGAAGCTGTTTGCCATGCTTGGCGCAGCGGCAGCAGTTGTAATTGCGGCAGCAGTTTTCATGACAATCAGAAGAAATTATGAGCCGGGCTATTTAAACAGCATTTTTCAGATGAAAAATGAGAATATGCCGCTTTTCTTGCAGTATGCGTATATGTATATTGCAAATAATTACTCGAATTTTAATTGTCTGACACAGGCTTTGCAGCAGGGCTTAGTAGAGCACACCTTTGGATTAAAGCAGCTGTTTCCGGTGTTTGCACTTACAGGACTGAAATTTGTTTTTCCTGCGTTAGTTGCCTTTGAGATGCCTGTTACTATTAAAGAGCTTAATACACTGACATTAATTTACGATGCGTATTATGATTTTGGTTTAATAGGTGTATTTTTATTTGGCTTGATTCTTGGTGCTGTCTGTGCAGCACTCACACAAAAAATCAGAAAAAGCAGTAATCCAATTTTGTATTTGTTTTACGCACAGCTTGCACTGTATTTAGCATTGTCGTTCTTCTCGACGTGGTTTACCGTGCCAACCACATGGTTTTGGTTTACACTGACGGGGGCACTCTATTTATATGTAAAAAAGTAGATTTACAAAAAAGTTAGATTGTGGTATCCTAAATAGGATTGCCGATAAAAGGCCGTATAACGGCGGAAATGTGGGTAGATATGCAAGAAAAGAAAACAGTAGATGTAATCATTCCGGTGAGCTATCCGGATGAAAAGCTTCAAAAGATTTTAGACCGGCTGGAAAAACAGACCCATCCGGTAGAACGCATTATTGTGATCAACACAGATGAATCGGGTTTTCCAAAGAATCTTCGCTGGCCAGCCAATATGGAAGTTTATCATATTGCGCCGGAAGAATTTGATCATGGTGCGACAAGAGATATGGCAGCAAGAAAATCAACTGCTGATTTGATGCTGTTTATGACACAGGATGCAGTCCCGGCTGATACTCATTTGGTAGAGTATTTAGCAAAAGCGTTTGACGATCCGCTTGTAGCAGCAGCATATGCCAGACAGCTTGCCAAAAAGACAGACTCAGCAATTGAACGCTTTACCAGAAATTTTAATTACCCGGCAGAAAGCAGGGTAAAGACACAGGCAGATATTCAGGCACTTGGAATTAAAACTTATTTTTGTTCAAATTCATGTGCAATGTACCGCAAAAGTACGTATGAGGAATTAGGTGGATTTTTGCCGGAGGCAATATTTAATGAAGATATGGTCTTTGCGTCCACAGCTATCAATGCGGGCTACTCTGTGGCTTATGTGGCGGAGGCGAGAGTGATTCACTCACACAATTATACGGGATTTCAGCAGTTTCAAAGAAATTTCGATAATGGTGTTTCACATGCAGATAATCAGGAGACATTTCACAATGTGGAGACACTTGGTGAGGGCAAACGCCTTGTGTTCGATACCGCACGCTATCTGATTCGTCATCATGAGTTTGGACAACTGTTTCGCCTTGTATATATTTCAGGCTGCAAGGTTGTGGGCTACAAGCTTGGAGAAAAATATTATAAGCTGCCAAAGAAGCTGATTAGTTTCTGCACAATGAATAAAAAATATTGGCAGGAATAAAAATCTCATAAACAAAAAATAGGAGGAAAAGATAAAATGGGAAAAATTAAAGTAACAGGCTGTGATATTGAGGGATTATATGTAATCGAGCCTACCGTATTTAAGGATGAGAGAGGTTATTTTGTAGAGACTTATAATTATAATGATTTTGCTGAGGCTGGATTAGATATGAAGTTTGTTCAGGATAATCAGTCTATGTCCGTAAAGGGTGTATTGCGTGGACTTCACTTCCAGAAGCAGTATCCACAGGGTAAGCTCGTTCGTGCAATTCGCGGTGGTGTGTTTGATGTAGCTGTCGATCTGCGTGCTAATTCAAAGACATACGGAAAGTGGTTTGGTGTTGAGCTGACTGCTGAAAATAAGAAGATGTTCTATATTCCAGAAGGCTTTGCGCATGGATTTGTAGTATTGACTGATGAGGCTGAGTTTGCTTATAAGTGTACTGATTTTTATCATCCAGGCGATGAGGGCGGTGTGCTTTGGAGTGATCCTGAGATCGGAATTGACTGGCCGATTCCAGAGGGTGTAGAGCCGATTCTTTCTGAGAAGGATAAGAAGTGGTTGGGATTAAAGGATACCTTCCATTTTGAATAAAAAAGGTGATAGCAGGATAAAGAAAGAATATGAATAATAAAAAATATGATTTAAAAAAGGTCAGTAAAGTAGCAGTTGCGACATTATTTCTTTTATTTTTGCTTGTGGATTTTTTAGCATGGCCTCAGATTGGATCAAGCACATCAGGAATTGTTACAGCTTTTGTGTTTGAGGTCGCAGTTTTGTTAGCGCTTGCATTATATGGTGTGCACATGGTTAACAGAGAAAAGAAGGGCTTAACTACAGCGGGAGGCTCCTTTATTCAGACACTTGCAAAGTATGAGTTTTTGATGGAGCAGCTGATCTCAAGAGATTTTAAAATTAAGTACAAGAGATCAGTGCTTGGTGTATTTTGGAGCTTTTTAAATCCGCTTTTGATGATGACCGTACAGTATGTTGTATTCAGTAAGCTGCTAGGCGTGCGTGATGCAGGTGTTCAGCACTATGCAATTTACCTGCTTTGCGGTATTGTAATCTTCAATGGATTTAATGATTGCTGTAATCAGGCAATGCGTGCAATTATCAGCAATGCATCTTTGATTACAAAGGTTTATGTGCCAAAATATATTTATCCGGTTACAAAGGTTCTGTCTGCAAGCATCAACATGGTGCTTTCAATGGTTCCGCTTCTTCTGGTTACGATTTTCTATGGTCTGTTTAATGGTTTGTATATTCGCTGGTCAATTCTTTTACTGCCGCTTGCACTTATTTTTGTGATTTCTTTTGCAGTTGGCATGGGATTTCTGCTTTCAAGCCTCATGGTATTTTTCCATGATGTTGAGTTTTTGTGGGGAGTTATTTCTACCATGTGGATGTATGCAACACCGATCATCTACAGTACAGGTATGCTAGAAAGAAGTGGTGCAGGATGGCTGGCTAAGGTGATGCAGTTTAATCCTCTGTATCATTATGTAACGTTTGTACGTACTATTATTATTGATGGATGTTCTCCTGCAATCAGCGAGTATTTTATCTGTGCGATTTGTTCACTTGTCATGATTATAATCGGCGGCACAGTATTTAAAAAGACGCAGGATCAGTTTGTACTGTATATCTAAGTTTATAAAGATCATTACAATTCGAAGGCTTTTGAAAGCTTTTGAAGGTTTTTGCAGGTTATGGAAAGGCATAGTTAATAAAAATGGCAGATGAAAATAACAGCATAATCCGCGTCGAAAATGTGTCTATGCGTTTTCGCATGGCAAACGACAGGGTTACGAGTATTAAGGAGATGGTGACAAAGATGCTTAAGCGCCAGGTGGAATATAAGGATTTTTGGGCGCTTAAGAATGTGTCATTTGATGTAAAAAGAGGCGAGGTAATCGGTTTAATAGGCCGAAACGGAGCTGGAAAAAGTACAATTTTAAAGATCATTTCCGGAATTTTAAAACCAACAGAGGGAAGCGTTTATCGCGGAGGTGGTATTGTGCCGATGCTTGAGCTTGGCTCCGGCTTTGACTACGATTTGACCGGAAAGGAAAATATTTATTTAAACGGTGCGGTTTTAGGATATTCAAAGGAATTTCTTGAATCACGCTATAACGACATATTGGAATTTTCAGAACTCGGTGAGTTTATCAATACACCGATTCGAAATTATTCATCAGGTATGCTGATGCGTCTGGCTTTTTCAATCGCAACGGTTGTCAACCCTGAAATTTTGATCGTTGATGAAATCCTTTCTGTTGGCGATGAAAATTTCCAGAAAAAGAGCCACGCACGTATGATGGAATTGATGGCGGGAGGAACTACAGTTTTATATGTATCACACAATCTGGATCAGATTCGTGAAATGTGCAACCGTGTTGTATGGCTTGAAAACCATACGGTGAAGATGTTTGGCGATGTTAAGGAAGTGTGTGACGCCTACAGACTGTAACAAAAACAGATGCAAAGCTTCGGGCAGAAAGGATTGGTATGAGAAGTTCGTTAGATTCAGTGGTATATCTGAATGGAAAAGTGACTTGTGCTGGATGGGCGGCACCAGAAATGGCAGGAGATGAGGTGTGTCTTACCATTCGCAAGGAGGATGGAAGCATCCTTGATGTTCAGGTAAGCCGCGTAAAACGTGCCGATGTAGGACAGGTCATTTATCAGGATGCGTCCTTTGACAAATATGGTCTTACATTTTCATTTGAGCCGGGTGAAATGACAAATTGCTACGCGGTATTTACAAGTAAGGAACATCCAAAGGATGTATTAGAGCAGCTTATTGACTGTCCAGGTCTTTTGGCTGCTTATCGCTATCAGCATGGCATTAAGGGTCGTATTCGCCGACTGCAGCGTGCCAAAAGCATTAAAGATTTCTGTCTCGAGGAAAAATATATGGATCTTGAACCAGAGGAAAAAAAATATGCAATCTGGTACGAGAAGCAGTATCCAGGGTTTGCTAAGCGCCTAAAAGAAAAGACTACGCATTTTGCACTTCATCCGAAGTTTTCAATTATTGTTCCGCTGTATCATACACCGCTAGATTTTTTAGATGATATGATTCAAAGTGTACAAAAGCAGACTTACGAAAATTGGGAGCTGTGCCTTGCAAATGGAAGCCCAGAGGATGAAGAACTTGATGCGCAGGTGCGTAAATATATGAGCAAAGAGCCACGAATCAAGTACCGTAAATTGGAAAAAAATTTGGGAATTGCAGGAAATACGAATGAGGCACTGGCGCTTGCGACAGGTAGCTATACAGCACTTCTTGATCATGATGATTTTCTGTCACCGAATGCTTTATTTGAATTTGTAAAAGCAATAAATGAAAATGGTGATGCTGATTGTATATACAGTGATGAGGATAAGGTAGATCAGGAAGGAAAGCTTCATTATTTTCCTCATTTTAAGTCAGATTATAATCCAGATCTTCTTCACACAAACAATTATATCTGTCACTTTTTTGCAGTGAAGACATCTATTATAAAAAAGGTCGGCGGTTTCCGCCCGAATTTTGATGGTGCGCAGGATTTTGATCTGGTGCTTCGCTGTATTGATGAGAGTAAGAGTGTTGTTCATGTTCCAAAGATTCTCTATAGCTGGCGCTGCCATAAGGGTTCCACTTCTGCTAATACAGACAGCAAATCATATGCATTTGAGGCTGGAAAGCGTGCACTGCAGGAATATTATGATCGTCATGGAATTGAGGCGAAGGTTGACAATACATTTTTACCAGGGTATTATAAGACAACGTATCTGTATACAGAGCGTCCTCTTGTGACAATTGTGATTCCTAATAAAGACCATATAGAGGATCTTGATCGCTGTGTGAGATCACTTCTTGCCACAAAAGAATATACAAATTTTGAGATTCTTATTATCGAAAATAATAGTGAGGATCAGGCAACTTTCGACTATTATGAAAAGTTAAAGAAACAGGATGAGCGCATACGTGTAGAGACCTGGAAGATGGATGATGCACGTCATTCTGAGAAGCATGGCTTTAATTATGCAGCAATTCAAAATTTTGCAGCTAAAAAAGCTAATGGAGAATATCTTCTTTTATTAAATAACGATACACAGGTAATTGATCCGGATTTTCTTGTAAGCATGGTTGGCTATGCAAGAAGATCAGATGTAGGTGCTGTAGGTGCAAAGCTGTTATATGAGGATGATACAGTCCAGCATGCTGGTGTTATAGTTGGTGTTGAGGGAGTGGCATTCCATCAGTTTTTGGAATACCCAGAGCATGATCCAGGCTATATGGGACGAGCTTCATTTTCACAGGATCTTTCTGCAGTAACCGGAGCATGTCTTCTTATTCGTAAGAAGGTGTATGAAGAAGTTGGTGGTATGGACGAGCATCTTGCAGTATCCTACAATGATGTTGATCTGTGTCTGAAGCTTCGCGAGGCAGGATATCTTGTTGTGTATGATGCATTTGCACATCTGTATCATTATGAGTCACGTTCAAGAGGCTATGAGGATTCACCGCAGAAGCAGGCAAGACTGGCAAGAGAAGCAGAATATATGAAAAATAAGTGGAAGCATGTAATGGGCACTGATCCTTATTACAATAGAAATCTTTCACTGAAAAACGGTTATTACAAGCTGCCATAAGGCAGGATGGTATCAAACGCGAAAGGAAAAGCAATGGAATATTGTTTTGATTCGATATTTGTAAAAAACGGAAAAATATTTGCAACTGGTTGGGCTGTGTCATCTGTTGCGGAGAATGAAATTGAAATTACAGTTACCGATGAGAAAAAGACACCAGTTGATGCAATCGTTACATGGGCAGCAAGACCAGATGTAGGTCTTGCTAAATATGGCGATCCAAAGGCAGGCCATGTTGGAATCTTTCTTGAGATTCCATTTCATGGTCAGCATCTGGTAACAGTTTATTTTAAGGAAAAGAATGCACAGGGAAATGTTATTTCTGAGCAGAGCCTTCCATTAAACCCAGCATTGATTGCAGCAAGAAAGTTTTTAAAGGAAAGCAAGGCACAGTACGTAAGTACAAAGAAAAGTCTGATTTGGCTGAAAAAGAAGCTGACAGGAAATGAGTATGCGGATTACGATACATGGCTTCGTATTATGCGTGTAAGCAGACAGGAGCTTTTTGAGCAGAGGAAAACAAAGTTTTCGTATGCACCGAAGTTCTCTGTTGTTGTTCCGCTTTATCATACTCCGGCAAAATTTTTAAAGGATTTGGTGCGTTCTATGATGTACCAAAGCTATGCAAACTGGGAGCTGTGTCTTGTAAATGCATCTCCAGAGGATGTACATCTGACATCACTATTAGAAAACTGGGCAATGAGAGATAAGCGTATCAGGGTGATTCGTCTTGAAAAAAATCTTGGAATTGCACAAAACACAAATGCTGGTATTGCCGCATCAACAGGTGAGTTTATTGCTTTTTTGGATCATGATGACTTTTTGGAGCCAGATGCACTATTTTGCTATGCGGATGCACTAAATAAAGACAAGACGATTGATGTATTCTACAGTGATGAGGATAAGACAGATGAGTATGCAGCTCATTATTTTTATCCGCATTTCAAGTCTGATTTTAATATCGATTTGCTCCATGCAAATAATTATATGTGCCATTTTCTTGCAGTGAGAAAATCACTTGTAGACACTGTAGGAGGACTGAACGAGAAATTTGACGGTGCACAGGATTATGATTTTGTGCTTCGTCTGACGGAGAACACTAAAAAAATCTATCACTGTCCGCGCATTTTGTATCATTGGCGCTGCTCAAATCAGTCGACCGCAGCAAATCAGGGAAACAAGATGTATGCGATTCATGCAGGAAAGGCAGCATTAAATGCGCATTATAAGCGTATTGGATGGAACGCACGTGCACAGGAAGGTGCCGTTGATGGCTGGTATCAGACAAAGTTTACATTAAAAGAAGAACCGCTTGTATCTATCCTGATTCCTAATAAGGACCACACAGACGATTTAGATGTATGCCTAAATTCATTTTTTGAGCGTGCTGACTATCAAAATTATGAGTTTATTATCATTGAAAATAATAGTGTATTGCCGGAAACTTTTGCTTACTATGAAAAGATTGAAAAGGAGCATGACAACGTAAAGGTTGTGTATTGGGAAGCTGGCTTTAATTACTCTGCAATCAACAACTTTGGCTTTAAGTTTGCAAAGGGTGATTATATCATGCTGCTGAATAATGATGTTGAGCTTATAACACCTGATATTTTCCAGAGTATGTTAGGCTTTTGCATGCGTCCTGAGGTTGGTATTGTTGGTGCAAAACTGTTATACAATGATCATACCGTTCAGCATGCCGGTGTTTTGGTAGGCGCTGGCGGACTGGCAGATCATGTCTTTAAGGGGATTCATGAGGATGATCCAGGTTACATGGGAAGAGCTATTTCTTCACAGGATGTGTCAGCAGTTACAGCAGCATGTCTTCTTGTAAAAAGATCAGTATATGAGGAAGTAGGCGGACTTGAAGATGAGTTCCAGGTTGCGTTTAATGATGTTGATTTTTGTCTGAAGGTAAGAAAAGCTGGTTATCTTATTGTATATGATGCCGATGTAAAACTTTTCCACTATGAGTCAAAATCAAGAGGTATGGAAGATACGACAGAGCGTTTCATTCGTTTTGGAAACGAGATGATGCTTTTAAATTCAAAGTGGGATATTTTGTCAACTTTTGTTGATCCATATTACAACCCGAATTTTTCTTATCTGGAGTATTACAAAATTAACCATACTATAAAAGAAGCGCGTAAGCAGCAGCTGATTGCGCGAGGAGAATATTCAGCACCAAAAAAATAATTGTGGAAAGGCATGGGTAGCAGAATGGAAAAGAAAGTAACGATTGTCATTCCGAACTATAATGGAAAGCGTTTTTTAGATGATTGCCTTTCTTCATTGGAGCGTCAGACAAGCAAGGATTTTGAGACGCTTGTGATTGACAATGCATCGCAGGATGACAGTGTTTCTTATATAAGAGAACATTATCCGTGGGTAAAGATTGCAGTAATGAGACACAATCTTGGCTTTTCCGGAGGTGTCAATGTGGGAATTGGCATGTGCACGACACCATATGTACTGTTGTTAAATAACGATACACGTTCCTTCCCGAAGATGGTAGAGGAACTGATAAAGACAATGGAATCAGCTGATGATATTTTTTCTGTAAGCTGCAAGATGATTCAGTTTCATGACCATGAAAAGATGGATGATGCTGGTGATCTTTACACTTGTCTTGGCTGGGCATTTCAGCGAGGTGTGGGTCAGCCAGTTGGTGACTATCGTGAGCCGGCTGAAGTTTTTTCAGCTTGTGCAGGTGCTGCTATGTACAGAAGAGAACTGTTTGCAAAGGTAGGATTATTTGATGAACTGCATTTTGCGTATTTAGAGGATCTGGATCTTGGCTATAGGGCGAAGATTCAGGGATATCGAAATGTATATTGTCCGACAGCAAAGGTATACCATGTGGGCAGTGGAACAAGCGGTTCTAAATATAATAGTTTCAAGGTAAAGCTTTCTGCACGAAATTCAGTGTATGTCAACTATAAGAATATGCCGCTGCCACAGCTTATTTTAAATGCACCGGCATTGGCAGCAGGATATTTTGTAAAATGGTGTTTCTTTATGAAGATCGGCTTTGGAAAGGATTATGTCGATGGATTAAAGGAAGGAATCTCAACTAGAAAAAAATGTAAAAAGGTATTTTTTAGAGGAAGAGATATACGAAACTATTGGCAGATACAAAAGGAACTGTGGGAAAATACAATTACGTATATTATAGAGCTGGCAAAGCGAAAGCTATAAGCAGAATAGTTACGTTTTTCTTACAATTTCAAAATACAGGAAATTTGGGGTTGTACTTTTGGCAATTTTCAAGTATGATAGGTACGGCTTTTGGCAGTTTTTCTTTATCAAAGGCTTACATGCTGCTTAAAAAGCAGTTCCTGAAAGGGTTTTTATGAATACAGGAAAACAACAAACCTATACGGCAGTAAGTGTTGTGATTGATGCAATTGTGCTGACCGTATCTTACGTGATCAGTTATCTGATCCAGTTTGCACTTCAAAATAATCTGGCGCCATTTGACAGTCGTAATTACTGGCCGCCGCTTGTGATTATTGTTATAAGTTATCTGATGCTGTATGCGTTCTTCCATATATATGGTTCGTTTCGCATGACAGGAAGAAGAAAAGAGGCAGTTTTAATCGGCAAAGTAAATATTATTGGTGCATTGATTTTATTTGCCGTATTCTTTGTAATCTCAAACACAGATGGCTACAACTGGATTGTTGGCTTTTCGCGAATGATGATTTTATGGATGACCATTTTAAATACAATATTTATGGTTGTCTGGAGAAATATATTCCGATTCATCCTGATGAAGCTTGGAAACAGCCGCTTCAACCGAAAACCAGTATTGATTGTCGGTTACAGTCAGGCAGCAGAGGCTTATATTGAACGTGTTCTGACGCATAAGCAGTGGGGATATGATATTCTAGGTATCTTAGATGATCATTTACACACAAATGAGTCAGTGAGGGGCATTTCAGTTCTTGGTCCAATAGAGTCTTTGGAGGAATATCTTTCAAAAAATATTGCAGAGAGCATCATCATTACATTGAAGCTAAAGGAATACGACCGTCTCGAGGAGATCGTTCATGTTTGTGAGAAATCAGGTGTTCACACCGAGTTTGTTCCAGATTATAACGATATCATCTCCACGAAGCCATATACGGTTGATTTTCTTGGCCTTCCGCTTATCCATATACGCCATGTACCGCTTATGGAGGCAGGAAATGCATTTATAAAGCGTGCGATGGATATTGTAGGAGCGCTGCTTTGTATAGTCTTGTTTTCACCAATTATGCTGGCAGCTGCTATTGCAGTAAAGTTAAGCTCACCGGGACCGCTCATTTTTAAGCAGGAGCGTGTCGGGCTTCACAATCGTACATTCAAAATGTATAAGTTTCGTTCAATGACTGTTCAGAAGGCTTCCGAGGAGGTAAGCAAATGGACGACAAAGAACGATGTGAGAGTGACTCCGGTTGGCCGCTTTATAAGGAAAACAAGTATTGATGAGCTTCCACAGCTCTTTAATGTTTTAAAGGGCGATATGAGCCTGATTGGTCCGCGTCCGGAACGACCGTTTTTTGTCGATAAGTTTAAGGAAGAGATTCCACGTTACATGATTAAGCATCAGGTTCGTCCAGGTATGACTGGATGGGCACAGGTGAATGGTCTTCGAGGAGATACATCCATTCGTAAGCGTATTGAACTTGATCTTTTCTACATTGAAAACTGGAGTGTCAGCTTTGATATCCGGATTTTATTCTTGACTGTATTTAAAGGCTTTGTCAATAAGAATGCATATTAAAAAAATAGTACCTGTATAGATGGCAGGCTACAGAAAGGCATAATAAGAAAATGGCTGAAAAACGTTCCTCAATGAAAAACAAAAGAGAGCAGCAGAGAAAAAAGGCTGCTAAGGCAAGAAGAGTCAGACGAACTCTTTTAGTAATTACAGAGTTCCTTCTTGTCTGTGCACTTTCTATTTGCTGTTATGCAGTTAGTATTCTCAACACGATGCAGCGTTCAACAATTAATCAGAAAGAAATTTACGTAGCAACGTTTGCAAATAATGGAGATAATGATCAGCAGGAGGAGGCGCAGACAGCCACGACGGAGCCGCAAAGCAAGGAACAGGAAAAAGAGTCTGAAAAATCTGGTGAGCAGGAAAGTGTGCCAGAGTCTTCATCTGCAAAGCCTGGAAGTGTGATTAATGTAAGTGAGGTTACACAGGCTACGACAGTCGATGATATTTTAAGTCATCAGGAAACAGTAAATGGTTACTGGAATATTTTATTAGTTGGTGTTGATGCAAGAGATCAGGCTAATCTTGGCGGTGGAAATGGTGTTCAGTCTGACGTTATGATGATCTGCAGCATCAATGTAAAAACAAAGGAAGTTAAGCTGGTGTCTATTTATCGTGATACACTTCTTAAGATGTATTCAAGAGATGAATTTGACCTTGCAAATTCTGAGTTTGCAAAGGGAAGCGACACTGATATGATCAGTATGATCAATATGAATCTTGATCTTCAGATTCAGGATGTTGTTGTAGTTAACTGGGCAGCACTTATTCGTGTTATTGATGCGATCGGCGGCATTTATCTTGATATCACTCCGGAAGAAGTTGAAAAGGGATATATTACAGGTTACATCACGGAGATCGAGGAGGCAACAGGTATCTGGCAGCCTCAGCTGGCACAGGCAGGTTATCAGCTTTGTAATGGTGTATATGCAGTTGCATATTGTCGTAACCGTTATACGACAGGTATGGATATGGGAAGAACAAGCCGTCAGCGTGAAGTAATCGATAAGATGCTTCAGCAGGCAAAGGTAGCATCACCGTCAGCGCTTCTTACAGCAGTGCGCTATGCGTGTCCAAATATCAATACAACGCTGTCAAATGATGAATTATTTGCTCTGGCAGCAGATGTAAATAGCTATAGTATTATTGATACAGAGGGATTTCCATATACGTATGATCTGACACTTGGAACGCTTGGTGTCTTTGGCGTAAAGGATTCATTAGTCTGCACTGATCTGGCAGGAGATGTAAAGAAGCTTCACACATATTTGTTTGGCGATGATGGATATGAACCATCTCAGACAGTAAAAGACATTAGCTATACCATTCAGAAAGCATTTGGAGTCGGACAGTAAATACAGAAACGATATAAAGTTAAAAAGCCTTGTATATCACAAATATGTGGTATGCAGGGCTTTTTTTCACGAATGCTTAAAGAAAAGTACACAATTTAAACACAGATCATTGATAGTATATAGACATAACAAAGAAACAAAGCCAAGCTAAATGCAAGGCTTATTATATAGGAGGTTCTACTATGATGTATCCAGAAACCAATTTTAATTATGACAGCAATAATGAAAATAAAGGAAATAGAAAGCAGAGAAGACAAAATAAGTCAAGAAGAACTCTGCACAAGGCAGCAGCAGTTCTTGCAGGTGTTGCAGTTATTGGCGGAAGCTTCTGGGGCGGATCACTTTTGACTCAGAACACGGAAAATACCGTTCAGGCAGCATCCACAATGAATCTTTCAAAGGATGAGACAACACCTGATATTGTGGCATCTTCCCTTACTGATTATTCAGATCTGGCTGCACAGTGCCTGCCGCAGGTTGTTTCTGTAACAAATGTAATTGAAGTTACCAGTACATCAAACGGTGGTTCGGATCTCTTTAATTTCTTCTATGGAAATGGTCAGAATCAGAATCAGACATCAACACAGGAGTCTGAGGCATATGGTTCAGGTGTAATTATCGGAAAGACAGAGGATGAGCTTCTGATTGTCACAAATAACCATGTTGCTGTATATGACAAATCAGGCAACACAATGTATTACAGCTATACAGCTTCCACCAAGGAAAGAAAAGTCACATTTGTTGATGGAACTGAGGTTGAGGCAAACTTAAAGGGTGCTGATTCTGATGCAGATATCGCAGTTTTGGCAGTAAAGCTGTCGGACATTCCAGAGGATACCTTAAATGCAATTTCTGTTGCTACTATTGACAATTCTGATGGTGTTAAGGTTGGTCAGGGTGTAATGGCAATCGGAAATGCCCTTGGTCTTGGTCAGACTACCACATTTGGTCATGTAAGTGCACTTAACAAGGACGTAACTACATCTGATGATAATGTAACAAGAAGTATGATGCAGATTGATGCGGCTATCAATGCTGGTAACAGCGGCGGCGGACTGTTTGATGCAAATGGTCATTTGATTGGAATTAACTCTGCAAAGAGCTCAGGTGAAGGCGTAGAGGGCATGGGATATGCAATTCCGATTTCTTCCGTAGAGGATCTGATCAACAATATGATGAATCAGAAGACAAAGGTTCAGATAGATGAGGATCAGAGAGGTTATCTTGGCATTCAGGGCGTTGACGTACCGACTGAGTATGTACAGAGATTTGGTATGCCAGAAGGCGCAATGGTAACGAAGATCACAGAGGGAAGCCCGGCATCTGATGCGGGACTGCAGCTGAATGATATCATTACCGCAGTTGATGGACAGAAGGTATCTAGTTTTGAAACACTTAGATCTGCACTTTCTTACTACGCAGCAGGTGAGAGTGTTACAATCACAGTCCAAAGACCAAACGGCAACCAGTATACAGAGACTCAGATTACTGTAACACTGGCAGATCGTTCAACTATTACTGATACGACTGAGGCAGATACAGAGGAGGGTTCTTCCGAAGCAGAGACTCAAGAACCTCAGGTTCAGATGCAGAAGGCACAGTAAATTTGATTTTACATTGGCACATCAGCTTAGAAGGCTGGTGTGCCTTTTTGTATGTGTCCCGATATCTAGGCAAATGGTTCGAGTGCAATGCATTAGAAACTTGAATGTGACATAAAAATAGGTAAGACATAAAGAAAGAGTCTGGTATGTCCAAACAGTCAAAAATATACAAAACACAAGTAAATAAAATGCGGAGTATAGTAATGCTCTTGTCCGTAGCAGTACTTATTTCCTGTTGCTTTTATGTATTGGCAGCAGGAGAGTCTGAGCAAATCGTCTGGCAGAGGGACGAAAAAAAGGTTGCTATTACATTTGACGATGGTCCGGATGCTAAGACAACAGAGTTACTGCTTGATGGGCTTAAGGCAAGAAAAGTGCGTGCCACCTTTTTTGTGATTGGTGAGAAGGCAGAGCAAAATCCAGAGTTGATTTGCCGTATGAGTGATGAAGGTCACTTAATTGGAAATCATACATATAGTCATGTTCAGCTGAATATGTTAAGCAGCAGTCAGGCATGTTCACAGGTAAAGGCAGCAAATGATGTAATTAAGGAGATTACAGGGCAGGAAGTTATTTACTTAAGACCACCGTATGGAGAATGGGATCATAAAAAAGATTGTCCGCAAAATATGATTGCAGTTTACTGGGATGTTGATCCGCTTGACTGGAAGCGCACAGATACGAAACAGATCGCAGCAGATATTTTGCGTCAGGTTAAGCCGGGGGATATTATTTTATTGCATGATATTTATAAGACAAGTGTGCAGGCTGCCTTTATTGTGATTGATGAATTGCAGCGTCAGGGATATGAATTTGTTACTGTTGAGGAATTGCTGTTTGCATAGTTGTTTTTTGCTGCTAAACGTGCTAAGATTGGATACAGTTCACAAAGAAACTTGCAAAGTGATTTGCCAGTCTCCACCGTGAATAGTAAGAGATGGACAGGACAATGAGTATGGATTTATTTGATTATATGAGAGAAACTCAGCAAAAGGAATCACCGCTTGCGTCGCGTATGCGTCCAAAAACACTTGATGAAGTTGTTGGTCAAAAGCATATCATCGGGAAGAATACGATGCTGTACCGCGCAATTAAGGCAGATAAGCTTAGCTCCGTTATTTTTTATGGTCCGCCAGGAACAGGAAAGACAACGCTTGCGATGGTGATCGCCAATACGACAAGCTCTGAGTTTACACAGCTTAATGCAACTGTAGCCGGAAAAAAAGATATGGAGGACGTAGTAAAGCGTGCAAAAGACCTTCAGGGAATGTACGGACGCAGGACTATTCTTTTTATTGATGAGATTCATCGTTTTAATAAAGGACAGCAGGATTATCTGCTGCCATTTGTAGAGGATGGAACAATCATTTTGATTGGCGCAACGACAGAAAACCCATATTTTGAGGTAAATCCAGCTCTGATTTCCAGATCCATTATTTTTGAGCTGCACAATTTGGAAAAGGAAGACATCAAAGAGCTGATTAAGCGTGCCGTGAGCGATCCTGTGCGTGGTATGGGAAGCTATCATGCTATGCTTGATGATGATGCCGCTGAATTTTTAAGTGATGCTGCAAACGGTGATGCACGCGCCGCATTAAATGGCATTGAGCTTGCTGTGCTGACGACGGACCGCTCTGACGATGGAATGATTCATATCACGCTTGATACGGCGCAGGAATGTATTCAAAAGCGTGCTGTGCGTTACGATAAGAGCGGCGATAATCATTATGATACGATCAGTGCATTTATTAAAAGTATGCGTGGCTCTGATCCTGATGCTGCAGTTTATTATCTGGCGCGTATGCTGTATGCAGGTGAAGATATCCGCTTTATAGCACGTCGTATCATGATTTGTGCATCGGAGGATGTGGGAAATGCTGATCCTCAGGCACTTGTCGTAGCAGTTGCGGCTTCTCAGGCCATTGAGCGTATTGGTATGCCAGAAGCGCAGATTATATTGTCACATGCTGCTACTTATGTGGCATGTGCACCAAAGAGCAATGCTGCGTATATGGCAATTTCAGAGGCGATGAATTATGTACAGAATCATAAGACACCGCCAGTGCCGTCACATTTGCAGGATACACACTATAAGAGTGCAGGAAAGCTTGGTCATGGAGACGGATATAAGTATGCGCACGATTATAAAAACCATTATGTGAAACAGCAGTATCTGCCTGATACCATGGAAAATGAGCATTTTTATCGCCCATCTGAGAATGGATATGAAAGAACGATTGTGCAGCATCTAACACGGCTTCATGCAGAGGCTGAAGACAAAAATAATAAGTAAGAATCGGCTAAATTGACCGATTGTAATAATGAGAACGGACAGACGCAAAGGAAAAAGGAGAAAAAATGGACAGCAAACGAATTACCGCGTTGCGGGCAATCATGAAGAGAGAGGGAATTGATTATTACTACATTCCAACAGCAGATTTTCATGAGTCTGAATATGTGGTAGAGTACTTCAAGGCAAGAAAGTTTATAACTGGCTTTACCGGCTCTGCAGGTGTAGCAGTTATTGGACAGGAAGAAGCATGGCTTTGGACAGACGGACGCTACTTTATTCAGGCGGCAGCCCAGATTGAAGGATCAGGCTTTGGCCTTATGAAGATGGGACAGGAAGGTGTTCCGACTGTTATGCAGTATTTAGGTGAAAAGCTGCAGGAAGGACAGTGCATCGGTTTTGACGCAAGAGTAGTCAACACAAATGATGCAAAGGAGTTTGCAAAGATCGCAGCAAAGAAGCATGGAAGTCTTAAGATTGACAAGGATCTTTTAGATGAGGTGTGGACAGATCGCCCGGCACTTGTTCATCAGCCAGCCGATGTTTTAAAGGACGAATTTAATGGTGAAGCAACTGCTTCTAAGCTTGCACGTGTCCGTGAGCAGATGGAAAAGGAAGAGGCACAGTATCACATCATCAGTACACTTGATGATATCGCATGGATCTTAAATGTCAGAGGAAATGACATTCCACACGTTCCTGTTGTGCTTTCTTTCCTTGTAATCGGAAAAGAAGATGCAATGTGGTTTGTTGAGGAGAATGCATTAAGTGATGCAGTTAAAGAGATGGCAGCAGAGTGCGGCATTACCATTCGCCCATATGAGGACGTCTATGCATATGCAGCGACTATTCCTGAGCACAGCACCGTTCTTCTTGATAAGAGAAAGGTAAATTATCGCATCACAAATGCACTGTCTGAGACTGTTCATATTGTAAGCAAGGCAAATCCATCTCAGCTGATGAAAGCTATCAAGAACGAGATTGAGCTTGAAAATACAAGAAAGGCTCATCTTCTTGACGGTATTGCCGTAACTAAGTTTATGTATTGGTTAAAGAAGAATGTCGGAAAGATTCCGATGGATGAGGTTAGTGTATCAGACTATCTGCAAAGTCTTCGTGAGCAGATGGAAGGATATCGTGATATTAGCTTTGATACAATTGCAGGTTATAATGCAAATGCAGCAATGATGCATTATAAGGCAGAGCCGGATACGGCAGCAAAGCTAGAGCCACAGGGTATGCTTTTAGTTGATTCAGGCGGTCATTACGACACTGGAACAACAGATATTACAAGAACATTCGTGTTAGGACCAATTTCTGATATCCAGAAAAAGCACTTCACCATGGTAGTTAAGAGTAATCTGAATCTTGCAAATGTTAAATTCCTCTACGGCTGCAACGGCATCAGTCTTGACGTAATCTGCCGTGAGCCAATCTGGAAGGAGAATCTTGACTATCAGTGCGGAACAGGTCATGGCGTAGGCTATCTGTTAAACGTTCATGAGGGACCAAATAGCTTCCGCTGGCAGTATCGTCCAGGCTTTGACAATCCATTTGAGGCAGGCATGATAACAACCGACGAGCCGGGTATCTATTTACAGGATCAGTACGGAATCCGCACTGAGAATGAGCTTATCTGCTTTAAGGGCGAGAAGAACCAGTACGGTCAGTTTATGGGCTTTGAGAACATTACATACGTTCCGATTGACCTTGACGGTATTGACAAGCAGTATTTAAGTGCAGAGGATGTAAAGCAGCTCAACGACTATCACAAGATGGTTTATGAGAAGATTTCTCCATACATGACACCAGAGGAAAATGAGTGGCTGAAGGAGTATACGAGAGCGATATAATGTGTATTTGCATTTAGAAAAATAAATTTTTCGAATATAAAAAGACTGGATTTTGCTTTGAAGCAAGATCCAGTCTTTTTTGCAGAATCTATTTAAATTCCGTATTCATTAAATAGTTTAGCTCGAAATGTTGGATCTGCAATCGCTTTTGGAATTTCAGATCCTCTATTTTCTTGTAATAATTTCTCATAAAGCGCATTAACACGCTGTTCACCGTCTTTTCTAGCTGAATTTATGGAATCATTCCAGTCACGGATTGCTTTTTCACGATTTCGATACATAGCCATTAATGTTTCATCGCTGCTGGCTTTTTTCAGACGCTCATATGCTTCCTCAAATGTTTTGCTTTCTTCAACCAATTTTTCATACACCTCCTTTTGATCAGAGTTGATAAATAGTGCCCACTGATCTCGCGCAGTTAAGCCAGAAAGATTAAGAGTTTCAACTTCTTTTGTTTTAGATAATTCATTGACTGCTTTGCGTAACTCAAAAAATGCAATCTTAAAATTTTGTCTGTAAGTTTCGTTTGTTTCTTCATCCTTAAGAATAAAGCTTCTGTAGTAACGGGAATCTTCGTATAAGTCGAAACACAACAGATTTAATCCGTAGACTGGTGCAGTTTTTGAATAATCATCTCCGGTATGCAATTGTTCTGTACAAAGTTGACAAGTATAATACAGTGCGCGTTGCTCCATGTTGTGACGATTCAGTACTTGGATTTCGATGTCAATAAGGCTTCGATTCGCTAACAGAACTCTTATATCCAGTATGCACATTTTATCATCAATATATTTCGGATCAATGATTGGATTTAAAAGAGTGATCTGCTCAGCAGATTGAATATCTAATCCAAGAACGTCGTTTAAAAATACCCGAAGAATTGGCTTACTCTCTTCCTGACCGAATACCTGCTTAAATACGATATCAGAAGTCAGGGGCAGCAATTGTACAGTTTCTGAGTTATCGTTCATCAATAAGTCCTCCATTTTATGTAATACCCGAATTTCGGTACTTATCTGATGTATTTTGCGTTATCCAGTGTTTTTCTTTTGTACCTTAAAGTGTTCCTTTCTGTCATGAGAATATCACGGGTTTGCTATTTTTGCAAGTGTTTGTCGATAAAAACTATATTTTTCGCTGGTTTAATGGTCGCGATTTTTTTTACCATTGAATTTTTTACGGAAAGATATGATATAATTGATTTGATCAATTAAACGAAAGTGAGGATATGGTAATGGATATAGTAGCGATCATGAAAGAAAGACACAGCGTAAGACAGTATAAGAATCAGGTGATTGACCACTCAAAGAGAGAAGAAATTAACGCATTTGTAAATGCTATCAATGCAGAAAGCAAGCTGGCGATACAAGTTTTTTATGATGAACCAAAATGTTTTGATTCTTTTATGGCTCATTATGGAAAATTTGAAAATGTAAAGAACTATATTGCTATCGTTGGTAACAAGGAGGATCAGGAGAAAAAGGATATCATGATGGTTCGAGAATTTCAGCGTTTTTGAAATAGAAAAATAGAGCGTGTTTTGCAATGGAAGAATAGCCCCTGGGGACAGTAAGTGAGCTAGCGGATCCAACAAAAGGGCCGTTGGTTCCTGACCCCAGTGGCTTTCTGACCTCAATGGTTATAATTTCATGACTTTATCTCCCTCAAACATGCTATATCCCGTAGGATTCTTTCTGAATTCCGATGGTGAAATTCCAAGACATTTTGTAAATTGCCGATTGAAGTATGAGCCATACTTAAAACCGCATTGATTAGCGATATCATCAATCTTAAGATTCGTGTTCGATAGTAATTCCTGTGATATCTTAAGACGATAATGAAGCAGGTATTCAATGCAGGTACAGTTGAGCTGTTGTTTGAAACGCTGGTTAAGTGTGGTTCGATTTAAGTGAACAAGCTCGCATAGAAAGCTCAATGTAATATTATTTTGGTAATTGGCATGAATGTAATCGGTGCAGGTTGTGACTGGATTGGTATTCTCGGACAGCTCATAGAATTTTAACTTGCACTGGTCTACATATATGTCAAATATGCAGTTAAGTGTTTGGCGAAGCATTCTTCTGATACGGCAAGTCCAGTAGTCATCGCTCTGGGCATATGTTTCAGCTCCAATCATAAGCATAAGCTCATTAAGGTGAACATATTGCTGGGGCGTTAAGTTAAAAATACCCTGAAAATTTCTATAATGTTTTGTGAACATATAAAGCATATTTCTATCGTAAACATATTGTTTATCAATTAAAACTGAATCATCAAGATTTTCAAATTTTAAACATGCTTTTATGTACCAAGGATCAAAATGAAATGCCTTGGCACTTAAATGTGTGCGTTCCAGACACTGGAAATTATCATATTGTGATATACACAGTATGGTAGGAGCTGTGACAGTCTGGATATATTCATTAATTTTTATCGTTGCGCTGCCACAGGAAACCATAATGATAGTGCATCTGTTATCTACCGGCAGTGATTCTAATGTATTGTAAAAATCAAATTCAATTGGAATTTCTCTCTCTTTATGTCTATCAGTATGAGGCATACAAATCTCCTTATAAAAATGAAATATTAAATACACTATATGCAATTTTGAATTGCAAAAAGTATAAATATCTACTGCGTATATGCGATTGAAAGCCTATAGTACATAAGATATACTTGCATATAGTATAAAACATAAGGAGAATGATGTCTATATGAAAAGATTATTAGTGTACAGTAAGGATTATTGTGGGCAAATCACAATAGCTGCCATTTCCAGCGTGACAGCATCAATAGCTACAGTTTTTATTATTGATATTTTAAGGCAGATAATAGAATGTATTTCAATAGGGAATCTGATGCAGGAAGTCCAGAATATTATTTTGAAAATGTTAATTGTGATAGGTGTTGGCATTGCATCGAATTATATGGTTGTTTCAATGACAGGATTTGTTGGAGTTGGGTTATTAAAGAAGCTTAGAAATGATGCAGTGGATTCATTGATGAAAGCTTCCCCAGAGTATATCAATCAATGCAATTATGGTGATTTGATGGAGAGAGTGACAGAAGATATTGAGGGACTTGCTGGTTTTATGTCGGGGTATTTTAAAGATTGCATGTATGTACCTATTCTTACAGTTGTATATTCCGTATATCTCTTTATTATGAATGCTCCGTTGGCAGTAATATGTTTATTTCCATTGGCGGTTATGGTGCCTTTAAATGTGAAATTATTAAAGCCCATAAAACTTCGTCAATTTCAGTATGCAAAAGAACTGGGGCTTACCAATAATAATGTAGAAGAAGCATTTGCGGGCGCGGAAGTAATAAAGTCGTATAATCTTCAAAAGAAAATGATGGATAGATATGAAGTAGCCCTTTATAAAACATTTAAAACGTCAAAAGAAAATGATCTTGCTCAGTATAATCTTGAACCAATTTCAAGAGCAATACAAGAGGTACCGATGGCAATTGCTATATGTGTTGGTGGTGTGCTGGTGTTTAATAATGCTATTACAATGGGTGTACTGATTGCGTATATAAGTACAATTAAAAAATTGATAGAGCCATTATCAAGATGTTATCAGTTAGTTGTCCGTTCGCAGACGGCATTGGTTTCTGTATCAAGAGTGTTTGAGGTTATTGATATCCGGCCGGAAAAAAATGTATTAACAGGCGCCAGTAATTATAATGATATGGCAGATTCTCCTATAATTAGTTTTAAAGATGTTACTTTTGGATATGGACAGGAAAATGTTTTGGTAAATGTAAGTTTTAATGTGAGAAAGGGGGAAAGAATAGCTTTTGTAGGAGAAAGCGGAAGTGGAAAAAGCACGATTATAAAACTCATTTCAAGACAAATATCAATGGAAAAGGAAAAAATATTCTATCAGGGAATAGATTATTATAATTTCACACCTAATGAAATCCGTAATGAATTGGCGCTTATTTCACAGGAGACAACATTGTTTCCAGTGTCAATTGCGGACAATATCAGGATAGGGAATTCTGATGTCAGAACTGAAGATATAATATTGGCACTAAAAATGTCCGGTTGTGAGAAATTTATTAAAGAATTGCCAGAAGGAATCGATACAATTCTTGCGGAAAAAGGAAATAATCTGTCTGGTGGGCAAAGACAGAGACTTACCATTGCAAGAGCAATTGTAAAGAATGCACCAATTCTTTTACTTGATGAACCGACATCTGCTCTTGACTTAGAAACAGAAAAAAATATTTGTAATACATTTGATGAGGTATCGAGGAATCATACTGTTATTGCAGTGGCACATAGACTTAATACCATTAAAAATTATGACAGGATTTATGTATTAAATCATGGCAGGATTGTTGAACAGGGAACTCATGAGGAGTTATTGAGTCAACAGGGAGAATACTGTCAGATGTATCAGGATTATGTAAGAAAGGAAATGTAGGAATAAGCATGAAAGATTTAAAAAGATTTTTATCGTATATGGGAAAAAATAGTTTTACATACTGGTTTATTCTTATAGCAACATTGATAATAGAATCTTTTTTGCAGATATTTTATTCATATGTGACGAAAAGAATTATCAATGCTATTGAATTTCAGAATATTGAACTGTTTCGCACAGCAGTGATTGCAAGTGTAATCATTGTAATATTAAAGTGTCTTTTTCCATATCTAAGGTATTTTCAAATAAAGCTGGTTCGTAAAATGGTTTATGAATTGAAGTTAAAGCTCTATGAGAAACTATTGTCTATGAATATGGATTTTTTCAAAAGTACGCATAGTGCGGATGCAATAAAGACGTTAAACTGGGATGCGAATTCGTTGAAAGATTCGTGGTTTTCACATATCTATTGGGTGTTGGGAAAGATTGTGATGGTTGCTTCCGCTATTATTACGATGTGTTTTTATAGTCCGATATTGATGGGAATATCATTGATTATATGTGCTTTTACAGCATTTGTTTCTGTTAAAATCAATAAATCAATTAAGAAATATGCGAAAATGGTGCAAAAGAAATCAACGAAATTATCTATATTATTAAGCAATATCATAGCAGGGTTTGTAACATTAAAAATGAGTTCGGGAGTTAAGATAGTTTTAAATCATTTTTATGAGGAATGTGAAGAGGCTTTTCAATTAGAAAAATCCAGAGTTAAGGTGGAAGCCTCATTTGAAATGACAGCTTTTTTGTTAGGCGTTATTGGAAGTTTTGGAACAATTATTGCTGGGGCTGTACTTGTTTCAGAAGGAACTCTTGATTTTGGTACAGTTATGGCGGTGGTTACCTTGCAAATGAGCGTAAGTAATGCTATGCAGAGACTAGGAGGCTCTATATCGGCATTGACAACATCAATGGTTCGTGCCAGCCATGTGTTTGATTTTATGGAACTAGACATGGAAGAACAGATAAATTGGTTCACTGGTGAGAAGTCTGGGAAAAAAGAGCTTAAAGGTGAAAATAGCGATGTATTCGGGGAAGGTCAGCCAGTCCTTGAAATATCTGATTTGCAATTTTCGTACAATGAAAATGATGAATTAAAAGATAAAAGCAAAGATTGTACTCAACTGTGCTGCAGAAAAATGCAGATAAGTGCAGGTGAAAAGATTATGATAACTGGAGAATCTGGATGCGGAAAAAGCACATTGCTTAAGCTTATGCAGGGATTTTACCCAGTTGAAAATGAAAAGATTAAAATTTATGGCAAAGATATAAATGAATATGAATTGGATGAATTAAGAAACATAATTACATATGTTCCACAGGATTGCTATTTGTTTGAGGGGACAGTTGCAGAAAATATTGCATTTGGCTGGAATGGGGAGAATGCCCCTTCAATGGATATGATTCTTGTTGCGGCAAAGGAGGCGTATGCTGACAAGTTTATTGAACATTTGTCGGATGGATATAATACAAAAGTAACAGCAGGTGGAACTAATTTGTCTGGTGGTCAGCGTCAAAGGATAGCAATTGCAAGAGCATTTATGAAAAATGCACCGATTGTATTGATGGATGAACCATTATCAGCACTGGATACATATAGTGAAAACGTATTACTTAAAGCAATGAAAGCATTGTTAAAGAATAAAACGGTAATTATGGTTTCACATAGGATGACAGGTATGGATAAGTTTGAGCGTGTTGTACGGATTGAATAACAAATCTGCTAAGGGGTCAGCAATCAATGGCTTTTTAAGTGGGTACGTTGGCTGGATTGCTGCCCCTGTAAGAAGAATAGCCCATTTTCTTTTGCACTGTTAAAGCTCCCACGTAAATAGGTAGCCACCGAGATTATCCTCAGATACGGTTACATGTTTCCAGCCGGATGGTGCGTCAACGACGGGACTGCTCTGGTGGGAGATTAGATAAGAACCATACTGATAAAAGGAATCTAGTTCAAACAAGTCAATATACTCTTCGAGAGTCAGATATTCGTCCATGATGATCTGGGAATGGGGAAGGCCGACATAGCGCAGATGCCACGGTTCGTAGGGGATGCCAGTTTGCTTTTCTCCGTAGGACGGATAGCGGACGATAAAACCATAATCTCGGCAGTTGGTATCAACAAAACGTCCGGCTGCCGATTTTGTAAAGGCCCATCCGCCGAACTGCGGAACATAAAGGTCGAGTGCAAGACCTGCCTGATGCTCGCTTGCGCCGATTTCAGCGGCAACCGCGCTGTTTTCCTCTGTTTTCTCTTCCTGTTCTTTGGCGGTACGGTATGCTTCCCGCACATAAAGTGGAACGTCAAACTGCTCTCGCACAGCGGCAGACATGGCTGCGTAAGCGTCCTGAATGCATGAATTCATCTGTACATCCGTATCTTTATAGTAAGAGATTTCCGGCTGAAAAGAATCGGAAAGCGGATACGCGTCATTGATCAGCATCAGCGCCTGATTCTTTGTGCAGTTCGGATCAGAAAGAAGATCATCAAGTTGGATGGTGTATGTGGAGACGGAAACAGTCTGTGGGAGGCTGCGTTTATGAAACGTTGCAGCGAGATTATTCCGAAACTGGAAGATAAGATTTTGGTGACTTAAAAAGAATAAAATACTGAAGCCGAGAACCAGAATAAGGAGAATCGGCAGCAGGATGAAAAGGATGCGTCTGGGACGGCGCGTCTTTTTTTTCGATATAGTTGTAGTAGTCATATGATATTGTTCCTTTCTGAAAAGTGTAAGATGCGACCAGTATAGCAGACAGAAACAGGGAAAAAAAGGGGAGAGCCAAAACCTTATAGAAATCTTAAAAAAGAGTTTTGAAAGTCTCATTTTTGTTGTATAGTAGAGTGTTGACGCGGTAAAGAAAGTCTGATATACTTGTGAGCAACGGCGGTTAGCCGTCTAACATAGCAAAAAAGGCTGCTTCTGCAGCAGAATGTGAGGAGAAGGATGGGAGTATTATACTATAGCACCAGAGGAGACAAGCAGGCATATACAGCATCACAGGCAATTCTGCAGGGATTGGCAAAGGACGGTGGATTGTTCGTTCCGGACGCACTTCCAAAGCTCGATAAGACAATGGAAGAACTTTCAGCCATGGATTATAAGGAAGTGGCTTACGAAGTTATGAAGCAGTTTTTGACAGATTATACAGAAGAGGAATTAAAGACTTGTATCAAAAATGCCTATAATGATCGCTTTGATACACCGGCAATTGCACCGACTGTAAAAAAGGCAGGCGCATATTATCTTGAGCTGTTCCACGGCCCGACAATCGCATTTAAGGATATGGCGCTTTCAATCCTTCCTCATTTAATGGTAACGGCAGCAAAGAAGAATAATTGTGATAAAGAAATTGTTATTTTGACTGCAACTTCTGGTGATACTGGAAAGGCTGCTATGGCAGGCTTTGCAGATGTACCAGGCACCAGAATTGTTGTATTCTATCCAAAGGGCGGTGTCAGCGCTGTTCAGGAAAAGCAGATGGTAACACAGAAGGGAAAGAATGTAAAGGTAGTTGGCATTCACGGAAACTTCGATGATGCACAGAGCCGTGTAAAGGCACTGTTTGGTGATAAGGAACTCGAAAAAGAGCTTGCAGAAGGCGGCTTCCAGTTCTCATCTGCAAATTCAATCAACATTGGTCGTCTTGTTCCGCAGGTTGCTTATTATGCATATGCTTATGCAAACCTTCTTCGTGACGGTGAGTTAAAGGATGGTGAGCTGTTAAATGTAGTTGTTCCGACTGGAAACTTTGGAAATATTTTAGCTGCTTACTATGCAAAGAACATGGGTGTTCCGATTGGAAAATTGATATGTGCATCAAACGACAACAAGGTTTTATTTGACTTCTTTAGAAGTGGAAGCTACGATCGAAACAGAGAGTTTATTTTAACAACATCTCCATCTATGGATATTTTAATTTCAAGCAACTTAGAGAGATTGATTTATCGTATTGCAGGTGATGACTCAGCTGTAAATGCAGAGCTTATGGCATCATTGTCTAAGAACGGAAAATATACCATCACAGAGGAAATGGCAGAGAGACTTGGCGATTTCTATGGAAACTATGCAAATGAGGACGAGACCGCAGCACAGATCAAGAGCGTATATGAGAGTGACGGCTATGTGATGGATACCCATACTGCAGTAGCCTCTGCCGTATATGAGAAGTATAAGGCTGAGACAGGCGATACCACAAAGACATTGATCGCCTCCACCGCAAGCCCATATAAGTTTGCCAGAAGCGTTATGTCTGCAATTGACAGCAAGTATGAAAACGGTGAAGATTTTGCTTTGATCGATGAACTTTGCCGTATTTCTGGTGTAAAGATTCCAGCCGCAGTAGAAGAGATTCGCAGTGCAGCCGTTCTTCACAATACTGTTGTAGACAGAGATGAGATGAAGCAGACCGTGCTTGAGTTTCTTGGACTGTAATATGATACTAGGGTCGAAAAGTCACAAGCTGATCATGCTTGCATGAAAAGCTTGCGATCTTGAGACCCTAGGTATCATTTCATTATATAGATCACTCAGGGAGGTTTAATATGGCGAGGCTTCTTGTGGTAGACGATACGGAGATGACCGAACGTTGGATACACATATTAAACGTCTTGGAAGCAGTCTTGAGGAATATAGAAGCTGTATCGTAACGTTAAGGGGAGTGGGGTATCGTTTCGATGATCATATTTAAAAGAAAGCATTTGAGCATTAAGTGGGGGATATTTGCCGGACTTCTTGTCTTTTTGGCAATTCTCCTGCTTTTGCTGTTTTTGTTGCAGACAGTTTATCTGGATGATATCTATAAGGCAGCAAAAAAGAATACACTTAACAATGCGAATGACAAAGTAGAGCAGATTTTGGATGATCAGCTGGGAAATCTAAGTGTGATGGAGCAGCAGCTTGATGAACTTACCGCAGAATATGATATTGATATACAAATTTCTGGGGAGGATGGTACACTTCTTTACAGCTCGCTTCGCATGTATGAGAATACACTTCCAAAGCAATTTTATCAGGGCTTTTACAAACGGGCAAAGGAAAATGGAGGCGGTTTTACAAAAGTCGGGCGGGAAAGCCAAGAAACTTTTTGCAATTATCGGACAATGATGTCGAATTTTGTCGAAA